>Ga0137412_10000323_pt1 | contig 32879 bp, 32 predicted proteins | sample CZODoug2_1_16fun_FD_122160 | JGI IMG/M metagenome (GOLD analysis project Ga0137412, IMG submission 122160) | Vadose zone soil fungal communities from Angelo Coast Range Reserve, California, USA - CZODoug2_1_16fungal (Hybrid Assembly) | ecosystem: Environmental > Terrestrial > Soil > Vadose zone...
CGGCGCTGCCCGATATCGTGGTCGCGATCGAGCACGTCGGCTCCACCGCCGTTCCGGGCCTGCCGGCGAAGCCAATACTCGATATCGCAATCGGTGTACGCGCCGGCGCTGATGCAGCCACGGTTAACGACGCGTTAACTTCCTTTGGTTTCCTTTATCGCGGCGACGCTGAAGGAGCGCGGCTCAATCGTATGTTCGGCTGGGAGGATCGACCCTGTCGTCGAGTCATCAACGCCCATGTCGTCACCTACGAGAGTCCTGAATGGCGGAGCTATCTAGAATTCCGCGATCGACTACGAAGCGATGCGGCGGCACGTGAGTCGTATGCACAGATTAAACGCTCGCTTGCGGAGCGCTTTGCCGGTGATCGCCCGTCATACGTCGCCGGTAAGGGCGACTGGTTTGGTCGGTCCGTCTCGACGTGACGATCTCCGATAGTGGCGCCGCGAGACGGCGCCGCCGCGTTTCATCGATAGGCCGCAGGGCGCTGTCCCTATCAACGAACAAATGGTGTCGCGTTGCCGTGGCACACTCCGTACTGTCCGCGAGCATGGTGGAGGAGAGCGCGGAGGTCAGGCTTGCAGGATCTGACGCTCTTGTTGCTGAGGTGGCGGAGCGGTTCGGGTTGGCTGCACCGGCCAGCTGGCAGGATCTCGGTGGCGGTTGGACGACCAATCTGCGGTTGGACTACCGCGGACAGGATGCAGTGGTGGCTCGTATCCATCGCCGCCATACCTCCGCAGCCCGACTGGCGGCTATTCAGGCTGCGCGGGTGGCCGTCATTGCAGCGGGCATTCCTGCGGTGGGTTTCAGGACAACGCCAGACGGCTCACCGTTCATCCGGCTCGATGGAGGTCGCCTGGTCGAGTTGGAGCCTTACGTTGAATGGAACGAGCAGATGAACACCGTCCCGCTGCTGGAGCGTGGTTTCGCCATTCTCGCTCGGGTTCATGACGCGCTGAGGGATGCGCCGATTCCAGGTGCCGGGCGGTCCGTGATCTATGCAAACCACATCTACTCCGATGAAGCCGCCGCAGCGACCCGGCAAGGGGCCGAACGCATCCGGGGCTGGAACGATTTTGTCTTGTCCCGGTTCGCCGACCGGGTCGTCGGACACATCGATGCTGTCGATGCCGCCGAGGCGCCCCTGCGCGCTCAACAGCTCATGCAGGTCGTGCACGGGGACTTCTGGGACAACAACGTCCTGTTCCGTGACGGCCAGCTTGCCGCGCTATTGGATTTCGACTTCATGGCCGAGCGGCCGCGAATCGACGACCTCGCCTTGACCGCTTATTTCTATCTGCTCGACCCCCACAAAGGGTTTCCCAGTGCCGCGGATCGGCGACAGCTTCGACGGTTCGTGGATGCCTATGATTCCGCAACGTCGATGAAACTCTCCGCTGCGGAACGGGCAGCGCTGCCACTCGCGATCGCCCGGCAACCTGGCTGGTCTGTTGGCAGGTGGATCAACGATCTGGACGAACCCCGTGCCCGTGAACACGCCGAATACGCGGTCGGTGAGTTGCCCGTAGCCCAAGCCGTGCTCGCCGAGCTACCTCTCTGGCAAGACGCTCTCCTCTGAGACTCGGACCCGCGACCGGGTCCCACACACGACCCTGACCGGACAGACTGCTGTGAATTTCATTAGTCGGTTAGGCAATGAAATCGGAGAGCATCATTCGGGGTGTGTCGAGCACGTTTGGAGCGGCGACGTGGAGGAGACGTTGGTTCATCAGGACGACATCACCGGGTTGACCACATAGCTCGGCGAGTTGAACGTGCGTGCCCTCGACGACGGCTCCGGCGTGGAGGTAGCGATGTAATGCGTCCGCACCGGTGATGGGTTCGCGCCACAGATCGGCAAACCAGGCGTGATCTCTGGCCAAGACGGCTTTCATTTCGCTGGTTCGCATGAACCCGCCGGCACGCTGACACAGCTGCCAGGTGATGCGATGCGAGCCGGGCAGCACCAGTGTGCCGCCGCCACGAGAACGAACCCGCTTGAGGAAGGTAAATGCGACAACGCCCGGGCACTCGATTTCAGCAGACCACCGGGTGGAATCAACGTGCCATCCCGAGGCCGGTATGGCCCATGTGCGATCCGGATTCGGGAAGGTCACGAGCGGATGGCCCCAATGTGTGGGTCGGTTCCACGCCCGCGGTCGGAGCAGTTCGGTGATGGGTTCGGTGAGATATTCACCCAGCTCGTCGAACGCGTCGGTGCGCATCAGCGTCTTGAACCCGGTGCGGCCATTGATGGCGGTCCAGGTCGTGCGGTCGTCGCGCCGTCGGCCGTGCATAGCCGACAGGAAACCCCATAGTCGGTCGTGCATCGCCAGGGCCGTAGGCGTCGGCACCGTCTGAGGTAACCGGATCAGGCCCTGCTGCGCGAATTCGGAAAGCTGCTCGTTGGTCAACATCGCCCAGCCTCGTGGTTTGGCCGGAGAAGCAATGTGACCTCGAAACGACGACGAGCCACATCGCTAGATCCGACGCACGGAACCTAGTGTGTGACTTCGGGTGTCGCCCGAAGGCAGCGCCCACGTTACCTGATCGCGGGTTATTCTCGCCAGCAATTACCGGCCCGACCTCGGCGATCGTTCATGTCGCCATCACCATTCTGCTTGCGCGCCCGGCTTGTCGACCGATACGCAATACGATTGGAGGTGGTGGCACGGAGGCTGGAGCGTGCTAGTGCCTGGCAGGGAGATTTAGCGCATGGTTGAGCCGGAGATTCCCCTCGTTCCACCACGACGGGTCGGCAGCGACTCGCACTCAAGAGTCCGCGTTCGAGTCGGGCAGACAGTTCGGCGCACGGGTTACCCATGGTCTGCGGCGGTCCTTGAGCTGCTGCGGCACGTTGAGCGTGAAGGATTTGCCGGCGCGCCGCGGGCGCTGGGTTTTGACGACCAGGGGCGAGAGGTTCTGACCTATATCGAGGGAGCGGTCGGCACCCAAGGCCGGCCCGGCCAACCTGGTGGCGGTGAACTCCCCGACTATGTCTGGCGTGACGATGTGCTCGTGCATCTCGGTGCGCTCATCCGTGAATATCACGATGCCGCGGCGACGTTCCCGTGGGCTGGCCGTGAGTGGTGTTACGAGGCTCGCCAGCCTGTTGAGACGGTCTGTCACAACGAAGTTTTCCCGTGGAACACCGTCTTTCGGGCGGGCCTGCCGGTGGCGTTCATCGATTGGGACACCGCGGCGCCGGCGCCGCGCGCATGGGAGCTGGGATTCATTGCCTCGGTATGGGTGCCGTTTTGGCATGACGCGAAGTGTCGAATCGCCGGACTCCCGACCGGCATCGCCGAGAAGGCCCGCAGGTTTCGTTTACTGCTCGACGCATACGGCGTTGAGCCTGACATTCACATCGTGAACGCGGGGATCGATCGGACGCGGCACTTTCTGGAACAGATGCGGAGGGCTGCTGACGCCGGTTCTGAATGGGAGGTCGAGATGGCACGCCGCGGTGTGTTTGACGAGCTGGCGCTTGATATCGCATGGACGCAGGAGCACGCTGTTGCGCTTGTCGAGTCGCGAGGGGAATGTCAATGAGCGGAGTCGACGGCTAGGTCGTCGCCATCACCATCCGGCCCGCGATCCAGAACTGACGCCCGGCACCACCCGCGCTGCCGGGAACGGCCCCGCAATCGCAAGTGTGTCCGCGCCTCGCAGCGGATAGGGTCAAGAGGTGCTCGAGCTGCAGCGCCTGCGAGTGGATCACGCCGCCGCGATACTGGACTTCGAGTTGGCGAACCGCAATTACTTTGCTGCCTCGATCTCCGACCGAGGCGATGAATTCTACGAACGCTTCACGGAGCGGCATCGTGCGCTATTGGCCGACCAGCAGGCGGGCGTCGGCGCCTACCACGTCCTGGTTGCCGAGGACGGTTCGGTAGTGGGCCGCTTCAACCTGCGCTTCGTTGCCGAACGCTCGGCAGAACTCGGTTACCGAGTAGCGGAGCACGCGGCCGGACGGGGTTTGGCCACCGCGACGGTCGGTGAGTTATGCGATTTGGCAGTGACGCGGTACGGCCTGCGCAAAGTACGAGCGGCTACCTCTCTGCAGAATGTCGCGTCCCAGAAGGTACTGACCAGAGCCGGTTTTCTCCCGGTCGGCCCGGCCGATCCAGCCGACCTCGGCGGGAAGCCTGGCACCTGGTACGAGCGCGTTCTGGCCACCGGCCCCTCGGTAGCGTCTGCCCCGCAGCGAACCTGATTAGGCGCCGAACGGCAGCCTCCTGTTCTCCCAAGCTGTGTCAAAGCGGTGCCCAGCCGGTGCGGCCATACCAGTGGCGGCCGGATCGCAGATGGGTGACGTAGGCGCGTTGCAGGGTGGTGTCCTGGGGCAGCTCGGTCAGGACATCCTCGGGTACGTCGGGTCCTTGGTTTTGCTGGCCGAACACGTATTGCAGGATCTCGTTGTGGTTTCGTTCGAACTGGTTGGGTTTCAACGTGAATCGGCGTTGAAAGCGCACCAGGTTGGACTCGGCTGGTAGGTACTCGGCGAGCTGCGGATCCAATAACCAGGAATGGCAGATAAACGCGGCAGGCCGGTCCGCGAAATGGTGAGCGAGGAAGTCGCGCGCCTGAGCAAAGGACGCATCACACGCCTGCGGGTCGAGCGGCCCGGTGTCCGGAATGTGCGTACCGATCGGGCAGGTGCCCGGCGGTAGCGGCGGGAAGTCAGCACCATCAGGTGCCGGGGCGATGCGCTCAAAAGTCAAGCGTCCCAAGGGATACAGCGCACCGCGGAACGCCAACGGCAGTGACCACACACCATCCAACCCAGGCCTGCCGGATAGTCGACGGGCCGCAGTCATCGCCGAGCCGAGGCAGGCCAGACTGTCCCACGAGACGTCCTCGGGTAGGCCGTGGTCGGTGTGGTAGCGACGGACCAGCGGCACGACGGTAAGGAAAAGCCAGACGTAGAGCTGCCGGGCCACTGGGCCGCCGCGTTCGTCGCGAATCGGCGGCCAGCCGAAGAACCCGTCACGCGGTGCGGGATCACCCATCGTGGCGACCATTTCCTGGTAGAGACGATCGAGCACCCACCAGAGCTCGGGATCGGTCGTTCGTTTCGGCCGTGCTGCCAGCGTGTCCGCCGGGTCGGGCACGCCGAGCCGCTTGAGTAGCTCGGCCGCGGCCGCATCGTCGGGCAGCATCGGCTCCAATGCGCCGGGCGAATGGGGAATGGATCGCAGCAAGGCCGCGGTCCGATCGGGCAGCTGCAGCCGTTGTTGCACATCGTCAAGGCGCGCAGGGGTGACGTCATCGCTGGAGGTGAGGCACACTGGGCCAGCTCCTTCCGGTTGGCAGGGGCGCGTGCCCGGGGTGGCTGTGCTTGGCGGTGCGACCACCACGGGCGCATCTATCCGGATGACGCTAACGACCGCGGAGAGGTCCGGCAACCCCGCGATTAGCCTTGCCTCCCAAGGGTTTCGCTGCTCAGGTCCATTCAAGTTGCAATGTCATCGGGACGGATTGCCAGCGCTGTCCGGCCGGTACGTCGTCGGCGCTTTGTTCACGCTGACCGGGGCGCGCGGGCCGGCTCGCTGTGCGCTGGGGCCGAGGTTCATTGGTACGGCCAAACGGCGGCACGGCGTGCTGTAAAACGCGGCAGGATGGCCGACATGACATTGCCTGCGCTCCCCGAGGAGTCCTTCCAGCGCGTGCTCTGCGTCGTCGCGCACCCCGACGATATGGAGTACGGCACGTCCGCGGCCGTCGCTCGCTGGACCGCGCGCGGCATCGAGGTCGGTTATCTCCTGCTCACCCGCGGCGAGGCCGGCATGCCGAACCCTCCCGACGAGACCGCACGCCTGCGCGTCGCCGAGCAGCGGGCCGCCTGCGCACTGGTCGGCGTCAACCACCTGACCGTCCTGGAACATCCGGACGGTGTGCTCGTCTACGGCCTCGACCTGCGCCGAGACATCTGTCGGGAGATCCGCCGGTTCAAGCCCGACGTCGTACTCGGCACCGGTTACGAGATCGAGACGCCCTTTGGCTTCGACCAGGCCGACCACCGCGCGGCCGGGCTCGCGACGCTCGATGCGGTGCGCGACGCGGGCAACCGGTGGGTCTTCCCGGAGCAGGTCCAGCACGAGGGTCTGGAACCACACTCCGCGCGCTGGTACATCGTCCCCGGACTCGCCGGCTCGGGAGCGACCCACGGCGTCGAGGTCACTGGTGAGCCGCTGCGCCGCGGCGTCGCCTCACTCGAAGCGCACGCGGCGTATCTGGCCGCGCTCCCGAACCACCCCGCGCCCGGCGACATCATCCCGATGTTCGCCGCGATGAGCGGCAAGGCCATGGGCGTCGAGCACGCCGTCCTGTTCCGTGCCCACGACCTGCAGGCACCGCCGGAGTTTTTCACCGAAGCCACGCAGGACTGACCTGGGTCACCGGGCGAAATGTGAACGGATCTCGCCGAACACCTACCTTGATCACTGTGCGTAGTGCATGCTGGATGCGCACTAGTGATAGGAGATTGGCATGTCGACACACTCCGACGCAGTCGGACGCTCACCGGCCACCACCGAGCAGGTCCAGGCCGCTGTCGCCTCCTACGAACGCACGCTACGGTTGGTGAAGGCCGCCGCAGCCGCGCGGGCTGAGCGACAACAGCCCGCCCAACAGCTCTAGGAGCGACTCGCCGGCGACTTCGATGACCGGCGAACCATTCCAGCGCCACGATGAGCGGCATGATCACTTGCTGCATCCGGTACTCGCTGGACCCACATAGGATCGACGCCTTCGAGGACTACGCGGCGCGCTGGCCGCCGATCATCGATCGCTGCGGGGGAGCCCTGGTTGGCTACTACCTGCCGAAAGAGGGCGCGAACAATATCGCCCTGGCCCTGATCGACTTCGATTCGCTCGCCGCGTACGAGAAATACCGCGAGCGGCTCGCTGCCGATCCCGATGCACGGCGGAACATCACCGACGCCAATGCGGCGCAATGCATTCTGGTGGAGAGCCGGTCGTTCTTCCGGCGATTGTGACGGAACGAGCACCAGGCACAACCCAAAAGAGGAGCACGCCGACCCGCTGTCGAGCGATTCGCCGGAATACGCACCGACGTAACAGCGGACAGCCGGCAGCGGAAGACGTTTTCCGTACAACGAAAAGGCCCAGGGACACGCTGTAACCCGCGCCGAACTTTTTTGAGCTCGATGTCGATCTCGGGTCGACACCTTCGTCAGTTGGGCGACAACCCACAAGGCAAAGGAACAGGCAAATGTCTGACACAAGCTACAACGCCACTATCTCGGTCAATCAGTCGCCACAGGTCGTCTTCGACGCGGTCCTCGACGTCCGTGGCTGGTGGTCTCCGCAGGTCACCGGCGAGACCGCGAAGCTGGGCGACGTCTTCCACTTCAGTGATGCGGGCATCACCGAAAGCAGTTTCCGGCTCGCCGAGACCGTGCCGGGACAACGGGTCGTATGGAACATCGAGCACGCCTACCTTGCATTCGTCGAGGACCACGACGAATGGACCGGCACCAGGATCATCTTCGACATCACGCCGACCGCGGACGGTTCGACAGTGCACTTCACCCACGAGGGACTCGCACCGGTCGTTGAATGCTTCCAGGAGTGTTCCCGAGGCTGGGGCCTCTGTATGACGAGTCTCAAACAACTCATCGAAACCCCTGCTGCCTAACCTGCTCGGGCAACCAGCTGTTCGTTATGTTCCAGAACGGCTGGGCTCCTGCCATATGGAAAGGCCCCAAACCGATAAGGTTTGGGGCCTTTTCTGGTGTCGTTGCCAACGGAATTGCGCACCGTCCTCGTCGGCCGGCTGGCATGATCGTCGCTATGGGCATAGAGATCACGTCGGCCGGAGTGGCCGATTACCATCAGGTGCTGGCTGATCACCCCCGCTACTGGGGCGACCGGGACCTGCGGTCGCTGCACCTCGTGGCGCTGGTGCACGAATGCGCTTCGACCTGCCTGGTTGCCCGAGCCGACGACGGCATCCGCGGGTACATCTTCGGGTTCGTCACCCCGGAGGGCACCGGGTACGTACATCTGATCGCCACGCGGGATGACTCCCGCGGCACCGGGCTCGGCCGTCGCCTGTATGCGGCATTCGCCGAGGCCGCGGAACGCCATGGGGCAAGCCAACTGAAGGCAATCACGTCGATCCAGAACGCCGGCTCGATCGCCTTCCATCGCAGCCTCGGCTTCGACACGACGATCGTCGAGGACTACAACGGCCCCGGCAGATCCATGGCCGTCTTCCACCGGGGTCTGCCGCTCAACGTCTCCTGACCCGGACCGCCCGGCCGGCCGCGCAGCGGTGTCGAGGGCGACGCGGAAATCCTGCGATTCCTGGAGCGGCAGAACTACCCAGCGGAACGCCACCCGGTCGCCGACGCGGTATCCGACTTCGAGGGATGCGCGGTGCTCGTCACGGCGGCGAGGTCAAGTGGTTCGACCCCGAATACATCCACAAAGCTGCGGCCGCGACCCGAGCCGCGTTCAACAAATGATCGAGTAGGCGAGAATGCGGGCCCGCTCGTGCAGCGGGCCCGCATTCATATCGGGTTTAGCGGCGCACCTTGAACCGCAGGTGCAGCACCCGTTCGCCCTGGATTACCACGTGCGGATCCTCGAGCAGGTGCTGGCCCTCGATGCTGCCGAAATAGCGCTTGCCCGACCCGAAAACCACCGGCACCACGTCCATCGCGACCTCGTCCACGAGTCCGGCCGCGAGGATCTGGCCGCCCACATCGCCGGCGCTCACCGCGATGGTTCGCTCCCCGGAGAGTTCCTGGGCCTTGTCGATCGCGGCGGTCACGTTATCGACGAAATGGTTGGACGCCTCGGGGTGCCAGCCGTCGGGCTTGGGCCGGTGGGAAACGACAACCACGTGATCGCCCGCGGGGGGCTTACCCTCCCAGCCGTTCACCAGGTCGAACAGGTTGCGGCCCATCACGATCGTGCCGATCGACTCCCACATGGGCCGCACGTACGCCGCCGAGGTGCTCGAGACCTGGATGCCACCGCCCGACCCGGAATGGTCGTACTGCTCGTCGCCGCCACCGATGATCGGGGTGTCCCCGCTGAAGTACCACTCGTGGAGTGGCCCGACGTCGTCGTTCTTATCGGCGATGAAGCCATCGACCGACACCACGTTATGCATGATCACCGTGCCCACAGGTCCTCCTTAAGTTTTCCAGCCCATTCGCCCGTGATCTTGTCGCCCCCGGCCCCTCCGGGCTTGTAAAAAATCAATCGGCTGGCATCGGACCGTTGTCCGGCGGAAACCCCTTCTCGACGGGGAACCGGCGCCGGAGTGCGAGGTATTCAGTCGGTGTGTGGCCGGTGAAGTCCTTGAATTCCTTGCTGAAATGGGCTTGGTCGAAGTAGCCCGCGGCGTGCGCAAGATCCGACCAGTCGACCGGATGCAGCGCATCAACGGAGAGGATCAGTCGCGCGAAGCGGTAGATCCGCGCGACTCGTTTCGGGGTGACTCCGAGGTGGGCCTTGAACTGCGTAGCCAGATGGTTGCCGCTGATCCCGGCGCCGTCGGTCAGCGCCCCGACCGAGACCGCGCCCCACGAGGCCGCCAGGCGCCCGGCCGTATGGTTGACCAGATCGAGGCCATGCGGCGGCGCCGGGACAAGCCGAGATCGCAGCTCATCCTCGAGGATCCGCAGGATCTCGCCGGTCGACCTGGCAGCGCCGATCCGATCACGCATCCGGTCCAGGGACCGTGCCCACACCGCGTCGACCGGCATCCATCGGTCCCGCAGCTCGGTCGCCGGCATGTCGAGGAACGGCGACATCCCCCACGGCTTGAAGTGCACCCCGACAACCCGAACGGGCGTCTCGTACTCAACGACGAAGCGCCTCGTCCACACCCCCATGAACCAGCCATCCGTGAACACTGCCGGTGGCACCGCTGGGTCGGAGTCGTATAGCCGGATAGGCCCGGCCAGATTGAGGAATAGGTGCGCCGAAGGCATCGGTGGAACGTTCACCCGCCGGTGGCGAGGAACCCCGGTCAGGCAGTAGATGTCGTCGATGAACCGGTCGAGCGGCGGAGCCGGCGCGCGGCCGATGTATTCCACGTACTCATGGTCGCCGACGAGGGGTCATTTCGCGATGCCGACTACTCGGATCAAGCGCTGCTCGTCAGTATCGGCGCCGGCCGCGTTGGTATGGGGTGAACGTGACCGCTTCCTCGTTGCCGATCCAGTCGCCGGCGGCGAGTCGGCGGAGGCTGCATTCGAGGTCGAACGTCAGCCAGCGGGACAGTTGCGGATGGGCATAGTGCTGCCAAAGGCCATACGGCCCCCGCAAGGTCTCGAGGTAGGCAACGAGTTCTCGCACTCGTCGGTCCTCGGGTGCGACGCCGCATCGGGAGGCGAGGTCCAGGACGAAGGCGAGATCGAAGGTGACGTAGAAGGTGACCTGTCCCAGCGCGCGTTCGAGCCCGACCAGTCGGGAGAGTTCCCAGCCGAGCGTCGACTCCTCGCGCGTCTCGCGGGCGAGCAGGTGGTCGACGCCGATGCGGGCGGCGTCGGATCGGCGGCGCGCGGGGTGCAGCGCGAGGCAGGCCACCGCGCCGGTCGTGGCCGAGCGGCATCCCTCTCCGCGGGTGAGCCGCCGGTACTCGCGTTCGGGCTGCGAGGGCTGTCCGGGGCCGCCGAGGTCGGCCTTGGGTCCGGCCGGCCAGGATCCATCGGGGAGGCGGTTGTCGGTGAGCCATTCGTAGGCGCGTTCGGCGCGGGGGTCGGTGGCGAAGCCGGCGGCGGCGATGCCCCGTAATGGGACCGCGGTGTGCATGGTGACGAATCGCGGCCCTTCGGTTCGAGGGGACGGTGCGCTCTGTCCGGGCTGTTCGTTGTCGCGCCATGATCCATCGGGCTGTTGGCGGGCGAAGAGGGCCTCGACCGCGGTGGTCAGCTCTTGGCCCCGATATCCGAGGTACGCCAGCTGGCAGAGCAGATAGCCGGCGGCCAGCGGACTGTCGGCCGTTGCCAGCCGCGCCAGAAGCGACTGGACCGCTGGGCCTTCGGCGATCTCGCCCTGCCAGGCCCTGACGTCGGCGTCGTCATCGGGGACACCCTCGAGCTCGATGGCCGTACGCCACCGCAACGACGGCGACGGATCTCCAAACAGGAGCGATATCGCGTTCATATAAGGGCTTCGCGGATGTAGGGCGCGGTTGCCGTATCGGCCTCGGCGAGCTTTTCGGGCGGACCCGCGAAGACGACCGACCCGCCGTCGGGTCCGGCACCGGGACCCAGCTCGATCAGCCAGTCGCAGGTTGCGAGGAGGACGGGATCGTGCTCGACGACGAGCACGCTGTTGCCGGTGTCGACGACTGCGTCGAGGGCGCGGGCAAGCACCACGACGTCGGTTAGCTGCAGACCGACGGTGGGCTCATCGAGTACATAAAGACTGCCCGCCTTGGTCGGTCGGGCGAGTTCCTTGGCGAGCTTGAGTCGCTGCGCTTCGCCGCCCGAGAGGCTCCAACCGGGCTGGCGCACGATGAGGTAGCCGAGGCCGAGTGAGATAGCGGCGTCGGCCACGCGGCGCACGGCGTCGATGTCGCCCCATTCCTCGAGGAGTTCACCGATGGTGAGGTTTTCGATGTCGGCGAGGGTACGGCCCCGCTCGACGAGTGTGGCGACCTCGCGTCGATAGCCGGATCCGTCGCACGCGTCGCAGGTCTGGGTCACCGACGGCAGGAACGACATGCCCTCGTGCCAGGTCCCCTTGCCGCCACAGGCGTCGCAACCGTAGGTGAGGTCCTTGATCGTGATGCCCTGCTCGATAGCCACTTCACTCGCGGCGAACGACTTGCGGATCGCGTTGATGAGCCCGAGGAACATCCCGGGTGAGGTGATCTCGGCGCGGGCCTGGTCGGCGACGATGGTGCGGACGGGCGCGCCCGAAATGGCCTCGTGGACACCGGGCTGGACGCGGATGACGCCGACGCCGGTGATGTTGGTCTTCGGTCGCGTCAGCCCCAGCGCGATCGTGTCGACGACAAGGGAGGACTTGCCCGACCCGGACACGCCGCAGACGCCGACCTGCACACCGAGCGGGATGCGTACGTCGAGGCCGCGCAGGTTGTTTTCCCGCGCTCCGGTGACGTGCATCCATTCTGTCGGCACACGGCGCTGTTCGCGGCGAGGGGCCGCCACGCGTCCGTCGCGCACGGCCCGGGTGACCGACTCTCCGCTCGTGAGGTCGACGACGCGGCCACCGGCGCCTCCGGGACCAGGACCGATCTCCAGGACGTCGTCGGCGGCGCGGATGAGGGTCGGGTCGTGTTCGACGGCGATCACCGTATTTCCGGTATCGCGTAGCTCGCTCAGGGTGCTGGCGAGCGCGTCCACTTCCGCGGGATGCAGGCCCCGGCTCGGCTCGTCGAGCAGAACGGTCATGCCGACGAGGCCGCTGCCGAGCACCGACGCGAGCTTGATCCGCTGCGCTTCGCCGGCGGACAGCGTCCAGGTCTGCCGGTTCAGGTGGAGGTAGCCGAGCCCGACCGAGCGCAGGAAGCCGAGACGATGCAACGCAACTGTGCGGGCGTGCGCCGCGTGCTTGTCGTCCGGCTCGTCCATCGACGCCAGTACGTCTTCGAGCTCTGCGAATGACGCTGAGAACAGGTCGTGGCGGTCGCGGCCATCGAGGCGAATGGCCAGGTACGCGGCGCGCAGCCGCTTGCCGCCGCACTCCCGACACGGCCACACCTTGGTCTCCACGCCACCCAGGTCGAGCTGCGCCCAGTGGTTCAGCCCGAACTCGGCGACTTCATCGACATGCAGACGCTCGGCCGACCGGTCGTCGCGGCGCCCCCAGGACGAGTCGCCGTACAAGACCGCGTGACGCACTTCGTCACTCAGCTCCGACCACGGCGTCGTGTTCGGGTCGAAGTGGTATCGCTCCGCGAACCCCCGCAACCTGTTGTTGGCACCGGTTGCTTCCGGGCGGAACCACGACAAGCCTCCGCCGAAGCAGCGGGCGAGCGGTTGGTCTGGCCGTATGATCTCGTCCCATTCGAACTCCCGCATAACGCCGATTCCAAGGCACTGCGGACAGACGGAAACCGGCGACTCGATGAGGTGCCGCGGCTCGATCGGCACCGCGCTCGTCGCGCAGTCGCCGCAGGCCCACGCTGCTTCCGGCGTGGGTGCGGACCGGCGTACGTCGTCGCCACCGCACGCGAGGCACGAGCGCACACCGGCGCGCGCCAGGACGACGGAGATGAGGCGGTCGAGGTCGCAGGATCGGCCGACGGTCGTCCGGGCGGCGACTGCGCGCCCTGGCCCACCTGGTTCGGCGGTGGTGCCGGAAGAGTCGATGCTCATCGTCGGGCCCAGCCCGGTGAGCGAGTCGACCGGCGCCTCGGGCCCCTCTCGTACCGACTGGCGCTCGTAGACCGACAGGCACTCGAGCAGCCGACGGGTGGCCTCGGCCGCGACGACGTCGTGCACCAGTGACGACTTGCCCGAACCCGATACGCCTGTCACCACGGTGAATCGGTTCTTGGCGAAGTCGACGTCGACACCCCGCAGGTTGTGCGCGCGGGCGCCCCGTACCCGGATGGCATCGCTCGAACGCCCGCCGGCGCGCGGCTTAGCGCGCGGCCGCACCCTTGGCTGTTTCTCGGCAACGGGAGTGCCACAGTGCTGCAGGCGACCGCCATCAGGGCCACCGCCCGGGCCGAGATCGATGCGCCAGTCGGCGGCGGCGATCACATCTGCATGGTGTTCGACGACGACGACCGTGCAGCCGTTGACCGTCAGCCTGTTGAGCACCGTGAGGAGTCGGTCCAGGTCGCCAGGGTGCAGCCCCGTGGTGGGCTCGTCGAGCAGCACGAGGCTGCCGTTCTTGGCCTTGGTCAGCTCGCGGGTGAGGCGGACTCGTTGCGCTTCACCACCGGAGAGGCTGGGCGAGGGCTGCCCAAGCGTGACGTAGCCGAGCCCAACCTCCTGCAAGGTCTCCAGGATGCGCGTCACCGATCGATGCTCGACGAACAGCGCGGCGGCCTCGTCGACGCTGCAGGCTAGGACATCTGCGATCGACCGACCTTGGAAGGTTGCGTCGAGGACGTCGGGCCGGTATCGGCGGCCGTCGCAGCCCTCGCACGGCACCCAGATGGGCGCCAGGTAGCTGAGGCTGATGGCGACGGACCCCATACCGTCGCAGTCCGCGCACGCTCCTTCGGCTCGGTTGAACGTGAACTCCGACGCCGACCGCCCGGTCTCGTTCGCGAACACCTCGCGGATTCGATCGAACACCTTCGTGTATGTCGCCGGATTCGAACGCGGGTTGTTGCCCAGCGGTTTCTGATCGACAGCGACCGCGCGTACCGCCGGTGCGTCGAAGGTTGAGCAACCGATCGGCGCCTTGTCTCGGATGGACGCCAGCAACACGTCGCGAGCGAGTGTGGTCTTGCCTGCCCCCGACGGGCCCGTGATGACGGTGAGCGCTCCGAGCGGGATCTCGCAGTCGACGTCGCGCAGGTTGCGCAGGTTGGCGCCGGTGATGCCGATCCGCCGAGCACCGATCGCGCGGGGCGTACGCCGGACCCGGGTTGGTGCCGAGAAGCCCCGGCCCGATGCGGTATCGGCGCGCCACAATTAGGCGGGCGGCCCTTGGAAGACGAGCTCGCCACCGCCGCGGCCGCCGGCCGGGCCGATCTCGACGACATCGTCGGCCAGCGCGATCGCGGTGCGGTCGTGCTCGACCATCAATACCGGGCCCGGCAGCGACGAGATGGCATCCAGGAGTCGGGTGAGATCGGTGTGATGCAGCCCGATGGTCGGTTCGTCCAGGACGTGTAGGAGGTCTTCGAGGCGACCGCCGAGCACGACCGCGAGGCGCGTCCGTTGGGCCTCGCCCCGCGACAGCGTCGGCATCGGTCGGTCGAGGGTGAGATGACCAAGACCCAACGTGACCAGCGGCCGCAGTCGCCGCAGCAGCTCGTCCCGCACGCGGGCCGCGCGGAGGCCGACCGGAAGCTGCTCGACGAACTCGAGGACCGTACCCACCGAGCGGGCCAGCAACTCGGTCACGGTGAGGCCGGCGATGAGATGCGACGACGTGTCCACCGCCGGGTCGCGAAACGCGGCCGGCTCCAATGGACGGACCCACGCGCCACAGCTTGGGCAGATCGGCGCACGCAGCACGGGCGTCCCGCCGAGACGGACCTCCGGTGAGCCCAACGCGTCGGCCCGCTCGAGGACGGCGCGCACCGTGGCCGCCGCTGTTCCCGCATGCAGCGTGGCGACCCGCACCACAACGTCGTGCGGCACCGCCGGATCGAGCCGCGGCACCCGGCTGGACTTCTTCGCCGCCCACGGTCGACCGTCGATCGTGACCGCGTCGAATTGGCCCCGCAGGCCGGCAAGCAGACGCTCGTGACTCCGCGTCAGGCCGCGTACGACCGCTACCTCCACGTCGAGGCTGCCCGCAGTGGTGAGCAGCTCGACGGCAATGGTGAGCCGCTCTTCCCTCGATACCGCCCTAACCGGTACACCGCAGGTCGGGCAGGTGACGTCGGCGAAGCGGGCGTAGAGGATGCGCAGGAACGGATGCACGCCAACCGATGTCGCGACGGTCGAGGCCGGGTTGACGTTGAGCACGTTCTGCTCGATCGCGACTGCCGGTCCCAAGCCCTCGATGCCGCGAACATGCGCGGCCGGGACGCGTGCCACGGCACGTCCGAGCCCAATCGACTCGATGAACCGGCGCCGCGCCTCGGCGTAGACGACATCGAAGGCAAGGGAGGACTTACCCGACCCCGAGACGCCGACGACCGCGGTGAGCCCGGGACCGAGCGTCACGTCGATATCGCGCAGGTTGTGCTCGGCCGCGCCGAGAATCCTCAGTTTTCTCATCGTTGATCGCGACCAACCTAGTCCGGATCGAGCTGAGGAGTCGTCCGCTGTTGGACCGGTTCGTGGTCAGTCAACGCGTCCGGTCGGATAATCGGCCATATGGGCATCGGTTCGGGCGGGCGGCGGTTGGTTGTGGCGACCGTCGCCATGTCGGTGCTCCTGCCCGCGGTCGTGGGCGGCTGGGCGATCGCGATGACCGTGTCCGTGGGGTGGGCGCGTGAGCTGGTGGAGCCGGTCATGCACGCCAACCACGGTGCCCCACGATGGTTTGTCGTGTGCGGGTTGATAGCCGTGCTTTTGGCCGGCGGCACCTGGTTGGCCGGCGCCGTGGTCTGGATGATCCTCTTGTTGGTGATCGCCGGCCTTGATGTGTACGACGACGAGCTCGCGCAGTATTGGGTCGTGGGGATCGGCGGGTGCCAGTACGTGCTGGGTGTGGTGGTCCTCGCGGCCGACCTCCCTCGATGGCCGTTGTGGGTGGCCGCCATTTGCTGGACCGTACTCGCGGCGGTCACCACACCAATCATCTGTGTACGGGAAGAACATGAGTTCCGCCGGTACGTGCAAGCCCGCGCGGCGTACCAGGAGGCGCCTACGACGACCTCCGACCGAGGCCGCCTGGATCAGTAGACCGCCCTCACCTCACCGCTTCTCGGCAGGATCGATCTCTGGATCTGTTGTGGAGGTGGTCAATTCGATTCGGCGCAGTGATGGCACGAGGAGGGGTAGCAGCATGGCAACCGCTGTCAGCGCGCCGCCGGTGATGGTTACCGCCGCCGCGCCGAATGCCGCGGCGAGGATGGGAGCGGATAGTTGGCCGACGGGGATGGGTGCGAACGACCCGAATTCGTCCCAGGCGCCCACCCGGGAAATGAGTCGTTCCGGGACGTGCACGTGCCAGACCGTTGACCATACGACGGTGAAGAATTCGGCGGCCACCCCGGCGGCGAATGCCGCCGCAGCCAGCCAGAGCGTGTTCGCGCCGGTGCCGAGGAGAATCAGCGGGCCGGCGTTGAGGGTCATCAGGCACAGGGCTTTTATCATTGGTCGGCGGACGGTCAGCTTTACCATCAAAACGGTGGCCAGGAGTGCCCCAGCGCCTCGGGCGCTGAGCACCAGACCCCAGCCGTCGGCGCCGATCGTGTGGGCGGCGATCACCGGACCGAGGATCTGCCAGCCGCCCATATTGACGGCGTTGAATACGGCGAAGGCCAGCGTGACCGACCACATCCACGGCCTGGCGCGGTAGTAGCCCCAGCCTTGCCGGAGATCGTCGAGCATCGTGGGGTCGCCGGTGGTGCGCGGCGGCAGGTCGGGCAATGACATCCGGGCGAAGCAGCCGGCCGCCAGCAGGAACGACGCGGCGTCCGCGGCGATCGCCCAGCCGCCTCCCACCGAGACCGTCAGCAGTCCGGCAGCGGCCGGTCCGAGTAATTGGGCGACGTTTCTGGCCGAGGCGAGCAGGGAATTGGCTTGCTGGATACCGCGGCCACTCGCCAGTTGCGGAACAATCCCGCGCAGGGTCGGGGTGGTCAGCGCCTGGAAGATTCCGTTGAGAGCGGCCGGCGGCAGCAGCAGCGCCGGATTTTGATGGGTGAGCAGGAGGGTCGCCACGCCGGCCTGGCTGATGCTCGCTCCCAGGCTGGTGAGACGCAGCACGGTGTCGCGGCGATAGCGGTCGGCAATACCGCCGCCGAGGATCATTCCGGCAACCCTCGGGACCATGGCGGCAGTGATGACCGCGGACAGCCAGCTGGCGCTGTGGGTGATCGCAAGAACGCCGAAAGCCAGCGCAACCGGCGACATGGCGCTGCCGGCCGTGGTGATCGACCAGCCGGCGAAGAACCATCGGAAGGCGGGCGAGCGAAGCGGCTGCTCAGATACGAGACTCGTGCTGGACGACGGTATTGCGGCGGTCACCGCCGCCCAAAGGTCGACGCCGCGTTCAGCGCGCGCTCGGTCACGAACGGATCATGACATTGCACCCACTTTGACCGCACCCCAATTTCCGGAGCATGCGGTAAGTGGGTCGGGGAGGTAGGTTTAGCGGCGTCGGGCGCCGCTGCCCGGGGGTGGGTGGGCACACCTGAAAAGGCTGTGCCCATGAGAATCGCGTTCCTCGGTGATGTTCACGGCTGCGTACACCATGCCGCTACAGCGGTGCGCGCGCTTGATGTCGATCTGGCCATCCAGATCGGCGATCTCGGCGCATACCCGAGCTATGCCGACCTGCCGGCTGAGGATCGGGAGTTCGTCGACACGAACCCCGCGCAGGGTGACATCTTCCGGCTCCTTGACGGATCGTTGACGCTGGACGTGGAAGTGCCGATCCTGTTCATCACCGGCAATCACGACAATGCTGAATGGTTAAAATCCTTACACGGCGGACAAAGCGTCGTCCCGATCGATCCGCTGGGCATCTTTGCTCATGTTGACTGCGGAACGGTTCTCGACGTTGCCGACCTGTCGTTCGGCTTTCTTGGCGGCATTGAAGCGCCGGAATGGGGGCTCGACATCGACCTTGCGGCCGCCGCGAGCCTGGCCGGTGTCGACGTGCTCGTCACGCATGATGGCCCGTACGGGCTGGCGACGTGGGAGGGCAGGACCCAGGGCTCGGTCAAGCTGGCCCGCCTCATCCACGAGATTCAGCCCCGGCTGCACGTGCATGGCCACTATCACCATGTGAACGGTCCACGCACCTATGGCCAGACGAGGTCGTACGGGCTGGCCCAGCTCGTACCACCGCTGGACCGCAATCCGGATCAATGTATTGCAGACGGCAGCATCGGACTCCTGAACTCGGCGACGTTGGAGTTTGCCTACATCTCAGCCAATCAGCTCCACTAGACCTCGCCAGGACCATCACTCGCCGCTGGTGGCGATCCGACCCGCGTACCGCTGCGTCCAAGTGTTGTCAGTGTCCACGGTGATGACCACGTCGTAGTAGCCCTGCTCGGTCGGCCACATGACCGTGTTTGTCTTGCCGCCGCGCACCGTGATGCTGTGCGTGCCGCCGAGATAATCGTTCGCGGTGAGCGTGTAGCGCACCGGCCTGGTGCCGTCGTTGTGCAAGGTGAGCTCGAGCTGAGCCCCATGGTGGACGCCTCTGGGCAGGGCGACCTCGACGCGGGCGCGGCCGGCGTCCGTCGTTGCCGTCGGCGCGAGTTGGCCGGCAAACGAGCGGACGAACCCGTCGTTGCTGTAGATGGAGAATGCGTATTTGCCGTCGGTGGCCGTGGTGTCCCAGGTGTATTTGCGCGGCTTGCTCGCGGTGACGGTAAACGGTGTGCTGGAAAACGCCTCGTATTTGTCGGGGAATACCTGAAAGCTGACGGCTTTGCCTCTCGGGCCGCCGGTCAGTGTCATCGTCGCGGTGACCGTGCCCGATGCGCGGTTCTCCGAGATCGTCGCGTGTGGATGGAACGTCAGCGGGCGCGGCTTCATGTGGTCGGCGGCGATGGACGCCGGTTTCTCCGCGGTCGGATCCGGAAAGGAAACCGGTCCTGGTTGGGGATGCGCGAAATCGATCGCGCTGCTCAGGTCACCGGCGATCGAGCGCCGCCATTTGCTGATGTTGGGGGAGATGAACGGCTTGCCAAGATTGGCCGCCCATTTCTCGAGAAATGTGATTGTCGAGGTCTGGTCGAATACCTCGGAGGCAACGTATCCGTCGCGGGTCCATGGCGACACCAGCAGCATCGGAACCCTGGGGCCGAAGCCGAGCGGGTAGGAGTCGACGTACTCGCCGGCGGTGCCGGCCTCGGGCCACGGCGGCAGTACGTGGTCGAACTTCCCGTCGTTCTCGTCGTAATTGAGGATGAAGAGCGTGTGATTCCAGATGTCGGGATTGCTATGCAGAATGTCGAGCACCTTCTTGACATACCGTTCGCCGTGCGCGGTGTCCGCGCTCGGATGTTCCGACCAGCCGTATGGCGCGACCATCCAGGAAACCGCTGGCAGCGGGTATTTCGCGCCCGGCTGGCAGGCGTCATGGAAGTCTTTGAGTACGGCGTTGAGGTTGGCCTCGGAGTCGTCGTTCGGCGATGTCATGCCGGAGTAGTACGTGCAGTTGCCACGCCAGATCAGGCCGGTGCCGGGCTGCAGCTTCGGGTCGTCGGCGGCGAGGCCGGCCGGGTCGAACGCCTTGAAGTATTTCAGCTCGTTGTCGCCATAGTCGCCGATCCAGCTGCTGAGATAACCCTGTCGCCCATTACCGCTGTTGTCGGAATAGAGCCGCCAGTCGATGCCGGCGTCCTGGAGTTGCTCGGCGACCGTGGTCCAGGGCCGGTCGTAGTTGGACTCGTCGCTGTTGGCCGTCTCGCTGTTGGCGGTACCGCTCCACAGATATTTGCGATTGGGGTCGGTCGGTCCGAACTCAGAACAGAAATGCTGGTCGGCAATGGTGTATTGCGCGGCGACTGAATGGTAGAAGCCCATGTAGGCGTCGCTGTGGTAATTCATGCAGCTCGTGCCGTTGTGCTGCACCCACAGGTCCCAGTTGCGATGGGTGATATCGCCCCAGGCGCCGTGGTCGTTGCCCCAGGCGCCGTCGTCGACCTGCGGGGTGACGATCGTGCCGCTGCTGTCCTTCTGCTGGAAGACCGTACTGCCGTCCTGGAATCGCAACGCCTGTTTGTCGTGGAAGCCGCGTACGCCGGGAAGTGCGCCGAAATAGTGGTCGAGTGAGCGGTTCTCCTGCATCAGGATTACGACGTGCCTCAGGTCGGACATGTCGCCCCTGAAACCCTTCGGCCGGACGTACTCCGCCTGCGGTGTCGCATTCGCGCGGCCGGACCCGGCCATCCCGCCAAGCACCAGCGCCCCGGCGGCAGCCCCCGCGCCGTGCAGGAACTGACGACGGCTGGTGCCGGTCGTCTCGGTACTGCCGCCCTGCTCGGACTCGGGCGTCGGGCCGACCGGATCGGTAGCCATGAAAGCTCCTCACGTGCGCACGGACACTGGGCTGGGTGCTGCCTCGTCGATCCAAGACAACCGACACCAACACCGTGTGAACATCGGTCGAGCGACGACTGGCAGGGCATCGACGGTTAGGTTCGGCGGGCCAGCTCTACCTTCGTGACGTGCTGTCGTTGGTTGGCCGCCGCCAGTAGGCTGCTGCCCGTGATGGGGGCCGCTGGGCAGAACCCGCGCCGGGTGCACGGGATGGTCGATGTGGACCGTCAGGACCGTCCGCAGGACTGGGTCAGGCTTCTGGACGTGCTCGATGCGGAGCCGTTCTACGCCGCGTACAAGGCGCGGTCGCGCGAGCTGCTGGCGCCGGCCGCACCTGGCCGCTATCTGGATGTGGGCGGCGGTACCGGTGCCAACGCCGCTCGGCTGGCCGATGAGTATGGGATCGATGTGGTGGTCGTTGACCACGCCCATACGATGGCGCGGGCCGCCCGGTCCCGCGGCCTGACCCAGGTGGCTGTCGCCGATGCGACTCGGCTGCCGTTCGCCGCCGGAACATTCGCCGGCGCTATGGCCGATCGGGTCCTGCAACATCTCGAGGACCCAGCGTCTGCCGTTGCCGAGATGGTCCGGGTGACTATGCCCGGAGGGCGGGTTGCGCTCGCCGATCCCGACTATGACACGCAGGTCCTCGATATCGACGATCAGGACATTGCCCGTGCTGTGCTGCGGTTTCGGGCCGACCACCTGCTGCGGAATGGCACGCTGGCGCACCGCCATGCCGGCATGCTCGCGATGTCTGGGCTGACCGATATCCTCGTCGAGGCCCGGACGCTGGTGGTACGCGACCCGAACGCCGTTGATCACGTGCTGGGCCTGCGTTCGTGGGCCGGTGCCGCGGCGAAACGAGGTCTGCTTGAACCCGCGCGGGCGGCGGCGTTCGAGGCGGCGGTCGACCGGGCCATCCGCGCCGGCCGCTTCCTCTATGCCGTCACGTTCTTCCTCACCGTCGGAGTAAAGCCAGTCGCCTAACCCATCCAGCCGTGCGGGTCGATCGTTAGGCGTGCTCGATGATGGGGCCGACAATCCAGGAATGCTTGCCAACTTGGCGTACGCGCTGAAACCCGTTCTCCTCAAAGAGTTCCACGGTCGCGGAGAAGATATAGGGAATCGACCTGCGTCCGGCCGTTGATTGTGAGACGGCCTCGACGCGACCGCCACCGGCGTATGCGATCAAGTGCACTGCTCCTTCCAGCGCGGCTCGTGCGACGCCTTGTCGACGATGCCCCTTGTCTACGAAGATGCAGATGATGCGCCAGTCGGCGCGTGGCGGCGGATCCTGCTCGTATGCGCGTCGGTGGGTCAGCGCAGGTAGCTCCTCGGGGCTGCCGTACTGAGCCCAGCCCTGGGCCAGACCATCGGCGTCGAATACGAGGGCGGCGTGTGCGCGGTCGGTGCGTACACGCTCCTGCTTGGCGACCCGCTTTGCTGCCGGGCTATCCAGCCCGGGATCGCGGTGGTTGTTCTGGCACCAACAGCCACCCATCACCCCGCCGTTACGTTCGACGAGCTCGGCGAAAGCGTCCCAGGTCGTCGCGTCCAACGGGCGGACCGTGTACGAGAAACCGTCACCCATCGTCGCCCCTGACCTTCGGCCGCCCGTAGTCGTCTGCGCTGTAGCGCGCTGAGTCGAGGCCGTGGCGTCAATTCGTTCGACATCGTCCATAGGACCGGTTTCTCCGAACCGCGCTACCATACGCCTACCGACACGAACCCCAATTTTCGATCAGTGACATTAACGGAAACAGTACGGGCTGTCGTCTTTATCCGATCGGCCTCTCGCCATCCGCAGGTGCGGGAGTGACGGTGATTGTCGCCGCTGGCGGGCGTATGTACGAGGAGCAGGACTTATGAGCAAGATTGACGAGCTGCTCGCGGAGGAAGGTGCGGCGGCGGAAGACTACGAAATGACCGGGCAGCTACCCGAGCATGTCAAGGTCAGTCGGCGCAACCTCGGCCGCGGAACAGTGGTCTCCGTGCGCCTGTCAGCCGAAGAATACGGCCGACTTCAGGGCGCCGCGGACGACGCGAATCTCCCGGTGTCCACACTGATCCGGCTATGGGCTCTCGATCGGCTACACGCCGAGGATGCGGGCACCGGCGGCAGCGTTGCCGAACGCCTCACCCGGCTTGAGCGCGAGGTTTTCCAGCGCAGCGCCTGAACGTGAAGACCCAGCATCTCGCCGGCGGAGATGTCGCTGGTTGCCGGGAAGCAGACTCGGTCATACGCGGTTCTTGCGCTCATGAGAGCTGTGCGATTTGACCATTACGGCGACGTCGACGTGCTCGACGTCGTGGAGGTCGACAAGCCGGAGCCGGGTCCGGGGCAGGTGCTTGTTGCGGTGAAAGCGGCCGGTATCAATCCCGGCGAGACCAAGATCCGTGCGGGCGAGTTGCATGAGCGGTGGCCGGCGACGTTTCCCGAAGGGCAAGGAAGCGATCTGGCCGGGATCGTCGATTCCGTAGGGACCGGCGTCACTGCCTTCGCCGTCGGCGACGAGGTGCTCGGATACACCAACAACCGCGCCAGCCAGGCTGAGTTCGTCCTCGTTGCATCCGAGGAGATCGTTGCCAAACCGCCATTGTTGGACTGGCCGCGGGCGGGCGCGATGTTCGTCGTTGGCACTTCCGCGTACGCCCTGGTGCGCAGCGCCGAGGTCTCCGCAGATGACGTTGTGCTGGTCTCCGCCGCCGCTGGGGGTGTGGGGTCGCTGACCGCTCAGTGGGCTCGCAACCTCGGCGCCACCGTGGTCGGTTTGGCCCGTCCCGTAAATCATGAATGGCTGCGCGGCTACGGCATTCTGCCGGTTGATTACACCGGCGCGGGCCTGCCAGAGCGGGTCCGTCAGGCCCTGGACGGCCGCCAGGTGACGGCCGTGCTGGACACTCATGGTCCCGAGTACGTGCAGCTCGGCCTCGACCTCGGCGTAAACCCGCAACGGATCGCGACAATCGCCGACTTCGCCGCCGGCGACCGCGGCGCGAAGCTCGTGCAGCACTTCACCGTCGCCAGCCCGCGGGTCCTCACCGAGATTGCCGACGAGCTTGCCTCCGGCCACCTCAAGATGCCGATCGCCGCGACCTACCCGCTGTCCGATGTACGCGACGCCTATCGCGAGCTTGAGCAAGGCCATACGCGCGGCAAGATCGTCCTACTGCTCTGACACCCGTCGCGTTGTCGTGGTGATTGTGCCGCCGGTGCCAATTGCACGGTGCCTTCTGGTGCGTAGCCGGGCGGCTTGTTAGCTTGCCCGCATGGATCCCGCGCTAATCCCGCGCACTCCGGCAGGACGGCAGCTCGCGTGGTTGATGAGACTGCGGGCCGCGCCGTCTGCGGGGGAAATCCAGGACCATCTTGAGCCCACCGCCGCGGTCGAGATCCATGTCGATCTTTGGGGTTGGGCGACGCCGAGTCCCGACCTCGCCGCAGGGCTGCTCGCGTTCGGCGCGATGGTTCGGGAACTGCCCGGCGCGGTGAGCCGGAGCGAGGCCGCCATGCTGTGTCTGGAGTTGGAGCAGGGCGCCCGGGTCCTGCGTGGGGTTGTCTCGATCGGGGACGGGGGTCGCGGCAAGATCGAGCTGATTGGTCTGAGCGGACGTCCCGCCGAGGACGAGGTCGAGTTGGACCATGTCCGACTTCTATACGACCGGGCGTCGGAGTCCTATGAGCGGCTTGGCACTGACCAGGCCCACTACTGGGTCCCCGCCCGAGCCTGGCTGGAGGGGGTGACCCGCGACGGCATGACGATCCTTGATGTCGGCTGCGGGCCCGGGCACCTCACTGCGGACCTCGCACCGTCGATACAGGTCATCGGCTGTGACATATCACCGGAGATGGTCCGCCTGGCTGCCCTCGCCCGGCCCGCCGGTACCTTCGTGGTCCACGATTACCACCAGCCATTCCCGTCGCAATGGCCGCTCGCGGACGTGACCCTCGCGCTGGGGTGTATGGAGTTTTGCTCGGACCTAACCCAGGCGGCTAGAAATCTCGCCGCGGCGACCAAGCCCGATGGTCGGGTTCTGCTGACGGTGCCGCGGGCAGAATCCGTTGCGCTGCGGCGGAAGATCACGCTCCACCCTTTTCCCTATGCGGAGATCACCATGCGTTTGTGGGATGACGCCGAGGTCGAGGCAGCCATCGACGCCGCGCGCCTTGAAGTGATCACTCACAAGACCGGACCCGGCTACACCTCGCCGAACATCGGCTCTATTGAATATGGCTACTGGGAGCTGGCGTTGCCAGAGATACCACAACCGCATTCCGCATCGTGATCACGTTGTGACGCCATTTCTGCTAAAGCGTCAAAAAGCTAACCACGGAAGGTTATCTACACATGACTATCGTCTTTGTGCACGGCGTCCCGGTAACCGCTGCGGTGTGGACGCCGCTGCTCGATGAATTATCGAAGGTCAATCATGACGATGTAGTTCGGCTCTCGCCGCCCGGTTTTGGCGCCGTTTTGCCCGCGAATTTCGGCGCCACAATCGATGACTACCGGAACTGGCTCGTTGACGAGCTCTCGCAGTTCGATGCGCCGGTGGACCTTGTCGGCCACGACTGGGGAGGCGGGCACGTTCTAGCGGTTGCGATGGCTCGCCCAGATCTGCTGCGCAGTTGGGTCAGTGACACCATCGGTGGTTTCGAACCGGACTTCATTTGGCACCCACTGGCGCAAATCTGGCAGACGCCGGGCGATGGCGAGCGATCCATTGAGGCAACCTTTGCCGGAGACGCCGATCAGCGAGCGGCGCGCATGGTCGAATGGGGTATCCCCGAGCCAACAGCCGGCGAGGTAGCGCTCGGGCAGGGCGCAGAGATGGGCAACGCAATTCTCGCGCTGTACCGGTCCGCGGTGCAGCCGACGCTGAGTGAGCGTGGCCGCAATCTTCCGGCCGCTGCTGCCCGGCCGGGCCTGGTTCCCATTCCTACCAGGGATTTCTTAGTCGGTAGCGTGGCCAGCCGCCACCGTGCCGCCGAACGCGCCGGCGCTCGCGCGGTAGAACTCGACGGACTCGGTCACTGGTGGATGCTTCAGGACCCCGCTCGGGCCGCCCACATGCTGTCTGAATTCTGGAATAGCCTGTAAAAGCCTTACCTCACCGGCCGAGTAACGGAGCGGTGGCCGACACGGTCGCCTTCAGAAGTCCTAGGGGGCCGTCTGTCCTCTTCCCACCTGTGACCGTGCTGCCGCTGACAGTGAGGGTATATGGGCCGCGGGCGACGGTCAGCGCCGTGACACCGGCGTAGGTGAAGGTGTAGGCCCCACTGCCCATTCCGGACACGGACTTGACCTGGCTTGCGTGTTCATTCCGGCGGACCTTCATCTGCTGCAGCGCTTGAGCGGGCGAGGTGAAGTAGCCGATCTCGACCTCCAGGTTGGCGGCCTGTTGTTTGCCGAGGTTAAGCGACTGCCGCTCACAAGTGTTGTCCGCGATCCCGTCGGGCTCGACCGACCGGGGATGCAACACTGCGGAGGCGTTGTAGATCAGTCCGACCGCCGTGGGATCAGCGGTGAGCTTGGTCGCCTTCGTGAACGCGGCGGAGGTGAAGATTGCGCACGGGTTCCGGTATGTGGATGCGCCGATGTGCTTGCCGAAATCCTGGCTCGCGGTTTCGGCCTGGAGGTTCGACGCCTTGACAGCGCCAACAGCCCGCGGGACCGCCGTGCGGAGCGCGGCGAGGTACTGGGTCTTCGGCACAACCGTGCCGCCGTTGAACGACACGATCTTGTTGCCGACCAGGGTGTAGCTCACACCTGCCGACGGGGAGAAATAGGTGCCGGCGAGCCCCGGAATCGTGGTGGTGTTGTTGGGCGAGACACGCAAGTCGGTGCCGAACCTCTTGTTCACTTTGTCCAGCTCGGCCTGACTTTCCGGTTTGTACTGGGTAAATGCGGCCTGCGCGAGCGCCGGCGAACCGTACTGGTCAATGCCGAAGATGATGGTCGCACTGTTCCACGGCGGGTCGGCGAGCTCGACCGTGCAGCTCGAGGTGAGCTTGTCGGTGGGCGTGGTGTACCAGGACGCCGGGAGCGAGTTCTCGGCATACGTCACTTGGATGACCGCATTGGTCGGGATGTACTTGTCGAATGCGGAGATCACGCTCCCGTTGCCTGAGTAGGCCCGACACGCATTGACGTAAGGCTCCTTGCCGACTCGCACCGACGCGTAGTGCGGCGCGGAGGGCACCTTCGGCGCGGTCCGCGCGTCGACCCCCTTCGACGCGGTTGCACTGCCCGGCGCAGAGTCGCCAGTGCTGCCGTGGCCACCGACCGTCGAGCTCCCGCCGCCACATGCGCCGAGGAGCCCGACGAGCGCGAGCGCCGCGACGCCAGCCGTTGGCTTGCCTACCATCTGCATCTCCGTGACTTTTGTCCGTTTACCCGATCGGTTGCACAGCTTGCCCGATCGGCGGGCCGCAAGCCAGGATTTCGATCGAATTCGATCTGCGGCGCTTTACCAGTTGGGATTCGGTGGTCCGTCGCCGAAGTCGGGTATGTCGAGCCGGGCCGCACCTTGTTTCGCCGATTCGTAGGCGACTACGCCGGGCAGGGTGAACCGGGCTGCCCGCCAGGCGCTTACCGGCGGATGGGTCTTGGTGGTCACGGCGCGAACGAAGTCGTCGGCCAGGAAATGGTGGGAGCCCTCGTGGCCGTTGTGTGCGCCCTCGAACTCCTTGGGCAGTCGGCTGCGATCCTGCACCTTGGCGTTGCCGGAGGCGAAGCTCTGCAGCAGCGCCGGATCGACATCGCCGAAATCCTCCGTCGGCATCTGTTTCGTGCGGGTGTAGAACAGATCGCTGATGTCGACCGTCTCGCCCTTGGCGTAGTCCGCGCCCTCGGTCTTGATGCTCAGCGTCGCCCCGTGCCCGCTCTGCTCCATGACCTGATCAGTACCGTAGAAGCGGAAGCGGGACTCGTGGCCGTTCCAGTAGCCCACGCGCCGGAACTCGTTGGTCCGCATCGCCGCGCCGTCGGCCAGCTCGAACAGCGCGCTCATGTTGGAGAAGTCGTTGCCCCACTGCGACACGTTCGCATCGAAGACGCCGTCGCCGCGGTCGTCGCGGATGCCGATGCAGCTGACGGAGACCGCGTGGGTCGGAAGTGCGCCGAGTACGCCGCCGATCGCGTGGGTTGGGTACAGCATGGGCGGGTAACTGGCGGTCCTCTTCCAGTCGTCGCCGCCGCTGTATCGGTACGCGGCGTAGAAGCCGTTGTCCATGTCATGGACGTAGTCGCCTTCGGCGTAGAAGACGCGGCCGAAGTCGCCGGCGGCGACCTTCTCGCGCGCCCAGATCACTGCCGGGTTGTAGTAGCTGGTCTCACCCATCATGTAGATCAGGCCGGTCTGGTCGACCTTCTCCACAATGGACTTGATCTCCTCGACGCTGATCGCCATCGGAACGGCCGAGTAGACGTTCTTGCCCGCCTCGAGTGCCTGCAGCACCAGCGGGCCGTGGCTCCAGCGCTGGGTCATGACCGCGACCGAGTCGACCTCGTCGGAGGAAATCATGTCCTCGGCGGTAGCGAAGACACCCGCCAGGTCGTACCTCTCCTGATGTTCCCGGGCTCGCTCGGGGATGACGTCGCAGACGTACACCGCCTCGACGTCGGGATGCAACTGCCAGAGCGCGATAAAGCTGCGCGCGAATTGTCCCGTCCCGATTACGCCGATCCTCATCAACACGTCCCCTTTAGATCCTATAGGCCAGGTTGATCCTAGAGCCCGGGTCGCCGGGCGCGGGAGTTGCGTCGGCATCCGTACCCGCGCGGATCCTCCGATCGCTATTGATCGAGTTCTGCGCGGATCTGGCCGAGCCACTCTGTGCCGAGCTGGCGCCCGTTGGGGAATTGGTCGGCTCGATCCCAGCGCCACGTTGTGATCATCGCCAGTACGAGGATCCGGCACTGGCGCAGCAGGTCTTGATCGACACCCGGGTAGTGCTCGCTGACTCCGTCGGGCGCGTGTGCGAGGTCGAATTCGACCGGCCCACGGCAGCACGTCTCGAAGTCTATGAACCGCAGCCCGTTCTTCGTGGAGAGCAGGTTGCCTGGGTGCGGCTCGCCGTGCAGTACCTGCTCGCCGACGCGCTCGCTGGTCGCAGCTCTGAGGTTTCGCAACGTCTTGGCGAGGAGCTCCCGGTCCGCGTCGACTAGCGCCGGCGTGCGGTCGCGGCTTGCCACGAGTTGTTGGGCCTCGTCGACCCGATCGGTGAAATGCGGCGTCGGGATATCGAGTTTGCGCATGCCGACGTGCAGCCGCTCGAGCGCATCGGCGTAGTCGGCCGGTGAGACCTCTTGAGGCGTCGCAGGCTCGTAGTAGGTCCACAGCGTGAGCGCGAAGCCATCACGCTCATAGACGCGTGGCTCCACTCGTGGGTCGAGAGCGGCCACCGGGCTGTCGGATTCGGCGAGCCGCCCCGCAACGTCGATTTCGAACTGTGCGATCTGATGCGCTGCAGGTGCCACCCGGGCCAGGACGTCGCACGGCAGCAGCCGCAGAGTGAGCTTGTTCGAGTCATGAAGAACGACCGTGTCATTGACCGTCAGCTCAAGTGATGAGGCGGTCGACCTGGCCGCAGCCGTAGCACGCGGAACGTCGGCTGCCTTCATCGTTGCTCGTCCCTCTCTTGGCGATCATTTCGCATCGTGCAGCACCCTAGGACTCACCGCCCTGACTAACGACTGGATTTCTCCGTCCCCAACGCCGGCCCGGCAGCAGGCGAGCGCCGCGGGCAGCCCGGGCCGGTCCCGGGTCGTACCAGGCATGATCGACATAGATCTCGGCAGGGGCGCACCGTATCGGTGCTCTTTGCATACCATTCTGCTATGGCTATGACTTTACGGCTCCCACCTGATCTGGACGCCGAGCTTCGTATCGCAGCCGAGGAAGATCACCGCAGCCTGCATCAGGCGGTCGTACACGCCGTCGAGATCTACCTCGCACAGCGCGAGACCGCGGAGGTCAAAGCCGACCCCGAGACGTTACAGGCCCTCGCCGAGGCGCGGGAGGCGGTGCGTTCAGGCGATGTCGTCTATGGCACCGATGCCGCGCGTGCATTGTTGAAGCGCCCTCGCGCTTCGTGACCGAGCCCTACCTTCGCTGACCGGCCGGCCCGCGCTTGATGTCGACAGGAATGCGACCTGGGCCGCGACGCGAACATCGTGCTGCGCCGACTTGTCAACGCATGTCCTGTCCCCGAGCGCTCCGCAGATCAAATACTGGAGCAATCCGAAACATGTCAGGGCTGAATGTTTTCCAGGTCATCTAGAAGGCTGGGATGTGTCGGCTTCCAGCCGAGGACCGTCTGGGTGTGGGTGCTGGATGAGGGCTGGTCGGTGGCAAAGACCGGGCCGAGAGTGCCGAAGGTGTCCTCCGGTACGGCCTTGACCGGCAGGCCCAGCCGGCGGCCGATGACCGCGGCGATATCACGCACCGCGTCGCCTTCGTCGGCCACGGCGTGCCAGCAGGTACCGGCTTCCGCCTGCTCCAGGGCGAGCCGGAAGAGAACGGCCGCGTCGAGCGCATGCACGGCCGGCCAACGCTGTGCGCCGTCGCCCGGGTAGCCGGATACTCCGGTCCGGCGCGCGATGCCGGCCAGCATGCCGGCGAACCCGCCCCTGCCCTGGTGGTGAACCGTGCGCGGCAGGCGTACGGCCGTGCTCCGGACCCCGCGCGGGGCCAGGCCCAGGACCGCCATGACCGAGCGACTGCGACCACTGACCGGCCCCTCGGTCAGCAGCGGGTCGGCCTCGGTGGAGGCACGGCCCGGCGCATGGGGCGTACCCGAGGCGGTGACCAAGGGGCGGTCGCTGCCGAGGAGTTCATCGCCGAGGGTCGCGAGGGCGGCACCTTCCTCGGCGATTGCCTTGGCGAGGGCGTCGGGGCTGCTGAAGTCGTTGGCGAATGCCAGGTGGATCACCCCGTCGGTCTGGGTGGCGCCGGCGCGAAGGACGTCCAGATCGGTGAGACCACCCCGGAGCGGCTGGGCGCCGGCCGCTTCGGCGACCGTCGCGGACGCGTCGGAGCGGGCGAGCGCGAGGACGGTGTGGCCGTTGCCGAGCAGTTCGGCGACGACGGCGGAACCGATCAGGCCGGTGCCACCGGTGACGAAGACGTGCATGGAATACTCCCGCAAGTGATGGGACTCTTATCCCGTCACTCTAGCAGGCTGATGGGACAAGAGTCCCATCACGTAGGATGGACCCATGGGCCGATGGGAACCAGGCGCGCGCGAACGCCTCGTCGTGGCTGCCGTTGACCTCTTCACCGAGCAGGGCTACGACGCCACGACGGTGGCGCAGATCGCCGAGCGCGCCGGAGTCACCAAAAGCACCTTCTTCCGGCACTTTCCCGACAAGCGCGAGCTGCTGGTGGCCGGCCAGGAGACGCTGAGCCGGCTGCTGGCCGAGGGGATCACCGAGGCGCCCGACAGCGCCAGCCCGCTTGAGGCGGTCGCTGCCGGTCTTGAGCGCGCCTCGACCGCGATGGGATCCATGCAGCGCGAGTTCGCCCCCCGCCTGAAGGCGGCCGTCGCCGCCAGCGCCGAACTTCAGGAGCGTGACGTCCTCAAGAGCGTCAGCCTCGCGGCCGCGATGACAACCGCTCTGGTCGCCCGCGGCGTACCCGGTGCGACCGCGGCTCTCGCGGGCGAGCTGGGCGTCCTCGCCTTCAAGCGGGGGTTCGCCGAATGGTCCGAGGGCGACCGTGACGGCAAGGACGAACTCGCCGGGTACGCCCTGGCGGCCCTGGACGAGCTGCGTGCGGCGAGCGCATCGCTGGGCTGACCGGACAAAAAAACCTCACCCGCTCATCGGCTACTTGCGCATCGACCCACCGCTCGTCACCGCGGCCGATATCTACCTGCGTTCGACAGCTGCGAGAGGGAAACAAGCGCCGAGTCGCCCGTTTTCTGCGCTGGTTTTGATCAGGGTCGCCGGTCAGCGGGTGCGGTCTGCGCCTGGGCGCGGGGCTGTGCGAACAATCCGGGCTCGGTCTCGTCGAGGAATTCAAGGCTGACCAGGCGTTTGAGCTTCGCGCGGGTGCCTTCGACGTGCCTGGGCAGGATCGGGAGATCGAGCGCCTGGCACAGGTCGCGGGCGCGCAGCGACCGTTGTTCGTGGTCGAATACGCCCATGATCTGCTGGTAGGCGGCGCCGTCCGGCAGGGCCGGGGCCGGTGGCTGCCCGACTTCGAGGCCGCCGGCCATCGCGCGGATGGTCTTAGCCGTGATCTGCAGTGTTTCGCGTTCGGCCGCTACCTCGCGCAGACGCGCGGCGAGCTCGCCTGCTTCCCCGGCCAGCTGCCGTTCCGCTACTCGATTTCGTCCAGGAGCTGCTGAAGGACCGCGTGAGTCCTCTACGCCTCCCGCCACCGGGCGGCGCACCGCCGAGCCGACGCAGTGTCCGCCCGGCAGACGCCCAGTAGATCCTCGATTCCGCCGAGGACGGGGCATGCTCATAATCGCGCACCAGCCGTCTCTCCAGCATGTTCAGGCCGTTGGCCTGTTCGACCCCTCAGCGGAATCGGCTGGAGGACGAACCCAGTGTTCGCCGGGTTGCGCTCGACGATCTCCGCCTCGATGCCGAGCCTCGCGCCGTGCTCGACCACGCTGTTCTTGAACCCCTGGTCCACCAGCGCCTTGCTCACCCGGCTATATCCCGAACCAGCGATCGTATCGAGCAGCCGCGCGTCGCCGTTGGCGATCTTCCAAACGGTCAGCCCCGGTACGCCGGCACCGACCTTCAGGAAGGCGGATGTCAGCACCGCCGCGTCCGGCCGGAAACGCCGGATCAAATCGTAGATGGCCTGCAGGTTCTCCAGGTTCTCGCCATAGGTCGAGACCCGGAACTTGTGCCGCGTCGGGTCGTACCGCTTCATCGGCACCGCCCGCCAGAACACCTCGCCGGTCGGCTCGTCGTACCAGACCTCGGACAGGCCGAGGGTGATGATGAACAGGTCGGCGGCGTCGAACAGCGCCTTGGTTCGCAGCCGGACCGGCTCCCGATAGCCGAACTGGGCGGCGTCGTAGCCGTG
>Ga0137412_10000324_pt1 | contig 32862 bp, 31 predicted proteins | sample CZODoug2_1_16fun_FD_122160 | JGI IMG/M metagenome (GOLD analysis project Ga0137412, IMG submission 122160) | Vadose zone soil fungal communities from Angelo Coast Range Reserve, California, USA - CZODoug2_1_16fungal (Hybrid Assembly) | ecosystem: Environmental > Terrestrial > Soil > Vadose zone...
CGGCACGGCCCGGCCCGCGCCACGACCCGCGCCCAGCGCGGCCCCGGTCGGGCGGCCCCGGGCGGGTGCCGACGTGCGTCCCAGCGGACCGGCCGGCAGCCGCCCCGACCAGCGCGTCGGTGGTCCGCGTACCGACCGTGAACCGGCCCCGATCGGCGCCGGGGCGCCCAGGCCGGCGACCGGTGGCCCCGAGTCACCTCAAGCCCTGACCACCCCTGGGACCCGGATCGCACCTGATCGCCCGCAAGCCCCTCGGATCGCCGAGCCGGCACCGGCCCGGCCGATCCCGAACACCCGTCCGGCACCCGACACTGCCCCGGGTGGGCAACCACGTCTGCCCGCGCCGGTTCCGACGGCCACCGGCCCCCGCTCCGGCGTAGGCACCGAGGTCGGCCCGAGCGTGCCCACCACACCGCGCCAAGCTGGGCGGCCCTTCGGGCCCGGCACCGACAATCCTCCGGTCACCCGGCCGGGAGGCCAGCCCGACGGCCCACCCACCGTCGGCGGCGGCGAGAAAGCCCGCGGCAACCGCTACCAGAACGGCACGCTCGAACGCTGGGACGCCGGACAGCAGCGCTGGCTACCGATCGCCGGACCCGATGGCGGCGGAACACCGACTTCTGCTGGGGGTGACCCGACCAGCAGCTCGGGTCATCCCCGCATCTCCGACCTCGATCAGGTTTTCCAGGGCCAGCCCGCGCAGCGGCAGCGCTACGAAGAACTCAGCACGAAGCCCGCCAATACGCTCAGCCCCGACGAGTTCAAGTTCGTCAAGGAGACCCGCCAACGGCAGACCATCAAGCCCGACGAGACCATGACCAAGGTGATCAGCAAGGAGGCCGCCGACAAGACAATCGACGGCTCCTACCAGCCCGACGTGGTCCGGGGCTTCGTAGCGCGCGCCCGCGACACCGACCAGCTCCGCACCCCCCAACAACTACGGGACGGCCTCGGCCTCGACGACTCTTTCTCCATCGCCGCCGCCAAGGCCAGGGCTGACGAGGCCATCGCCAAGGGGAAGACACCAGATCCCGGGGACGGCTCGTGGACGCCGATCAAGGACAACGCCGAGTACGCCTACCAAATGAGATGGCAGGCCGAGGCTGGTCCCAGAAGGATGGCTATCCCGTACGGGGCCCCCGAGGGCACCGACGCCAGCCACATTGAAAGCCAGATTCCAGGCTCGCTCGAGAGGCAGCTCCCTCCGTTCACCGGTACCGGGACCACATCCGGCGGCTACCCCGAATGGGTCGCCAACAACGCCCCCATCGGGAACTCGGCCCAGATCTGGCGGATCGACCGGGCCGGCAACCGGGAGCTCTACGCTCAATACGACCCGAAAACCAACACCTGGAGCCGCACCCGGTGATCCACATAATCCCCCATCAGAACCGCGCGATGGTGATCTACAAGGGGCGACTGACACGACCCGAGTCGGGCGCCGGCGCTGGCAACCCAGCACTCGTGATCGACGGGCAGACGGTTCCCTACGACGAGCTCGACGCCTGGTACATCGAGACCATGATGTTCGACTGGCGTGGCCAGTCGTTCTACCTCGACAGCTACCGCAACGGCCGGGTCCAGGGCGGGTACGCCGGCCACGATGGCCGTTGGGCCCGTGAGCAGGGACTCGAAGGCAGTGGCTACGCGGGATGGCTGTGCGACGTGCCCGAGTCCGAGATCGAGAACGTCCGCATCGAGAAAACCGACCTGCTGGAAAGCTGGCGCTACAGCAAAACCTTCGGAGTCGAGCCCGCCGAGGACCTCTTCACCTACGCCCGGCCGGCCACCGACCAAGAGTGGATCCACGAATAGCCGCAGTACCTGGTCGACCTGCTGCCCGAAAACGATCGGATTCCGGCTGTCCGGCGGCCACCGATAGCGAGCGTCCACAGCCCGTGACCGGTGGCCTAGTGACCGTGGGACACCCGTCTCGCGGACACGGGTAGTGGACAGCCCGGCTCTGGCCCTACCACCCCACTCGCGGGCGCCGCCCCGGCGCGGGGCCTGCTCGACCCGACCCAGTCACCCGGTGGCGCTCGCGGCCCCCGACCGGTACCGACCCACTCGCTGGGAATCCCTCGGTTCCGCAACTGGCCGGCCCTGGCCAGGGCGGGCTCAGCCCCTGTGTCCAGGCATACAACGACTCCACGATCGGCAAGGCCATCACCCGGAGATCGCGCCCGGTTCGATGTCCCGGCCTGATCGGGCAGGTGAACAAGAACTTCGCCCAGGGCCCCGTCGACGGGTTGGCCAACGCCGGCAAGGAAGGCAGCGCGGTCGCTCTGCACCCCGGCATCGCCGCCCAGGACTCGACCGATCGGCGGTCGAGCGCGCTGGACGGCCATCCCGGTCAGCTGCTCAGTGGCTACTGGAACCACCCCGGCCAGTCCCTGGCCGAGGCCGCCCAAACCTTCACCCAGCCCCACCCCCCATCGCTCGCGCACTGACCGCGGGCGCGCAAGCCACCCCGCTCGGCCCGGCCACGACCATCCTCAGCAACCCGGTCGGTGCCGCCTACGTGGGGGATACCGCCGGCGGGCTGGCCCACCTCGGCTACACCGAAGACCGACGCTGGCTGCCGTCATCGCCTCAGGCGCGGCCCACACCGTATGAATCACGTCTACGGTGACCTCACGGTCATCAATGAAGACATGACCGTATCGTCCTCTCGGTGATCTCCAGATGACCCGGATCAACCGGTCCTTGATCACTTCGTTGCTGGGCGAGATCGGCAACATCGGCGCTACTGATTTCGAGATAGAAAATGTTCAGTGGACGCTCACGAAGTACATGAACCTGCTGGAGCGGGGTAGCGCGGACTTCGCTGGACCGATCCGCGACGCTGAGGCAGACCTCGAGGAAATCCTGTTCACCCAGCTCGAAGGCGAGCAACGGGCGGCGGTCATCTTCCGGCTTGACGCGCTAGCCGAGGAACTCGAAACCCGTCTCAAACAAATGGACTAAGCACCAGCTGCGCTGTGGGGCATCTGGGTGCGGCGAGTGTGGACTGGGCCAGTGGCAACCGGCACGCTGCGACTTGTTCGATCAGGAGTACCTCGCCCCAGCTCGTGGCGCCGGCCTTGACCGCGCGCACCCGGGAGTTCGCGGGACGTGGTGGTCGGCGGTCGATCATGAGTGCACCGGTTCGGCGAGGTGGCGGTAGGGGGTGCCTCGGCCGACGCCTGGGGATGCAGCGGTGAGCCTGGGATGGATCGACGGGTGGCAGGGGAGCGGGCCGCCACTCCCGCGCCGACGCAGCTGGTCCTGGTGCTCGCCGCGGTGGTGCTGCTTTCGGTGGCCTGCGCGCCGGGTGCGAAGTCCGGAGCCGGCGACCTGGATCGGTTCTACGGCCAGCAGCTGAGCTGGGGGAGCTGCGCGTCGTTCGCGGTGTCCGATGACGACAGGAAGACGTTCGCCGACGCCAAGTTCGACTGCGCCTACCTACCGGTCCCGCTGGACTACGGCCAGCCGGACGGACCGCCCGCGAAGATCTCCGTGCTGCGCCAGAAGGCATCCGTGCCGGCCCAGCGGATCGGCTCGCTGGTGATCAACCCCGGCGGCCCTGGGGCGTCCGGCACCAGCGCCGCCGCCGGGATTTCCCAGCAGATCGACAACAGTGTGCTGGCGCAGCGGTTCGACCTGATCGGTTTCGACCCGCGAGGCGTGGGCGCCAGCCAGCCGGCGATCAAGTGCTACACGCCGGCGGAGCGGGACGCCATGCCTGAGTTGAGGAATGCGCGAGCTACACACTCGACGACCACGGGGTCGAGATCCTGGCCGTAGTGGAAGATCACCTCGTCGAAGACCTCGAGGGACCTGAGCTCGCTGCCCTTGTTGAGCATGGCTTGCGCGACGAACCTAGATCATTCCACCCGAGGACCCGCCGCGCCGGCACGCCAAATCTGTGGCATTGCTACGGAACGATCAGTGCCTTCACCACGCGCTGCGCGGCGACGTCCTCGAGCGCATTCTGGGCCCGGTCGAGGGGGTATTCCGCGCTGATCAGCGCGGTCCACGGGAACTGCTGCCGGTAACGGGCCATCACCTGAACCGCTCGGTACATGTGCCCGACATCGCTACCCCAGCACCCACGGATTTCCAGGTGCTTCTGGTTCAGGTCCAGGTGGGGGTTGATTGTTGTGCTGCCGGCGTCGGTGTACTGCCCGACGATCACGTAGCGCCCGGCGTCTCGGGTGAGCCGCATGCCTTCGGGAACCGCCGCCGGTGCCCCGGTCGCCTCGATCGTGACGTCCGCCCCACGGCCCCCGGTTGCCTCCCTGACCGCGGCGAGACGCTCCTCGGCAGTCGTCGTGCCGATGTCGATGACGGCGTCGGCGCCGAACCGGGCCGCCGCCTCCAGCCTGAGCTCGGGTCCGCCGACCACGATCACCTGTCCGGCGCCGCGAAGCTGTGCGAGGACGGCGGCGCACAGCCCGACGGGCCCCGCGCCCTGGACAACGACGGTGTCCCCGAAGGCGATCTCGCCGAGGGTCACCGCATGCAAAGCGGTCGGCATGCCACATCCGCCGGCGAGAAAGGCGCGCCAGTCCAACCCGGCGGGCAGCGGAATCATGTGGACCCCCGGCCGCAGGTAGATGTACTCGGACCAGCCGCCGAGCAGGCCGTCGTCGGCCGACAGGGTCACCCCGTACACCTTGCGCGACGGGCAACGTGTGGTGGCGTGGCCTACGGTGCAGTACCAGCACCGTCCGCATGTCCCGTAGACGTCCAGGAACGTCACGGTCTGCCCTACCTCGAGCGCAGTTCCAGACACGTCCCTCGGGACATCCGCGGGGCTGTGCGCGGGGCCGATCGCGGCGATCTGCCCGACGCTCACGTGACCCGGAATGATCGGGTACGGCACGCCCGCGAGTTGCCCCTTCCACAGGTGCGCGTCCGTGCCGCACACCTCGCTGCCGAGGGTCTTGAGCAGGACCGCACCCGGCTCGAGTTCGGGACGGGTGAACATCCGCAACTCGAGCGGGACCTCAGGTTCGGGCATCACAACAGCGGAGATCACCCGGAAACCGTACGGTGCGATCAGCGGAGCCGGCCTCGATACCGCGACCCGTTCGCCCGATCCCCGTGCGCGCGGCGGTACTGCCACGGACGCAGCCCCGTGCAATCAGTCGGGGCCGAGGGCGTGGCGGCGTTGCGTCGGCGGTGCTCGGTCCGGAGCGAGCCCACAAAGAATCGGAGGTTGACGAGCTCGTGCTCCAGGGCACCGTGATGGATGGCCTGCACCAGGCCGAGTTCGAGGGTTTTGAGCGTGTGTTCGACCTCTAGATCGTCCATCTCGGTGATGACGTCCCGCAGCGCGCTCGCGTCCCGCGCGTTCAACCGCACAGCGTGGCTCCTATGACCTCGAGTGGATGTTCTGAGAACCCGGGCGACAACTGTGCCGCACCAGCGCAAACAGCAGGTAAACACCTCGGCCGACGGCTACTCATCAGCCGTCTTCCGCCCGTCGGCCTTGATGATCCGGGCCGCGGCGACGGACCCGGCCAGCGAGACCAACGCGATGATCGTGAGCAGTGTCGCGGGGCCCCACGAGGCGTTGCCGGACCGGGTGAGGAGCCCGGTGGCCAGCGCCGGCATGAATCCGCCGATCACCCCGGCCAGATTCGCCGCCAGTGCCAGGCCGCTGTACCGGAGCCTGGCCGGGAACAGCTGGGAGAACATGGCGCCGATGGGCCCGTAGGCGATGGTGGCGAGGCCGAGGGTCGCCACATAGCCGAGCGAGATCAGCACGGCCCGCTCGGAGTCGACAGCCAAGAAGATCGGGAAAGCCACCAGCACCGCGAACACCGAACCCAGCACGACGGTGTTCGGCGACCCGATCTTGTTGGCGAGCCAGCCGGAGATCAGCAGTCCGACGATCTGTCCGACGGCCCCGATGGTCAGCGCGTTGAGGATGAGCCCTTGCGGCAGCTCACGCACCCGGGTGGCGTAGCTGATCATGAACGTAGTGATGATGAAGAAGCCGGCGGTGCTGAACAGGTAGGTGGCGACGCCGACCGCCAACCGCCCGGGAACGGCCTTGAACAACTCCAGGACGGGTGCCTTCTCCTCGCGGTGTGACGCGGCGAGCGCCCGGAACGTCGGGGTCTCCTCGATTCTCCAGCGCAGCCACAGCGCCACCAGCACGAGCACGATCGACGCCAGGTAGGGCAGTCGCCAGCCCCACGCCAGGAACTGCTCCTTCGGCAGCACGCTGACCAGCATCACCGCGCCGGTGGACAGCAACGTGCCGGTGGGCGACCCGATCTGCACGAGTGACCCGTAGAAGCCGCGGCGCTCCGGCGCGGCGTACTCGATGGCCAGCAGCGTGGCCCCGCCCCACTCGCCGCCGGTGGCGATTCCCTGTACGGCACGCAGCACGGTCAACAGCACCGGCGCGGCGATGCCGGCGCTGGCGTAGGTGGGCAGCACGCCGATCGCCGTGGTGGCCACGCCCATCAGGCTGATCGTGGCGACCAGCGCGCGGCGCCGCCCGTAACGGTCGCCGATGTGCCCGAAGATCACGGCGCCAACCGGCCGGGCGACGAAACCGGCCGCGAAGGCAAGGAACGCCGAAACCGTGGACAGCACCGGATCGTTGCCCGGGAAGAACAACGGCGCGAAGACCAGCGCGGCCGTCGTACCGAAGAGGAAGAAGTCGTACCACTCCAGCGCGGTGCCCACGTACGCCGCGGCGGTGATCTTGAGATCCTGCTTCGGGGATGGGCGTGCGGTGTCCGGCGCTGCGGTACCCGGGTTCGTCACGTTGGCTCCGGCGGGTGAGAAGGGCGCGCCGGAGCGCGCTTCGGGAGCGGGAGCGACGTTGCCACACCACGTCGAGACACTACGGAAGCCAATGAGCTTCCAGCCAGTCCACCGCGAACTGACGTACACGAATAGCGTCACGCGGCGGTCGCGGGGGAAATCACCCAATACCTACCGTGACGTCCGTGGACTTGAAACTCGAGGTTGTGGTGCTGCCCGTTTCCGACGTCGACCGGGCCAGGCATTTCTACCAGGCGCTGGGATTCCGGCTGGACATTGACTACGTCGGCGACGAGAAGTTCCGGGTGGCCCAATTGACCCCTCCCGGCTCGGAGTGCTCGATCATCATCGGCGCCGGAATCACCGGGGCGGCCCCCGGTTCGGTCCAGGGCCTGCACCTCATCGTCGCCGACATCGAGGCGGCCCGCGCCGAGCTGGTCGACCGAGGCATCGAGGTGGGCGAGGTCTTCCACGACGCGGGGGGCGTGTTCCACCGCGCGGGCACCGACGGACGGGTCGCCGGCCCGCATCCGAAACGTGCCGACTACGGCTCGTTCGCCTCGTTCAATGATCCCGACGGGAACGGCTGGGTACTCCAAGAAGTGAGGGTGCGGGCCCCCGGAAGGTGATCCACCCACCTGGTGTCTACCAGGCAACTCTCACATCCTACTCATAAGTAACATCCGCATCAGCGGTGTCGATATACCAGGCATGGATGATGAACCGACGCCGCTCGAGGCCGCCCAGCGCCGCCACGATTCCCGGCGACCGATGAACCTGCTCACCGTCACCGAGGTCGCGGTGATGCTGCGGGTGTCGAAGATGACGATCTACCGGATGGTCCACGCCGGTCGGCTGCCTTCCTTCCGGGTGGGCCAGTCCTACCGGATACCGGCCGAGGCCGCGGCGGCGCTGTTCGGCGTCCCGATGCACAACCAGGCCGGATAGCTACTCGTTGTAGCGTCTGGCCGGTGGTCGATGCGCAGGCGGTCCTGATTGACATCGATGGGGTGCTCACCGTCTCCTGGGAGCCGCTGGTGGGCGCTGTGGATGCGCTGCGGGCGATCCGGGACGCCGGATTGCCCTTCGCGCTGATCACCAATACGACCTCGCGCACCAGGGCCCGGATCGCCGCGACCCTGGCCGACGCGGGCTTCCCGGTTGAGGCGAAAGACGTCCTCACCGCACCCTCGGCGGCCGCCGACTACCTGCGCGAACACCGTCCCGATGCCCGCTGCCTGCTGCTCAACAGCGGTGAGATCGCCGAGGACCTGGGCGGTGTGCACCTGGTCGACGACGCTCCCGACGTGGTCCTCACCGGTGGTGCGGGGCCGGAGTTCGGTTACCAGGCGCTGAACTCGGTGTTCAGCCACCTGCAGCGGGGCGCCGAGCTGATGGCGATGCACGCGAACCTGTTCTGGCGCACGTCCGACGGGCTCTCCCTGGACGCCGGCGCATTCCTGCTCGGTCTGCAAGCGGCCGCCGGCATCGAAGCGCGGATCCTGGGCAAACCGGCGCGGGATTTCTTCGACACGGCGCTGCGCGGACTCGGTGCGACCGCCGGGAACACCGCGATGATCGGGGACGACGTCGAGTCCGACGTGCTCGGCGCGCAGCGGCACGGCCTCACCGGCATCCTGGTGCGCACCGGCAAGTTCCAACCAGACCACGAGGACGGAGTCCAGGGCGAGCTACCCGACCACGTGATCGACTCGGTTGCCGACCTGCCTCGGCTGCTCGGTCTCGGGTGAGATCTAGGGCAGTCCGCGGTGGGTCAGGGAGCGGGCGGCGGCCAGCAGGTCACGCGTTTCGCTGCCCGGGGCTTGAGCGGCGACGAGCAGGTTGAACGCGACCACGATGGGCACCAGCGCGTCGGCCCGCCGCTCCACCGCGTCCGCCGGGACCTCACCGAGGCGGTGTGCGCGCGACAGTGCCGCATGCAGAGCCTGGCGCAGTTGGCTCCGGTAGCGGGCGGTCCGCGCAGCCACCGGGGGCGGCGGGTCCCGGAACTCGGCGATCGTGTTGATGGCCAGACAGCCACGAGGGTGGGCGGCGTCGATGGTGGCCGCAAGGCGATCCAGGAACGCATCGATGTCGGCGAGACCCTCGGTGCCGCTGGCGAGCGGACCGAGCATGAAGCTATCCAGGACGGTGTCGGAGTAGTGGTCGAGCGCGGCGACCAGCAGGTCCAGCTTCGAGCCATAGGCGTTGTACAGGCTTGATGTGGACAGCCCGGTGGCGGCGGAGATCTCCGGCATCGAGGCTCCGCCGTAGCCGTCCCGCCAGAACAGCCGCATGGCCGCACCGAGCACGGTCGCGTCGTCGAAGCCCCTCGGTCGGCCAGGGCCACGTCGGGATATTTTTGAGTCAGTCATTGCAGAACTTTGGCCAGGTTTTGTAGTGTCCATTTCACATTAGGACTCAGACTAGTTCATGGAGGCGGCGATGAGCGCCGGAGAGTGGCGGGCGTCGAAGCAATACGCGCAGGTCCTCGGTCGTCGGATGGCCTACGTCGAACAGGGCAGCGGTGCTCCGATCGTCTTCCTGCACGGCAACCCCACGTCGTCCTACCTGTGGCGCTCGGTGCTGCCCGAGCTGTCCTCGCTCGGGCGATGCATCGCGCCCGACCTGATCGGAATGGGTGACTCGGAGAAGCTGCCGGCCGACGACCCTGCCCGCTACACCTTCCTGCGGCACCGCGAGTTTCTGGACGGCTTGCTGGATGCGCTCGGCGTCACCGCTGAGGTCACGCTGGTGGTGCACGACTGGGGCAGCGCGCTGGGTTTCGACTGGGCCAGGCGGCACCCGGAGCGGGTACGCGGGATCGTCTACATGGAGGCGGTCGTGCGGCCCTACGCCGACTGGGATGCCTGGCCGGACGCCGCCCGGCCGATGTTCCAGGCCCTGCGTTCGCCGGCCGGCGAGAAGCTGATCCTGGAGCAGAACGCGTTCGTCGAGCGCATCCTGCCCGGGTCGATGCTGCGCACGCTGGATGAGGACGAGCTCGACGAGTACCGCCGGCCGTTCGCCGCGCCCGGTGAGGACCGGCTTCCCACGCTGGTCTGGCCGCGACAGATTCCGATCGGCGGCGAGCCACCCGAGGTGGATGCGGTGTGCGCGGCCTACGCGGACTGGCTCGCCCACACACCGGGGCTGCCCAAGCTGTTCGTCAACGCCGAGCCCGGCGCCATCCTGACCGGTGACCAGCGCGAATTCTGTCGTACCTGGCCGGACCAGACCGAGATCACCGTCAGCGGCGTGCACTTCATCCAAGAGGACTCCGGCAAGCAGATCGGATCAGCCATAGCCGGCTGGCTCGCCGGTACCGACGGCTGATTGCCGGGATTCGAGGGTCAGCCGAGGCCGAGCAGGCGCCGCACTGGCCCGGGCACCAGCCCACCCGCTCGTTCCATCACCGGCCGGGGAGGGGATGGCTCGAGCGCTGCAGCGGCGAGGTCGGCCGGAGCGATGCCGGCGTCGTCGGGTTCCAGCGCCGGGCCTGGCTCATTGGCCTGGGAGATGCTGCCCTGGGAGATGGCGGACTGGCCGGTCCGGCGCAACGGGCGGGTGAAGAGCGATCCGCCAGGGAGGGCGGCGGCCTGGTCGACTACCCGGCCGCCGATCGCGCCCAGCCATTGCATCGTCGTCGGCGGCACCGGCACGAGTGGCGCGGCGCTGGCTGGGAACGGAGCCGGGATGGTGGCCTCGACCTGCCGCTTCGCCTGCCCGGGGCTGATCACGTCGCGGACCGCGCCGAGCGGTGCCCAGACGAAGCCGATTGCTTGGGTGCCCTGTTGGATCTGGTCGAACGTCTTGATGACCGGGTCGAAGTGGCCATCCGCGTAGGCACGGCTGGCGGCGGCCACCGCGGGGCGCAGCGCCCGCAGGTGAAATACCAACTCGCCCAGCAGCGCCTCGGTGTTCTTCAGGATGTTGACCGAGGTAACTGCCGCTTCGAACGGCAGCATCGCGGTGGTGACCACCATCCGGACCGGCACTGGGAGGCCGTCCAGTGTCTCCCGATCGAAGAGCGGCCGGTGCCGGTCGATCGGAGGGTCCTCGGCCCAGTCATCCCTCGGCTGGGCGGGATAGGGCCGGGAACGCGAGTCATAAGGGGGTGGCATCCGCGTGCCCTCCTCGAACCGGCCGCATGAGCGCTCGAGTTCAGCTGGCGCCGAGACTACCGGCCGGTGCCACCCACCGACCCGCCTCGCGACGAGGTTGTGCACAAGCTCACGCGCCTCGAGCGGCGCGCACCGCCCCTCGCTTCAACTGGGTAGAGGATCTTCATCTAGATCCGGCGGATGGTCTTTGTCTCTTGCTTTCAAGATTCGGATCGTTCGAGCGGGAACTGCCGGTGGCTCGCGCGGCGGTTCGAGGAAGTCCACGGCGTGCGATCCTGCCCGGTAGCCTTCGGTCCACGCTCGTCCGGCGACCAGCCGAACCGCGGTAGCAACGTCGATGCGCTCGGACTCAACGTCATCAAGGGCCTGACCGACCAGCATCGCAACTACGCGATCTCGTTCTCGACTGAGCCACGACGACGTGTCTGACATGTAGCGATCCTATGAAGGTCGCTCTCGCGGCTCTTCCCTACTTGTGAGGAATCAGCCGTTCAGGCTTTCGCCGTCGTTTCCTGGCAACGGAATACTTCCGTCGATGTCCAGGGTTCACAACGGCATGGCTACTACTGTTGTCGCCGCCGCATACGGTGGGCCCGAAGTACTGTCCGTGGTCGAAGCCGAGGTGCCCTCGCCCGGGCCGGGAGAGGTGACGATCGAGGTCCGGGCGTCCGGAGTCAACCCGATCGACTACAAGCTCTACAGCGGGGCCTTCGGCAGTTCTCCGGACAACCTCCCGGTACGCCTGGGCTTCGAGGTTGCCGGACTGATCACAGCGGTGGGGCCCGATGCGGCCGGCCCGTCGGGTCCGCTGTCGGTCGGGGACGAAGTGGTCGCCAATCCGGTCCAGGGCGGCTACGCCACCTCCGTCACGGTCCCGGCCAAGGTGGTTGTACCGAAGCCCGCCGAACTGTCCTGGGAACAGGCGTCGGGCCTGTTGGCTGCCGGGTCGACCGCCGTGCACACCGTGGCGGCGGTCAAGGTCAGCTCGGGCGACACGGTTCTGGTCCACGGCGGCTCCGGCGCGGTAGGCCTGCTTGCCGTGCAACTGTCACTCGCGGCTGGAGCAAAGGTGGTGGCTACCGCGAGCGAACGTAATCAAGCCCTGCTACGTGAAGTCGGCGCCGTCCCGGTGACCTACGGGCCGGGTCTGCTCGACCGGGTCACCCAAGCAGCCCCCTCCGGGGTGAACGCCGCGATCGACGCGGTCGGCACCGACGAGGCGATCGACGTGTCACTGGCCTTGGTGCCCGAGTCGAGCAGAATCGTCTCGATCGCCGCGTTCCACCGTGCCGACACCGGCATCTCTCTGGTCGGCAACGGCCCAGGAGCCGACCCAGGCACCGAAATCCGCGCGAACGCCTGGCGCCAACTGTTCCCGCTGGCCGCCACCGGCAAGCTGACTCTGCTGCCGACCAAGACCTACCCCCTCGCCGAAGCCGCACAGGCTCACACCTTCCTCCGCGAAGGCCACCCCAACGGCAAGCTCGTACTCCTCCCCGCACAGTGAGGGTTGGAGAGCGTGCATTCCGGTTAGCAGGCAGGGACGCCTTGGGGTCTGCGGGAAGCGAGAACGGCTGCTGGCGGTGAAGACCAGAGCCACTCGCTCCGCGAGTCTGAGAGTGTCCGAGTCGCGCTAGTGGAGGTGCAATAGTGAACGGTACGGCGCCGCGCGCGGGCATCGAATTTGCGCCCCGATTGCTGTTGCCCCCCAGCGGAGTCGCGCGAGGCACCGACAAAACCGGTTCGGGACTTTCCGACGATGTGCTGCTCACCGGGCTACTGGCTGGCCAGTCTGAGCTGACGCGCGCGTTCGTTCGGCGCTTCCAGCGGGCTGTTTTCGGCGCGGCCTACCAGGTTATCGGCGACCGAGGGCTGGCTGAGGACATCGCCCAGCAGGCATTCGAGCGGGCGTGGCGGCATGCCGAGACTTACGATCCCCGACGGGGTTCGGTGCGGACCTGGCTGATACGGATCACGCACAACCTGGCTGTCGACGCGGCGCGTACCCGGCGTTCTGCCCCTACCGATCCGCACGCCCTACCGGACTTGCTCGCGGCGATCGCCCGCACGTCCGAGCCGGGTACCCCCGCCGAGGAGAAGCCCGCCCAACTACGAGCCGCGCTGGCCGCAATGCCTCAGGAGCAGGCCCGAGCCGTCATCATGGCCGCTATCCACGCCATGACCGCACACGAGATCGCCAACGTCGAGCAGATCCCACTGGACACCGCGAAATCCCGGATTCGCGCCGGGCTTACCAAGCTGCAAGCTGCGCTACCCACCCCGCGAGAACGTGCTGGGTAGCCCAAGCACGCTATCGGGTCATTATCCGGAGAGTTCGGCGCGGCGCTGGGCGCGCAGTAGGAACCGTTGGATCTTTCCGCTGGGCGTCTTGGGGAGCATGTCGACGTAGTGCACGGCGCGGGGATAGGCGTGCGCCGCGTACTTGATCTTGACCAGGCGCTGAAGCGCGGTGGTCAAGTCGTCGGACGCCGCGTCACCCGAGCGTGGTACGACGAAGGCCTCGATGACCTCGCCGCGTAGCTCGTCGGGCACGCCGACGACGGCGGCCTCGGCGACGTCGGGATGCTCGACGAGCACGCTTTCGATCTCGAACGGGCCGATCCGGTAGCCGGCCATATTGATCACGTCGTCGTCGCGGGAGGAGAAGAAGAAGGCACCATCCTCGTCCCGGGTCGCGGCGTCACCGGTGAGATACCAACGTCCGTCGGCGCTGAGACGCTCGGCGGTCTTGTCCGGTGCCTGGTGGTAGCCGGCAAACGTCATCAGCGGGGCCTTGCGGTCGACGGCGACCCGGCCCAGCACCCCAGCCGGGGCGGGATCGTCGGCATCGTCGAGTAGGACCTCGACCATCCAGCCGGGTACTGCATAGCCCATTGATCCGGGTTTCATCGGACGGCGGATGTCAGGGTGCCAGCCGTTGACGATGAACACCCCCAGTTCGGTCTGCCCGTAGTGGTCACGGATCGGCACTCCCAGGGTGGCTTCGCTCCACGGAATGAGGTCGGGGGTGAGTGGTTCGCCGGCGCTTGATGCGCAGCGCAGCACCAGCTGTCCCTCGGGCGCGGGGGCGTTGCGCAGCGCCCGGTACACCGTCGGGGCGGCGGCGTAGTTGGTGACCTCGAGCTGGGCCAGCACCCGCCAGGTCAGCTCGGCGGTGAACCCTGCGCGCAGCAGGATGCTGCGCCGACCAGCGGCAAGTGGCGCCACGAGCGCGAAGGCCAGCCCATAGGCCCAGCCGGGATCGGCAACGTTCCAGTACACGTCCTCAGCACGCACGTCACAGCCGTACTCGAGGTAGGTCACCATGTGGGCCAGGCCCCGCACCGGCCACCGGACGCCCTTGGGCACCCCGGTGGTGCCGGAGGTGAAGATCATGACGAACGTCCCGTCGCCGCCGATGATGGCCGGTTCGCTGCCGGCGGATGGCTCGGTGCGCGCCAGGTCGGCGAAGGCGAGGTCACCGTCACGGCGCTCGCCGCCCACGGCGACAATCCGCCACGGCGGGTCGGCGGCCAGGTCGGGCGACGGCACGAGCTTGGCGCGCTGGTCAGCGTCGACGAAGATGAGCTTGGCGTTGCTGGCGGTCAACCGCAGCACGATCGATGGCGGCGCGAACGCGGTGAACAGCGGCACGTGTACCGCACCGCGGCGCCAGATTGCCAGCAACGCGACCACCAGGTCAGCGGACTTACCCATCAGCACGCCGACGCAATCGCCCGGTCCAATACCGAGGTCGGCCAACCCCGCGGCGACCCGCTCCGACCGCTCACGCAACATGCCGTAACTGATGTCCCGGGTGGTCAGGTCCGGCTCGACCACGGTGAAGGCGACCTGTTCGGGACGGTGGTCGTCGCAGAGCAATCGAGCCAAGCAGGCATCCGACGCCCCGTACCGGGCGAGCAACTCCCCAACGCGTGCCTGAGGTGTCGGTGCAGTGATCGGGCTCGTGCGCATCGTGGACACCTCGATTGGTTGGTGAGGACGCCAGGATCGACTTGGCCGGGATGCGTCATCACCACCGAAAGGAGGGGTAGCGCCGACCAGGTGGTGTCACACTTGCCGCTGGAGGTGACCCGATGACTACATCGATCGCCCGCCCCGACCTCGCCCGTCCGCTTCGAGCCGGTCTGGCTCGACTTCAGCGAGCGACCGGCGTCGACAGCGCGATGGGTGGCCTGATCGACCCGAGCGGCCTCAGGCTGGTCATCACTGAGCTGCACAACGCACGTACCAACGCCTTTCGGGGCACCGTCGTCACCCCGGGCGCCGGGGCCGGAGGTCAGGCAATGCTGCTGGCGCGCCCGGTCGCGGTTGACGACTACCTGGAATCGGCCGCGATCACCCATCAGTACGACCGCCAGGCTCAGGCGGAACAGGCGAATGGCACGTTCGCCGTACCGGTTCAGGCCGGATCTCACATCCGGGCGATGATCTGGGGCCTTACCTGGAGCCGGCGGCAATTCGGCGATCGCATGCTCGAATCGGGGGCGCGGGTGGCAGCTCGACTCGGCCAGGGGCTCGCCGTCGAGATCGAGGTCACCCGCCGGCTGACAGAGATCGAAGACGAGCGCCGGCGCTGCTCTCGTCGAGGCCCTGCTTTCTGTCCCCGCGAGATCCGGGAATAGTTGATCTCCATCGCCGCCGCCACGTCGGACCCGTCGGTGCGTGATCGCCTCGTCGGGGTGTGCGACCGGATGTGCCTGCCCGACCGACCTGGCCACATCGGCCCGCTGACCCCTCGGGAGCGCGAGGTCCTTATCGAAGTCGCGCGGGGCCTGACCAACAACGAGATCGCCGAAAGGCTGACGCTCATGCCCACAACGGTGAAGAGCTACCTCAAGAACGCGATGCGGAAATTCGGCACGCGCAATCGCGTCGAGACAATCCACGCCGCGCGCCAGGCTGGACTCGTTCCCTAAATGCAGTCAGCAGCAAGTTGGCGTCAGCTCAAGAGCGAGCCTGGCCGCGAGTTCAGGATCAGCTCGGCCTCGTCGCTGATGGCGCGGACCACCTCCGCTGCCGGCCGCACGGCATTGATGAAGGCCGCTGACTCCCCGTAGAGAATCTGGCTGGTGTCCGGATCTGGCGGGGCGCCGAAGGGGTTGGCGCCTTCCCGGGGCGCGAACTCTTCTCTGCGGTCGCGCAGCGCTGCCTCGTGCTCCGACCATTCCTCGGTGAACTGATTTCGACGGACCCGCTCGCCGATCGCCGCCGGCCACGGCAGCCCGGAGACGATGTCGTAGACCCGGGTCCATACGGTGTCGGAGCCATCGCTGTCCACGATCAGGCGCTTGTGGACCTCGTGCACCTCGACAGCCTCGGGGGTGGCGAGGAATGCGGTGCCCAGCCAAGCGCCGTCCGCGCCAGCCGTCAGCACGGCCGCGAGCGTCCGACCGTCCGCGATTCCGCCAGCGGCCAGCACCGGGATGTCGGGATAGCGATCCACCAGCCCGGCGAGCAATGGCAACAAGCCCATCGTCCCGGTGTGGCCACCGGCCTCGGTGCCCTGCGCGACCAGGACGTCCGTGCCCGCGGCGACCGCCATCTCGGCGTCCTGGAAATTCTGTACCTGGCACATCACCGCGGCGCCCGCGTCCTTGGCCTGGCCGATCCACGGTTGGGGATCCGCGAAGGACAGCGCCACGACCGCCGGTCGCTCCTCCAGGGTGGCGTCGAACATGGGGCCGGTGAACGGGAGGAACGGCGTGATGAATCCGACCCCGAACGGCCGATCGGTAGTGGCGCCGATGGCGGCGATCTCCGCGTGGATCCAGTCAGGACCTTTCGCGGGATGCACGCCGCCGAACGAGCCGAGTCCGCCGGCAGCGGAGACCGCGGCGGCGAGCGTGCCACCGCTGTGCATGGCCATCGGCGCCGACATCACCGGATACTCGAGCCCGAACATCTCCGTGAGCCTGGTCCGCAGCATGAGCCCGACGATAGCGATCTCGAAGCGGCTCAGACCGGCACGCCCGTGCCGGGTGTCGTGGCGCTGGAGGTGGCCGCGGTGTGGGTGCGGCCGCGAATGAGGTCGGCGGCTTTTTCGGCAATGGCGACGGTGGCGGCGCCCGTGTTACCCCGGGGCACGCTGGGCATGATCGAGGCGTCGACGACACGGAGCGCGTCGACCCCGCGCACGCGCAGCTCGAGGTCGACGACCGCCAGGCCATCGGTGCCCATCTTGCAGCTGCTTGTCGCGTGGTAGCTGGTCTGCGTGTGTTGCCGGATGTGGGCGGCGATGGCGGATTCGGAGTGCGTGGTCGGGTGGAGCACCGGGTCACCCAGGCGAGAAGTGAGTGGCTCGCTGTGCGCGATCTGCATGCAGAGTCGGATCGCGGCGATCTGAGTGTGCAGATCTATTGGTTCGGTGTAGTAGTTGTGCATGATCAACGGTTTGGCGGTCGGATCGGGGGAGACCAGCGCCAAGTATCCGGTACTGACGGGCTTGGTCACGCAGGCGGCGAGGGACACCCCGTGCGTGTGAGGGGGCACCAGGCCTTCGTCGACGAACAGCGCCGGGACGCAGAACAGCTGCACGTCGGGGATGTCGAGCTCGGGGCTGGTTCGGGCGAACCCGCCGGCTTGGTTGCCGGGTCCGGTGAGCGGCCCCTCGCCGCGTGCGAGCAACTCGAGATTGGCCTCGTTGAACGCGCCGAACAGGGTGTCGTCGTTCTTGGCCAGGAAGGCTAGCCCGCAGACCGTGTGGTCCTGCAGATTGACCCCGACGCCAGGCAGCTCGGCGACCGGCTTGATACCCAGCGGCACCAACGCGTCGGGGCGACCGATGCCGGAGAGCATCAGCAGCTGCGGGGAGCCGTACGCCCCAGCGGAGATGATCACCTCGCGCTCGGCGCGGAACCCGAGTTGCTCGTCCAGGCGGGTACCGGCGACGCCGACCGCGCGGGTGCCGTCGAAGAGGATCTTCAGCGCATGTACCCGGGTCCGCACGGTGAGATTCGGTCGGTTGATGACCGGGTGCAGGTAGGCAGAGGCGGCGCTCTCGCGCATGCCGTCACGAGTGTTGGTCTGGTACCAGCCGACACCCTCCTGCATCGGGCCGTTGAAATCCTCGTTGGGCGGCAGGCCGTGCCCGAGGGCCGCATCGATGAACGCCTGCTGGTTGGCGTTGCGGTAGCGCACGTCGGACACCTTCATCGGGCCGCCGACACCGTGCAGATCGCTGGCCCCGCGCTCATTGTCCTCGGCACGGATGAAGTAAGGCAGCAGGTCGTCCCAGCCCCAGCCGTCGCAGCCGGCCTCGCGCCACTCGTCGAAGTCGCGCCGATGGCCCCGAATGTAGATCCCGCCGTTCGTGGAAGATGAGCCCCCGAGCACCTTGCCTCGCGGCAGATAGACCCGGCGGTTGTTGCACTGTGGCTCGTAGCCAGTGGACAGATCCCAGTCCACCTCGGTGCGCATGAGCGCCGGCCACGCGGCTGGGATGCGGATCAGCTGGTTCGTATCCGCGCCGCCCGCCTCCAGCAGCAGCACGCTGATGTTCGGGTCCTCGCTGAGCCGAGTGGCCAACACACACCCCGCCGACCCGGCGCCGACGATCACGTAGTCATACATCGGTCCCCCACAACGTCGTGAACGCAACGATCCACAGCGACCAGAGCTGGCGACGTTCGAAGTAAATGGGCCCGAGTGTCCTCGGTTCGACCCTCGAGAACCAGGTCTTTCGGGGGAGTGACCAGCTTGGACACCTAGAGCCAACCGCTCCAGCCATCGCCGTTTCGGGAGCAGCGGCGACGGGTCAGTTGGCTGCCCGGGTGGCGCGGAGGCGGGCGGCTTGGCGCTGGCTTTTCACCCGGCTGCCGCAGGTGCCCATGCTGCACCATCGGCGGGTGGCGTTCTTGCTGGTGTCGATGAACAGCCATCCGCACTGGCCTTCGTCGCCCGGGCACTGCTTGATCCTGGCGAGCCGGCCGGATACCGCCAGGTCCACCGCGGAGCGGGTGATTGGCCACAGCACCTGCTCCAGCGGACCGCGATCGGGCCAGCACCAGTCCAATCCGGCGGGGACCGCCCGGAGGTGCCCGTTGCGCAGCGCCTCCAGGTAGGCGTCCTCGATCATGGCCAGCGCTTCGCGAGGTGCCGGCTGGCCGTGCGCGAGGGCGGTGAAGGTCTGGTAGATCGCTTCCCGCAGCCGCCTGGCGTGCTGGTAGACCGCCGCGGCGCCCTCCGGGTCCGCCTCGGCCGCCGCGGTCAGGCGGCGCTGTTGCCCAGGGGCCAGCAGCTCAGCGTTCGCGGCCCAGGCCACCAGCTCCGGGTAGCCAGGGGTGTAGTCGTGCGGCGCCATCCCCGGGTTCGGTCGGCGCGGTCCGACGGTGTTGGCAAAGTCCAGGCAGGCCCGTCCGCCGACAAGCGCGGGCAGCGCTGGTCGCGCTGGCGCGGGCATGGCGACCTCCAAGCTCTTCCATTGAAACGCACTTTGATGGTATAGCATGGTCATGCTACCAGCTAAATCATTTTTGACGGTATGAGCACTGGTCAGGTGAATGCATGATGCCGATCGCGGATGACACGACCACGCCGGCGGAGCGCTCCGCAGCCGCCGCACACAGCGATGGCGGCTGGGTTCGGACCTTTGCCGGGGTATTTGTCGCGGTGTGGTCCACCTTCACCGCCTTCGGCGTGGTGGTCCCGGTGATCCCGCGGCTGGTCATCCAGACGTTGCACGGGTCGGCAAGCATGGTGGGCGCGGCGTTCGCGACCGGCGCGGTGGTGGCGCTGCTGTTGCGACCCTTCGGCGGGCAGCTCGCCCAGCGGTTTGGCCCCCGCTCGGTCATGGCCATGGGCGCGGCCCTCGCCGCGGTCACCGGCATGGCCTATGCACTGCCGCTGGGCGCACCGGGGCTCCTGGTAGCGAGGGTGGGCATGGGTGTGGCCGAGGCGCTGGTGATGACCGCAGGGTCGGTGTGGGTGGTGTCGCTGGCGCCGATGGAACGGCGCGGGCAGGTCGTCGGCTTGTACGGCCTGGCGATGTGGGGCGGGCTGGCCGCCGGCCCGGTTCTCGGGGAAGTGGCCTATCGGGTGGGCTCCTACCCCCTGGTATGGGCGCTGGCCTCGGCACTGCCGGTAGCCACGCTGCTGGTGCTGCCGTGCTTGCCGCGCGGCGAACTGGTCGGCCAGCAGGTGTCCCGCCGGCTGCTGCCACCGGCCGCGGTCCTGCCGGGGCTGGCGCTGGCCGGGGGAGCGTTCGGGTACGCCAGCGTGACCAGCTTCGGCGCGCTGGCCATGACCGACCGGGGGATCGCGGGCGGCTCGATTTTGCTGAGCGTGTTCAGCGCCGCGTACGTGGCCGTGCGGCTGCTGGCCAGCCGCCTCCCCGACCGGTTCGGCCCGGTGCCGATGATCCTGACCTCAGCCATTCTGGAGGCGTCCGGGCTGCTGCTGATCGCCGTGGCCCCCAACTGGTGGGTGGCGGCGGCCGGTGCCCTGGTCGCGGGCGGTGGTTTCACCCTGTTGTATCCCTCCTTGGCGCTGATCGCGATCGACAAGGCACCCGAGGCCGAGCGCGGCGCCACCCTCGGCGCGGTCAGCTCCTTCCTGGACCTGTCGGTCGGCGTCGCCGGCCTGGTCGGCGGGGTCATCGCCGGGGTGAGCTACCCGGCGGTGTTCGCCCTGTCCGCCGCGCTGGCCCTCACCGCGATCGTCGCCGGAACCGCCGCCGCCCGGCGCGGCCGGGCGCCGAGTTGATCAACAAGCGAGGCGGCCCGCCGTCACGATCGCGGTTGTGCCTAAGTTACCCGCGTGGCGGAGCGACGGCACCCGCTTGGCGCTACTTGGGCGTCCGCCACATCGGCCACATTTTAGGTCCGCCGGGGACTTGGATCTCTGCGGTCACTTCGAAGCCGTGTCGAAGGTAGAGGGGCACGTTGCGCTCGCTCGTGGCCTCGAGGTACGCCGGCACCCGGTCCCGATCACACCTCTCGAGCACCGGGGCCATCAGCGATGACCCGAGCCCGCGTCCTTGCCATTCCGGCCTCGTGCCGATCAGGAAAAGGTAGTAGTGCGGTTCGACCGGGTGCGTCTGCGCCATCAGCCCGAATACCTCGAACAGCCGCTCCGCGTCTTCCTCCAGGATCTCGCCCAGCGCGGTCGGGAGCTCCTCGTCGTCGGCGGCCCCGGGCGGCGCCCACAGCGCTGTCGAGACCCCCTGGTCGACCGCGTAGGTCTCGTCATACGCAAGGTAGGACTTGGCGACCGCCCCGAAGACAGCCGGGTTGAGCTGTCGCCGTCTCGCCCCGTCCTCGACGCACCATGACACCACCGGGTCGTCGTGGAAGGCGAGGGCCAGCGTCTCAGTGACGGCGGGCAGGTCCGCCACCGTCGCCTTGCGCGGACGGAGCGCCGCCGTGCTTGCCGTCGCAGCGACCACATCGCTCATTGCACACCGCCAGGTTTGTCGGACTTCGGCCATCGAATCGGGCGCCCATGAAGCTACGTTTTCCGCCGCGCGCGCTACATCTGCCAGATGGCATATCTGTGGGCCAGGACGTGGCCGCCACCGTCAGCTGTGCGCAGCGGGCCGCCGGCGAACCACCTGTGCCGCGACTTCCGAGCGGTTGCGCAGGCCGAGCTTGGTGTAGATGTGCGAGAGGTGGACCTTCACCGTGCCTCGGGAGATGAACATCCGCTCACCGATCTCCAGGTTCGTCAGCCCCTCGGCGGCGTGGCGGACGATCTCGAGCTCGGTCGGTGTGAGGCTCTCCCAGCCGGTGGACGGTCGCTTGCGCGCGCCGCGGGCGCGGCGCAGGTAGGCGACCGCGCCGTCGAGCGACATTGCTTCGCCCTCGGCGCGGGCGGCCGTCAGCGCGGGCTCGCCAAGCGCTTCACGCAGCCGCCGTCCGAGCGCCGCTGAGCGCTCCTCCTCGTGCCTCCAGCGGGCAAGCCGCAGATCGCCCCGCGCACGGTCCGCGGCGCCCAGCAGGCGCGCGGCCTCCCGATGGCTCTCGAGTCCGGCCGCGACCTCGGCGAGTGCGTCGAGTGAGTCGGGCATGTCGAGGCGCTCGCCGCGCTGAACCTGTTCTCCGAGTGCCTGGTGCGCCAGCTGCTCGGCGGCGGCCCAGTCCCCTCGGGCGGCGGCGACGCGCGCCAGCTGCTGGCGTGCGCGGGCCATTAGCCCACGGTTGCCGAGGTGTTCGGCGACCGCGAGCGCGTGCTCGGCAGAGGCTTGGGCCGCGGCGCAGCCGAGGAGACGCTCCACCTGCGCCAGGTCGAGCAGCGCCAACGCCTGAGCCCAGGCGAACCCCGCCTGCTCCCGCACTACCCTGGCGAACCCGCCGCGCGCCTCCTCGAGCCGGCCCAGGGCCGCTTGGGCGAGTGCGATGCCGCTGTCCACGACAGGTAGCGCGAGGCCCACGCCGCCGGAGACCATGCGTGCCCGGCACGGCTCGAGTCGCTCGAGCGCCTCGACCGGGGTCCCCGCATGGACGTCGAGCAGGCCGAGACTCCAGGTCGCCAGCCCGTCCTGGATGGGGCTGGCTACCTCGAGGCAGCGCTCCCACAGCTTGCGAGCCGCTTCGGGGTCACCCGTGGGGTACACGGTGTGGCCGAGCATGAACCAATGCCAGGCGACAAGGTCGCGAAAGCCGTGCCGGAGGGCGAGCTCGTGGGAGGCCTCGAGCTTCTCTCGGGCGGCGTCGTGCTCGCCCATCTGACACAGTGCAAAGCCGACGTTCTGGGTGGCCTCGGCGAGACACCAGTCGTCACCCGCCGCGCGGGCCAGCTCGCCGGAGCGCTCGAGGGTCCGCAGCGCCCCGCGCGGGTTCGGCATGAGCTCGAGGATCCCGAGCACGTCCAAGACGCGCGCCTCGATCGCCCGATCGCCCAGCTCCCGCGCCAGCGCGAGCGCCTCGGTCGCGTCCCGCGGGGCGAGCTCATGGTCGCCCGCGAAGATCGCCAGATAGCCTCGCCAGGCGAGCGCGCCGCAGCGCAGCGTCGATCGTTGGCCGGCCGTCGCGTCCAACGCCCGAGTCAGCGACGCGTGCCCCTCGACCAGCCGCCCGGTGAGCACCCACCAGTAGGCCAGTGCCGTGCACAGGCGCAGCGCCTTATCGGGATCGGTCGCCGCCGTGTGGTCGATCGCGGCGTACAGGTTTGCTGCGTCGGCTCCGAGCAGGTTCCCCCAGTGCGGGTCCGTCGCCAGGTTCGGTTCGGTGCTCTCGGCGAGGGTGACGAATCTGTCGGCGTGCCGACCGCGCAGCCGGCCGGCCTCACCGGCCTCGGCGAGCCGGTCGAGCGCGTAATGGCGAATCGTCTCCAGCAGCGCGTAGCGGCTCATCGCCCCGCGCTCTTCGACGAGCACCAGCGACTTGTCGACGAGCGAGGTGAGCAGGTCGAGATTGGTACGGCCCTCGAGGTCGTCGTCCGCGCACACCGCCTCGCAGGCATCGAGCGTGAAGCCGCCCTGGAACACACCGAGTCGACGCAGCAACCTACGTTCCGGCTCGTCGAGCAGCGCATGGCTCCAGTCGACCGACCCACGCAGCGTCTGCAGACGGGGCAGCTCACCTCGCGCGCCCCCGGTGAGCAGGTGGAAGCGGTCGGCGAGCCCGGCGGCGATTCGCTCGATCGACAGGACGCGCAGGCGCGCGGCGGCGAGCTCGATGGCGAGCGGGATGCCGTCGAGGTCTCGGCAAATCTGGGCGACACAGGGCGCGCTGTCATCGGTGAGAGCGAAGTTCGGCTGGACCTTTACGGCCCGCTCGACGAACAGGCGAACGGCGTCGGAGTGCCCCAGCGACTGGGCTGCTCCGGATGTGCGCTCGGGCGGCAGTGACAGCGACGGCACACGCCACGTCGTCTCGCCGCCCACCCCGAGTGGCTCGCGGCTCGTCGCCACCACTGTGGTTCCCGGGCAGCCCCGCAGCAAGGCCCCGACGAGTCGCCCGCACGGCTCGAGGATGTGCTCACAGTTGTCCAGCAGCACGAGTGCGCGCCGTCCGGCGAGGTGGAGGACCGCCGCGTCGAGCGGTGTTTGCCCGGGTAGGGGGCGTACACCGACCGTGCTGGCCACCCCCGATTCGATCAATACCGGATCGGACAGCGGCGCCAGCTCGAGCCACCAGATGCCGTCGGGGTAGCGGTTCAGCGCCTCGGCGGCGAGCTGGAGCGTGAGCCGAGTCTTGCCACAACCGCCGGCACCGGTGAGGGTCAGCAAGCGCGTTGAGGCGAGCAGCTTGGCGAGCTCAGCGAGCTCGCGACCGCGGCCGACGAAGCTGGTCAGCTGGACGGGCAGGTTGTTGGGCCGCTGATCGAGCGAGCGCGGTGGTGCTACGCCGGGGAGTTCGGGATGGCCGAGTGCGAACACGCGCTCGGCGCGGCCGAGGTCGCACAGGCGGCGCGCCCCGAGATCGACGAGTTTGGCGCCGAGAGGGAGGTGATCGGCCACGAGCTCGCCGGTCGTGCTCGACAGCAACACCTGACCGCGGTGGGCGACCGCGCGCAGCCGGGCGCACCGATCGACCGCGTCGCCGAAGTAGTTGCCCTTGTCGCGCAGCTGCGTGTCGCCGGTGTGCAGCGCCATCCGCACCCCCGGCGCAGCCCCGTTGGGCCAGACAACCGCGAGCACGGCTCGCTGGGCGTCCAGCGCCGCCGCGACCGCGTCCCGAGCGCGGGTGAACGCCGCCAGCACGCTGCTGCCCTCGCCCTGCCCGATCGGTCGCATGCCGCCGTGACGGGCGATCGCCTCGTGCAGGATGTCGTAGTAGCGCGCGATCGCGTCTGGTGCGTGATCCCACCGCCGCGCTGAGCCGACGACATCGGTCAGCAGAAACGTGATCGTGCCCGGTGGCACCGCAAACGTTGAGACATCGGTGGCTGACTGACCCATGACCGCCCCAATGAGCAGCGGCCCCTGCCAGCCCCGCCGCACGGATCCGATGCTCCCACGTCACACGCCACCGGAGCACCGCCTTTGTTTCGGTGTTCCGCCCGCGCTGCGTGTTTGGCCGTTAGCGCGGGTGGCGCTGGTCGAACTCGCGGGCCGCCGACCGCTGAGTCCGCACCCGCAGGGCCCGTTCACTGTCCTCGGAGTCGATGTCGTTGAGGCCGAGCTGGACCGCGCGCCGGATCTGCTCGCGGTTGTCCCGGACGACCGCGGAGAAGAAGTCGTCGATGCGGGGGTCCTGCAGCACCTCGAGGACCACCCGGAACGAGGTGTCGATCACGGCGTGGACGATCTCGCCGTGGAACGGCACACGCTTGAGCTTGCCGAGCTGTTCGTCCTCGGTGATCTTCTCGTGGATGATCGCGCGCAGCTCGTCCTTGTTCGCGGTGAGCGACTTGGCCAGGTTCTCCGGATAGTTGCCGGTCTCCAGCACCTTGACCACCTCGTCCAGGACGGCGACAGTGATCGGCTTCTTGATCGCGCGCACGATCGGTTCGGAGAACTTGTCCACCAGCCGGTAGGTGAACTGCTCGCCGACAGCCCGGTCGGCCGCCCGCCCGATGCGCACCACCAGCAGCACCACCACAAGGAAGCGGTGGGTCATCAGCGCCGGGTGGGCGACCGGCAGCATGGCGAACAGCTCGTACCAGTTGCGGCCCAGGAACCGCTTCTCCCAGCGGTGTTTGCGCCAGCGCCAGAGGAACTCGACGAGGAACACCGCGGACAGGGCGCAATCGGTGTAGAAGATCCAGAGCCCGGCCTGGTAGGACGGCGGGCTGAGCACCAGGTAGCCGAGTAGGCCGACTGAGACCACGGCGAGCGCCAGCATGATCCAGTCGTCGGCGTGCACGTTGCCGGGCAGCACGCCGGTGTTGAGTTCCCGCTCGCGCGACGGGGGGTAGGTGGCGGCAGCCCTGGCTGCGTCCCGGGCGGGGGCCATGCTGGCGCCTCCAGACGTGCACATCGGGAACCGAGACGGCCCTGATCATGGCACGCGGGCCCGACGGGTCCAACTCGTGACGCGCCCGGGCTGGTCCTCAGCCGGTCAGACCGGACAGCAGCCCGCCGACGATCCCGTGGGGCTGTTGCCGGTCGTTGTCGGAGTCCTGCTTGGACGACGACGAGCCACCGAGCAGGCCATCCACGGTCGAGCCCAGGCCGCCACCCAGGAGCCCGCCCAAGCTGGTCCCGTGCGCCTCGCCAGACACCGGCTCGCCGGACAGTGGCTCGCCTCGCGCCCACTCGATGCCGGTTACCACGCCCATCCCCACAGCGAAAATCACCAGGGATACCACCAGGAGCCGGGGCAGCAACCGGCCGCGGCGGGCGCGGGCGGGCGCACTGGGTGCCGGCGTCGAGGACCGCGACGGCGGGACGTACCCGGAGCGGCCGCTGCCGCGCCGGGAACGCGGGCGCAGCCGGTCCCGGGTGCGTTCAAGGAACCGCTGGTAGATCTCGCTGCTGAGTGCGGTGGCGACCGAGCCCGCCGCCGCGCCGCCGACCGTCCCGAACGCGCCGAAGTAGGAGCCGCAGACCGCGGACGTCGACGCCGCCAGCCCACCGGCCAGGACCTTGCTCACGGTGAATGAGGACCGCTTGGCCTCGGGCGGGGGTGCCTCGCCGTGCCGGCCCCTGGGCGGGGGTATCTCGCTGTACCGGCCCCCGGGCGGTTGCGACGGCGCTGGTGGACGCGTGTGCGGCGGCCGTGCCTGCTGCCGGTACCGACCGTCCTGGTCGATGGGCGCACGGCGAGATCGGTCGTCGAAGGCCATGCCCCCACAATGACAGGGCAGCCGGGGCGGCCCGCGCCCCGCCCCGGCGCGACCCGATTCCCGCAGATGGATGGCCTGTCCAGCTGATGATCACGACCCTAGCTGTGGTGTGCCGCCCGGTGCACGGCCAACACGTCCGCGCCGAAGTCGCCCTCCGGGTCACGCCAGACCGAGTGCGCGTGGTTGGCCAGCCGTTGGGTGTTGTCGTACTCCACCAGCAGCCGGGGCCCCTGCAGCCGGTAGTAGCAGGGACCGCCTGAGCCTGACTCACCCGAACCCGGCGCCAGCGGGCCCGCCCAGGCGAAGTGCACCTCGTCCAGCAGCGGCCCGGCGTACCGCGCGGCCTCCCGCTCGATGAGTTCCTCAGGCGCTCGCCCGGTGTAGCAGGCGAGCAGGGCGAGCAGCATCGCGCGCTGGTCGACGTCCAGTGCCGATGCCGGTACCCCGAGCGGTTTGGCGGTCAGCTCGACGGCCTGGTGGTCGGCCTCGGTGATGGCGTAATAATGCTCGCCCGCCTTATGCGCGGCGTCCATCTGGCGGGCGAGCTCGGGATCGGCGAATCGGCCGCGGAACAGGTCGCCGAGCGGGACCACTCGGTCCCCGACGCCGACCGAGCTACGGTTCCCGGTCACGATGTCGGTCGGCGCGCGGGGGCTCAGCACCGCCTCGGCCAGTTGCGATTCGTCCAGCGACCGGACCAGCGCGCGCCCGAGGCCCTCCACCCCGCCCAGCGGCCGTAGTGCCTCGGTGCCGAGCAGTGGGGACGTCGCCGGGTCGGCGCCCAGGAAGCATGGCGTGCATGACACCAGCTCGCCGTCCACCACCAGGCTGTTGAGCGAGACGTGGTGCCCGCCGAACCGCCACCCCCAGGTCCGCTCGCCTGGGGTGCCGAAAATGCGCAGCCGATACTGGCCGGGGTCGCGGCCCCGTTGCCGGGCGAAGCTGAATCCGGCGAAGCCCTCGGTTCGATCCAGCAGGTTCTCCAGCCCCATGATCGTGGTCACCGTGGCGTAACCGGCCTCGGACAGCCCGGTCGCCACCAGCGCCATGGTGCGTCGGTACTGCCCTGGGCTCATGTCCGCGACCGCCAGACCGCCGTGGTCGGTCGGCGTGTAGAACCATCGCCGCCGCTCCTGCTCGGCGGCCTCCGACCAGCCCCAGCCGAGCCGGGTGCGCTCCGCGCCGTCCACGCCGGCGAGTACCGCCTCGGCGGCGTCACCCATCCGGTCGGCGACCGCCCGTGCCGCACTGGTGTCGGTCTGGTTGTCGCCCATGGAGACCCCTTCCGCGAGTAGCGCTGCCGGTCGCTCCCTCGCCGGTCTAGCCGATCTCGACGGGGCCGCTACCCCCAGCACTCTTGACGCTTCGCAGGAAGAACGCCAGTACCGAGGCGCCGACGGTCAAAACGCCGACGACCAGGAAGATGTTGCTGTATGCCTGCGCTTCGACCTCGGTTTCGAGCGTCTGCCAGAGCGAGAGCAAGCCTGTCGGGCCCTGCTGCTGCATCGCGAAAATCCTCGGATCGACGGCTGGGCCTTGGGACTGCAGCAGTCCGGAGCGGTCGGCCATGAACTGAGCCTGCTGAACGGTCGAGAGCGCGGAAAGCAGGGCCAGTCCGAGCGAGGAGGAGACCCGCTGAAAGAGCGTGTTGAACGCGCTGCCGGCGCTGGCCAGGTGGGCGGGCAAAACGGAAAGCCCGCCAGTCATGATCGGCATCATGGCCAGCCCCATTCCGGCGGCCCGGATCATCATCCACACGACCAGCTCTGGGCGGGTCATGTCGATATTGATCTTGGCCAGCAAGAACGTGCCGACGGCGGTAATGGCCAGACCAATGACCGCGGGCCACCGCGCGCCCAGCCGGTCATAGATTTGCCCCGCCGTAGGCACCACCACCATCATCACCAACGCCTGCGGGAGCAGCACCAAACCGCTGTTCATCGGGGTCAGGCCCTGACCTTGTTGAACGAAGTTCGGAATGTAGAACAGGACCGCGAACAAGCCGACCGAGATGATGCTGATCAAGATCAGTGAGTTCACGAACGCCCAATGCTGGAACACCCGCACGTCGAGCAGCGGCTCTTTGACGTGTAGCTCGACCACGACGAACAGCGCGAGGGCGTTCACCCCGACAGCGATCAGGATTAATACCGTGTAGCTGGTCCAGCCCCACGATGTGCCCTCTTCAAATGCCAGCAGCAGTGAGAACAGCGAGACCGCGATACACAGGAACCCCGGCGTGTCGAACGATCTGTCCGCGGCACGTGGGAAGTTGGGCAATATGGCGATGGCGAGGATCGCGCCGATAATCCCGATGGGCACATTGATGTAGAAGATCAGCCGCCAATCCACGTACTCGACGAGGTAACCGCCCAGTGTGGGACCCACACCTGGCGCGAAGACGATGCCCAACCCGTACAGGCCCATGGCAAGGCCGATCTTCTCCCTGGGCACCATCTTGTACAGAATCGTCATGCAGGTCACCGGGATGACGCCGCCCGGCACGGCCTGCAGGATCCGGTAGAAGATCATGCTGTTCAGGCCGCCGGCCATGCCGCACAGTGCCGAGAACACCGAGAACGCCAGCATCGAGATCACGTACAACCGGCGCAGGCCGATCCGGTCGCCCAGCCAGGCGCTGGCCGGCACGACCACGCCCAGGCACAGCGTGTAAGCGGTACTGACCCACTGGATGCTGTCGGTGGAGACGCCGAACAACTGTTGCATCGTCGGGAGTGCCACGTTCACGATGCTCGTGTCCAGGGTGGACATGAACATCCCGATCACCACGATCGCCAGCGGCACGACCCACTTCGTGTTCTGCGCCGCCCCGCCCGACCCTGGAGAGGGCCGCGGCGGCGGCTCCGGGGGCCGCCGCTCAGGCGGTGTGGGGGGAGTCCGCTTCGGCGAACTCTCCGCCGGGACGCTCCTGATAGCTGGCGACCGCGGGGCGACGGCGACGCCGCCTCCGGCCCTGGCTCCGCGACTGGTCTCGCCTAGCAGGCTTTCCCCGCTGTGGCCGGAAGGTGTCATACCTCGAGAGGATCATTCGTAAAACTAATTAGCAAGCGGTACTGTGTCACAATCTGAGGATCTATAAGTGACTTGGTGACGTATCGTGGATGTGGGGTAAACTAGTTCGTCAACGAACAGTCTACCCCTCGTGCTTCGATCGCCCTGGCGAGGATGTGGCGGTCAGCTGAGTCGACCCGGGGACATGAAGTCCAGCGGCACTTCGGTGCCAGCCACCAGAGCATCGGCGACGACGGCGGCGAGGGCCGGTGCGTATTTGAACCCGCGGCCGGAGAAGCCGGCGGCGACCAGCAGCCGCCCCCCGGTTGTGGTCCGCCCGACCAGCGGGGTGCCGTCGGAGCTGTACAGGTCGGTGAAGCTGTCGGTGCGAACCGGGTGGAGGTGCAGGCCGGACAGCAGCTCACCGACGGCCTGGGACATCACCGAGATCTCGGCGCGGGCGTGCCGGCGTTCGATCTGGTCGGGGTCGTCGACCGGGCTTGACCCGACCGCACTGGCGACCTTCACCGACACCCCGTCGACGGACGGTGCGCCGTAGATCTCGACCGCATCGGTGCGCCGGATGAAGATCGGGAACCTGTCTGGGGTGAACTCCTCGGGGTGCCGGGCGGCGAACCAGCTCAGCGGGACGCGCCTGGCCTGCAGGTGCGCCCGCCAGGCCGCCGGCAGCAACCGCCCGGTCCACGATCCGGCGCACAGCACCGCGTCGCGTACCCGCCATGCCGCGTCGCCGGAGCGGATCTCGACGTGGTCGTCGCGCTCGATCACCTCGCGCACACAGGTGTGCCGTAGGACAGTCGCTCCGTGCTGCTCCGCCGTTTCCGCCGCGGCGATCACGGCGGGTTCGCAGCGCAGGAAACCGGCCTGACGGTCCAGCACCGCGACCTCGCCGCCCCGGAGCAGGTGTTGGGGATAGTGGTCGTGCGCGGCCCTCCGATCGAACACCTCGATCGGGACGCCCGCCGTCCGCGCGCTCACCAGCAGCTGGTCGATGTAGGCGCCCGACAGCTCACCGATCGCCAGGCCGCCACACTGCACGAGGAGCGCCGTCTCCGACTCGACCTCCAGCTCGCGCCAGTACCGCGCGGCCTGGCGCAACAGCTCCCTGTACTGGGCCCCTTCGGCGTATGCCATCCGGAACAGCCGGGTTTCGCCGCCCACCGCACCTCGGTCGTGGCCGGGGGCGTGGCGCTCGAAGCCGATGGCCTGGACCCCGCGCCGAGCTAACTGCCACATCAGCATGCTGCCGACCGTGCCGACCCCGATCACGGCTACCTCGGCGTCCAGCTCCCGGGGCACCCTCAGAGCACCTTCGACAGGAACGCGCGGGTGCGATCGCTGCTCGGGTTGGCCAGTACCTCGTCCGGTACCCCGCGTTCGACGATCACGCCCTGGTCGACGAACGCCAGTTGGTCGCCCACCTCCTTGGCGAACCCGATCTCGTGCGTCACCACGATCATCGTCATGCCGTCGTCGGCCAGCGCGCGCATGGTCTCCAGCACCTCGCCGACCAGCTCCGGATCCAGCGCCGAGGTGGGCTCGTCGAACAGCATCAGCAGGGGCCGCATCGCCAGCGCACGGGCGATCGCGACCCGCTGCTGCTGGCCGCCGGACAGCTGCGCCGGGTACGCGTTTGCCTTGTCCGGCAGGCCGACCCGGTCCAGCAGGTGCAGCGCCCGCTCCCGCACCTCGTCCGGCGGGTCCCTGCGCACCCGGCGCGGCGCCTCCATCACGTTCGCCAGCACGGTCATGTGCGGGAAGAGGTTGAACTGCTGGAACACCATCCCGATGCCGGCCCGCTGTCGGGCGACCTCGCGCTCGGAGCGCTCGACCAGCTTGTTGGCCACCCGGCGGTAGCCGATCAGCTCGCCGTTCACGTAGATCTGCCCGGCGTCCAGCTTCTCCAGGTGGTTGATGCAGCGCAGCAGGGTCGACTTGCCGGAGCCGCTCGGCCCGATGATGCAACACACCTGGCCGGCGTCCACCTCCAGGTCGACGCCACGCAGCACCTCGACCGGGCCGAAGGACTTGCGCAGGTTGCGTGCGCGGACGAGTGGGGTCGGGGCGGCCAAGGTCATAGCTGCATCACGCTCCGGTCGCCGCGCCGGTAGTAGCGCTCCACGTAGTACTGCCCGACGCTGAGCACCGAGGTCATCGCGAGGTACCACAGCGCGGCCACGATCAGCAGCGGAACCGTCTGGTAGGTGCGCGAGTAGATGATCTGCGCGCTGTGCAGCAGGTCGGCGGCGCCCAGCACGCTGACCAGCGAGGTGTTCTTCAGCATCGACAGCGTCTGGTTCGCCACCGGCGGCACGATGATCCGCATGGCCTGCGGCAGCACGATCCGCAGCAGCAGGTGCAGCCGTCGCATGCCGAGCGCCTGCGCGGCCTCGGTCTGACCCCGGTCGACGCCGAGCAGCCCGCCTCGGACGATCTCGGCCATGTAGGCGGCCTCGTTCAGGGAGAGCCCGAGTACGGCGGCCACGAACGGCGTGATGAAGGCGTTGGAGCTGCCGGTCACGAACGCCGGGCCGAACGGGATGCCCAGCGACAGCGCCGGATACAGCGCCGACAGGTTGAACCAGAAGATCAGCTGGATCAGCAGCGGGGTGCCTCGGAAGAACCACACGAAGCCCCACGACGTGCTGGCCAGCAGGCGGCTGCGGGACATCCGCATCACCGCCAGGACGATCCCGAGCAGCACGCCGAGCACCATCGCGATCGCGGTCAGTTCGAGGGTGAGCAGCGCCCCGGCCACTACCGCGTCGACCGTCAGGTACTGGGCGACGACGGCCCACTCGAACCGCTCGTTGGTGATCAGAGTGTTCACCAGCATCGCGGCGAGCACCAGCATGACCGCCATGCCGAGCAGCCGCAGCGGGCTGCGCCGCCGGACGATCGCGAGCTGCTCCTCGTCGTCGGCCACCGGCAGGGTCGCGGTGCTCATTGCTCGAGGGCCGGCGTCGGGGTCACCGCGCTGGCCATGCCCCACTTGGCGAAGATCTGCTGGTAGGTCCCCGACGTCATCAGGGCCTGGATCGCCGCCTGCACCGCCGGGGTGAGGTCGCTGCCCTTCGGCAGTCCGATGGCCACCGGGCTGCGGTTCAGCTCGGCCACCAGCGCGAACTTGTCCGGGGTCTGGGAGGCCGCGTACGCGATCACCGGGGTGTCGCCGAGCACGCCGTCGACGCGGCCGCTGCCGAGCTGCAGCACCGCGTCGGTCTGGCTGGGCAGTACCACCTGGTCG
>Ga0137412_10000326_pt1 | contig 32766 bp, 31 predicted proteins | sample CZODoug2_1_16fun_FD_122160 | JGI IMG/M metagenome (GOLD analysis project Ga0137412, IMG submission 122160) | Vadose zone soil fungal communities from Angelo Coast Range Reserve, California, USA - CZODoug2_1_16fungal (Hybrid Assembly) | ecosystem: Environmental > Terrestrial > Soil > Vadose zone...
GTCACCCACGCGCCCGCTCCCCGGGGCGCACCGGCTCCGGACACAGTCAGTCACGGAATTCCGGGAGCCTGAGGCTCAGAGGCACACGCCCCGCGCGCGTGGCGGGGAGGGTGCCGCGCTCGCACGGTGAGCTCACTCGCGCCGTGGCGCGAAGAACTCCTGCAGCAGCCGCGCGCACTCCTCCATGAGCACCCCGCCGAAGACATCGACGCGATGGTTCAGTCCCGGCAGCGTGAACACGTTGGTGATGCTGCCGGCCGCACCGGCGCGCGCATCCCAGGCGCCGAACACCAGGCGGCGCACGCGCGCGTGCACGATCGCGCCGGCGCACATGACGCACGGCTCGAGCGTCACGTACAGCGTGGTGTCGGTGAGCCGGTAGCTCCCGAGCGCCTGACCCCCGGCGCGCAGCGCCTGGATTTCCGCGTGCGCGCTCGGATCGTGGCTCGCGATCGGGCGGTTGCCGCCGCTGCCGATGACGTCCTCGCCACGCACCAGCACCGCTCCCACCGGCACTTCGCCCGCTGCGCCGGCGGCGAGCGCGTGCCCGAGCGCGATGCGCATGAAAGCGCCGTCGCGAGCGCCCTCAGCCGGATCCGTCATGTGATGCATCCGGGGGCGGGGCGGGCGGCGCCATGAACAACGCCGGATCGACGAAGGCGGCATTCAGCGCCACCCCGAAGTGCAGATGCGGCCCGGTCGCGCGCCCGGTGGATCCCACCTTGCCGATGATGGCGCCCGCCTTGACGCGCTCACCCGGCTTCACCGCGATGGCGCTCAGGTGACAGTACATGGAGATGAGGCCCCCACCGTGATCGAGGAACACCGTGTTGCCGTTGAAGAAATAACGCCCCGTGTCGAGCACGCGGCCGTCCGCTGCGGCCATGACCGGCGTCCCGGCCGCCGCGGCAATGTCCATGCCCGAGTGGGGGCTGCGCGGCTCATCGTTGAAGATCCGGCGTGAGCCATAGGAGCTCGAGCGGATACCCGGAACCGGCTGCAGGAGCCTGAGAGTCGCCGGCGAACTCTCCGAGAACGTGCCGATGGCCCGCAGAATGCGGGGCCGCTCGCGCGCGACGCGCGCCAGATCCTTGGCCGACAGGTTCACCTGACGCGGTGCCACCGTGAGGCGCTGCACACTGTACTGCTTGTCGACGATTTCGAAGCCCACCGTGGCATCGGCCGCCGGGTCCTCGTGCACCCGCAGCTGCGCACGGCCGGGGGCCTGTGACAGAGGGATGCCCACCACGGCCAGCCATTTGCCCTGCACCGGCAGCACCAACACCCGCTGCTCGCCGAAGGTCACCCGTGGCGCGCTCGCTGCGTCGAGGGTCAGCAGGGCGACGCCGCCCGGAACGAGCTCCTGCTGCGGCAGGAGCGGCGCCGCGGGCGAGTCCGCTGCGGCGGGCATCTCCGGCGCCCCCGCGAGGCTGGTGGCGACGGCGCCCGAGAGCAGCGCCGCTGCGAGGCGGCGTGCGGCGCCCCGCAGCGCACGCCGCGCGCCCGGCGCCAGGCGTGTGCCGGCGCCTGGCACGCTAGCCTTCCTGACGGCGGGCGGTGACACGCGCCGTGAGGCTCCCGCGGGCGAGGCGCGCTTCGATCTCCTCCCCGGGCGCGATCGCGGCGGCGTCGGTGAGCAGCGCACCGCTCGCGGCGCGCGTCACGATGGCGAAGCCGCGGGTGAGCGTCGCGAGCGGGCTGACGGCGTTCAGTGCGCGCTGCGCCAGGGCCAGCCGGTGCTGCGCGCGCGACAGGCATCGGCTTGCGGCGTGCTCGAGCCGTGCCCCGGCCTCCTGGTGGCGCGCGAGAAATCCCCGCACCAGCTGCTCCGGCGAGCGGCGCACCAGACGCGTGATGCCGTGGGCGAGGCGCATCTGATCGCGGTGCAGGCCGGCGTGCGCCGCCGCGCTGAGGCGCTGCGTGAGGTCATCGAGACGCTGCATCTGCTGCTGCAGCCGTATCCCCGGATGCGCGAGCTTCAGGCGCCGCCGGGTGTTCTCGAGGCGCGCGCCATTCACGCGCAGCTCGCGGTGCATACCCGCGCCCAGGCGCTGCGCGCCACGCGCCAGCACCTCCAGGCACGTACTGCGCTCCGGCACCACCAGCTCCGCGGCACCCGAGGGGGTCGGGGCGCGCGCATCGGCTGCGAGGTCCGCGATGGTGAAGTCGATCTCGTGCCCGACGCCCGAGACCACGGGCAGCCGGCAGGCGCGTATGGCGCGCGCGACCCGCTCGTCGTTGAACGCCCACAGATCCTCGAGCGAGCCGCCGCCGCGGGCGAGGATCAGCACCTGGCACTCGGCGCGCGCGCAAGCCGTCTGCAGCGCCGCGACCAGCGCCGGCGCGGCGGCCGCACCCTGCACCGCCGTCGGATAGATGAGGACCCCTGCGGGCGGATAACGCCGCGCCAGGACGTGCAGGATATCGCGCAGCGCGGCCCCCGATGGCGAGGTGATCACGCCGATACGCTGCGGAAAGCGCGGCAGGCTGCGTTTGCACTCGAGCGCAAACAGACCCTCGGCCGCGAGCTTCGCTTTCAGGCGCTCGAACTCGCGCCGCAGCGCGCCGATGCCCGCCTCCTCCAGGTGCTCGACGATGAGTTGGTACTCGCCCCGCGCCTCGTAGACGCTGATGCGGCCGCGAACCAGCACCTGCGTGCCGGCGCGGGGCGTGAAGCCGACCAGCGAGTTCTGCATCCGGAACATGGCGCAGCGCAGCTGCGCGTCCCGGTCCTTGAGCGAGAAGTACCAGTGCCCGGAAGATGGTTGGGAGAAGTTCGACAGCTCCCCTTCCACCCACAGCACACCGAGCCCGCGCTCGAGCAGCGCGCGCACCTCGCGGTTCACGCGGGTGACGCTGTACACGTCCCGGGCGGGCGCGGCCCGGGCGCGGTCCTCAGGGTTTACGGGCATAAAGTACCTTAGCACGAGGTTTACCGGCCCGGGCCGGGCGCATATAATTGCGCATGCGCCTTCTCGAAGAAGCTCTGACCTTCGACGACGTCCTCCTGGTTCCGGCCTACTCGGAAATTCTGCCACGCGAGGTCGATCTCTCCACGCGCGTCACGCGCCGCATCCGCCTGAATGTGCCGCTCATGTCGGCGGCCATGGACACCGTCACCGAGGCTCGCCTCGCCATCACCATCGCCCAGGAAGGCGGCGTCGGCGTCATCCACAAGAGCATGACCATCGAGGCCCAGGCGCGCGAGGTCGACCGGGTGAAGAAGTTCGAGAGCGGCGTCATCAAGGACCCGATCACCGTTTCCCCCAACATGACGATCCGCGAGGTGCTGGACCTGACGCGCTCGCGGGGCATCTCGGGCGTGCCGGTCGTGGTCGGTAAGAAAGCGGTCGGGATCGTCACGCATCGCGATCTGCGCTTCGAGGACAAGCTCGAGGCTCCCGTCTCCTCGGTCATGACGCCCAAGGAACGCCTGGTCACGGTGCGCGAGGATGCACCCAAGGACCAGGTGCTGGCGCTGCTGCACAAGCACCGTATCGAGAAGCTCCTGGTGGTGAACGGCGACCACGAGCTGGTTGGCATGATCACCGTGAAGGACTTCCAGAAGGCCAACGAGTTTCCGCGCGCCTGCAAGGACGACGGCGGCCGCCTGCGCGTCGGGGCGGCGGTCGGCACCACTCCTGACACCCTCGATCGGGTCGCGGCCCTCACCGAAGCGGGCGTCGACCTGGTGGTCGTGGATACCGCGCACGGGCATTCCCGCGGTGTGCTCGAGACGGTGAAGCGCATCAAGGCGAAGTGGGCGGACAGCCAGGTGATCGCCGGCAACATCGCCACCGCCGAGGCTGCGCGGGCGCTGGTCGAGGCCGGCGCGGACGCGGTCAAGGTCGGCATCGGGCCGGGCTCCATCTGCACCACGCGCATCGTCGCGGGTGTCGGCGTACCGCAGATCTCCGCCGTCGCCGCCGTCGCGCAGGCGCTGCACGATGCGGACGTACCGGTCATCTCCGATGGCGGCATCCGCTTCTCCGGGGACATCGCCAAGGCGATCGCGGCGGGCGCGCATGCGGTCATGATCGGCGGCCTGTTCGCCGGCACCGAGGAATCCCCCGGCGAAGTCGAGCTGTACCAGGGCGCGTCCTACAAGTCCTATCGCGGCATGGGCTCGCTCGGCGCGATGGGCGAACGGCACGGCTCGGCGGATCGCTATTTCCAGGACGCGGCCACCGAGCTCGAGAAACTGGTGCCGGAGGGCGTGGAGGGGCGCGTTCCCTACAAGGGGAGCGTCGTCACCATCCTGCGCCAGCTGTCGGGCGGACTGCGGGCGGCCATGGGCTACACCGGCAGCCGCAACATCACCGACATGCGCACGCGCCCGGTGTTCGTGCGCATCACCACCGCCGGCATCCGCGAGAGTCACGTGCACGACGTCAGCATCACCAAGGAAGCCCCCAACTACCGGGTGTCCTGAAGTCCCATGGCGAGCGTTCCACGACCTGCCGGCACTCCCCCTCCCGCGGCTGCAGCCGCCGGCGAGGCCATGCACGCCGGCGGCACCACAGCCGGCAGCGGTGCACACCCGGACATCCACGCGCACCGCATCCTGATCCTGGACTTCGGCGCGCAATACACCCAGCTCATCGCCCGCCGCGTGCGCGAGCTGGGCGTGTACTGCGAAATTCGCCCCTGGGATGTGAGCGACGCGGAGGTGCGCGCCTTCAGGGCGCGCGGCGTGATTCTCTCCGGCGGACCCGAGTCGGTGACCGACGCCAACCCGCCGCGCTCGCCCGCCGCGGTCTACGAGCTCGGCGTGCCGGTGCTGGGGATCTGCTACGGCATGCAGACCATGGCGCAGCAGCTGGGCGGGCGGGTCACGCCGGGAGTCGAACGCGAGTTCGGCTACGCGGAAGTGACCGTGACCGGCGCCTCGCGCCTGCTCGATCACCTGCAGGACCGCCGCAACCCGGCCGGGGCGGCGGTGCTCGATGTGTGGATGAGTCACGGCGACCGCGTGGATGCGTTGCCGGAAGGGTTCGTGGCGACCGCGAGCACCAGCACCATTGCGTTCGCCGCCATGAGCGATGAGCGGCGCCGCTTCTATGGCGTGCAGTTCCATCCCGAAGTGACTCACACCCCGCAGGGTGCGCGGCTGCTGGAGCGCTTCGTCCGCGAGATCTGCGGCACGGATGCGCTGTGGAGCGTCGGCAACATCATCGATGATGCGATCGCCCGGGTGCGCGCGCAGGTCGGCAAGGGCAAGGTGCTGCTCGGACTCTCCGGCGGAGTCGATTCGTCGGTGGTCGCGGCCCTCCTCCATCGCGCCATCGGCGATCAGCTGGTGTGCGTGTTCGTCGACCACGGGCTGCTGCGCCTGGGCGAAGGCGAACAGGTCATGGACACCTTCGCGCAGCATCTGGGCGTGCGCGTCCTGCGGGTCGACGCGCAGGCACGCTTCCTCACGGCGCTCGCCGGCGTCACCGACCCGGAAGCCAAGCGCAAGATCATCGGTCGCACCTTCGTCGAGGTGTTCGACGAGCAGGCGCAGCAGCTGCGCGGCGTGCAGTTCCTCGCTCAGGGGACCATCTACCCCGACGTCATCGAATCCGCCGGCGCCCGCACCGGCAAGGCGCACGTCATCAAATCGCATCACAACGTGGGCGGACTGCCCGAGAAGATGCACCTGCAGCTGCTGGAGCCGTTGCGCGAGCTGTTCAAGGACGAGGTGCGCCGGCTCGGCATCGAGCTGGGGTTGCCGCGCGAGATGGTCCATCGCCATCCCTTCCCCGGGCCCGGCCTGGGCGTGCGGATCCTCGGCGAGGTGCGCCGGGAATACGCCGAGCTGCTGCGGCGCGCCGACGCCATCTACATCGAGGAGCTGCGCAAGCACGATCTCTACGACCGCATCAGCCAGGCGTTCGCGGTCTTCCTGCCGGTGCGCTCGGTGGGCGTCATGGGCGATGGGCGCCGCTACGACTACGTGATCGCGCTGCGCGCGGTGGAGACGGTGGACTTCATGACCGCGCAGTGGGCGCGCCTGCCGTACGAGTTTCTCGACCACGTCTCGCGGCGCATCGTCAACGAGGTTCCCGGCATCTCCCGCGTGGTGTACGACATCTCGAGCAAGCCACCGGCGACGATCGAGTGGGAGTGATCAACATGGGTGAAACATGAGCAGCGGCGTGCCGCAGTTCGTGACGGCCGAGTATGCCGATAAGGCCGGCGAGTCGGTGTGCAAGTCCTGTGGTCAGAAGATCAGCGGCGAGTATTACCGGGTAAATGGCGCGCCGACCTGCGCCAACTGCGCGCAAAGAATCAAAGAACAGATGCCGCAAGACTCGCACAAGTCCTTCGTGCGCGGGGTGTTGTTCGGCGTCGGTGGGGCCATCCTTGGTCTTGGAATTTATGTGGCATTCGCCCTCGGCACCGGTTGGATAGTCGGCTACGTTTCGCTCGCCGTCGGTTACATCGTCGGCAAGGCGATTGTTCTGGGCTCGAGAGGTGTCGGAGGTCGCCGCTACCAGGTGGCGGCAGTTTTGCTGACATACATCGCCGTTTCCCTGGCAGCCGTCCCAATAGCCATATCGCAGCACATGAAGCAGACCAGCGTGCAGCGGCACGCGCAGGTGAACGACTCCGCCACTGCGCGCGCGGCGGATTCCGCTACGCGCGCGCCACAGACAAGTCTCGCCCGGGCCGTCGGCGTGTTGGCATTAATTGGACTGGCTTCCCCGTTCCTGAAGCTTGCCGATCCAGTGCGCGGAATCATTGGCTTGATCATCCTGTTGGTCGGGATCCGCATTGCCTGGACGATCACCGCCTCCAGGCAAGTGAATATCTCGGGTCCCATCAGTGAACCCGTTCAGGCAACGCCCGCCTGAAAACTCAGGAAGCTGCGGACCGCCCCATGTCCTCCTCTTCTCCTGACATGATTCAGGAGTGTTCCCGCTGCTCGGCCGCTCTGGCGCCGGGTGCCTTGGAGTGCGGTAGCTGCCACGCGCTCATACACGGCGCCGAGCTCGAACAACTTGCCGCCAGCGCGCGCTGGCATGAAGAGCGCCGTGAGTACCTCGAGGCGCGCGACGCCTGGTTAAAGGCGCTCGAACTCTTACCCCCGGACTCAGCGCAGGCCGAGTGGGTCCGCGGCAACACGAAGCGGCTGGATGCATCGGCAGCCGACGCTCCCGCGGTCGATGCTCGCCTTGGCTGGGCTAAGAAGCTTGGACCATTCGCGCCAGTGGCGATCCTGGTCATCAAAGGCAAGACCCTGCTCGCGCTTTTCAAGTTGAAATTCCTGCTCAGTCTCGGGGCATTCGCGGCCTTCTATTGGGCTCTATATGGAGTCAAGTTCGGCGTCGGCTTTGCGATCCTCATCCTGGTTCACGAGATGGGTCATTTCATTGATATCAAGCGACGAGGCCTGCCCGCAGACATGCCGGTCTTTCTCCCGGGACTTGGCGCCTATGTGCGCTGGACCGCTCTGGGCGTGTCGGCGCGCACGCGTGCGTTCGTGAGCCTTGCGGGCCCCTTGGCCGGTTGTATGGGCGCGGCGGTGTGCGCCCTGCTGTGGATGAAAACCGGCGACGCCTTATGGATCGGTCTGGCCAGCGTGTCGGCGCTGCTCAACGTGTTGAATCTGATACCCATCTGGGTACTGGATGGAGGACAGGCGATCGCCGCACTCAACAAGACCGAACGCATCACGCTGTCAGCCACGGCGGTTCTCTTTGCAGCAGGCTTTGGTCAACCCGTGTTTCTACTGGTGGCGGCCGGCGCGGGCTATCGGCTTTTCACCAAGGACATTCCGACAGCGCCAAACCATGCCGTGACGGCTTACTACTTGCTGGTTCTAGCAGCGCTGGGTTTCCTCATCGGGCTGGCACCGACGCCTTCGGTTCATTCGTGAAACAGATCCGCTACCTGACAAGTTCCCAGAGGGGGAGACTCGCGTCCGGAGTCAGTCGTCCTTCGACACCTGCGGCATAGCCATTTGTGGGTTCGTTTGTGTTACGCGCTGAACGCACCACACCAGCCTGCGGAAGCGGGTGATTTCGCGGCGGTCGCGCCCTATTTTTCCGGATGGCGCGCCTTGCTCACCGGCTCTGCGAAGTGCACGGCGACATACTTGCCGATGTCTCGCCCCATCGCCGTGCCGACGCGCGTCGACGAGCGGTAGTGGAACCCGGCCCAGACACGCGCATTCGCGACTTCGGTCGTAAATGCCTCCAGGGTCGACCAACGATGGATAACCCCCGGTGCCGTCGGGCTCGTGAGTGAAAGTTCGGGGACATCGCGCAGCCCACCGGTTGATTCGATTACGGCCGCCACCGCTCCGCTCAGAATACAGTGTGCACAGGGGTATTCCGGATGCTGGGGCGTCGCATCGAGCGGCTGCCACGTCGGGTCAATCTCGGTCGCGGGGTTACCGTCGATGTCGCCATTGCGTATCGCGGTAATCGGGCGCCAGAATTCGTAGCGATACTTCGCATCGAACACGGCGATGTAGGCATCGGTCAGGGCCGCGGCAAAAGAGGCCATGAATCGGGCGCTGTCGACCAGTTTCATGCGGCGCGCGGCCACGATCTGACGGGCAATCGGGTGGTAGGCCTGGGGTCCCACCATCAGCCAGAACCTTGCGGTCTCGGTCTGCTGCGGCGTGCGCTGCGTGCTGTTGCGCGCCCCGTACGTTTTCACTTCGTTGTAATCGGCAGCCCATTCTACGCTGGCGAGGGCGACCGGTGGGCCGGGCCGAAACTGATCCGGGCGTTCAATCACGAACGGCCGCAGCGTCGGCCACGTCGCCGCGACCATGGTGGCGGTTGGCGCATACACACCGGGCTGAGTTCGTGGACGGTAAGGGTCGACACCGCCGGCACCATCGGTAGCGCGGGAGTCGCACAGGCGCAGTGCCACGCGTTCGCCGAGCAGCATTCCCTTTGCCACGTCTCCGTGCGAGTCCGACAGCCCCTTTGAGTAATCATCGAGCGCCGCCTTGAAGTCGGCCGCCTTCTCGGGATGTAGCCTCGCAAGCGCGGTCGCCGCCGCGCTCGCGGCGGCCGCCTCCGGCGATGAACCCTCCACGCCCTCCTCGCGCACCAGATAGGCCGGGTGCTGGCGGGCGATGGAATTCACCGCGTCGAACATTGCCAGGTCGACGATCGCCACCTCCCGTTCCCCGAGTGCTCCCGGCGAAGCGACTGCAATCGCTTTCGTGTCCCAGTCGGTAATGACATCCGCCTGGCACGGCGCAGCACCAGCGCACCAGGCGGTCAGCGACACGATCAAGGTCAGCGGCCGGATGTAGCGCAGCCGGGCAGATTCACTCGAGTTCATGACCGCACCCCCTATGAGACCATACGTCACAGCTGGCGTTTGACCAGCGAGCGCGGACGATGTTGTCTCGGCGGACCGATGGACACAAGTGCAACATGACCCCGGCAGCCGCCTCGCCGCAGGGCCGTTGACCGCAGCGATCGGCGCAGTCTTCAACGACGCCGCTTGGTCCCCGCGCGCCGCCGCGGCCTCCCGGCACGCGGCTTCACGCGCCGCTCGCGCTCGTATGGGTTGGCGTCGGTGCGGTACTCGATGAACACCGGGGTCGCGAACAGATCGAACGTCTTGCGGAACACGTTGGCGAGATAGCGCGTGTAGGCCTCGGGTACCGAGGCGGTCTGGTTGCCGTGGATCACGACGCGCGGCGGATTGCGGCCGCCCTGGTGGGCGTAACGCAGCTTGATGCGCCGGCCGCGCACCAGCGGCGGCTGGTGGACGCTGAGGGCGTGCTCGAGCGTACGGGTCAGCTCGCGCGTCGGCAGGGCGCGCATGGCCGCCTCGTAGGCGCGCACGGTGGACTGCATGAGCTCCCCGACTCCGCTCCCATGGCGCGCGGAGATGAAATGCAGCGGCGCAAACGGCACGAAGTCGAGCTTCAGGGACAGCTGGCGCTGGATCTGCTCGCGCTGCTCCGCTGCAATCCCGTCCCACTTGTTGACCGCGATGATGAGCGCCCGGCCGCGCTCGAGCGCCAGCCCCAGCACGCTCGCGTCCTGCTCGGCGACCGTGTCGTGCGCATCGAGCACCATGATGACCACCTGCGCTTCATCGATGGCCTGCAGCGTCTTGGCGACGCTCGTGCGCTCGATGAGGTCCTCGATCCTGGCGCGGCGGCGCACCCCGGCGGTGTCGATCAGCGTGAACGCGCGCCCATCGCGCTCGAACGGCACCAGGATGCTGTCGCGGGTGGTGCCGGGCTCCTCGTGCGCGATCACGCGCTCCTCACCCAGCAGGCGATTCACCAGCGTGGACTTGCCGACGTTCGGGCGGCCGATGATGGCGATGCGAATGGCATCGGAGTCCGCCTCCGCAACCGCCTGCGGCTCGAAGCCGGCGAGCACCCGTTCCATGAGCTCCTCGCACCCGCGAGCGTGGCTCGCGGAGATGGCGAGCGGCTCACCCAGCCCCAGGGCATGGAAGTCTGCGGCGGCGATGTCGGCGTCGAGCCCGTCGGTCTTGTTGAGGGCCAGCGTGACGGGCTTGCCCGAGCGGCGCAGCTCGCGCGCCACGAAGTGATCCTGCGGTGAGAGTCCGGCGCGCGCGTCGGCGAGGAATACCAGGCGGTCAGCTTCGGCGACGGCACGTTCGGTCTGGGCGCGCATCTGCGCCTCGATGCCGATCGGATTCTCTATCAGGCCACCGGTGTCGATGAGGATGCAGGGAACCGGGCCCAGCCGCCCGAAGCCATACTGCCGGTCGCGCGTGAGCCCGGGCACGTCCGCCACGATGGCGTCGCGCGTGCCCGTGAGAACGTTGAACAGCGTCGACTTGCCGACGTTCGGCCGGCCGACCAGGGCGATGACGGGCAACATGGCTCGAGCGCAACCAGCGAGCCGCTCCTACTTGCTTTCCGTGGACTGCGGGGCGGGCGGCGTCGGCACCGTGCGCCTGCCGGCGGTGGCGGCAGCGAGCGGGGTCACGCGAAACGCGCTGATGTGCCCGCGGTCGTTGATCACCAGCACCATGTTGCCGACGACGACCGGCGGCGTGCTGATGCGCACCTTGCCGGTCCCCGCGCGCGCCGCGAGCGCACCGCTCGCCTTGTCGAGCCAGTGCACATAGCCCTGGAAGTCCGCGGTCACGAGCGCCTTGTCCATGGTCGCCGGCGCGGACAGCCCCCGATGCAGCAGCGCTTTCTGCCGCCACATCTCCGCTCCGGTTCGCGCCTTCAGCGCCAGCAGCTCGCCATCCGCGGTCGCCACGTACAAGGCGTCCTCATCGAGGGTAAGCCCGCGGAAGCTCGAGGCCTCGTGCGACCACCAGATCTGCCCGGTCTCGAGCGCCAGCATGGCCACGCGTCCCTGGAAGCCGACCGTGAACACGTCCTGGCCGGAGACCCGGACGGGGGAGTCGATGTCGGCGAGACGCTCCAGCTCCGTGCGGCCGTGCGGCGGATTAATGGTCGCCTCCCACTGCACCGAGCCGTCGCTCATGTTGGCCGCCAGCACCTTGCCGTTGTCGAAGCCGCACAGCACCAGCTCGCCGGCGATTACCGGGCGTGCGGTGCCGCGCAGCGACAGGCGCGGCACCTGCTGCTCCTGGAACCACAGCTCGTGCCCGTCCGCGGGACTGAGCGCATGCAACCTGCCGTCGACCGTGCGCACGGCGATCAGGCGCTCGGAGATCGCCGCCGGCGCCAGTACCTCCCCGTTGAGACGCACTTTCCAGCGAATCGCACCGTCCGCCGGGTTGAGGGCGAACAACTGCCCGTCGCTCGAACCCACCAGCACCAGAGCGTCGCTCGCGGCCGTGCCGCCGGCCAGCGGTGCGCGGGTGCGCGCGCGCCACAGGATACGGCCCGAGGAGACATCGATGGCCACGACATCGCCGCGGTGGCCGGCGGCGTAAACACGATTGCCGGCGACCGACAGGCCGAGCCCCAGCCGCAGGGCCACGGCCTTCTTGTCGTCAACGGAGGCGCTCCAGACACGCTGCACGCGCAGGCTGGCGGAGAAGGGAGTGAGCTTCGCCGGCTGGTCGATGCTCTTGTCTTTTGAGCAGGCGCCGATCAGCACCAGCGCCATCAGAGCGCTCACCACCGCCAGGGGCTGGGTCGATGTGCGGTTCATTTGCCCGATCCCGGCGCCGTAGCTTTGGCTGCGGGCGCCGTAGCTTTGGCCGCGGGCGCCGCGCCGGGCGCATCGGCCGCAAGATCGGCGATCTTGAGGGTGAGGAGCGAATCACCGGCGCCCGTCTGCGCGCTGCGATACTCCTTCAGTGCCGCGGTCTTGTCGCCCTTGGCATAGAAGGCATCGCCGCGCACCTCGTGGTATTGCGCGGCGAAGGCTCCGGGTTGAGCGGCGTTGAGAGTGCCGAGCGCGCCGTCGGCTTTGCCCTGAGCGATCTGTACCCGCGCCAGCCGCAGCCGCGCCACCAGGGCCAGGTCCCGATCCTTGGAATTCACCGCCACCGCGGTGAGCTCCCCCGCCGCCCGATCGAGCTCGCCGCCGAGCACGTACAGGCGCGCCGCCAGCAGCCGCGCCTGGTCCGTATAGGGCGAGGCCGCGTAGCCGCGCTCGAGCTCACCAAACAGCGCCAGGGCACGGGCACGATCACCGCCGTCCAGGGCCTGGACCATCTGCGTGTACTTCGCGCCCGCCTCGAGCCGCCCGGCATCCAGGTGCCCCTGCCACCAGCGCCAGCCGTAGACGCCCGCCGCCACCACGGCGACGGCCACAATCACGGCCGGCCCATTTTCCCGCACCTGAGTCTTGATCCATTCCCACTGTTCTTTTTCGGACAGGTACTCTTCCACGCTTCCTCCAACATCACGCCGCTTGCGGCCCCGCGCCGCGCACCCTGGCCAGCGCCGCATCCACGCCGGCGGCCAGCGCAACGATCGGGCACTCGCTCTGACCGGACTCCTCGCGTAAAGGTTTCATGGCCACGACGCCGCGCGCGAGCTCATCGTCGCCGATGATCAGCGCCAGCGGCGCGCCGCTCTTGTCCGCACGGCGGAATTGCGCCTTGAAGTTGCCTCCACCCAGGTTGAGCTCGAAACGCACTCGCGGCCGCTCGCTGCGCAGGCGCTCGACGAGTTCCAGCGCCTGCACCGCAGCCTGCGGACCGCTGACCACGACGTACACGTCCGGGCGGGGCGCGGGCACCGTGCCGGAAGCCGCCTGCAGCAGCGCCACCAGGCGCTCGATGCCCATCGCAAAACCGATCGCGGGTGTCGCCTCACCCCCGAGCTGCGCGATCAGGCCGTCGTAGCGGCCGCCGGAGCATACGGCATTCTGTGCGCCGCTGGACGGGGTGATCCACTCGAACACCGTGCGGTTGTAGTAATCGAGGCCGCGCACCAGGCGCGGGTTGATCTCGTAGCTCACGCCCACGGCGCGCAGCATGCTGCACAGCGCCTCGAAGTGTGCATGGGACTCCGGGTCCAGATGCTCGGTGAGGAGCGGGGCGCCGCGAATCACCTCCTGCATTTCCGGGTGCTTGCTGTCCAGGACGCGCAGCGGGTTGGCGTCGAGGCGCCGCTGGCTGTCGGGGTCGAGCCGCGCGGCGTGGGCACGCAGGTACTCGAGCAACCGGGCGCGATACTCGCGGCGGCTGTCCGGCGTGCCGAGGGAATTGATCTGCAGCTTGAGGCCGGTGATTCCCAGGCGCCCCCACAGCCGCGCACTGAGCGCGATGAGCTCCGCATCGACATCGGGGCCCGGGCAGCCGACCGCCTCCACGTCCACCTGCCAGAACTGCCGGTAGCGGCCGGCCTGCGGTGTCTCGTGGCGGAACATCGGCCCCAGACACCACAGCTTGTGGCGCTGTCCGCGCAGCAGGCCGTTGGAAATGAGCGCGCGCACGATGCCGGCGGTAGCTTCGGGGCGCAGCGTGAGGCTCTCGCGCTCGCGGTCGGTGAAGGTATACATCTCCTTGCCGACCACGTCGGTGTGCTCGCCGATGGCGCGCTTGAACAGCTCGGTGTGCTCCACCACCGGCACGCGAATCTCTTCGTAGCCGTACGCGCCGAGCAGCTCGCGCGTGCACGCTTCGAAGTGCTGCCAGGTGCCGATCTCGGAGGGCAACACGTCATTCATCCCGCGGATCGGCTGGATCTGCTCCGCCACCTTAATCCCCATGCGCCAGCCGCGGCGGCGCCGCCGTGGTGCGCCCATCGGCTTCGATCAGCAGCCGTGCGCTGCCGTCGTGGCGCACCAATCCCTCGAGCCTCACCGCCTGATCGTTGACGCGCAGCGCCACCGCCGGCGCGTTACCGAGAGTCACGCGCAGCGGGGGTGTACCGTCGAGCGTGCGCGGTGCACTGCCGGCGGCATACAGCCCCTGCAACAGGCGCCGCCCGCTCGCATCCGAGACCTCCACCCAGCTGAGCCCCGAGAACTTCAACGCCAGCTGCGTCGTGCCCGGCGCTGCCCCATCGGCGGCGCCTGCGCTCGAGCGCGTCGCGGCAGCACCGTCCGCTGGCAGTGCAGCGGCCGCGAGCGGCTGCGCTCTCTCGCCCGGGGTGGTGAGGAGCGACCACAGCAGCGCGAGCAGCGCAATTCCTGCCAGCCCCAGCAGCCCCGGCATCACCAGCCGCGCAGCGCCCCGGCCCGGCGCGCGGCGTGCGATGCGGGTGAGATCCGGGCGCGGCGCGGGAGGGCGGCGTGCATACAGCTCCTGCAGCTCGGAGGGCGACTCGCCGATGAGCTCGGCATAGCGGCGCAGGTGCCCGCGCACGTATACATCGGCGCCCAGGGCCGCGAAGTCCTCCGCCTCCATCGCTTCCAGGGTGCCGGGGTCGAGGTGCAGTCTTTCCGCCGCCTGTGCGAGGCTGAGGCCCTGGTTTTCGCGCCCGCCGCGCAGCCGCGCGCCGGTGCCGCAGCGTTGCTCGCCGCCAACTTCACTTGCCATGGGCGTCAGCCGGGGTTGTGATCGAGTTCCGCCAGGGCGCGCGCCTGGTCGGTCCCGGGGAAGTCCATCTGCAGCCGGCGCGCGTAGTGTTGCGCACCGACCCTGTCGCCCTGGGCACGCGCCACGCGCACCCCGAGCAGCAGCAGGTCCGCGGTCGCCTCGTAGCTGCCGATGAAGGCATCGATCCCGGCGCGCGCCGGGGCGAGCTCGCCGTGCTGAAACTGCAGCTCCGTGAGCTGGTAGAGGGCTTCCGCGAAGTTCGGCCGGATCCGCAGGGCGCGGCCGAAGTCGGCACGCGCTTCCTCGTCGCGCTTCGCCGCGCGCAGGCACACCCCGGCATTGGTGTAGGCCGCCTCGGGGGTGCGATACAGCGCGTTGTGCGCCGCCTCCTCGAAGCGGCGCACACCCTCCTCGGTGCGACCGCTCTGGCACAGGTACACGGCGTAGTTGTTCACCACTTGCGGGTCGTGCGGCGCCAGCCGCAACGAGGTGCGGAACTCCGCGTCCGCTTTTGCGGGGTCGTGCATGCGGTCGAACAGCATGGCGCGGGCGCTGTGAACGTCGGCGCTGCCCGGGGCCTCGGCGAGCGCCCGATCGAGCTTGTCCTTCGCCAGCGCGACATCGCCCTGGTGCAGGTAGGCGATCCCGAGCTGCACGTTGTAGGCGGCCGCATCGCGTGACTTGTTCGGATGCGCAGTTGCGCAGGCGGCGAGCAGCAGCGTCAGCGCGCCGGCCGCGAGGCGCGGCGGCAGCGGGTGGTGCGAAGTGGTGTTGACTGGGTTGCTCATGGTTGAACCGCGACGCCGATGACCTTGCTCCCGAGACGCACGGTGGTGCGATCGATGACGCGCCCGGCCAGCTGTCCGCAGGCGGCGTCGATGTCGTCGCCGCGGGTGCGGCGGATGGTCGCCAGCACGCCCCGCTGCAGCAGCTCGTCACGGAAGCGCTGGATGACGGGCGCGCTCGAGCGCCGGTAGCGCGTGCCGGGAAACGGGTTGAAGGGAATCAGATTGACCTTGGCCGGGTGGCCCTGCAGCAGGCGCGCCAGCGCGCGCGCCTGCGCGGCAGAATCGTTCACGCCCTCGAGCATCACGTATTCGAAGGTCACACTGCGGCCGTTCTGCTCGTCGAGGTAATGCCAGCACGCCTGCAGCAGCTCCGCGATCGGATGCTTGCGGTTGATCGGCACCAGCTCGTTGCGCAGCGCATCATCGGGCGCGTGCAGCGACACGGCCAGCGCCACGTTGGTCTCTCGCGCGAGCTTGTAGATCTGCGGCACCAGCCCCGAGGTCGACAGCGTCACGCGACGCCGCGACAGATCGAAGCCGAAGTCATCCAGCAGGATGCGCAGCGCAGGCACCACGTTGCGAAAGTTGGCGAGCGGCTCGCCCATGCCCATCAGCACCACGTTGGTGACGTGGCGCTCATCTGCGGGCGGGCTCGCCGCGGCCGGCGCGGCGGGCTCGGCGCGCTGCCGTTCCTCGCGCTCGAGCTCGCGCACCGCCAGCCACACCTGCCCCACCATCTCGGCGGTGCTCAGGTTGCGATTGAAGCCCTGCTGAGCCGTGGCGCAGAACGAGCAGTCGAGCGCACAGCCGACCTGCGAGGAAATGCACAGCGTGCCGCGATCGGGCTCGGGAATGAACACCATCTCGAACGCCTGGGCTGCATCCGCCCGCAGCAGCCATTTGCGGCTGCCGTCGCCGGAGCGCTGCTGCGAGAGGATCTGCGGTGCACGCACCTCGGCCTGCGCGGCGAGAAGCGTGCGGAATTCCCGGGCGAGATCCGTCATGTCGGCGAACGAGCCGACGCCGCGCTTGTACATCCAGTTCATCAGCTGGCGCGCGCGGAACGGCTGGCTGCCGAGCTGTGCCACGAAGGCTTCGAGTGCCGGACGCGGCAGCCCCAGGAGGTTGGTGCGCGGTGTCTCTGCAGAGGTCATGGCGGTGCGGCGCGCGCTCCTAATCGCGCGGTTGCAGCTCGGTGGTGCTGAAGAAGTAGGCAATCTCGCGCGCCGCGCTGTCGGGCGCATCCGAGCCGTGCACCACGTTCTGCTCGATGCTGGTGGCGAGGTCGGCGCGGATCGTGCCCGCGGCCGCCTTCCTGGGATCGGTCGCGCCCATGATGTCGCGGTTGCGCGCGATCGCGCTCTCGCCCTCCAGCACCTGCACGATGACCGGACCTGAAGTCATGTAGCGCACCAGGTCCTTGAAGAACGGACGCTCGCGATGCACGGCGTAGAAAGCTTCGGCCTCGCGCTGTGACAGGCGCAGCATGCGTGCCGCGACGATCGAGAGGCCCGCCTTCTCGAAACGCCGATACACCTCGCCGATGAGATTGGCTCTCACGCCGTCGGGCTTGACGATGGACAGGGTGCGCTCGAGCGGCATTCGCTTCGGACCTCTCACAAAACTTCACTTCGGTGCGGGGTGTTCGGACCGGCATGCAATGCCGGTGCGCGGGCCAGCCGGGAAGTCTACCTTGGGTCAAGCACCCGCGGCAATTTGGCGTGCGATGGAAGTGCCGGTTTGGTAAGGCTTTTTGCGCCCGCCAAGGCGAGCGGAGGGCGAGAGTGCGGGCGCTGTATGCGCGCCGCGCCCGCCGGTGCTCAGACGGAGAAGCTCTCCCCGCAGCCGCATTCGCCCTTGACGTTCGGGTTTCTGAAGCGGAAGGCCTCGTTCAGACCCTGCTTGACGAAGTCCACGATCGTGCCGTCGATCAGGCCGAGGCTTGCGCCGTCCACGAACACCCGCACGCCGCGGTCCTCAAACACCGCGTCCCCGGGCTGCGGACCGTCGGCGTAGTTGATCACGTAGGCAAACCCGGAGCAGCCGGTCTTGCGCACGCCGAGCCGCAGGCCGATGCCCTGCCCGCGAGCTGCGAGGAAACTCTTGACGCGATTTGCAGCGGACTCAGTCAGTGAGATAGCCATCGGTCCTCGTATTCTAGCGCCTTACGGCCAGTGCGAGAGGCACGCCCGCAGAGCATCTTCGACCACCAGCAGGCGTCCGAGTTTCTCGACCGGAACCCCGCGGGTGGCGGCCCAGGTCGCCGGCGTGCCCGGGATCAGCGCTCCGCGCCGGCGCCCGCGCAGCTCGCCACACAGCCAGGCGGCCACATCCATAGTATGGGGGCAGCCGAAGGCCTTAAAACGTGCGTCCTTCACAATGTCGTCTGCAACCTGCAGGTGAAACCGCACCCAGCTCTCCTGCCCCGGTCCCCCGGCCTCGCCGCTCACCGTGGCGCCGCCGTCGCCGCTTGCGTGTGCCGGCCCGAAACCCTCCCCGGCCGACCCGCCCGCCGCCGGGGACAGCGCGCGCAGCCGCCTCACCTCCGCCCGCACCGCGCTCAGGGCGAGGTCGACGTCGGCCGCGACGCTGAAACGTCCGAGACTGAAGCGCAGGGAGCTCTGGGCGAGCTGGGTGTCGCGCCCCAGCGCACGCAGCACGTAGGAAGGATCCGGGGAGACCGAGTTGCAGGCGGCGCCGGTGGACACGGCCAGTCCCGTCAGGCCGGTCACCAGGCTCTCCCCCTCTACACCCTCGAAGGACACGTTGAGAATGCCCGGCAGGCGCGGCGCGCCGGCGCCGTTGAGGTGAGTGCCGCCGAGGGTCTCGAGGCCGGACCACAGCCGCTCGCGCAGCGCCGCGAGCCGCAGGCCTTCTGCGGGCAGCTCGCGTGCGGCCAACTCGCAGGCGACCCCGAAACCCACGATCTGGTGAGTGGCCAGCGTCCCGGGCCGCACGGCGCGCTCCTGTCCCCCACCGTACATCAGCGGCTGCAGCAACCCCCGGGCACCCTCGCGCACGTACAGCGCACCGACCCCTTTGGGGCCGTAGATCTTGTGAGCCGTGATCGAGACGAAGTCGACCGGCAGCGCGTGCACGTCCAGGGGCACCTTGCCCGCGGCCTGCGCACAATCGCTGTGCAGGGGGATGCCGCGCTCGCGACAGGCGGCGCCGATCCCCGCCAGGTCCTGCAGCACGCCGATCTCGTTGTTCGCGTACATGATCGAGGCCAGCACGGTGTCGGGACGCAGCGCCGCCGCGAAGGCCGCAGGCTCGATCAGCCCGGAGCGGCCGGGCGTGAGATAGGTGACGCTGAAACCTTCCTTCTCGAGGCGCTTGCAGGGATCGAGCACGGCCTTGTGCTCGGTGCGCGCGGTGAGCACGTGACGGCCGCGGTCCGCGTTGGCGCGCGCGACCCCGAGGATCGCCAGGTTGTCGGATTCGGTGGCCCCGGAGGTGAACACGATCTCATCGGCCGCCGCCCCCAGCAGGGCCGCGACCTGCGCGCGCGCCTGCGCGATGCGCGCCGCGGCGACCGAACCCAGGGCGTGCGCCGAGGAGGGATTGCCGAAGTCCCCGCCCGCCGTGAGACAGCCGCTCATGGCCACCGCCACGGCCGGGTCGACCGGAGTCGTCGCCGCGTAGTCGAGGTACAGCGGCCTTGCGGGGCTCATGGAGGCTCCGCACCGGCGTGGCGGCGCCGACTCTGTACCGCGGTGAGGAAGCCGCGCAGGATGTTGACTTCGTTCTGATCGAGCTCCGCGCGCTGCAGGAAGCGCCGGATGCGTCCCATCAGGTGCGTGCCGCTCTGGGTGCGGTCGCGAAATTCGATCTCCTCGAGCACCTGGGCCAAGTGCGCGTACAGGCGCGCCATTTCCCGCGCGCCCGCGAGCGGCGGCCCGGCCGGCGCGTGCGCCGCCGCATCGCTGTCGCCGGCGCGAAACAGCTCGTACGCCACCAGCTGCACCGCCATGGCGAGATTCAGTGACGGGTAGGCGGAGTTGGCCGGTATGCGGATGAGCGCATGCGCCGCTTCGAGTTCCTCGTTGGTGAGCCCGGTGCGCTCGGACCCGAACACCACCGCCGCGGGCGCGCGGCGCGAGGCGGCCACGATGCGCACGGCCGCGGCGCGCACATCGATCACGCGGAAGTACTGATCACGATCGCGCGAGGTGCTCGCGGCCACGAAACCGCAGCCCTCCAGCGCCTCAGCCAGCGAGGCCACGACGCGTGCCCCGGCGAGCACGTCGACCGCGCCCGAGGCGCGCGCGGTCGCTTCCGGATGCGGAAACTCCTTCGGCTGCACCAGCAGCAGCTCGCTCAGGGCCATGTTCTTCATGGCGCGCGCCACGGCGCCGATGTTGCCCGGATGCGAGGGCGCGACCAGTACGATGCGAATGTCGGGAGAGTCCATCTGTTACGCTAGCTTGGCCGCCGATTGGTCACACGAGCTTAAGGACCGTGCAGCCGCTTCTCAATATAGCCGTGCGGGCCGCGCGCCGCGCCGGCGAGCTCATCATACGGAGCCTGAACCGCCTGGAGTCGCTGACCGTCTCCTCCAAGGGGCGCAACGACTTCGTCACCGAGGTCGACCACGCGGCCGAGCAGGAGATCATCGGCAGCATCCGCCGGCTCTATCCGCAGCATGCGTTTCTCGCCGAGGAAAGCGGCCGCAGCGGCGAGCACGAGACGCTGTGGATCATCGATCCTCTGGATGGCACGACCAACTTCCTGCACGGCTTCCCGGTGTTTGCCGTGTCGATCGCCTGCCAGGTGAGGGGACGCCTCGAGCACGCGGTGGTCTACGACCCGATGCGTGGGGAGCTGTTCACCGCCAGCCGCGGCGCGGGCGCGCACCTGGACAATCGCCGCATGCGCGTGAGCAAGGCGCGTACGCTCGAGGGCGCGCTCATCGCGACCGGCTTTCCCTACCGTGCCAACACGCGCTACCTGGACGCCTACCTCGCGATGTTGAAAGCGGTCACGCTGCAGGTCGCCGGCGTGCGCCGGCCCGGAGCCGCCGCGCTCGATCTCGCCTATGTTGCGGCCGGGCGCGTCGATGCGTTCTGGGAGATCGGTCTCTCCCCCTGGGACACCGCCGCCGGGACGCTCCTCATCCAGGAGGCTGGCGGGCGCATCGGCACGCTCGGCGGTGCCGAATACCGCCAGGAGGGGCACATCCTCGCCGGCACGCCCAAGGTCTACGCCGCGCTTCTGGAGCTGCTCGCGCCGCACGTCCCCGAGGAGCTGCGCGGCTCCTGATGCGCGCGCGCGCGCGAATCGGCGCCGCCGCTCGCTCGCTTTCCACGGATCCCTTGTGTAGAGTCCTCGCGAAAAATCGGGGGTCCCATGGCGAGCCAGCTTCTTGCGACCAAGTCCATCGCCGAGCTGCACGAGCAGGAATCCACCGGCAACCAGCTGCGGCGCGCACTCACCGCCACGCAGCTGACGCTGCTTGGCATCGGCGGCGTCATCGGCACCGGCATTTTCGTGCTCACCGGCGTCGCGGCCGCCAACAATGCAGGTCCCGCGCTGCCGCTGTCGTTCATCGTTGCCGGAATCGGCTGCACGTTCGCCGGACTGTGCTACGCGGAGTTCGCCGCCATGATCCCGGTGTCGGGCAGCGCCTACTCCTATTCCTACGCCACCCTCGGGGAGGGTATCGCCTGGTTCATCGGCTGGAACCTGATCCTGGAATATCTGTTTGCGGTCGCGACCGTGTCGGTCGGCTGGTCGGGTTACGTGGTGAGCCTGCTCGATCAATGGCACTTGCACATCCCTGACGCGCTCTCGCACGCACCGCTCGATCAAGGTGCGGACGCACTGCACCTGCGCTTCACCGGGGCCATCATTAACCTGCCCGCCATCCTGATCGTCGCGGCCATTGCCACCATCTGTTACATCGGCATCAAGCAATCGGCCGTCTTCAACTCGGTGATCGTCACCATCAAGGTTACGGTGATCGTGCTGTTCATCCTCTTCGGCGTGAGCTACATCAACACCGACAACTGGCACCCGTTCGTGCCGCCCAATACCGGGACGTGGTTCGTGTACGGTCCCAGCGGCATCCTGGGCGCCGCGGGCGTCATCTTCTTCGCCTACATCGGCTTCGATGCCATCTCCACTGCGGCCCAGGAGTCCAAGAACCCGCAGCGCGACATGCCCATCGGGATCCTCGCGAGTCTGATCATCTGCACCATCCTGTACGTGATCGTCTCCGCTGTGCTCACCGGCATGGTGAGCTACAAGGAGTTGAATGTCTCCGCACCGGTGGCCCTCGCTTTGGACAAGTACCCGGGGCTGCACTGGCTGGGGGGATGGGTGAAACTCGGCGCCATCTTCGGTATGACCTCGGTGATGCTGGTCATGACCATCGCGCAGGCGCGCATTTTCTTCGCCATGGCACGTGACGGGCTGCTGCCGACCTTCTTCGGCCGCGTGCATCCGCGCTTCCGCACCCCCTCGACCGGCACGGTGGTGACGGGGGTGTCGGCCGCCGTGATCGGCGGCCTGTTTCCGGTCGGCCTGCTCGGCCACCTGGTGTCGATCGGCACCCTGGCGGCGTTCGTGACGGTCTGCATCGGCGTGCTGGTGCTGCGCCAGACGCGCCCCGAGCTGCCGCGCCCGTTCCGGGCACCGTGGCCATGGTTCACCTGCATTGCCGGGGCCCTGGTGTGCGGCCTGATGATGGTATCGCTCGGGCCCGCGACCTGGGTGCGACTGGTAGTGTGGACCGTGATCGGTGCGCTCGTCTACGTACTGTACGGCTACCAGCACAGCTGCCTGCGCGAGGGGAGCGCCGCCGCCAGCGCCGCCCGTCCCACCTGAGGCGCGCGGCTCGAGGCTTCAGCGCTCGCGATCTTCCAGCCGGCGCCGCAGGCGCACATTGATCATCTCCACCGCCACCGCGAACAGCATCGCGAAATACAGGTAGCCCTTCGGGATCTCGAAGTGCAGGCCCTCGGCGATGAGGGCGACCCCGATCAGCAGCAGGAACGCCAGCGCCAGCATCTTGATGGTCGGGTAGCGCGCGATGAACGCGCTGATCCGAGCCGACACCCACATCATCACCACGATGGCGACCACGATCGCGGCCACCATGATGGGCAGCTCCCGCACCAGGCCCACCGCCGTGAACACCGAATCGAGCGAGAACACGATATCGATGAGCCCGATCTGCACGATCACCGCCAGCAGCTGGCCGCGCAGCCGCGCCCCGCCGGCATCCGCGGGCGCCCCCTCGAGCGTCTGGTGGATCTCGAGCACGCTCTTGGCGAGCAGGAACAGGCCGCCGAGCAGCAACACCACATCCCGCCCCGAGAAGCTCACACCCGCGACCCGCAGCCACGGTTGCACCAGGTGCGTGAGCCACACGATCGAGAACAGCAGCGCGATGCGCGTCACCATCGCCAGCGCCAGCCCGCCCAGGCGTGCCCGGTGCTGCAGCGGCGCCGGCAGCCGCTGCACCAGGATGGACAGGAAGATGATGTTGTCGATGCCGAGAACGATCTCGAGCAGCGACAGCGTGATGAACGCCAGCCAGGCGTGCGGATCGGGGATCACACTGGCGGCACTCCGCTACGGCAGGTGATCGAACGCCGCCTTCTTCACCGTCGGGAACACGTGTTCGGCGGTCAGCCCGAAGTCGAGCGCGATGGCGCTGGAGATGTAGATCGAGGAGTAGGTGCCGGCGATGATGCCGATCAACAGCGCCGCGGAGAAGCCCTTGAGCACCGGGCCGCCCAGGAACAGCAGCGCCACCACCACGATGGAGGTGACCACCTTGGTCATGATGGTACGCGACAGCGTCTGATTGATCGACTGGTCGAGCACCACGTCGGGGGGCGAGCGGCGGTTGGTCTCGAAGCGCTCGCGGATCCGGTCAAACACCACCACCGTGTCGTTGAGTGAGTAACCGATCACGGCGAGAATCGCCGCCACCACTGCCAGGTCGAACGGCATCTGGGTGATCGAGAAGAAGCCCAGCACCAGGATCGGGTCGTGCAGAACTGCGAGGATCGCGCCGAGCGACAGCCGCCAGGTGTGAAAGCGGAACGCGATATACAGGAAAATCAGCACCAGCGTGAAGAACAGCGCCCACATGGCGCTCACCCGCAGCTCGCTCCCCACCTGCGGGCCGACGACATCCAGCTGCGCCACCTGCGCGGCCGCGTCGATGCCGGCGAGCGCCGCCTCCAGGCGGGCGCGAATCTCGGTCGCCGTCTGCTTCGGATCCGGGGGCATGCGGATGGCGATGTCGCGCGAGGAGCCGAAGTTCTGTACCTGCGGCTCGCGGAAGCCCGCGGCGGCCAGCCGGGTGCGCACCTCATCGACGTTGACGGCGTGCGGGAACCTGACTTCGGCGCTGACGCCGCCGGTGAAATCGATGGTCAGATTGACGCTGCGCGTGAAGAACGACACCAGCGACACGATCATGAGCACCGCCGACAGCGTGTACCACACCCGGCGCGTGGCCATGAACGGATAGCTGGTCTGATGGCTGAAGAATTCCACTTGTAGTCCTTGAGGCTTTCGGTCCTAAGAGGCGCCTGGTCAGATTGACAGGCGCGCGATCTTGCGCCGCCCGCCGTACATGAGGGTGAGCAGCGCGCGGCTGCCCATGAGCGAAGTGAACATCGAGGTGGCGATGCCGAGGGTGAGCACGATGGCGAAGCCGCGGATCGGCCCGGTACCGAACACCCACAGCACCACGCCTGCGATCAGCGTGGTGATGTTGGAATCCGCGATCGCGGAGAAGGCCTTCTCGAAGCCGGCACGGATCGCCGCCTGCGGCGACACGCCCTTGCGGATCTCCTCGCGGATGCGCTCGTAGATCAGCACGTTGGCGTCCACCGCCATGCCGACGGTGAGGAGGATGCCGGCGATCCCGGGGAGCGACAGGACCGTGTGCAGGATCGATAGCAGCGCCGCCAGCAGCACGACGTTGGCGAGCAGCACCAGATCCGCCACCACGCCGAAGGTCTTGTAGTAGAGCGCCATGAACAGGAACACCCCGGCCATGCCCACGATCAGCGCCTTGACGCCCTTGTCGATGTTGTCGCGCCCGAGGCTGGGTCCCACGGCGCGCTCCTCGATCGGGTAGAGCGGGATCGCGAGCGATCCGGAGCGCAGCAGCAGCGCCAGCTCGCGCGCCTCGCCGGCCGCCAGTCCGCTGATCTGGAAGTTGTTGGCGAATACGCCGCGGATGGTGGCGTCGTTGATGACCTCCTCATCGGTCACCTCGCGGTTCACCTTCCTGCCGTTGACCTCGCTCACCTCGCGGCGCTTCTCGATCAGCACCACCGCCATCTTTTTGTTGAGGTTCGCTCGTGTGGTCTTGAGCATGCTCTCGCCGGCGCGCGCGTCGAGCTTGATGTTCACCGCCGGACCTTCCTGCGATTGCCCGGTGGTGGCGTTGGTGAGCTGGTCCCCGGTGGCGATCACTTCGCGCTTCAGCAGCACCGGGCGACCGAAGCGCGTATGGGTGTAGAGCTTGGAGCCGAGCGGCGCCCGCCCGAGCTGCTGGGCCTCGAAGGCGTTGTTCTGCATGTCCTCGAGACGGAACTCGAGGGTCGCCACGCGGCCGAGAATGTCCTTCACCTCGGCCGAGTTCTGCACGCCCGGCAGCTGCACGTTGATACGGTCGATCCCCTGGCGCTGCACGATCGGCTCGGACACGCCGAGCTCGTTCACGCGGTTGCGCAGCGTGGTGATGTTCTGCTGGATCGCGTAGTCCTGGCGCTCGCGGATCTGCGCCGGCGTCAGGACCCCGGTGATGGCCGAGCCGCTGGCCAGACTCTGTGTGGTGACGGTGAGCCCGGCGAGCGGCTGAGTGAGGGCACTGCGCGCGGCATTGACGTCGGCTTCGGGCGGCAACACCACCCGCACGGCGTTGGGCTGGTCACTCCCCAGCGCGGCCGTGGTCACGTCCTTCACCGGGATGTTGGCGGCGGCGAGCGCGCGCCGCGCATCCTGCACGTAGCCCTCGAGCGCCTGGCCGACCGCGGCACCCACGTCGACCTGGTAGAGCAGATACAGGCCGCCGCGCAGATCGAGCCCGAGCGGCATCGGGCGCAGGCCGAGTGCGCGCAGCGCCTCCGGCGTGCGCGGCGCGAACGACAGCGCGGTCCGGTAGGTGTCGGCGTATTGCTCGTTGACGGCGTCGCGCGCCCCCAGCTGGTCGGGCACGTTGGCGAAGCGCACCATCAGGCGCCCGCCGTCGATGTAGCTCCTGTCGAAGCGGACGTGGCGCTGGGTGAGAAAGGTCTCCACCGCCCGCGAGGCCTCGAGGGTCACCGGGTTGTGGTCCTTGCGCTCCACCTGCAGCGCGGGGTCCTCGCCGAACACGTTCGGCAGCGCGAACAGCATGGCCAGCAGCAGCACGGCCGCCACCAGCAGGTATTTCCAGCGGGCGTATTCGAGCATGCTCAGGCGCTCTTCAGGGTGCCCTTGGGCATCAGCTGGGCGATCTGGACCTTCTGCACCTTCACGCGCACTCCATCGGCGATCTCGAGGGTCACGAAGGTGTCGCCAACATCGGTGACCCGCCCGAGCAGGCCGCCGGTGGTCACCACCTCGTCCCCGGAGGCGAGCTTCGACACCAGCGCCTGGTGCTCCTTGGCGCGCTTCTGCTGCGGCCGGATCAGCATGAAATAAAACAGCGCGATGAACGCCGCCATCAGCAGCGCGAACTGGAACTGGCCGCCGGGGGCGCCGGGTGTCGCCTGCGCCCAGGCGTCGGAGATCAGGGCATTCATGTAGGCCGTCCGGGCAGCGAAAAGGGCGGCATTATGCCACAGCACCGGCGGCGCGCCGGTCGGCGAAGAATCCCCGCGCCCAGGGCGCGAGCTCCCCGGCCACGATGGCGGCGCGCAGCGAGCGCATCAGCCCCAGGTAGAAATGCAGGTTGTGGATGGTGTTGAGCCGTGAGCCCAGGATCTCGTTGCAGCGGTCGAGATGGCGCAGGTAGGCACGAGTGTAGTTGCGGCAGGTGTAACAGTCGCAGGCGGGGTCGACCGGCGTGAGATCGGCCTGGTAGAGGCTGTTGCGGATGTTCATGACCCCGCTCGAGGTGAACAGGTGACCGTTGCGCGCGTGGCGGGTCGGCATGACGCAGTCGAACAGGTCGATGCCGCGCATCACGGCCGCGACGATGTCCTCGGGCCGGCCGACCCCCATGAGATAACGCGGCCGCCCGGCCGGCATGTGCGGCACCAGCGACTCGAGGACACTCAAGCGCTCCTCCTCGGACTCCCCGACCGCGAGCCCGCCGACCGCCAGCCCCGGCCAGTCGAGGCGCAGCAGCGCTTCGAGCGAGGCGAGGCGCAGCGCCGCGTGCATGCCGCCCTGCACGATCCCGAACAGCCCCCCGGGCACATCCGCCACGTCGGCGCGGTGGTAGTGCGCGTGGCTGCGCGCCGCCCAGCGCATGGAGCGCTCCATCGACTCGCGCGCCTCGGCTTCGGTGGCTGGATGCTCGGTGCAGTCATCCAGCGCCATGGCGATGTCCGAGCGCAGGGCGAGCTGCACATCCATGGCGTCCTCCGGGGTGAGCCGCACCTCGGCGCCGTCGAGCGGTGAGCGAAAGCGCACTCCCTCCTCGGTGATGCGACGCAGGCTCTTCAGGCTGTAGACCTGGAAACCGCCGGAATCGGTGAGGATCGGGTGCTGCCAATGCATGAAACGGTGCAGCCCTCCATGGGCGGCGACGATGGCGGCACCCGGACGCAGCATCAGGTGGAAGGTGTTGCCGAGAATGATCTGCGCGCCCAGTGCCTCGAGCTCCTCGGGCGTCATCGCCTTGACCGTGCCGTAGGTGCCTACCGGCATGAAAGCCGGGGTCTCGACCACGCCGTGAGCGGTCACGAGCGTAGCGGCGCGCGCGGCGCCATCGCTCGCCTGCACCGTGAAGGTAGGCCTCAAGCCCGCACCCGCGTGACCAACATGGCGTCCCCGTAGCTGAAGAAGCGATAACGCGCGCGCACCGCGTGCGCGTAGGCGGCGAGCACCTGGCGCTGTCCGGCGAAGGCGCATACCAGCATGAGCAGGGTCGACTCGGGCAGATGGAAGTTGGTCAGCAACACATCGCTCACCTGAAACCGAAAGCCCGGCGTGATGAAGAGTCGCGTGTCTCCCGACCAGGCGGCCAGGGCGCGCGGGGATGCCGCGCCGCCGTTCGCGGCCAGGGCCGCGGACTCGAGCGCGCGCACCACCGTGGTGCCGACGGCGACGACGCGGCCGCCGCGCGCGCGGGTGCGCGCGATCGCCTCGCAGGTAGCCGCGCTCACCCAGGCGCGCTCGGCATGCAGGGTATGCGCCGCGAGGCTCTCGGTGCGCAGCGGCTGAAAGGTTCCGGCCCCGACGTGCAGGGTGATGTGCGCACGGTTCACGCCGCGCTCTGCCAGCGCCGCGAGCAGCGGCTCGTCGAAGTGCAGGCTGGCGGTGGGGGCTGCGACCGCGCCGGGCTCGCGCGCAAAGATGCTCTGGTAGCGCTCGCGGTCCGTGTGATCGGGGCGACGGCGGATGTATGGCGGCAGCGGCGCCTCGCCCCAGCGTTGGAAGAATTCCAGAGCCGGAGCCGGCAGCGCGATGCGCCACAGCTCGTCCTCGCGCCCGAGCACCCGCACCGTTCCGCCCGCCGTCTCGATCTCGAGCCCCGCCCGCACCGGCTTGCTGGCGGCGAGCTGCGCCAGCGCCTCGTGCCCCGCGAGGCCGCGCTCGAGAAGAATCTCCACGCGCCCGCCGGTGGGTTTCGCGCCCACGAGGCGCGCGGCGATCACGCGCGTGTCGTTGAGCACCAGCAGATCGCCGCTCTGCAGATACTCAGGCAGATCCCGCACCGCGCGGTCCGCGAGCGCTGCGGTCGGCCCCTCGAGCACCAGCATGCGGCTCGCCGAGCGCTCGGCGAGCGGCGCCTGGGCAATCAACTCCTCGGGCAGATCGTAGGCAAAGTCCTGGCGGCGCACGCGCGCATGTTACACGCTGCGCCGCACGTGCCCGACCCCGCGCGGCAGCGCCCCCGTCCTTCAGGCTTCGTCGCGGCCGAGGATCAACACCCGGCGTGCCGGCTCGGTGCGCTCGCGCGGCGCAACCTCGCGCCACATCATGTCCTTGCGGATCCGTCCCATGCTCTCGGGAAGGGTCGCGTCAACCTCCAGCGTCTTGTGCTGACGGATGATGCGCAGCGTGAGTTTCTCCCCGGGCTGATAGGAGCTCAGGATGCGGGTGGCATGGGAGCCGCTCGTGGGCTGACGCCCGTCGATGGCAAGGATCACGTCCCCGTCCTCGAGCTTCAGGGCCCCGTCGGCGGGTGCGCGCACGACCAGCACCCCCTGGTCGCTGCCAAAGTAACCGCCGAGCCGCGGCGTGAGTGTCGCCAGCTCCATGTCCATGAGCGGCCCGTGGAGCATGAGGGCGCCGTGCCACTCGGGAAACGGTCCGAAGCCGAGGTCGGACAGGCCGTGAACGCTCGCCAGCACCGCGGGTCCGGGCCGCGCCGTGACCGAAAGCTCGCGCGTCTTGCCGTCGCGCAACACCCGCAGGTGCACCGTGGCGTCCGGCTGGACGTCGCGCATGATGCGCACCACCTGGCGCGCCGGCTCGCGGCCCTTCAGCTCGGTGCCGTTCACCGCCACGATCACATCGCCGACGTGAATGCCGGCTTCCGCGGCCGGACCGCCCGGACTCACCTCGCGCACCCGCGCGCCGGCAGTGCCCGTGGCCGGCTCCAGCTGCACCCCGATGATGGCGTGACCGGGCTCAAAGGGCATGACCTGCTGGATCACCGAGCCGCTCAGCTGCGAGGACAGCTGCGCGACCTCGTGCGCCGCCTCCTCGAGCCTCTTGCGGGCCGCGTCCAGCTGCGCGTCGAGGTCGCCGTCGGCCCGGACCTCGGGCAGCACCGCTGCGGGCGGCGGGCCGGGCGCTGCCACGGCGACGCAGGCGGCCGCGCTCGACGCAATCAACATGTGCCAGGACGGGGTCAGGTGGAACTTCTTCACGTTCACTCCTCGCTTTCAGCGCGACTCATCGGCCAGGGTTTCCGCGTAACGCACCTGCACCAGCGCTCCGACCAGGCGCGTGCGCGCCTGCTGCAGGGCCAGCAGCCGCGCCGGGTGCGCCTCATCCAGGCGCTCGGCGCTGAGCAGGTCATCGACCTGCGCGATGCGATCCTCGAGTCCGGTCACCGCAGCACGCGTACCCACGTGTACGACGGCCGGCTCGCTCGGCAGGCTCGCCAACCAGTGCTCCATGGCAGCGGTGCGCCCGGCCAGCGGCGGCAGTGCTTCCCGGGTCAGGCGCGCGGACTGCGGGGACCAACCGTCCAGGCGCGTCCACACCGCGATGATGCCCAGCGCGAGCACGCTGGCCGTGGCGAGCGCCCGGCCGCCGGCGAGCCCCTGCCCGGCGCGCCTGCGCGCGCCCGAACGGCGTTGAAATTCCCGCCAGCCGTACGGCTGTGCCGCCTCGTCCGGCAACTCGCGCAGGCGGCGGGCGAGGGAGCGCTGTTGATCTAGATCAGGGTGCATGACGGGCGGTTTCCCTGCGGCTCGAACCAGGCACGCAGCCGCAGGTGCGCGCGCGCCAGCTGCGACTTGGAAAAACTCACGCTGCGCCCGAAGGCGCGGGCGATCTCCTGGTGGGTGTAACCCTCCACTTCGTACATCCACACGACCGCACGTGCCGTGGGTGCAAGCGTGGCCAGGGCACGCTCGAGGTCGATGGATTCGCCCCGGTAGTCCTGCGTCACCAAGGCGGTCCCGGCAGCACCCAGACGCAAGTCAGCCAGGTCCAGGGACAGGCACAAGCGCTTCCACGGCGAACGCAGGTACATCAGGCAACGGGAAATCGCGATCTGCCGCAGCCACGCCCCGAGTGGGGCCTCGCCGCGAAACTGCGGCAAGCGTTGGTAGAAGCTCATCATCGTGTCCTGAAACAGGTCCTCTGACACCGCCCGCTGTCCCACGAAGCGCCGGATCAGCGTGAGGGTCGCGGGCGCCACGGCGGCATAGATCGCCCCCTGCGCCTGCTCATCCCCCGCGCACGCCCGCGCCAGCACCGCATGGGAAACGGTGATTTCCACCAGTCGGGTCACGGGATGTTTAGATGCGCGAGCGGGGCAAAAGGTCGCACACCAGCCCTCCCCGGCATCGCCGACACCTGCGCTCGGCGCATACCCTTCCCGGGCGCGCGGTCCTATACTCACCGGCGCGTCGATGCCCGAGTGGCGGAATTGGTAGACGCAGCGGACTCAGACTAACGACTTGAGCCCTCGGGCGAGAAATCCCCGAGGTGAAGCCCGTCAAACTCGGCGAAGGCCCTGAGCGGTTCGATTTCGAGCTGATGCCGAGCCAAGCCTTCGCAAGCGCGAGGGAAGGTGTAGAGAGCAGACGGCGGGCACCTACAGCCTAGAAGGCCACGGTGAAGGCGTGCTCCAGACCACGAACCCGTCGGCGGTTGCGCCCGGGGCGGCGAAAGCCGAAGTGGCAGGAAAATCCGCCGCCCTTAAAAGCGTGTCGGTTCGACTCCGACCTCGGGCACCATCAATGACGCGGGTAGGCGCCGCGCGCGGCGCCCAGCGCCGTGCCGGTCATGGCGAGATAGACCACCGCGAATTGCCTGGCGGCAGCGGCGATGCCAGCGGGCCCATGGGGCCTCTGACTCCCGCGCGGCGGTTACGGTGCAGCGTGCCGAACCGCAGCAGGTTGACCGTGGCCAGCAGACTCGTCGCGCAGCCCCACGAGAACAACGTCCCCGACAGGGTGAGACCGAACTCGCCGGTCGGGGATATCCCGAGCCAGGGCGCCAGCAGCCCGCCGCCGAGTGCCGCGGCCGAGACCGCGATGGCGAAATCCGCCAGGCAGACATCCTCGGTCTCGGACTGCGTGATCAGGGTCGCGAGCCAGCCCACGAGCACGGCCATGGTCAATAACGTAGTGACGTTCATGCGTTGATCCTCGAGGCGATGGTCGGTCTTCAGTCGATGATCTGGCTCGACAGCCACCACGCGAACACGATGACAATTAGCAGTCCCACGATGTTCATGTGAATCCTCGAAACGATGCGGGTGAGGCGTGGGTGAGAGGATGCGCTGACTCGCACGCTGATTCTGTGCAGCAGCCGACACACGGACGTCTGCGGGAGTCAGGACTTTTACGTAAGCTGTCGCGCGCCGGAGACGCCGGAGCGCCGGGCAGTGCGGCGTTGAACGAAACGCGCAGCCCCTGTCGCTCGACAACGACGTCGTGCCACGGCTGTTGCGTCGATGTACAACAGAGTCTCGAAGGGAGAATTTCCATGCGTGCGGCCTGCATCTGCGTTCTCTGCTCGTCGCTCATCGCAGGCCTTGGCGCGTGCGGTGCCGGCGGCATGGCGCCGTCGCAGCCCGCCGCCGCGGTCGCCCCGTCCATCACCACGCAGCCCGCCGACCAGAGCATCAGGGCGGGACAGACGGCCACCTATTCCGTGAGCGCCAGCGGCACCGCGCCGCTCTCCTACCAGTGGCGCAAGAGCGGCACGAGCATCGCCGGCGCCACTGCCGCCAGCTACACCACGCCCGCCGCGACCACCGCCGACAGCGGCGCGACCTTCGCGGTCGTGGTCAGTAACTCCGCCGGCAGTGCCAGCAGCCGCAGTGCGCTCCTCACGGTCGGCGCCGCCGTGACTTCCGGCACCGACGTGGTGACATACAAGAACGACCTGGCCCGCACCGGCCAGAACCTGACGGAAACGGCGCTGACGCTCGCGAACGTGAACGCCACCAGCTTCGGCAAGCTGCGCTTCCTGTCCACCGACGGCAAGGTGGACGCGCAGCCCCTGTACCTCGCGGCGCTCACGCTGCAGGGCGCGGCGCACAACGTGGTATTCGTGGCCACCGAGAACGACTCGGTGTATGCGTTCGACGCGGACAGCGGCGCGGTGCTGTGGCACGTCTCGCTCCTCGGCGTCGGGGAAACGCCCAGTGGCCAGCACGCCTGCGGTCAGATAGTGCCGGTAATCGGCATCACTTCGACGCCGGTCATCGATCGCGCCGCCGGTTCCCACGGCACCATCTACGTCGTTGCCATGTCAAACAGCGGCGCCGATCACCAGCGCCTCGGTGATCTCCGGCAGC
>Ga0137412_10000328_pt1 | contig 32643 bp, 29 predicted proteins | sample CZODoug2_1_16fun_FD_122160 | JGI IMG/M metagenome (GOLD analysis project Ga0137412, IMG submission 122160) | Vadose zone soil fungal communities from Angelo Coast Range Reserve, California, USA - CZODoug2_1_16fungal (Hybrid Assembly) | ecosystem: Environmental > Terrestrial > Soil > Vadose zone...
TGGGCTGCTCTGGACCGCGATCCGCAGCAGGACACGGTGGAATTCATCTGTCCGCACTGCGGCGCGCGGGACAAGAAAAATGCCCGGCGCGAACGTGCGCTGTATCGTTTCACGGATGGTTTTTTACAGGACTTGCAGGGCGAAGTGACGCAGTGTCATGCCTGCAAGCAGTACTTGCGCGTTGTTCCCATCGTGATGCTGCACGACCACGATGAAACTCGCCGCTTCGAAGCTGTTTTTTCCGATGAGCAGCTGGTGACTTCGCGCTAATTCTCTTTCGCCTTCTAAAACACAAGCGGGGCGCAAAAGGTTGCGCCCCGCTTCTTTTGGCGGACAATTTCGGGTGGAACGAAAATGGGCGCAGCGAAACCCCGCCGCTCCCGAAAAACCACATTCATGAATTAGTGGCGATCGTGGTCGTGGTCATCCCAATCGCGTTCCGCGTGCCAGCGGTGGCCGTCTTCGTCCCACCAACGATGGCTCTCGTTCCAGCAGTGTTCCCGCGCTTCACGCAGTTGGTGGCGTGCACGATCCGCCTGCTTGCTCTCCCACCCGTGATGCTCGACGGCTTCGTGCAATCTGTGGTCCGCCTTGGCGATGCGGCGCTGGCAACCGTGGTCGTCATCCGCAAGCGCACGCGGCGTTCCGGTGAAGGCTAGTATGCCGGCAAACAATGCCGTGGCGAGCATGGCCTTTCCAAGAAACCGATTCCCTCCCGTTTGACGTTTCATGTTTTCTCCATCCTCCTGGTTGCTCCCTGGCTGGAATGGGGTCAGGTCCTACTAAGCTATAAAACACCGTAACGAAAGAGAATGTAGCAGGCGTTGGTCCACGCCATAAACAACTGGAAATAAACAACTTGCAAGTGACTGAGGGTCAGTAAGCCGGTAAAAAGGGGTCGAGATCCATGTGGTATTTCTCGAGCCCCGCGCGGATGTGGTCGAAAGCTTCGTCCACGGTATCGGCGAACTGCAGCATCTTGTATTCGTCTTCGTTGATGGTGCCCCAGCGCACCATGGCCTTCCAATTCAGAACTTCATCCCAATACTTGCGGCCGTAAATCAGAATAATATTCTGCTTGGCAAGTTTTCCGGTTTGCAGCAGCGTCAGCATTTCCCACAGCTCGTCCATGGTGCCGAAACCGCCCGGAAAAACGATCAGCGCCTTGGCGAGCTGCGCGAACCACAGTTTGCGCATGAAGAAGTATTTGAAATTGAAGCTCAGCTCCGGGCTGATATAGGGATTTGCGTATTGCTCGTGCGGAAGCTCGATCGAAAGCCCGACGGATTTGCCGCCGGCGTCATACGCTCCGCGGTTCGCCGCTTCCATAATTCCCGGTCCGCCGCCGGAACAAACCACAAAGCGCCGCGGCCTGGGTCCCAGCGTGAGCGACCAGGTCGTCAGCTTATGCGAAAGCTCGCGCGCTTCTTCGTAGTAGCGCGACATCTCCAGCAAGCTCCTCGCGTGGCGCACATCCGCGCGGTGCTTGGCCAGCTTTGCCGCGGACATCTTCGCGGTCTTCTCGTTTTTCAGCCGCGTGCATCGCGCCTGCGCGGTTTCGTGGGATTCGATGCGCGCAGAACCGAACATCACAATGGTGTCCCCGATCCCTTCCCTCTTGAGCTGTACCAGCGGGTGGATGTATTCGGCCAGGATGCGGATCGGCCGCGCCGGCGTGCTGTTCAGAAATTCTGGATCCTCATGCGGCGCTTTCGGCGCGTGCTGGGGCTTTAGTTTCTTGCCATCGGACATCGGTCTTTTCTCCCGTTGAGACGAACCTTGATTGTAGGAATCGCAGCCGCTCGCGGCAACGTCTTCCGCTGGTCATGCGTCGAATCAAGTACACTCCCGTAGTAGTACAGACTTCAGTCTGTGCTGTCAGGAGATCGAAATGGCGCGGATCGCGGGCTCCCTGATAATCTTGCTGCTTCTCTTTGCACTCCCCGGCGTTTTCGCATGGGCACAGTCCCCCTCCGGCCCGCTCCCTCCCAAACCTGGAGTCGAAGTGCAGTTGCCTCCCAAGGACACGCAAGCGAAGGTCAAGGTGCACGTCGCGCTGGTAAACACCCCGGTGACCGTGCGCGATGGCCGCGGCGACATGGTTCACAATCTGGAAGCCCGCGATTTTCAGATTACGGACAATGGCGTAGCCCAGCAGATCTCCCATTTCGATCTCGCCGGGGACCCGCTCTCCTTGGTGATCCTGCTCCAGACGAGCTCGCGCATCGAACCCCTCCTGCCCCAAGTACGCAAGACCGGCATTCTATTCACACAAACCGTGATGGGGCCGACAGGCGAGGCTGCCGTGGTGGGCTTCAACGACTCGGTAGACAAGCTGCAGGATTTCACTACCAACGCCGACCTGATCGAGAACACCATCGCCCAGCTGGGACCAGGGACATCCGGCTCTAAGCTCTACGATGCCATGGCCGTGGGCGTGGAAATGCTCTCCGGACGCCCCCAAGCCACCGCCGATAAACCGGGGCGCCGCCGCGTGCTGATGATTCTCTCCGAAGCCACCGATGCCGGCAGCGAAGCAAAGCTGGGCGAAGTGCTGCGGCAGGCGCAACTGGCCAATGTGACGATTTACAGCGTCGGACTTTCCACAACTCGCGCCGAGCTACAGGCCAAGCCGAAGGACACCCGGCCGAAAATCACCCCGCCCGGCACGTTTCCGCTTCCCCCGCAGCCCGGCACTCCGCAAACCCCCACCAGCGAAGAAAACCGCTACGGCAATATTGACCTGATGGCCGCGGCCGTGTGGGCCGTCCAGCACATTCACGATCAGGTGAAAGACCACGCGCTGGAGGTCGCTGCCACGGCCACCGGCGGGGCGCACCTCCCCACCTTCAAGGACCGCTCCATCGAAAAAGCCATCGACGAAATCGGCGGCGAGCTGCACTCGCAATACACCCTCAGCTACACTCCGACCGGCTCGGACGCCGCCGGCTATCATGAAATTAAAGTGAATATCGTTCGCAAGAAGGCGAAAAACTTGAAAGTCCGCGCCCGCCCAGGCTACTACCTCGCTACGCTAGAAAGCTGACCTAGCAATCAGCCTCAGGCAATCTGCTTCCAGAAATTTGCATCGCGAGACGCGAGCAGTGCGTCCTTGCGCGCATTCCACCGCAGAAAATGTGGCGTATGGGTATGCTCGGTGTGCGCTTCGCGGCTCGCCCAAACCTCGTGCAGCAGCAGCGCGCCGGGCGTATCGATCGCCCGGTGAAGATTGTAAGTGAGACAGCCCTCTTCTCTGCGTGACGGGCCGGCCAGCGCGCGCAGTTCCGCTTCCAGCAACGTCTCCTGTCCCTCGCGCGCCCGCAGAATAACGATTATCGTGACGGCGTCTTTCGGCAGCTTCCCGCCAGCCGCCCCGCGTGTTTTGCGGGCGCTGCGTTTGGGTCTCCTCGCTCTCGCTTTTCTCGCCTTACGCTTCGCCATAATGGCCGGGATTGTAACCTAAACCGCTCAACGTGCAAGCACTTCCATCCCGCCACCTACCCAGAGCAAAGAGAAGGCCCTCCCCGGCAGGTTAGAGCGGAAATTACTTCCAGGTCGATATGACCTCAAAAAGCGGCCGCCTCGGCTGGCGCTTCTTCCTAATTTGGAACTCGTTGGCTCCAGCCGTGTTGGGAGCCAGACTCAATTCTCCTGCAAAAAAGCGATGTCCACCGGCGATGGAACTTCGACAACCTGCCCGCTAGGGGTCAGGCCGCCCGTCGCGGGGTCGATCTTGAAAACGACAATATTGTTCGAGAATTGGTTCTCCGCCAGCAGGTACTTGCCGCTTGGATCGATGGCAAAATGCCGCGGCTCCTTTCCACCGGTAGGAATCCCCCCGGCCGGCGCGAGAGTTCGCTTTCCCGGATGGATGGAAAGAATCGCGATGCTGTCGTTTCCCCGGTTGGAGACGTAGAGAAACTTTCCGTTTGGGTGCACGGCGGTTTCGGCCACGTCGTTCCGGCCGGAGAATCCGGGCGGCAACGTCGACGCCGTTCCAGTTTCCTTGAGCGTCCCTTTTTTCACGTCGTATGCGAACGACGTGGCCGTCGAGCTCAGTTCGCTCACGGCAAAAACAAATTTCCCGTTCGGATAAAACACGGCGTGTCGCGGCCCAGATCCAGCTTTCAATCTGGCGAACGCGGGTTCATTCGGCGTGAGCGTGCCGCTCGTGGCATCGAGCTTGTAGACCAGCACTTCATCCAAGCCAAGGTCTGCCACCAGAACAAAGCGGTTGTCCGGTGACGTCTCAATCCAGTGCGCGTGCGGCCCTTCCTGATGCTTCTTGTTCGGACCCGTGGCGCCCGCGTCTTTCACCATCGCGGTGTGCTCTCCGAGTCGGCCCTCCGCTAAAATTGGAAAAACCGCAATCGTCCCTGAACTGTAGTTGGCAACGAGGAGGTATTTGCCGGTTTTGTCAAACGACAAATAACAGGGGTCCTCGCCAAGCGATGGCATCTGATTCAGCAGCGTAAGCTTCCCGCTCTTCACATCGACCGCGAAAGCGCTCACGGTGCTGGCCTTGCCTGCTTCGTTCGCGGCATACAAATATTTTCCGCCGGGGTGCACCGCCACCCACGACGGGTCCGGCGTCTCCGCCGCGAGGCCCTTTGGCGTTAGCCGTCCGGTGTCCGCATCAAACTCGTAGGCGTAAATTCCTTTGCTCTCCGTTTTGCTTGTGTACGTCCCAACGAAAACGAGATACTTGCGATTTGCAGCGGGCTTATCGGCTGATCCGCCGGCAACCGAAAAAATGAACGGAGCAATCAACAGTGAAAACGCAAAGATTCGGCGTGTAATTTCCATGGGAAAATAGTGTAACGCAGGCTGAAACAGAAAAGGGGCAGGAATCATCGTGCCCCAAAATTATTTTCCTGGTTGCGGATTACTTCTTCTCTTCCTCGTTTTCTTCCTGCAGCACCGCGGCGGCGGCGACGGAGTCATCGTCGTCGAGCCGCAACAAACGCACGCCCTGTGTCGAGCGGCCGGCCTCGCGGATTTCGTTCGCGTGAACGCGGATGACTTTGCCGTTGTGCGTGATGATCATCACGTCCGACTCTTCGGTCACTTGCAGGGTGGCCACGACGTACCCGTTCCGGTCCGTGGTCTTCATATTGACCACACCCTTGCCGCCGCGCGACGTGATGCGGTAGTCCGCGAGCGGCGTGCGCTTGCCGAAGCCCTTCTCGGCCACGGTCAGCATGAGCGTCACGAGCGAGTCCTTGATCTGCTCGTTCTCGAGCTCCTCAAGATTCTGCGTGGTGGTTTTGTGTTCCTTGGCGATGATCTCGAAGTCCGGCTGCACCGCGTCCATGCTCACGACGTAGTCGTCCTTGTCGAGGTCCATCCCGTTCACGCCGCCAGCATTGCGGCCCATCGGCCGCACTTCCGTCTCGCGGAAGAGGATCGCCTGGCCTTCGTGGCTGGCCAGGAAAATCATTTTCTTGCTGTCGGTGAGCTTCGCGCCGATAAGCTCGTCCTTGCCGTCCAGGGTGATGGCGATGATGCCGGTCGAGCGCGGGTTGGAGAATTCTGTAAGCGCCGACTTTTTCACCGTGCCGCTCTTCGTCGCCATGAAGACGAACTTGTCCGCTTCTTCCAAATTACGCGCTGCCACCAGCGCGGTAAGCTTTTCGTCTTCTTGGAATTTAACCAAGCTGGATATCGCCTTGCCTCGCGTGGCCGCCGCGGCTTCCGGCAGCTCGTACACTTTCAGCCAGTAGACGCGGCCCTTCGAGGTGAACAGCAAAATATAGCTGTGCGCCGAAGCGATAAAGAGATACTCGACAAAATCTTCTTCCTTCGTCCTAGCCCCGATGCGCCCCTTGCCGCCGCGCGACTGATGCCGGTACGTATCCGCCGCCGTGCGCTTGATATACCCCGCATGGCTTACCGTAATCAGCATCTCCGTGTCGGCGATCAAGTCTTCGAGCTTGATCTCGTCGACCTTGTCGACGATCTGCGTGCGGCGATCATCTCCGTACGCTTTGTGCACTTCGCGCAACTCGCCGATGATTACTTGCTTGAGTTTCTTGTCGCTTGCCAGAATCTCGCGCAACTCGGCGATCAGTTCACGAATGGACTTCAACTCCTTGAGGATTTCGTCGATGGAAAGCTGCGTCAGCCGGTGCAGTTGCAATTCGAGGATGGCGTCGATCTGCGCATAACTGAGGCCGAGCGCGTTTCGAGGGCCAGCCGCTTCGATTTCCGGCGCTCCCTGCGCGCGGTACTTTCGGCCGTCCAGCTTCACGCCCTCGATTTTCTTGGACTTCCCGCTTTCCGTGATGGTGACGTCCTGTTCGCTGAAATACTTGAACAGATTTTCCTTGGCGTCCACGCGGCTGGAAGAACCGCGGACGATACGGATCACGTTGTCGAGGTGATCCAGCGCAATTTGATAGCCAAGCAAAATGTGCTCGCGCTGTTCGGCTCTCTTCAGCTCGAAAATCGTCCGGCGGCGGATCACCTCGACGCGGTGCTCGATGAAGAGCTTGATCATGGCGATCAAGCCCAGCTCGCGCGGCTGCCCGCCAACGATGGAGAGCAGGATCATGCCAAACGATTCCTGCATCTGCGTGAACTTGAAAAGATTATTGAGGATGAGCTGCGATTCTTCACCGCGCTTCAGCTCGATGACGATGCGCATGCCTTCGCGCGAGGATTCATCGCGCACGTCGGAGATGCCTTCGAGTTTCTTGGCCTGCACGAGTTCGGCGATGCGCTCGATCAGCCGCGCTTTGTTCACCTGGTACGGAATTTCGGTGATGATGATGCTTTCGCGGTCTTTGGTGGTCTCTTCGATGGCGGCCTTGGCGCGCATGGTAAAGCTGCCGCGGCCCGTCTTATAAGCAGCCTCGATGCCTTCACGGCCCGCGATGTACGCTCCGGTCGGAAAATCAGGCCCCGGAACAATCTTCATCACCTCTTTCAGCGTCGTATCGGGTTTTTCGATCAGTAGAATGGCCGCGTCCACGATCTCGCGCAGGTTGTGCGGCGGGATGTTGGTCGCCATGCCGACGGCGATGCCGCTCGCCCCATTGACAAGCAGATTCGGAATGCGCGACGGCAGAACCACGGGCTCTTCGCGCGTCTGATCGAAGTTCGGAATGAAATCGACGGTTTCTTTTTCCAGGTCCGCAAGAATGTCTTCGGAGATCTTCGCCAGCCGCGCTTCGGTGTACCGCATGGCCGCCGGGGGATCGCCGTCAACCGAGCCGAAGTTTCCCTGCCCGTCGACCAGCATGTAGCGCAGGTTGAAGTCTTGGGCGAGACGCACCATTGCGGGGTAAATGACCGCTTCCCCGTGCGGGTGATAATTGCCGGAGGTGTCGCCGCAAATCTTGGCACATTTGCGGTAGCCGCGGTTGGACGCCAGGCCGAGGTCGTTCATGGCCACCAGGATGCGCCGCTGTACCGGCTTCAACCCGTCGCGCACGTCGGGCAGCGCGCGCGCGATGATCACGCTCATCGCGTAGTCGAGATACGACTTCCTCATTTCTGCTTCGATATCGATCGGAAGAAGTACTGATGTATTTGTTTCGTCCGCCATTTCCCCTCGCTGTCATGCCCTGTTCAGAGTCGCAACTCTGGAATTCTGGATCTTGCGTCGCCCGTGGCCCGGAGTCGGGTGTCACTCCCCAGGGCAAGGACGTCGAAGGCGCCCGGGCCAGCCTTCGCGAAGCGATCGAGCTCTACCTCCGAGACTTGGGCCTGCCCACGGCCGCCTGACGCCCATGCACTTTGCGACTACCGTCTGGCGGCGCGCTCCAGCACGTACGCCTTTACGGTGTCGAAAGCGTCCGCTGAATTCGTGAATCGCCTCCGAGCAAATGCCGCTTCGGTCTCGGCCAAGAAGGCGTCGCGCTCGTCTTCGTCTGCAAACTCAATCGCCACGCCGCGCTCGTTGTCCGGCGCATCTGTTGGTATAGCGCGAAACTCGCTCACGCTCAGTCCCCGTAGCCCCGGCAATGTCGCCCAGCCCAGTTGATAAAGCATCAGAATCTGGCTAAATATCCAAATTGACGACTTCCAGCGCATTGTCCTCGATGAACTTGCGGCGCGCCTCGACGTTTTCGCCCATCAGCGTCGTAAAAATATCTTCTGCCGCTACAGCGTCTTCGAGTTTCACCTGGAGCAACGTCCGCGTGTCGGCGTTCATGGTCGTGTCCCAAAGCTGCTCGGCATTCATTTCGCCCAAGCCCTTAAATCGCGTGATGGTGAAGTCTTTTTTGGCGTCTTCCACCACGTAGTTGAGTACGTCGGTGGCCTTTTCCTTGGTCACCTTGTCGCCGTTGCGAGCCACGGTGAACGGCGGATGATTGAATTCTTCGATCTGCTTGGCGAGCCCGCGCAGCCTCTTGTATTCCGCCGTCGACGCCACCGCCCAATTGATCTTCTGGCTGTGCGGCGGGCCAAACTGGATTTCGTACAAACTGTGTTCTTCGTCGAAAACGATTTTGCCTTCGAGTTTCAGCTTGGTCTTCTCCAGTTGCTTCAAAAGTTTTTCCAGAGCTTTCTTGTCCTCGAAGTCCGTCTTCTTCTCGAGGCCGCTTTCGGCCAGCAGTTCGACGAGGCCGTGTTCCCGCAGCCTGCGACCAAGCTTCGCGGCGGCGGCTTCGTACTCCTGCACGTTCAGCAGGAACGAGGTAAGCTTTACGCCTTCAAGTGACACACCTTCCTTGGCTTTCACGACGTGGTCTTCTGTGGCGCGCTTCATCAGCTCGCGCGCGAAATCACCTTCGTCGCGGATGTATTTTTCCGTCTTCCCGCGCTTCACACGGTAGAGCGGCGGCTGCGCGATGTAGATGTGCCCGCGCTCGATCAACTCCTTCATGTGGCGGAAGAAAAACGTCAGCAACAGCGTGCGGATGTGGCTGCCGTCGACGTCCGCATCGGTCATCAGAATAATTTTGTGATAGCGCAGCTTCCCGGCGTCGAAATCGTCTTTGCCGATGCCGGTGCCCAGCGCGGTGATGATGGCGCGAATTTCCTCGTGGCCGAGCATCTTGTCGTAACGCGCCTTCTCGACGTTTAGGATTTTGCCCTTGAGCGGCAGGATCGCCTGATACTTACGATCGCGCCCCATCTTCGCCGAGCCGCCCGCCGATTCACCCTCAACGACGAAAAGCTCGCACCGCGCCGGATCGCGTTCCTGGCAATCGGCGAGTTTTCCCGGCAGGCCGCTCGAATCCATTGCCGACTTGCGGCGCGTCAATTCGCGCGCTTTGCGTGCAGCTTCGCGGGCGCGCGCCGCTTCAATGCACTTGCCGATAATTCGCCGCGCCACGGTCGAGTGTTTGTCAAACCATTCGCCAAGCTTCTCGTTGACGAGTTGCTCGACATCGCCCTTGATGTCGCTGTTGAGCTTGCCTTTGGTCTGTCCTTCAAACTGCGGTTGTGGCAGCCGCACGCTGACCACCGCGACGAGTCCTTCACGAACGTCATCGCCCGTGATGGTGACTTCGTCTTTTTGTTCCTTCAGCATGCCTGCCGACGAGGCAAAGTTGTTGATCGAGCGCGTCAGCGCGGACCGGAAGCCGGAAAGGTGTGTGCCTCCATCGACGGTATTGATGGTATTCGCAAATGCAAAAACATTTTCACCGTACGTATCGTTGTACTGCAGCGCGATTTCGATCTCCACAGAGCCGCGCTTGCCCTCGATAAAAACCGGCGAATCATGCAGTGTGGCTTTCCCGCGATTCAGATGCTTGACGAACTCCGTGATACCGCCCGTGAACTTGAATTCCGCGGTCTTTTCCGTACGCTCATCGGTGAGCGTGATCAGCAAGCCCTTGTTCAGGAAGGCCAGTTCGCGCAAGCGCTGCGCCAGGGTGTCGAAACTGTAGACGGTCTTCTCGAAAATCGTCGGGTCGGGATGGAAGGTGACTTTCGTCCCCGTTTTGCGCGTCTTACCGGTCTGCTTTAGCTTGTTGGTGGGCTTGCCTTTTTCGTAAGTCTGTTCCCACACCGCGCCATCGCGCGAAATCTCCAGCTCCAGCCAATCGGAAAGCGCGTTGACGACAGAGACGCCCACGCCGTGGAGACCACCCGAAACTTTGTAGGTGTCGCTATCGAATTTTCCGCCCGCGTGCAACACCGTCAGCACAACTTCCGCCGCGGGGCGCTTCTCTGTCGCGTGCATGTCCACGGGGATGCCGCGGCCGTTGTCCACCACGGTAACGGAGTTGTCGGCGTGCACGGTGACGTTAATCTCGTCCGCGAAGCCAGCCATGGCTTCGTCGACCGAATTGTCGACGACTTCCCAGACGAGATGGTGCAAGCCCATTTCTCCCGTCGAGCCGATATACATCGCAGGGCGCAAGCGCACAGCTTCCAGGCCGCCGAGAACTTTAATCGACTTCGCGTCGTACTTGTGGCCGCCCTGCGGCGTAGCAATCACATTTTCTTTGTCGCCCATTTTTTCTCCTGGCGCAGCAACTTCTCGCGTGTGCCTGCGGCGTTGCACAGACTCCAGGCAATTCGGAGTGCGCATCCGCGCTCAAGACTCATTTTTTGTGAAGCAAGGAAGGCGTGCTTGCGGAATGATCCGTACGTCGCCTACCCTGTGATTCCGGTTTCGCCCTCGCGCATCCGAAACTCGTAGGGTTCCTGCTCCATCCCATCTCGCGCAGCGAGACGTGGCGAAGACTCATGTTTCTCCAGGTCCGGGCCCCCGAGCTCCTGGCGCGAAGCTCGATTTCTGGGTCACATTTACCTGGCGGACGTGTCGATTTGAAGGAGAATTGAAACGAATCGACAACCCCAGAATTGTACTCGAACCGGGGCTTTTTCTCAAGCAATTGAAATTGGAAAGATCCTATATAAGATGCCTATTTCCTGCGGTTTACGGGTTCCACCTGGAGGCAAAAAGGTGCGGGAGGAGTTTAGTTTCTGAAGTGCTGATGGCATGACTTAGAAGCAACAGATCGGAGCCAGAAGCGAGAACTTGAAAGTCACAAATTGTAAGTTAGGAAAAGCGATGGCAGCTGCAAAAAAAATCAGATGCGCATGGGCATGATGATGTAGCGGTAGCGGTAGGACTCGTCGGCGAGAGGCCGCATCTGCCCGGCGGATTGTTCGTCTTTCAGTTCGATGCTGATCGGGCCATCGGCCGCGGCGCCAAGAAAATCCAACATGTAGCTGGAATTAAAACCGATGGCGATGGGATCGCCTTTGAATTCTTTCTCGATGGTTTCTTTGGCTTCGCCGTATTCCGGGCTCGAAGCGGAGATTTCGATGCCTTCTTTCGAGACGGCCAGCTTCACGGCATGGGAGCGCTGATCGGCGAGCTGCGAGACGCGGCGCACCGCATCGCTCAATTCCGCCCGCTCGATGACCACCCTCTTGTTGTTGTCCCGCGGGAGCACCGCCTCGTAGTTCGGGAATTGGCCGGTGAGAATGCGCGAAATCAGCAGGCGATGGCCGACCTGGAAAAAGAGGTGGCTTTCGTCTTTTGCAAATTCGATGTGCGCGTCGGAGCCGGCGGCGCTGGAAAGCTTTTCGACTTCGTCCATGGCCTTCTTTGGAATAAGCACTTTTACTTCGCCATTCAGTCCCGCTAGTTTGTGATCGGTCTCCGCGAGCGCCAGGCGGTGGCCATCGGTCGCCACCATCGCCAGCGTGTCCGGCTTCAGGATCAGCAGGCCACCGTTCAACGTGTACCGCGACTCTTCCATGGAGATCGCGAATTTCGTTTTCCTAATAAGGTTCTCAATGATCGCGGCGGGAATGTTTACCAGCGTGTGAGGCATCACCGGCAGCGCGGGGAAGTTCTCCTTGGCCATGCCCACCAGCTTATATTTCTTCTTATCGCTGACGATCTCCACCCAGTGATTCTCAAGAAGCTTGACCTTGATCTCGCCTTCGGGAAGCAGGCGCACGAGTTCCAGAAGTTTCTTGGCAGGGATGGTCCCGGCGCCTTCCCTCTTGATCTTGGCTTCGCACGACGTGCGAATGCTCAGCTCAAGGTCGGTCGCCGTGATTGTCAACTGGCTCCCCTGGGCCTCGACCAATAGGTTCGACAGAATGGGAATCGTGGTCTTGCGCTCGATGACTCCCTGCGTCGTTGAGAGTTCGTTCAACAGCGTGTACTTTGTGACGCTGAATTCCATCGCTGGATGTTCCTCGCGTGCCGTTCCGGGTGAGGTCATTATGAAGTTTACCCTCGACTAGGACGGTGTTAACGCCCTTCGTAGCCTAATTTCTGCCGCTGCGGTACTGTACTCGCTTTTTGGTAAAGTATAAAGTCCGCGGCATGCTCCGCATGCTCCGGCGCTGTGGAAATAGGTGGGAAACACTGTCTAGCTCCCTACACTCGCCGCCACAGCCGCGACGCATCACAGCAAGATGTTCTTGAATATTAGAGAGCTATAAAGCTTGTTGTTGTGATGAGGGCTGTGAATCTGTGGAAACCTCGCAAACTCCAATCGCTTACGTCGTTTGCGGATTTGAATGGCAAGTGGCGATTTGTGAGAATCTTGGAAAACAGAGCCCTGCTGGCTAGTCTGCCGTGAATTTCAGAATTTCGGCCTACTTCCATCAACATATTTTCCGCACCTTTCTCAAACCTTCTCCACAGAGCACCAATACAGGATCACGAGGGAATCTTCGAAGGATCAGAAAGCACGGTGCGCAACAATTGCCGGAGGAAAGCGCGAAACGCTTGCGGGAGGAGCGGCCCGCGTTTTGAGAGTAAGGTGCGAGAGAACCGTTGCGGGTTACTGCAACGCGTCCATCAGCCGCGTGATGGTGCGGTTCAGGTCTTTGTCCGACCGCCGCAACTCTTCGATTTTGTTGATCGAATGCAGCACCGTGGTATGGTGCTTGCCGCCGAATTGCCGGCCGATCTCCGGAAGCGAAGCGGTGGTGAGTTGCTTGACGATATACATCGCCACCTGGCGCGGAAAGGCGATCGCGCGCGTGTTACTGCGGACCTTAAGGTCCTGTTCCCGCAGATTGAAGTGCTCGCTGACGCGTTTCTGGATCAGGTCGATGGTGACCCGCTTTTCCTGGGAGGCAATGATGTTGCGCAGCACCTGCTGCGCGGTCGCCAGCGAAACCGTTGCGCCCGTCAGCGAGGCGTAGGCCATCAGTCGCGTCAACGCACCTTCGAGCTCGCGCACGTTGGACTTGATGGCCCGCGCGATGTATTCCGCCACGTCATCCGGCAGGCTAAAGCGGTCGTTCTCCGCCTTTTTCTGCAGAATGGCGATCTTGGTCTCGAGGTCCGGCGGCTGGATGTCCGCAATCAATCCCCATTCGAACCGCGAGCGCAGCCGCTCCTCGATGGAGTTGATGTCCTTCGGCAGGCAGTCCGAGGAAATGACAATCTGTTTCTGCTGCTCGTAGAGCGCGTTGAAGGTATGAAAAAACTCTTCCTGCGTCCGCTCTTTTCCAGCGATGAACTGGATATCGTCGACCAGCAGGACATCCACGGTATGGAAACGGTCGCGGAAACTGATCATGCGGTCAAACCGCAGCGAATTGATCACTTCGATGGTGAATTTTTCCGCGCTGACGTAGCTCAGCCGCATCGCAGGATTGCGCCTCTTGATCGTGTGACCGATGGCGTGCATCAAATGCGTCTTGCCCATACCCACGCCGCCGTAGAGGAACAGCGGGTTGTACGCTTTCGAAGGCTGCTCGGCCACGGCGCGAGAAGCGGCATGCGCGAATTCGTTGGACTTGCCGACGACAAACGAATCGAAGGTGTAGCGCGTGTTGAGCTGGTGGTCGCTGCTCTCAAAATCCAACTTAGCTTGTTTCACGCCGGAGACCACCGATGCCGGCTGAACCGGCTCCTCTTCGGTGCACACGTATTGCACCTTCATGTTCGGCGTGCCGACTTCATGAAAGACGGCCTTGACGATGTCCCCGTAAGTGCGCGTCAAAACCTGCCGGAAGACGGCGCTGGGGATCTGGACAAAAAGGGTGTCGCCTTCGGCCCGGTTCAGCCTGGTCGGCTGGAACCAAGTCGTGTAGGTGTTGATGCTGACCCGGGACTTCACCCGATCAAGAAATTTGTCCCAGGAATTCGCGGTTTCGCGCTCACGCCCAACTTGAGGTGCAGTCGTCATCGGATGAGAAAAGGAAACCCTGTGCTATTTCCACAGATGTGAAAAAGCTGTGGAAAGCAGGTCTATTTGCGTCTTTCTTCAGGCTTCGGGATTCTTGCCCGCGCCGGAACGCCCTACTTCGCCCCTGTCGCTCCGCGCGCGGCCCGTCTGGAATTGTCGGCCCACGTACCGCCGCTATGAGTCAGCGCGGGATTGTCCCTGATTGGGGCGTAGGGGGCAAGAGAAAAATAGGAGAAGGCATTCACCGGCGTTCACACTCCATGCACAGTTTTTCCACAAGCACTCCGCTCGTGCAACTTCCTTGGTTGGCGCTGATTTTTGCGGCATTTGCGAATATATTTTCACCCCGCGCGCGAACCTTGCACAGAAGACGCGTAAGTTTGCCTGAGGAAAACTTGGCTTATTGCGGATTTTTTTTATCGGGCCGGGCGAATTCGTAGATGCCGAGCGGATCGTTCCCGATGATCAGGCGGTCCTTCTCCACGAGAATGGTGTTGGCTTCGAGCCGGGCCCCTTGTGGCGTGTAGATTTTGTAGGTCGCACGCCGGTTTCCTTCCTGATCGAAATGCAGCAGCGTGTTGTACAACGCGATCCAGACTTCCCCATTTGTCGAATCGACGCCTACCGCCGTAAGAATGCGCCTGAACGATGGCTGATCGCCGCGGCGCTCCTGGCGCACGATCTCCTTGCGCGCGGCCTGCGCCGCGGGCATGGCCTCGAGAGCGGTGTACTGAATATCCTGTCGCGCATAGCCCAAGCGGTCATATTGCCGCACGGTCGGCTCCGGCAGGTAAGCAAACGCATAGTAGAGATGCCCCTGAGCGTCCCTGGCAAGCTGCCCGATGTTCAAATAACGATTCAACTCCTCGCGCTCCGCAAGCGGCTCCGGATCGCCGAATTCGCGCACGTCCCTGCCGTTTTTGTCGAAAACGGTCACCAAATGTGGTTCCCGAAGGGTCCCCACGGCAATTTCGCCTTCGGGCAGCGCCGCAACGGAAATCGGGGCCTTTACGGAAATCGAACGAAGCAACGTGCCGTCGGCGGAGAAAACCTGAATGAGGTTGGCGCCGCGGTCCGCCACGTAAATCTTTCCGTCGGCGGCGCCGTCGCAGTCTTCGCCGAAAGTGATCAATGCGCGGCCTGTCTTGGCGCTGGCATCGGCTCCGGGAAGTTCGCCGATGGAGAGAACCTGCTTGCCCTGCGCGTCGAACACCAGCAAGCCGGGCGACGGCGAAGCCAGAATGTACAGCCGTCCATCCGCGCCCCGCTTCACCGAGCGTAGCCCGGGACCCACGCCCGGAAAAACCCGCTGCTTGGCGATGAGGTCGCCCTCGTCCTGAGCGGCCGCACTCCCAGCGGCACACGCCAGCAGACACATCACCGCAAGAACTCTCACGATTGGACCCACCCTCTGTCGCATGAATCTTCAGATTACTACGGAGGTGCGCAGGTTGCCCGCCCTTGCAGGCGCGTGCCGTAACGATTAGTCAATCGAGAAGCGGAGGCGTTCGATGGAGCGGGCGCGGAGTCGGCCGGCGGCATTGCGCGGGCCTTCGTCGTCGGTTTCGATCAAGACGCAGTTCATCTGCACGTTGCCGGAAGCCACCTCGAACCGCGCGGGCAGGCCATTGAGAAATTTTGTGATGATGCCGTTGCGGTCCATTCCGATCACCCCACCATGCGGCCCGGTCATTCCCACGTCCGTGATATATGCCGTGCCTTGCGGGAAAATGTGTTCATCGGCGGTGGCCACATGCGTGTGCGTGCCGACGACCGCGGTCACGCGTCCGTCCAGATACCAGCCCATGGCGATCTTCTCACTAGTCGTTTCCGCGTGCATGTCCACGAACACGAAAGCGACATCTTCTGGAATTTTCGCCAGCTCGCTGTCCGCTTTCCGGAAAGGATCGTCAATCGGAGTCATGAACACGCGCCCCTGCAGGTTCAGCACGGCGCATTTCACGCCATTCTTAGCCGTTCCGGCATAGAGTCCGCTGCCCACATTGCCTTCCGGAAAATTTGCCGGCCTCAGCAGCCGCGGCTCATGCGGCATGAACTCCAGAATCTCTTTGCGGTCCCAGCTGTGATTTCCCCCCGTGAGCACATCGATTCCCATTCTCAGAAGCTCTTCCGCCAGCCGCGGCGTGATCCCGAATCCCGACGCCGAATTCTCGCCGTTGGCAATCACCAAATCGATCTGCCGCTGCCGAACGATGTCCGCGAGCCGATCGTGAACGATCTGCCGTCCGGGCGAGCCGACGATATCTCCTACGAAGAGTGCGCGCATGAAGGCAGTAGTCCGTTCTCAGTGTTCAGTGGGAAAGGCAGAGCCCCTGCTTGCAATATTGGCTGTGCCGGAGAACGGTCCCTACCGACGACTGAAAACTAAAATGGAGCGGACCGCTTGGCCGTGGAGAGCTAGGCCGTGAACCTCTGAAATAGTAGGGCGCCACGAGCCAGCCGTTAGGCTTTCCTGCCCCGCTCGCGCGTCTTCATCCTAGCCACCGGATGGGACTCGCCAGCGGGACAGGCCGTGCACACAGGCTGTCTATCCGCAGCACCTCAGAGATTCGTCATTGGTTCAAACAGCTTTCGCCCCCGCACCTGCTTCGAAGAACCGCTCCATTCCCATTGTAGCCTCCGCGCCAAAGGGCGTCCAACCGTGGTGGCGCCCCGTCGCCAAAAGGTTTAACTCCAGCAAAGTCATTCGCCGGAGGTAGAATCAGACAGCAATAGGGGGAAGCGTCATGCGCCATCAACGTCGGTTCACCTCAGCCTTCGGGCTGCTCATCTTTTTTTTTGCGCTTCAACCCGCAGCGCTTCGAGCGGATACCTTGTCCGACGCGCCGCCCGATCAGCTGGGCAAAGTGAATTTCCCGACGAGTTGCACCGCGGAAGTGCAACCTGCGATCGAAAAGGGCGTCGCACTTCTGCATTCCTTCCAGTATCAGGAGTCGGAACAGACCTTCGCCGAAGCGGCCACCCGCGAACCGAAGTGCGCCATAGCGTACTGGGGCAAGGCGATGGCGCTGTTCCATCAACTCTGGGATTTTCCGGACGACAAAACTCTGAAAGAGGGCCGCAACGACATCGAGAAAGCGCAAAAACTCCATTTGAACAATCCGCGGGAACAAGGTCTTATCAACTCCGCCGCCGCTTTCTTTCAGAAAAAATCAAAAATGACACACGCGGAGCGTACGCAGGCCTACTCCTCAGCACTTGAGAAACTTCACACGCAATCTCCCGGTGATGTGGAATTCAGCGCCTTCTATGCGCTCTCCCTCGTTTCGCTGGCAGACGAAGACGTGGATACCACTGCAAACCTCCCGAAGGCTATTTCCATTCTTGATCCCCTGCTTCCGCAGCATCCCGACCATCCGGGCGTGGCCCATTATTTGATCCATGCCACCGATCGACCCGAATTCGCAGCACAGGGCCTCGAAGCCGCCCGCCGCTATGCAGCCATCGCTCCGGACTCTGCGCACGCCTTGCACATGCCTTCCCACATCTTCGTGCGTCTCGGTCTGTGGCAGGATTCCATCACTTCGAATATTGCCGCGACGGCTTCCGCCGCTCATGCCGCGGAAATGCACCAAGCGGAATCTCATTACCAGACCCATGCCATCGACTTCCTGAGCTACTCCTATCTTCAGAGCGGCCAGGAAACCAAAGCCAGAGAACTCATCGAACACACCAGCCACGTCGTGGGGGCGAGTGATGAAGATAAAGCCGACCACCGCGCCTATCTTGCCGCGCGAACTGCGCTCGAATTGCACCGCTGGAAAGAAGCGGCCGCTTTGTCGGTTCCAGCGACTCGCAAGAATTGGCAAGACACGACGTTTTGGGCGCGCGCTATCGGCGAAGCGCGCAGTGGCGACGTGACCGGAGCGGAATCCGACGTCAAGGAACTTAGAAAGGTCGTCGCCGACCGTGAGAAACGTTCTAAAAAGAACGGCTACACCGTGTCCAGGGAAAAGGCCACCGATCTCCGCGAAGCCGAAGGCTGGCTGGCCTTCGCCAAGGGAAAATCGGACGAAGCTCTCGAGGAATTGCGCGCCGCCGCCGACCGTCAGGACAAAAATGGCGGCGAATCCGTCGGCATCCCCGCGCGCGAAATGCTCGCGGACATGCTCCTCGAACTCAAGCGTCCAGCCGAAGCCATCGCTGAATACCGGGCGGTCCTGAAGAATTCCCCAAACCGCTTTGACGGTCTTCTGGGTGCCGCGCGCTCTGCACAAGCCTCCGGCGACACGGGTGTAGCGCAGTCGTTTTACGCAAAGCTAGCCGAAGTCTGCGGCGCGGGCGCCGATCGGCCAGAGCTCGCCGAAGCGAAAACCTACCTCGCGCAGAAGTAGCGCACCCTTTCCGGTCGGGAAAACTTCTTGGACGGAAAAGCGCGCGGGCCGGAATCTCCGGCCCGTCTGCTTTCTGGCATTTGTTTAGAAGTGGAAGCCCAGCTCCGCTGTGTACGACCGCGGCGTGACGAAGTGCGTTCCGCTGAACGTTGACAAGAAGTTATATAGCGCCGTCTTGTTCGTCAAGTTGATGACCGTGAAGCGCAAGCTCCACTTGTAGCGGTCGCCGTGGAAGAGGTCATCATCGCCCAAGCTGGTATCGAACAGGTGGCGGGGATTGACGCGCGGCGGATTGTGATCGTCGTTCTCCGTTCCCGGCGCAGGTATCTTGAGCCTTGTCGACCCGTAAAGAGATGGGTCGCAAGTGACCAGCGGAGCACTCCGTGTCGGGAAAACGTTACCGCAGAAGAGTCCGGCCTGCATTTGTTGGTCCGCGCTCAGACCGGAGAGGTCCACCGGCGTCGTAGTATCCGTTGCAAAGGGAACAGCGCCAGCCACAAGTCCACTGTCATAGCGCCAATTAAAGGCCATCCACGGCCCACGTTTCCAGGGTTGATACTGAACGTGTGTGGTCTGCTGGAAGTTTTGGTCATGATCGATGCGGAACACTGGTCCGTCACTGGTGCCCAGCCCGCCGACCTGCGGCTGAAAGTAGCGAGCGGAGGCGTGGCCCATGACGGTCAAGACCGTGAAGCCATGGAAGTTGGGCACGCTGACGCGCGCGTTGAACCCGCTGATCTTCGAGTTGTGCCACCCAATCGGAAAGAAAATCGGCGTGTTCAGCAGGTCGCTGAAGTCGTAAGCGTTGTGGGTGTACTTCCAGAGGTAGTCTCCGTCGACGACGAGGTATCTCCCGAACGCCTGCTGGAGTCCCGCATGGAATTCATTGCGCTGGCCGGCGCGAATCGGACCCGACGATCCGCCAAAGATAGCATCCAGGAACGGATTACCGGTTATGCTAGCGACTACCAGATTTTCGTTGAAAGGGGTCTCCAGGATTCGAGCGTAGGACACGCGCAGAACTGTATTGCTCGGCTTGATGTTGTAGGAAATCCCGGTGCGTGGTTCGATTTGTGACTCTTTGGTGAGTCCTCGATATAAATCGCCGCGCACACCCACGTTGAAGGACCAATTGCCCCTGGTAATGGTGTCCTGTAAGTAGAGCGCTATTTCTCGGATGTCGCCACGACCGTGGAAACCGAATAGCGCACTTTGTGGAGTCGTGCAGCCGTCGTTCGGTGAAGGTGTCGGTCTTGAAAGATCGATGCACGCCAGTATCGTGCTGAAGGGCGCGGTTGCGTTCGGATTGGTCTGTATGTTTGGCTGATTGGCCCCGGTGCACTGCGTCGGATCAGTCAAAGTCGTATCGCCCACTCCAACCCAGTCTCCAGCGGCGTTTTGCGTTAGGCATGGTGAATTGATCGTCGCGTCCGTAAGTCCCAGGCTAAAGTCCTCCGTCAAGAGCGTGTGCTCGAAGGTAGCTCCCATTTTCACGTTATGGATGCCCTTCACATAGGAAAGATCGCCGCGAAGGCCCAGATTGGTCAGCTTGCGCTGCTGAGTGGCGGTCTCGGAAACGTCCGCCAGCGGATTTGCGCTGGGGTAATAGTTGAACAGGTCGTGCCGTGCGAAAAAGCCGACGTTGAGCAATGTGCTGGTGCTGAACAAGTGAGTCCAGGTGGGCGCGATATTGTACGTCTTGATCTGTGCACGCTGATCCTGTCCAGATGCCACTGCATCGAACGAGTTTGGATTCTGGAACCAGGATCGCGTGTAGCCGCCATTTAGATGTACGGAGTCTGCACCGGTAAACTGCAAGTCCACGCGGTCGAAGATGTTCTGCTCGTTACCTTTAGAATGGATGACCTGAAACTCCGGCGGATCGAGGAAACGGCCTGTATTCAAGCCATTCGCCGCGATGAAATTCCCCCACTTCGGGCCTCCAAACGCCACATCGAAGCCACCATTATCCGAGCCGAAACTCCCGTAAGAAGCTCGCAAACTTCCAACTGGTTTCGTCTGGCCGAGGCCGGAACGCGTCGTCACCTTGATGACCAGGCTGGTCTTGTCACCAAACTCGGCGGGCGGAGCCCCGGAGATCACTTCCAGCGACTGAATCGAATCGACCGGGATTTGGTTGGAAAAGACTTTGCTGGTCTGATCCGTCATGGGCTGGCCATCCACTGAAAAGGAGCTTTCCGCATGATCGCCGATGGCGTGAACCAGGCCGTTCGAGTCCGCCACGGCCCCCGGCGCTGCCAGCGTCACGAGCGAGCTGACCGAGGACGACGAACTTTCCAGTGGGAGTCTGTCGAACAAGCCTCGGTCTATGTCCGTGTGAAAGGTGGATTCATTTTCCACCAGGTCCTTCGCTTCAACGTTCACGGTCTGTACGGCCGTCCCAATCTTCAAGCCAACTTGTATAGTCGTGGGAACCGCCGAGCGCACGTCCACATCCTGTGCGTAACTTGCGAAGCCCCCTGCCGTCACCACCAAATGGTAGGAATTGAAAGGGACATTCGTGAATTTGAAGCTCCCCTCGCTTCCTGTGGTCGTCTCTCTGTGAAAGCCGCTCACGGCGTACGAGATTTCGACCGTCGCGCCGGCAACCACACCGCCAGATGGATCTTTGACCACGCCTTCAATGGATCCGGAATTCCCCATCTGCGCCTTCGCTGGCGCGGCCGTCAACAACAGAGCAATCCCCAAAACAAATCCGGTGCAGTTGCTCAAACGCTTCAACATTTTTTCTCCATCCCTTTCGAAGGCAAATTTTGTGTGTGTGGAAAGAGGCCGCCGGAAAAATGGCGGTGACACTGGCTCCCAATAGGCCAGCGCGCGGAAATACACTTCAAGCTAGGGGTAAAGAACTAGGCCGTGGGAGGTGCGCGCCCGGCGCGATGCAGAGAAAAGGAATCGCTGGGCGCTGCGTGCTGCGGCAGCGAAGAATGCCGGGTGATGATCTGTGGCGCGATGACGAGGTCCAGCCGCGCAGCCGCCAACGCCGGCATGTGCAGCACTTGGCAGACATGGCAGGCGGTATCGGGCCCACTCGTATGTTGGTGGAAGAGAGAGCCGCCCGCAGCAAAATAAAGCAGCGCGACCGAAGCCAGCAGCGCCAGCCCCCGGCGCCCAACCGTTCGTCCGAAAATAGCTTCCCGCGGATGCATCTATCTACACTCTACCTTAGCACTTTGGATGACTGAAAATCCCGATTAGTTGCAAACAGGCACCCCCAGGAAGGAAATGGTTTTCTTGACCCCGCAACCATTCTTGCCTAAGCTTCGTCTTAGTAAGCACATGCAGGCCAAGTATCACCGCAACCGCATTTTGGCGTTGCTCCTCGGGGTCTTCTTCCTTGGGGCGCAGTTCCACTTTTGCACGGACTTGACGACCACGCCGTCCGCCTCGCACATTTGCCCGGTTTGCTCGACAACGGGCTCAATCGTCGCCGCGCAATCGGCCAACTTTGCCTTCGTGCCGGTCACAAACCGGCTGGAAATCGCTCCTTTGGTTGTTTTGGTATCCTCAGCAGTTCCGCGCGCCACCTCTCCCCGCGCCCCTCCCGCCCGGTAATTTTCTGCGTTTTTCCCTTGGTTGTCTCCGCCTTTCTTGTAACAAAGGCTCAATTCCATCGAACTCTAGGAGTAATGTCATGAAACGATTCGCTGCTCCATCCGTTTTGCTGTTGTTCTCCTCCGTTGCCCAAGCCCAGGACGCCTCGGTTAAGCGCGACGTATCCCCATCCCCTGCAAGCACGGAAGACGCCCGCATGAAGGCTCTCGAAGGCCAAGTCCGCACTCTCGCTGGCGAAGTAGCACTCTTGCGCAGCGAGCTAAAGGAACTTCGCGAAACGAAATCACCGGAACCATCTTCCGCCCCGCAAGTTCTGCTAGCTGCCGCGCACCCCGAGCCGGGTATGCTGCCCTCCTCTCCTGCCTCGGCCGCGGCGCAGGTCGCGCAAACACAGACTTTCGGAGGTGCGTCGGGCAACGCAAAACTCCTCAATCCGGACATCAGCCTGATCGGCGATTTCATTGGCACCGCGGGTCACAATAACGTCGCGCCAGAACGTTCGCTGGAGATGCACGAATCGGAAGTGGGTCTCCAGGCCATCATCGATCCCTATGCGCGCGCCGATGCCTTCATCTCCTTCGGCGAGACGGGCGTAAACGTCGAAGAGGCTTACGTCACCTTTACATCGCTCCCGGGAGGCCTGTTGCTCAAGGTCGGTAAGAAGCGTGCTGACTTTGGGAAGGTCAATACCATTCACAATCACGCTCTGCCGTTCATTGACCGGCCGCTCGTCACCAACAATTTAGTCGGCGGCGAGGACGGCATCGATGACGCCGGCTTCTTCCTCTCACGTTTTCTGCCCGCACCCAAGAACTGGTTCCTCGAAGGAAGCGCGGAGGTATTACGTGGTGATTCTGCGGATGTGTTCCAGGCCAGCCGTCGCCAGGATGTCAGCGTCGTCGGCCACCTGCGCGCTTATCGCGACCTGTCCGAATCCACCAACCTGGATCTCGGCCTCTCCTACGCGCGCGGCCACAACAACCTCGGCTCGAACTTCCTGACCAATCTGTATAGCGGAGACGCGACACTCCGCTGGAAGCCGCTGCGCCGCGCTATCTACAATTCCTTCTTGTTCCGCACCGAGCTATTCTGGAGCGCGCGTGACCAGCTCTCTGCTGCGGTCCCGAATCTTTTTCAGACCGAACATGTTTTTGGCATGTACTCCTCCGCGGAATACCGCGTAAATCGCCGCTGGACCGTCGGTGGACGCTTCGACCGCAGCGGTCACGCCACCGATGCCCGTCTGACGGATACTGGCTTTTCCGGTATCCTCACTTATTGGCCGAGCGAGTTTAGCCAGATCCGTGGGCAGTACCGCTTCGGTCATCTGGCGACCGGTCCATCCGATTTCTCGAATGCCAATGAAATTCTTTTCCAGTTTCTCTTTGTGATGGGCGCGCACGGCGCTCACCCGTTTTAAGCCGTTCCAGGAGATTTCGATGCCACGCTTATTGACAAAGACTCGTCTCACCGCGTTCGCCTTGTCCTTTGCGCTCGTGTTCGCTTTGCTCTTTCCGGTCACGGGGCGCGCGGACAGCAAGATTCGCATCATGACCGCCACCACCGACCTGGCGTCCCTCGCGCAGGAAATTGGCGGCGACAAAGTTGACGTTGAATCCGTCGCTCGCGGCTATCAAGACCCCCACTTTGTCGATCCTAAGCCCAGCTTTCTTCTGAAGCTCTCCAAGGCCGAGCTGCTCATCGTCGTCGGCCTCGAACTTGAGATCGGCTGGCTGCCGCCGCTCATCACGCAGTCCAGCAATCCGAGGATTCAGGTCGGCGCGCCAGGATATCTCGACGCCTCGCGGTTCGCGAAAATCCTGGAAATCCCTACCGGCCAGGTCACCCGCGCCGAAGGCGACGTCCATCCTCTCGGGAACCCGCACTACTGGCTGGACCCGGATAACGGCTTGCGCATCGCCAAGGGCATCCAGAACAAACTGAGCGAAATGCGCCCCAACGATGCAGCTTATTTTGCGCAGAGCTACGATGCCTTTGAGCAGCGCCTCAAGCAGTCCGATCAGCAATGGCTGGCGCAGATGAAGCCCTACGCCGGCCGCAAGGTCGTTACCTATCACCGTTCCTGGCCCAATTTCGCCGAACATTTCGGCCTCAATGTCGTCGGCTACGTCGAGCCGCGTCCCGGCATCCCCCCAAGCCCCCAGCACACCGTGGAATTGATCGGGCTCATGAAGCGCGACGGCGTCAAAATCATCATCGTTGAACCATACTTCGATCTCAAAACGCCAAACAGCATCGCACGCGAGACGGGCGGGCAAGTCGTCGTTCTGATGCCCTCGGTTGGCGGTGAAAAAGAAATTACCGACTACTTCAAGCTGTTTGACTACGATATCGCCAAGCTCAAGAAGGCTTTTGACGAGACCCACTAGGAGAGTATTCGATGGAGATTCTTCCGTTTCTGATTTTGCCTTTCTTGGCGAGCCTGATCCTGACCGGCATCCATTCCTATCTTGGCGTGCATGTTGTTGAGCGCGGCGTCATTTTCGTGGACCTCGCTCTCGCGCAAATCGCCGCGCTGGGCGCCACGGTTGCCATTATCGTCGGGATGGACCCGCATGGCCACGGTTCCTACTGGATCAGCCTCGGCTTCACGTTTCTCGGCGCTGCCATTTTCGCCTTTGCGCGCACCCGCCGCGGCCATATTCCGCAGGAAGCCTTCATCGGCATCGCTTATGCCGTTGCCTCCGCTATGGCCATTCTCCTGATGAGCAAGGCTACCGGGGAGACCGAGCATCTCACGCACATGCTCGTCGGCAATATTCTTGCCGTCTCCAAGCCCGAGGTGATCAAAACCGCGTTGCTCTATAGCGGTATCGGTCTCTTTCACTTCATCTTTCGCAAGAAATTCCTGCTCATCTCCATGAATCACAACAAGGCCGAGCAGACCGGCCTCAACGTCCGTTTCTGGGATTTTCTCTTCTACGCTTCTTTCGGATTTGTGGTCACCTCGTCGGTGGCCATCGCCGGCGTGTTGCTCGTTTTCTGCTATCTGATCGTCCCCAGCGTTGGCGCCATGCTCTTTGCCGACCGCATCGGCCCGCGTCTCGCCATCGGTTGGACCATGGGAACACTGGTCTCTGCGTTGGGAGTTTATCTAAGCGTGAAGCTTGATACACCCACCGGCGCCACCATCGTGGTCACTTTTGGCGGCGTCCTCATCATGATGTTTCTATTGCATCTCGTCCTGCACCACGGCCGCTCCGCCCGCGAATTGAGAGCCGGCGCTTCCGCTCACCGCGAGCTCGAAGCGGCCACCCCTTCGTCTCGGGAAGCGTAGCTTTCAGAAGTGAAGTTGAAACTCTATTTTTTCTCCGGCTGCGCTGTCGGCGGCAAAATCCCGTTCAATCGCAGATAAATGGCCTGCGTCGCATAGTGATCCGTCCAACTGCCCCCCAGCGCCACCAGCGCTCCTCCCCGCGAGATCGGCCGGTTGCCAAAGAGCACGAATTGCTCCCCCAGTTTCGAATCGTCCACGTTCGCCAGCGCCGTGGTGCAAAACGCAAACGAATCCTTAATCGCCGCCACCAGCTTTTCCTTCGGATCTGTCTCCGACATTTTCACGTCCGGCGCCGTCTGCCCGGAAATCTTCGCGCAGAAGGTATTGTTCGTTTGCGCGATGTGCATCGCCAGGTGCCCGAACGAATTCATTTCCGGCGAAGGCTTGAAACTGTATTTCTCTGCCGGCATCGATTCGGCCGCTGCCACCATGTTCTTCCCGTATCGCGCCACTCCCGCTTTCACAAACCCGCTCACCGGATTCGCTACTGGCGTCATGTCCGGTGCCGCACTTGCCGCTGGTGCAGCCTGCTGAGCCCCCGCAACTCCCACCGCCATCAACGTCGCCACGGCCACAAACAAACCCCCACGTATTTTCATTGCCGTCTCCTTCCCCACAGAATCCGCAGTGAAGCATACCCCCGCCCCCGCTCCCTCAACAAGCGCCACTCAGGGCCAGCAATCCTGCAGCCACCATTTTCTCTTTTTTTCAGAAACATTTTCTTCTCCGCCCCGTCTCTACCTATAGCTATCTATAGGAGCGCCGATGCTCAAGCCCAAGAATGACCTTCTGCAGGGCACCCTGGTCCTTCTTGTCCTCAAGACCCTCGCTCGCGGCCCCTTGCACGGCTACGGCATGACCCTTCACATCCAGATGGTTTCAAAGGACATCCTGCGCGTCGAGGAAGGCTCTCTCTATCCCGCGCTCCACCGCATGGAACAGGACGGGTGGGTCGGCGCGGAATGGGGCATCTCCGAGAACAATCGCCGCGCCCGCTACTATCGGTTGACCGCCAAAGGCCGGAAACAACTTGCCGAAGAAGAAAAGAACTGGGACCGGCTCACGCAAGCCGTCGCCCACGTTCTCCAGTTCGCCTGAAAGACCCGAAAGGAAGGTGCACCGTGTCCTGGATCACTCGCCTGCGAGGCATGTTGCGAAGAGAACGCTTAGATCAGGATCTCGACGAAGAGCTGCGCGCGCACCTCGAAATGCGCGCCGCAGACAACCTCGCCGCCGGAATGTCGCCCGGGCAAGCGCGCCACGAAGCGCAAAAACGCTTCGGCAATACCACCCTCCTCAAGGAAGACACTCGCGAAGTAGACATCATCGGCTGGCTGGACGAAGTCGCACGCGATTTTCGCCACGCACTTCGCATGCTGCTTCGCAACCCCGGCTTCACCGTCGTCGCTGTCCTCACTCTCGCCCTCGGCATCCCTTCCAGGGCTTTCCTTGCTGCGGAATTGCCACGCACGTGATCTGAAATTGAGTCGACAGTCCCGCTGACGTAGAATCTGTGCGAAGGTTCATCTCGCAAAGTTCCATCGAACAACTAACCCGTGCCTGTCTCGCTTGAGAATTCGAAGATCATCTACACCGCGCTGAAAGCCTGCGGCATCCGGCTGCTTTCCGCGCTCCCGGAAACCTGGCTGGTCCACCTGATTCAAATTGCCGAGGGCGATCCGGAAATGACTCTTGTGCGCCTGGCCAAGGAAGAGGAGGGCGTCGGCCTGTCCGCGGGTGCGCACTTTGCCGGCGTGAAGTCCGCGATGCTGATGCAGAACCACGGCTATCTTGCCTCCATCAACGGCATCGTCTCCTTCGCGCATCTTTACAAGGTCCCGCTGTTGATGCTCATCACCTATCGCGGTTCGTTTGGCGAGCGTGACCCCTGGCAGACGCAGGGCGGGAACGTCACCGAGGCCTTGCTGCGCGCGATGAACATACCCTATTCTTTTCTCGACGCGCCCGCATCCGTGGAAAGGCGCATCCGGCAAGCCCACACCCTTGCCGAGAGCAGTCTTCAGCCTGTTGCTCTGCTCCTGACGCGCGACCTGATGTGGGTGGAATGATGTGGGAGAAATGATGCTCCGCACCGACTGTCTGCGCTCCATTTACTCCGAGCTTGAAAAATGTCTGGTCGTCACCATCATGGGTGCCGTCGCTACCGAGCTGCAGTCGCTCGGCCATAGTCCTAATTTTTTCTACCTGCAGCACGCCATGGGACTCGCCTCCTCCACCGGCTTGGGCCTCGCTCTCTGCCTGCCCCGTCAAAAGGTCGTGGTCTTCGATGGCGATGGCTCGCTGCTGATGAACCTCGGCACCTTGAGCACACTTGCGCGTTACAAGCCTAAAAATTTGGTCCACGTCGTTTTTGACAATGAGAGCTTGCTTTCCGTCGGTGGATTCCCCACGGCCACGAGCACCGGGTCGGACTTGGAAGGCATCGCGCGCGCCGCGGGCATCCCACGGGCTTCGACGGTGCGCACTGTCGAGGAATTCAAAGCTGCAACCCGCCAGGCCATCCTGGGCGATGGATTGCAGATGATCGTTGCCAAGGTCGAGCCGGTCGGCCCGGAAGCTTTCGTCACGGACCTGGGCCTGCTCGAAAACCGTTTCCAGTTCCGTCGCTACATCCAATCGCTCGCCGCAAAATCTCACTGAAGCGTCGCCGTTGTTCTTCTTCACCAATTCTGGGCATACTCTCCGTTGTTTGTTCAGGGGGTCTTCATGCCCGGAGTCCTGCTCCAACTCGTCGAAGAATTAAATGCCGGCCGCCTCCGCGTGGTGGACCTCACCCTGCCCCTAAGTCCTGCCACGCCCCTGCTGCCGCTCCCTCCGCAGTGGAAGAACACGCCGCCCTTCTCCCTCCGCGAATTGTCCCGTTACGATGAACGCGGTCCCGCCTGGTATTGGAACGCCTTCGAGACCGGCGAGCACACCGGAACACACTTCGATGCCCCCGTGCATTGGGTCAGTGGCAAGGACTTGCCGGACTCAACGGTGGATCGTATCGCGCCTAAGAAATTCATCGGCCCGGCGTGCGTCATTGACGTAACGAAAGACGTGGAGAGAAATTCGGATTTTCTGCTGACCTCCGGGCATATCCGGCAATGGGAAGCAGGGCACGGACGCATCCCGCACGGCGCGTGGGTGCTCCTTCGCACGGGCTGGTCGAAGCGCACCGATCCCGCGCAATACATCAACCTCAAGGACGACGGACCGCACACCCCGGGCTGGGCCAAGGAGTGCTCGGAATTTTTGGCCGCGGAGCGCGATGTTCTGGGCGTGGGAGTCGAAACAATAGGAACCGACGCCGGCCAGGCCGCCAAGTTTGACCCGCCGTTCTCAAACCACTACGTCATGCACGGAAGCGGAAAGTTTGGCCTCGCCAGCCTTTGCAATCTCGATCAGTTGCCCCCCACCGGCGCCGTGGTCATCGCCGCCCCCCTCAAAATCGTCAACGGCTCCGGCAGCCCCCTCCGCGTCCTCGCCATCACCTCGTAGCGCCGGCCTCGTGGTACAGCCGCTCTTGCTCTTGTAGCGCCGGGCTTTCCCCCGATTCGTGGGGGTCCCGACGATTTGTCGGGAAGACCGGCGTTTTGGTTTTGTCTGCTGTAGTGGCCGGTCTTCAGACCGGTTATTTTTACCCTTTGCGACCCTCACCTCTTTACGAACAAAACGCAGTAACTATCCTCCGGCCAGTCATTCACTATTTTTTCGACCTGCAACCCCGCGGCACTCAGCTCCGCGATCGCAATTTTCTGTGGGATGCCGTGCCCGCCCCGGTTGCTCGGAACTCCTTCCACAGGTTCCAGCCCCGCGCGCGGCGCGAAATCGATGATCGCCAGCCGCCCTGCGGGCTTCAAGGACCGCACCAGGCTGGCATCGAACTCCGCCGGCTTGGTCAGGTGATGGTACACGCGCCTCAGGAAAATCGCATCGCAGCAGCCTGCCGGCAAATTCGTCTCTGCCTCCTTGCTCTCCTCCACAATCACGTTCCCCAGCTTGCGTTTCGCCACCTCTTCCCGCAACTCCGCCAGCTTCTTCGCATCGATCTCCGTAGCAAACACTTTTCCCGATGCCCCCACCCATTCCACCGCCGCAAACGTGTACTTCCCGTCCCCCGCCCCAATATCCGCCGCCACCGTCCCCGCCTTCCACCCCATCAACTCCGCCAGCCTCTTAATCTCGTCCGTCGCGTCCGCGCGAACCTGCGCGCCAAACACCACGGCCGCCGCGCACACCAGCCCCACCAGCAGTAGTTTTTTCTTACTCATCGCAGCATTCGTCCCGTTCTCCGGTCTCGCAGCTACCGGCCGTATTCATCATGTCGGCGCACCCAGAAGGGTCCGCGCCCGCCTTCATCCCGGCCCTTCGGCGCCAAATCCAGGTAGTGATAGTGGATGTTCAGCTTGTCGTTTCCCCGGTCGTAGCACGAATAGCAGTGAAAAACCGCGCCGCTCTCATCCTGGTAGAACACGCTGTGCCCTTCGCGCTCGGGAGCTTGCGGATCTTGTATCTTGAAGTTGTAGAAAGCGTTTTTCTTTGCAAACTCTTCCGGCGTGAACGACACGTGATAGTCAAAATTGAAACCCGTATCGCTCGAGGAGACCCACTTGAAATTCCAGCCCATCCGCTTCTGGTAGGCTGCCAGCTTGGTGTACGGCGCACGCGAGACGGCGATCATCGTCACGTCGCGTTGCTTCAGGTGCGCGCCGATGCCGTTGAATCCGTCGGCCCGCAACGAGCAGTGCGGGCAGCCTGCCGTAGCGCTCGGCTCAAACATGACGTGATAGACAATCAACTGGCTTCTTCCCTCAAAAAGCTCCGCCAGGGTTTGTTTTCCATGCGGTCCCTCGAAGACATACTCTTTCCGGACCGCCTCCCACGGCAACTCGCGCCGCTCCTGATTGAGCTGGTCCGGCAGCCGCGTGAACTCCTTTTCCTTCGCCAGAAACGCGGTGCGCACCCTAAGCCACTCCTCGTGCGCTACCACAGCGTGATTCTTGATAACGCTGCCGCTGTCGTTTTTCATGCGCTCACCTCTTCCCGAAATGCGAGCCACACCACCGTGTCTTAGACCTGAAAAATCTATATGAAATTCCCGCAAGTATCCTCAAATACGGCCATGGTTGTCCGCCCCAACCTGTCCTTCCGCGTCGCTCTCCGCTGCACTTGCCATCTTGCCGAGTTTTACTAGGCTCGTGGCAACCGGACTTCAGTCCGGCGCTCATCGTCTCCAGCTAAATACGCTAGTCCAATTTCCCTCGTGCAATCGGAAGGACTCTGCTGCTTTCTTCTTTCTTACTGACAATTCTGACAACTATAAACTGAAACCTGACAACCGACCCGCGGCGAAGCACTCCCAATCCACCCCGCGTATAATGTGCCCGCAACTTCAGGGGGGGACACCATGCATTATCGCAAGTTTGGCCGCACCGGATGGAATGTCAGCGAAATTGGTTACGGCATGTGGGGACTCGCCGGCTGGACCGGCTCCGATGACACTGAATCGCTCGACGCCCTGCAGCGCGCCGTGGATCTCGGCTGCAATTTCTTCGACACTGCGTGGGCCTACGGCGAAGGCCGCAGCGAGCAGATCCTTGGAAAAGTTCTCCGCGCCAACGCCGGCAAGAGGCTTTACGTCGCCACAAAAATTCCGCCTAAAAATCTTAAGTGGCCCAGCCGCCGCGATTTCACGCTGGACGATTGCTATCCGCCGGACCACATCGAGGAATACGTCGACAAAAGCCTCGGCAATCTCGGCGTCGAAAAACTCGACCTCATCCAGTTTCACACTTGGGAAGATCGCTGGCTCAACGACGAACGCCTCCTGCGTGCAGTGGAAAAGTTGCGCGCCACCGGCAAAGCGGAAGCCGTCGGCGTCAGCGTCAATCGCTGGGAGCCTTGCAACGGCATTCGCGCCGTGCTCGAAGGCGTCGCCGAGGCCGTCCAGGTCATCTACAACATCTTCGACCAGAATCCCGAGGATGCGCTTTTCCCCATCTGCCGCATGAAAGATGTCGCCGTAATCGCCCGCGTGCCGTTCGACGAAGGCACCCTGACCGGCACGCTAACCGTCGACAGCACCTGGCCGAAGGGCGATTGGCGCAACACTTACTTTGTCCCGGAAAATCTGAAAAACAGCGTCGCCCGCGCCGAAGCGCTTCGCCCGCTCGTTCCTCCGGGCAACTCCATGGCGCAGATGGCTCTGCGCTTCATCCTCGGCAATCCCGACGTAAGCACCATCATTCCCGGCATGCGCAAGCGCCGCAACGTCGAAGCCAACATCGCCGCCAGCACCCAGGGCCCCCTCCCCGCCCCCCTCCGCAAACAGCTCCGCGCCCACCGCTGGGACCGCAACCCCACTTCTTGGTCACAATGAATCGAGGTGCACCAGGGAATTGGTTTCAGTTTTTAGTTTCGAGGGGAGCAGCTCCTAAACGGTTCTCTGGTTCTCACTAGAAAATTTAGGGCCGGCAACTAAGAACTGCTTCACGCGTAAAAGAAGGGGAAAAGAAAATTTTTTTATTTCCTACTGACAACTGAAAACTGGCGACTGACAACTGCATCACGCAGTTTGTTTCAACGCGCGTTCGACGAGAGTCAGGCAACGCTCGGCCTGCTCGCGCATCAACTCATCATGATCGCCGAGGTCCCGCTGCATGCTGTGGAGTTCGTCAGCAATCGCCAGCGCCGCCAGCACCGCGACTTTCTGTGTGTCCACTGTCTTCGTCACGTCGGCGATCTCGTGCATCTTTTCGTCCACGTACTTCGCGAGCTTCTGCACGTACTTCCCGTCCAGTTCCCCCTGGATGGAATACGTTTGCCCGAAAATCTGCACTTTCACCGGCCCGCTCATGGAGTCTCCGCGCGTCCTTATCGGCACAATACCACATCCGCTCCCGGAATAAATCCCGACTGGCCGCGTGCGCCACTTGCACGAAGCCCCATTTACATTTTTCGCGCCGTTCGGTACCGTGTGAGTTCCAGCCGGTTTGTTTCCCCCAGCCGCGTAACGCAAATTCATCTGCTCGCACAAGGAGCGCCTCATGGCCATCAAGCCTCGTCCCACAAAATCCGCCGCCGCGCTGCAACGCTGGCTGATTGATTGGAGCGAACTCAATGCCGCCCTCGACGAGGAAGCCTCACGCCGGTATATCGCCATGACGTGCCACACGGATAACGCGGATGCGGAGAAGGCGTATCTGTATTTCGTCGAGCACGTCGAGCCGCAGCTCAAGCCGCGACAGTTCGCGCTGGAAAATATTTACGTCGCGCATCCGGCGCGGGAGGAATTGCTTGGAACACCGAGCATTGCTCGGCCAGAACCGCAGTC
>Ga0137412_10000329_pt1 | contig 32568 bp, 28 predicted proteins | sample CZODoug2_1_16fun_FD_122160 | JGI IMG/M metagenome (GOLD analysis project Ga0137412, IMG submission 122160) | Vadose zone soil fungal communities from Angelo Coast Range Reserve, California, USA - CZODoug2_1_16fungal (Hybrid Assembly) | ecosystem: Environmental > Terrestrial > Soil > Vadose zone...
CGACCGGCGCCCATCCCTGCGTGTGTACGACGAGCAAATGCGGATGCCCGAAAAAGCTGGGCAGAAATGTCAACCCGGTGTCGCGAGCGGAGGTGAAACGATCTTGCAGCTTATCGACGAGAATGCGATGTGCCGACGGATCGAGCCGCACCGCGGGCGACAACGACCCGACGGCGTGCGCCACTCCGAAGGCGCGTAGCTGATCGCGTCGTAGCTGTGCATCGGCATTGAGCTGACCGGCGATCTGGCGCCAGGTGTCGTCGAAGAAGGCGCTGGCGGAGTCCTCGAGCAACCGCCGCACCCGTGCCCTGGCCGCCGGCGGATCGGCCAGGACATCGTTCACGAACTCCAGGCGGTGCGGGCCGCCGGCCGCGGCGCGTTCGCGCACGATAACCCTGGCCCGTTCCTCAACCAGTGGAGAGCGCACATCGTTGTGTGGCTCCAGGGTCCCGCAGCTGCTGGTGATCAATGCCGACCGTATCCAGGTTTCGTCGTCAAGCCGGTCCCATCCATCCAGCTCTTCGGACAAGGTCGGCCCGGGAGTGGCCGGCAGCAGGATGTCCGCCCTCGACGTGCGCCACAGGAAATCCGCAGCAACCAGACGGCCCATTAAGTCCGCGTCGATTACATCGGCGATCCGATCGACCCAGTCCGAATGTGCCGGATGATGGGCCGGCTCAATCACCGCGTGCAGCGTCGACCCCAATTCCGCCAACGGTGAGGGAGCGAACAGGTACTGGTCCGCCCGCAGGCCGGTCACATCGATCGCCACGCTCACCGGGCGCCTCCGCTCTCAGCATGCTTGATGCAGTCCACTATCGCGCGCTCGGCAGCATGCGCCGCCTCGATTGACGGTAATCAGCAACCGGCAACCCGGTCGCGTCACCTCGGCCACATGGTGATCTCGCGGCTCCATCGAGCCGACCGAGCAGTCCGCCTTCCGGAAGGACATTTCTCATGTGGTCTGAACCGATGTGGTCCGATACCGCTATCGAGGCGGAGATCGCATCCCGGCACGAACAAATCCGTCGCTACTGGGGCCGCCGCCCGTTGGGACCAAGGCGCCACCGCCATATCTGGTTTACCCGCTGGCATTGCCGAAACCGGGGGTGTCAGGCTTTCGCGGTGAGTCCGAGGAGCTCCCTGCCCGCCCGGATGACGGTTTCTCGTACCTGCTGCGGGTCGTCGAGATCTGCTGCTGAGAGCGCGCCGTCGTGCAAAAGGACGAGGACGCGACCGGCATAGTCGGGATCCGGGTGCCCGGTCTAATCACCACCGTGGTCGACCCGAGCTGAGCCCCCGGACCATTCAGCCGGTTTCTCGGGCGTAGCGACCAAGATCATGAGTGGATTTGGTATCGAAAACCGACACAAATCCGCTCACGATCATGAATTTCGCCGGCTCTTTTGCTGGATGTGTGGGTGCTGGTGGTCGTGATCATGTCGGTGTTGTGCCGGCTGGGTGGTGATCGTGTTGGCGTTGTGCCGGTCGGGAGCGGTCTTGGGCGGACATGATCGTGACTCTTGCCGGCGTAACCGCAACGTGATCATGAACGCAGCGGACGCTCGCGTCGATCTTGAGGATATGGCCCGCGGATGTCTGAAATGTGCGGCCATATCCTCAAGATCGATACGGGGAAGCGCTTGCCGGTATCGATCTTGACCTTGTTGCGGCGATCTTGACGTTACAGGCCGGGTATGCCCGGTTTGTCGCGCGATACCGTCAAGATCAGCCGGAAACGTCAAGATCGGCGGACGAACAACCCACACAAGAAGCAGAAGAGCCATTCCGCCGTGCTCCGATGCCGCGGGTCGGCGCGCAGCTGAACTTCCGACCCGCCGTGCTCGTGATGTCAGTCGTGGTCTCATCCGGAAACGTGCACGATCGGTCGTCGCCGTGCGTCGGCGGTCAACCGAGCGGCCGCGGCCCGGCGCGACCCACCTCGGGCGGGGCACCGTGACGCTGACCCGAGATACTTGGTGCGAGCCGTATTCTGCCGGTATGCCCGGCCCAGTCCTCGACAGTGAGTTTCGTCCGGACACGACGCTGTTCGGTCGGGACGCGGCGATCGATGCGATTAACGCGCAGCTGCGGGAGGCCGCCAAATCCCACGCCGAGATCCTCGCCGTTGACGGGGAGGCCGGCATCGGCAAAACGGCGCTGTGCGAGCACGCCGCACGGGTCGCCGAGGCCGACGGATTCCGGGTGCTGCGGGCCGTTGCCGTACAAGGGGAATCCGGATTTCAGCTGGCGGTGCTGTCCCAGATTCTGCGACCGTTGCGCGAGGTATTCGGCGAGCTGCCCCCTCGGCTGCGGGCGATCGCGCGCGGCGCGGTCGGCCTGGATGATGCGGCCTCGCCGGACGTGCATGCGCTGGCGGTCGCGACCCTCGGCTGCCTGGCCGCGGCGGCCGAGCGACAGTCGTTGCTCGTCGTGATCGATGACGCGCAGTGGATCGATCTCACCTCCGGAGCGGTCCTGGGCTTTGCGCTTCGCCGGCTGTATGCGGATTCGGTCGCGATTCTGCTCGCCGGCCGGTCCTATCCGCGGGCGCTCGACGGGCCCTGGCCGCGACTGCACCTCACCCCGCTGCAGGCCAGCGACGCGTCGCGGCTGCTGGCCGAGGTACGGCCAGATCTTGGCCCGTTCCCGCCATCGGTGCTGGCCGACCTGCTTGCCGCCACCGCCGGCAACCCGCTGCTGCTGCGTGAGCTCGCGCCGCGGCTGGACGCATCGACCGTACGCGGAGCGGCCCAGTTACCGGATCCGCTGCCGCTTGGCGAAAAGGGCCGGGCGAGCTTCGGCGCGGTGATCGCCGCGCTGCCGCTGCCGACCCGGCGCGCGTTAGGGGTGGTGGCCCTGAGCGGCGGCCAGCCGCAGCTGATCGGTCCGGTGTTGGCGCGGATGCGATTCGCCACGACAGACCTCACGCCGGCCCGCGACGCTGGGTTGATCACGAGCGGCCCGCAACCCGCGTTCACCCATCCGCTTCGGCGGGCAGCCGCCGCCGATGCGCTGTCGGAGGCGACCCGGCGTTCCATCCACAGCGTGCTGGCCGAGCTCACCCCGGAATCGAACCCGGAGCGACGGGCCTGGCATCTGGACGCCGGTGGAGCGACCGCAGTCGTGGTCGCCGAGGCGATGGAGGAAGCGGCGCAGGACATTGCCCGGCACGCCGGTCAGGCCGCCGCCGCCGCGGTGTGGGAGCGAAGCGCCGAGCTCACCAGCGAACCGGTGCTGCGCGAACGCCGGATGCTGCGGGCCGCCACCGCGCGGACACTGACCGCCGACTATGCATCGGCCGAACGACTGGTCACCGAGCTCCTGGACCACCCGATCAGCCGCGCGGTCGAAGCCGAGGCCACCGTCCTGCGCTGCCAACTCGCAATGTGGACCCGTAAAACCGACGCGCTCGCCGATATGAAGGTCTGGCGCGACCGGATCGAGCCGTTCGACCCATCGGCCGCCTGCCGGATCACGATTGTGGCGGCCGCGATGCAGCAAAACCACGGGGCGCTCGAGATGGCACACGCACTCTCAGCTGATGCGCGCCGGCTCTCGGCAAGGGCGCCGGCCGGCATCGCCAAGATCGCGGCCATGTCGGCCGTATACACCGGGCTCCTCGCCCGTGGCGCCGCCGCCACGGACCGAATCACAGATCTCGTTTCGGTCGAGGAGGTCGTCGCGCTCAGCGCCGCGCATCCGGGGGTGTTCGCCTCCCCGGCACACGCGGCGCAATGGCAGGAGAGCTTCGACTTTGCCCAACGCCTGTCCGACCGCCTCATCGCCGACGCACGGGCCGGGCAGGCGATCGGTGTGCTCCCCGAGATGCTCCTGGTCCAGGCCGAGATCTCGTGGTGGACCGGTGACTGGCCGCGGGCCCGGGCCGCTGCCGCGGAGGGGCTCACCCTCGCCGAGCAGACCGGCCAGCTCGGGATGGTCGGTTTCGCCCGAGCCGTTGACGCGGCGATGTCGGCGTCGGTCGGTCGCCGTGCGGACTGTGAGGCAAATGCCTATGCGGCGATCACCGCGTTCGCGGACCGCGCCGGGTCACCCGTCCGGCAGTACGCGCTGCGGGCACTCGGTCTGCTCGAGCTGGGTGATGGCAACGCGGCCGCGGCGGCGGACCATCTGGAGAGCGCCTACGAGCTCGCCCTGAACGACGGCCTGATGCAGCCGACGGTCGTGCCGATCCTCGGCGACCTCGCCGAAGCACACATTCGGGCCGGCAATCTCGACCGAGCCGCGCAGATAATCCGCGAGCTCGGCAATGCGGTCGAACGGTCGGGCTCCCGCTGGGCGGCCGCCGTACTCCAGCGGTGCAGGGCGTTGTTTGCCCCCGACGCAGCCGACGCCGAGGATCAGCTGCTGGCCAGCCTCGATCTGTTGGCCGGTCCCACCCTGTTGCCGTTCGAGTACGCGCGCACTCAACTCGTGCTCGGCCAGGTGCTTCGCCGCCGCCGCCGAAACACCGAAGCACGCGCGCTGCTCCGCGGCGCGGCGATTACCTTCCGCCGGTTGGGCGCGACGGCCTGGTTGGCCACCGTCGATTCCGAACGGCGGGCGGCCGGCGATCGGAATACCGCACGATCCGGCGACGGCAGCCCGGCCTTCGCCGCGCTACTCACGCCGCAACAGCTGCAGGTCTGCCTGCTCGTTGCCGCCGGCGCGACCAATCGCGAGGCGGCCACGGCGTTGTTCCTCAGTCCCAAGACGGTTGACTATCACCTGCGTCGTTCGTTCACGATCCTTGGCATCCGGTCCCGCGTTGCGCTCGCCCGGCTGTTCGCGCAAGAGAGCACGTCGGAATAGTTTGTTATTGCGCCCGGCTTTCGGGAGGCGCCGGTGGAATATTTTGATTGTGGCGGAAGAGATTGGTCGGATCCCATTTCCGTTTGAGCTCGGTCAGGCGCTGGTATTTCTCCGGGCCGAATGACGCTGCTACGCGGCCGGAGCCCTCGTTGCCGATGAAGTTCAGATAAACCTGGCCCGTGGTCCACGGCTTCATCGACGCCGCAAGCTCTTTTGTGTAGGCGATGTTGATCTGGTCGTCGGCCGAGTCCGCCCACATCGAGGCATAATGCACAGTCCACGGTGCGTTGCGCTGGCCGAACGCCGTCGCTTCGTCGGCAACCTCGGCAATTGCGCCGCCACCGGGGGCGAGGATGACCTGGGTGAACGGCGACACCGGATTCGTCGCATAGTCGACGAGTACGTCGACCGCGTCGTCGGTGAGTTCGGCGATGCTGTCCGCGGTCCAGTAGTTGCGAATGCCCTTGGGGGCGGCGTTGTCGAGCATTTGCTGTATTGCGACGTAGGGTGTTGGCCCGATCATGTCGACGATCGAGTCGAGGTCTCGGAGCGGCTGGAACGCTTTGCTGGCCTCGTCAATCGAGCCGGTATGGCAGCCAGCGATGGCGATCGCCGGTTTCCCGCGCGCCTCCACTGGTACGAATTCTTCTGGCGGAGCCGTGATAAAGGCCAACACCGTTCCTAGCTCATTGGGTGCGGCTGCCATGAAATCGCGATAGAAGCGCACGATGGCATGGGCGGCCGTAGCCGGGAACATCAGCATCCCGCCGAGCACGATAGGGCCAAGGTCGTGCAGTCGAAAATGAAATGCCGTGACCACGCCAAAGTTGCCGCCACCCCCGCGCAAACCCCAGAAGAGATCGGGATTCTCGTCATTCGACGCGATGACAACCCGGCCGTCAGCGGTAACGACCTCCGCTTTCAACAGGTTGTCGCAGGTAAAGCCGAACGAGCGCTCCGTCCACCCGCTGCCGCTGCCCAATGTCAGGCCACCGACTCCCGTTGTTGAGACCCGGCCACCTGTCACGGCCAAGCCGTGTTGCTGGGTCGCCGCGTCGATCTCGCCCCACACCGCGCCGCCCTCAACGCGCGCCGTTTTCGACCCGGGATCGACGGTTATGTTTCTCATCCCGCGCAGATCGAGGCAGAGCCCGCCGTCCACAACAGCAGAGCCGGTCACGCTGTGCCCGCCGCCGTAGACCGAGAGCGGGAGACCGTCGCTATTGGCCATGTTCACCACCGCGACAACATCATCCGTGCTCGTACACCGCGCGATAGCCGCCGGATATCGATCCATCATTCCATTGAAAACACTGCGCGCCTCGTCGTAGGGCTCGTCCTTCGGACAGATCAGCGTTCCGCGGAAGTTTGCCAGGTTTAACGAACTGCTCATAGTTGCACCATTTTCATCATCGTTGGCTCCCTGGAACATTGCTGGTGCGCGATGATGAAGCCAATCCCTCGACCCGAGGGACTCGATTCTGCCCACCCCCTACATTCGAGGGAGCCGAGCTGCGTTTGCTGGGCGTCCGGCGGACCCCGGAGTTACCATGCGGCATACGCGGGGGCCGATGCGTGGCTCGCGCTCGGCGCTAAGGACGTACCGATGGCCACAAGAGCCGCCGTGCTCGAGCAGCATTCCCGTGCTGTTGGCCGAGCTTGTGCGCAGCCGGACAGCCTCGCGCTCTTCGAGTCCGCATCGGCCGCGTTACGGCGAATCGTGGGTTTCGACGGGGCGGCCTGGGCCGGGACCGACCCGGCAACGCTGCTGCCGAGCGGGTCGGTGCGGTGCGAAAACTTCGTTATCAGCCATGATCATCTTTCGCCGTGGCACCGTGAGTTGCTCGTTGAGGATGTGCTGTTGTTCCGCGCCCTGGCTCGCGCGCCGCGGCCGGCGGGCACGCTGCTCGCAGCAACGGACGGGCACCCTGCGCGCAGCGCCAGGTATCGGGAGTTTCTGCAGCCGCAGGGAATCGGCGACGAATTGCGCGCCGCCTGTCGGGTCGGTGGTGCCACCTGGGGACTGCTCTGGCTGCATCGTGATGGCGATCGATCTCCGTTCTCGGCCCGTGATGTCGAGATCGTCCTGGCGGTGGCTCCGGTTATCGCCACGGCGCTGCGCTCGTTGGCGCTGTCGGCCACCAGGTCGACCCCGTCGGTGGGCATCGACGGCCCCGGCACCGCGCTGTACGACCAGGCCGGCCGGCTGTGCTCGCTGGACGAGCAGGCCGCACGGTGGTTCCGCGAACTCGGCGGTCCGCGGTGGAACACCGACAGTGACGGCCAGCTCATGGCTGGGGTGATGGCCGTCCTCGCCCGCGCGCAGGCGATCGCCCGCGGGTTCGACCGGGCCCCCGCGGCGGCCCGACTACGTACGCCCGCCGGGCGCTGGCTGATCCTGCATGCATCCTGCCTGCGCGATCCCGACGGGAATCTCGGGCACACTGCCGTGGTCGTCGAGCCGGCCAAGGCATCCCAGATCGCGCCGATCATTATCGAGGCCTACGGCCTGACTCCGAGGGAGCAGCAGATCACGCAGGCGTTGGCCCGCGGCCTGTCCAACACCGAGATCGCGGGCGAGCTGCACCTGTCGGCGCACACGGTCCGCGATCATCTCAAGGCCACGTTCACCAAGGTCGGCGTCGGCAGCCGTGGCGAGCTCGTCGCGAGACTGTTTGCCGACCATTACGGGCCGCGGCTGGAAGCCGGTACTCACGTCGAGTGCTGACCCCATCCTTTGCCCATTCGGGCAAAGGGACTAGGCGATCACCTGATACCCCGCCACCCGGAATTCCCGCACGATTGATTCGTACGGCGGGGTGGACTACTGCGCGTCTCGGAAAGCCACCTCCCCAGCAAATCAATCGAGCATCTGGACACATTGTGGGCTGACTGACGCAGATATGGCCCGAGCCGTCCGACGCCGGAGGTGGGCCATGAGCATCAGCCTATACGTGGAGCCCTGTTGGGTGCTGCGCGCCGAGCAAACCAGCAATGACGACAGCGGTGAGCCGATGCCGCACTATCCGGATCACCACGCGGTGCTCGAGGCTCTTGCGGCGGCCGCCGGTTCCGACGCCGACCGCGGTGCCGGCCGCAGCCCGGTCCTGTGGACGCAGCGATTGGCTGCCCCATGCATTGCGGTTTCCTGCGACGACTGCGGGGCGGCGCCTACCAACGACGACGTCGAGGGTCGCGTGGTGCATTTTATCGAGATGGACCAGGCCCGCGCCTACCTGGATGACTGGGCGAGGGCCGGCGATGCGCCGGTCCGGCGCCGCTGGTGTCGAGCCAGGCGCACCGACTGGACGAGCTGCGCCGTGACCGCCTAGTTAATTCTCGGTCACATAGATCAATACAAATAGAGGGGAACAATGATGATTCGAGGTCTCTTTGCGGGGCTCGCCATTTCGGCGCTGGCTCTCGCGGCGGCTTGTGGCGGGGGTGGCGACAAGGGCGGTGACGCAAAGGCCAAGGTCGCCAAGGGCACGTCGTTCGCAGCTGGTACGACGATGGCAAAATTGCACGACGCGGGCAAGATTACGATCGGCACGAAATTCGACGAACCCGGAATTGCGTTCAAGGATCCGGCCAGTGGTGACTTTACCGGTTTCGATGTCGAGATCGCCAGGGCGGTGGCCGGCAAGCTCGGTATCGACGCGAGCAAGATCGAGTTCAAGGAGACCATTTCCAAGAACCGTGAGACGTTCATCCAGAACGGGACGGTCGACTTTGTTATCGGCTCGTACTCGATTACCGACGACCGGAAGCAGTTGGTCGATTTCGCCGGTCCGTACTATGTCACTGGGCAGCAGCTGCTCGTGGCGAAGGACGACGACTCCATCAAGGGTCCCGAAGACCTGAAGGGCAAGAAGGTCTGCTCGGTCGCCGGCTCGACGTCGATTGTGACCGTCGAGGAGAAATACGGCGCTAATCCGATTCCGTTCGGCACCTATACCGAATGCGTCGAACAGCTCACGAATGGCTCCGTCGACGCGGTGACGACCGACGGTGCGGTATTGCTCGGCTACGCGGCGAAACAGCCGGACAAGCTCAAGGTCGTGGGCGATGCCTTCAGCGTGGAGAACTACGGAATCGGCCTGAAAAAGGGCGATACGGCTTTCCGCGACTTTGTCAACGACGCGCTGCAGAGTACGTTTGACGACGGCACCTGGAAGTCCGCGTTCGCCAACACGCTAGGCAAGTCCGGGGCGGCCGCGCCGGAGCTGCCGAAGATAGACCGCTACTAGTCATGGCCATGGTGTGGCGTCGAGTCGGCCTGCTCGAGGTGGATTACACGATCTTCGTGATCTCCGAGGGTGGGCGGATCTGGCCGGATGCGAACGACGGCACGGACCACCTCATGGCAGACGAATATCCCGTGGAGAACGGGTTCATCGTTCACGACAACCTGTCCACCATCGTCCGCACCGGCTTCCACACCGGGCCGGTCGAGCTGACGATCGAGTTACACGACACGCGTCCCGAGGCGCAGCTGGACCCGTGGCAGGAGGTCGCCGAATTCACTGCCCATTCTGAATTCGGCGACCTCCGGGTCGCGGCATTCGACGATTTCCCCGAATGGAGCCTGATCTCGACCGGTGGCCGCGGGGCGTACGGGCTCCGCGTGCACGCCGCCGGCCGCGACTCGGCTCTGGACGGGAGTCGTGACAGGTCGATCGAGCAATACCTCGTAGTCGCCTGGCGGGAACCGTCTATCGTGGACGGTGTGACGATCCTCAAGACCACCGATCGCACCGGAGCCGAATACCGCAAGGTGGAGAGTTCGTGATCCGTATCGTTGGCTAGCGCCGCGTTCGTCAGCTGTGGTCGACTACGCAGAAGAGGTTGCCTTCGGTGTCGCGGAGTACGACGAAGTCGGCGCCTTCTGGGTATGTCCAGTCTGGCACCGGCTCCGCGCCAAGCGAGGTCAGCCGGTCGACCTCGGCCCGCTGTTCGGTCGCATTCGCTGTATAGAGATCCAAGTGTGCGCGATCGCGCTGATACAGCGATAGTTGCGGGCCAATGCCATCGCGCGATACGAGAAGGTCGGCTGCGCCGGGATGTGGCGTGTAATCGAGTGCGGCCGACCAAAATCTTGCGGCCCGCCGCCAGTCCTTCACGTTAAGCACGATGCTTCCGATCGTCACCATGTCGTCATCATAATTAAGACCAGCCCTTCTGCACAGGGTCACCAGAAACCGTGCGGGCCATAATTCCGGTGCCTAAACGATCCTGCGGTCGTATGCTGCGGCGTTGGCAGCTAAATCGCGGGTTGAGTGGGTGTGACGGTGGCCGAGGCGGGGTCCGAGCGACGCCGTGGCTGGGGACTGCTCCGGCGGAGTCCGAAATTCGGCCTGTTGTGGTCGGCCCGCACCGTGTCGTTTGCCGGTGACTCGCTGACCCAAATCGCGTTGCTGCTCTATGTGGCGAATCACGGTGGCGGTGGACCGGCGGTCGCGTTGCTGCTGATCGTGACCGATTTCTCTCCTACGTTATTCGCGCCGGTACTCGGCACGCTCGGTGACCGGTTCGACCGGCGCCGCGTGATGATCGTGACGCAGGTGCTGCAGGCGGCCGCAGTCCTGGCGATTGCCGGCTGGCTACCCGGCTTGCCGGGGCTGCTCGTGTTGGTCGCGGTCAACGCCAACCTCGCGCGAGCGTTCCAACCTGCCTCGTCCAGCGCCGTCCCGCAGCTTGTCGCCGATGTGGATCTCAACCTGGCCAATTCGATGATCGGCTTCGGCACGTACGGCCTGGCAATCGTGGGCCCGCTTGGTGCGGCGGCGCTCACTCGACTAGTGGGACTGCGCGGAGTCTTGGTCGTCGACGCAATGAGCTTCGTGATTTCGGTTGCGCTGCTGTGGCGGCTACCGCGGCTCGAGCCGGGCACGGCGGAACCTCAGTCCGCCAACTGGAGGGGATTGTGGCGCGATGCGTTCACCGGCGTGCGCTATATGTGGAGCAATCGCATGGTACGGGCGGTGGTGCTCGGTTTCAGTGCGTTGGTCGTCTGCACCGCTCTTGACGACGTGGCCCTGGTATTCATGGCGAAACACACTCTGCATGTCGGCAATTCAGCGGCCAGCCTGCTCTATGCCGGTGCCGATCTGGGCCTGCTCGTCGGGTTCATCGCGCTGACCAGGTTTGCGCAGGCCCCGCCAATTCTGCTTTACGTGATCGGCACGGTGGTCAGTAGTGCCGGAAACCTGTTTACCGGCCTGTCATGGCTGATCTCGCTGGCGATCATGAGTCAGGTGGCGCGTGGCATCGGGATCGCAATGCAGGACACCGGCAGTAATACGTTGCTGCAGCGATACGTGCCGACCGAGCTGCAGGCGCGAGTCTTCGCCAACCTCTACACGGCTATCGGCGTGGCCGCTGGGTTGTCGTATGTCGCCGGGGGCGTCGCGTTGGCGTCCGTGTCACCGCGGGCGGTGCTGGCCGGAGCGGGCGCCGCCGGGATCGTGGTCGCAATCGGCACCGCGGTCGCGCTCAGCCGGGCCACGAAAACAGCAGAAAATGGCTAGCAGCATTGCTCAGGAGAATTCTGCTCAGCCGGCCGATTTCTGACTGGTGAGTAGGCGACGCAATGCCGACGGCGTATTGCCGAGGTGATCCCGTACCGTCCGGGTCAGATGTGCCTGGTCGGCGAATCCGAGGTCCGTTGCCAACGTCGCCAGGCTGGGCTCGCCCGCCGCCAAGCGGTCCAGGGCGCGGGTTATCCGGATCCGGTTGCGATAGTGCGTCAGGGAAACGCCGAGCTCGCGCGGAAACGCGCGGCTGAGCCGGTACGGCGACACCCCGAGCAGCCGGGCGAGCGAGCCGAGCCGCTCCGCCAGCGGATGGCCGGCGGCAATAGCGGCCCGCGCATTCTCGACCAACGTACGGTCTGCGTTGGTCGGTTGCCGATTGGCCGGGGTAGACGCGCCCGCCGTTTGCGACAGCACGCCGGCAAGCAGCTCCAGCAGCTGCTCGGTGAGCGCATAGCCGGGGTCTGCCCGGGCAGCGATCAGTCTCCGATGGGCCAGCTCGATGCGAGCATTGGTATAGGCTCGGTGGCCGACTATTCGGGCATCACCGGCCATCGAGTGCCAAAGTCGTGGGCTGAATGAGATGAGGGTGGCCATCTCGCCGGTTGCCGGGTGGGCGAACGACCGCGCCGTTCCCGGCACTCCCAGGTAGCACACCGCACTGTCCACATCGGAGACAATGCCGCCACTGCGGACCCGAAACATGCCCGCTCGTACCAATACGATCTGATAAGTGGTCTGCTGCTCGCCGAACCACCCCGTGTGGTCGTCGAGACAGCTGAATTCATGAACGGCGAAATCTCGATCGGTCGCCAGCTCAACTGCGGTTCCCAGGTGCATACATAAGGACGTTACAGCCGGTCGGCCGGGCAGGCCGCAAGAATCTTCAAGACCACCCGAGGCGCTACGCGACAGACTCGCAGCAACGTACGGGGGAGTGGGCCTCCGACGATTGGGAGGATCTCATGCGAGCTTCGTTCACCTCATCGCGGCGCCGGTGGGCCGCGGCACTTGTCGCGGCGCCCATGGTCGCCGCGATCGTCATTCCGGCTACGTCATCGAGCGCCGCTGGAAAGAGCGTCAAGGCACATCATCCGCCGAAAGCCGCGGCAATCGTCGCCGCGTTGGACACCGAGTATCAAGCTGCGGTAAAGCGTAACGACGCGGTAACGATGAGCCGCCTGCTTGCTGACGACTTCGTACTCGTCGTCGGCTCGGGAGTGACCATCACGAAAGCTGATCTCGTGAACGGCGCGCGGGTCAAGGAGTGCATCTGGGAACAGCAGCAGGAGGTGAACGGCACGCAGACCGTTCGCGTCTTCGGCCACACCACGGCGGTGGTAACGGCCCAGCTGTGGGAGAAGGGCACCTGCACCGACGGGTCGAAACCCGACGCGCATCTGTGGTTCAGCGACACCTATGTGCGCTCGCACGGCCACTGGCGTTATGAATTCGGCCAGGCGTCCCGCGCGCTATAAGTCTCCGCGTGCGGGCAACGGGGGACGGCCCCGGGCGTGTTGCCTGGGGCCGTTACGTTGACTTCCTTATCAGCCGGTCGATCTCGCGGCTCACGGCTAATCCGCCGACGTAGGCATTGGCCAGCATCACCACGTCCAGGTCGGCGGCGGGATAGTAGCGGGCAATTGTGCTTACCCCGGCGTTGCCGCCATCCTTGTAGTAGTTCCAGATCGAGCCGTCCGGATTGCGGGTGAATGCCAGACCGAACCCGTACCACACGTCACCGTCGTCGGACCTGTCATGGAGGACCTGCGGGGTGAGGAATTGTTCGGTGCGTTCGGCCGACAGCAGCTCGCGGCCGCGCACGGCACGCAGAAATCGCACCAGGTCGTCGACTGTGGAATGCGCACCGCCGTCGGGTGAGCCGATCGAGGGGTAGCTGAAGATGTTCTGCTTCCAGCCGGTGATGCGCCGGTCGGCGTCCAGGACGGGGTCCCAGCCCTCGGCGACGTTCGGCGCCGCCTCACGGCGATCGTAGAAATCGGATGCGGTCATGCCTGCGCGCGCGAAGACAACATTGCGAATATGGTCGCGATATGCCGTGCCGGTGATCTCCTCGATTGCCAAGCCGGCCAGTACGTATCCGCTGTTGCAATACCGGCAGCCCTTGCCGGGCGCGAAGTTCGGCGGTTTGTGCGCGAATTGTGGGAGCAGATCGCGGGTTGTCGATACCGAGTAGACCGGTTTGTCGACCCACAATGCCTCGTAGCTCTCGCCGGCCTCTTCGTCCGCGTCATCGGCGATGCCGGAGGTATGCGTGAGCAGGTGCCGCATGGTTGCTTCGGCGGAGATCGCGGTGCCGGACAGGTCGACGATCTTGGTGATCGGACTGTCGAGATCCAGCCGGCCCTCGTCCACCAACTGCAATGCGGCGACGGAGGTGAAGAGCTTGGTGATTGACGCTGTGTCGAACCGGGTTGCGCGCGTCGGTCGCACCGGCCACCGCCGGCTGGCCCACCCGTACTGGCCGGAGAACAGCGTCTCGTCGCGGTGCTTGATGAGCACGACCCCGGAGAATTGGTCACCGGCGGCCCGCGCGTTCAGCCAGGCATCCAGCTCGGCAAAGGACATTCGCCGAGAGTAGCGGTATCCGCCGGTCCCGTCGCTCGGTTTACCTCTGGACGTGGTTCGGGGCGTCGCGAGACCCGGATATGCGGCCAGTCTCTCGGCGACTGTTCTAATCTTCTTGTTTCGGGCAGGATGGTGCACGTGGTGGAGCGCATCCGATGGTCTGATCGGGAGAATGCGGCCGCGTATCGGCGGTTTGCCGATACGTACCCGATGTACCGGGACACCAGCCGCGATCTCGTAACCCGGGCGAGGGTCGAGCACGCGCGTTCCGTCGTCGACCTGTGTTCGGGCACCGGTGCGACCACCGAGGCGATCCTCTCGGTCCTGCCGGCGGACGGGCGGGTGGTGGCGGTCGACGGATCGGCAGCGATGCAGGCCGAGGCGCAGAATGCGATTGACGATTCGCGCGTGCGATATGTGGTGTGTCGCGCCGAAGAATTCGACCGGCATGTCGATGAGCCGGTCGACGCCGTGATCTGCAATTCGGCGATCTGGCAGACCGACATGCCGGCCACATTTGCCGCTGCCCGCCGGGCGCTCGCACCGGGTGGACGGATCGTATTCAATGTTGGTGGGCACTTCGTGGCGCTGCCGAGGGTCGAGGAGCCGGAACAACCCGCGCCGGGTTTCCCTGAGTTGGTGGTGAAGTATGCCATCGGCGGGCGGTCACGACGAGACCATCGGACCGGTCCGCAGCGTACGGCCGAATCGATCAATGAATTGGTTCGGGACGCCGGTCTCGAGGTGGTGTCGAATGACATCGTCGGTTACGAATCGACCGTGGAGCAGAATCGGGCCTGGCTGTCCATTCCGATATTCGCGGCTCGCTTTGACGGACTGTCATACCAGCAGCTGATGGAAATCTTGGAAAGGGCGTACCAGGAGGTCGACAAAGAGCGCACGTCGATCACCCGCTGGCTAATCGTGACCGCGGCGGCGTCAAAATCGGACGGTGCCGCTTCGCCGGGAAGGGGAAGTGGCACCGTCCGAAATCGCTAGGTCAGGTGCTCCGCATTGATCCTAATGAACTCGACACGCGATGATGCCTGACCGGACTGGCAAATCATACTTACGTGTCCGCTGGCATCTGGTATATCGACAATGGCATCGAGGGTGATCTCATTGAAGAACAGTGGCGCGAGATTTCCCGGCCCCGCGCTCTTCGTCCTCGTTGTCGCGACGTCGACCTGCTGACCGCCCGTGTTGAGCTCGCACTGCCACTGCGGGTCGTGGTCCGGATTGACCAGGCTGCCGTGTGCGCTTATTAGCCACTCGCCATTCGGCACGTCTATGCCGGCAACCGTGGTTGGATCCCCATTCGGCACATCGGCGCTCGCGACGTACGCCTGATGAGCGTCCGAAATCCCGGGCGGACCCGGCGGTCCATCAGCACCGGTGGGCCCGGTCTGCCCGGTGGGTCCGGCATCGCCGGTTTGGCCCTTAGCGCCGGTCGCTCCCGTGTCGCCGGTCCCACCTTTTATCCCCGCGATGCCTTTCGCTCCAGTGTGATTCCAGTCGACGGCCGTTTCGCCGGACAGGCATCGGCCTTGTCGATCGCTGTCGACCACCCGCAGCGATCCGACTACATTGTTATAACAGCCATGGATTATGCCAGCGCTGTCGGGAATTGACGCGTCGGCGGCGGAAGCGCCTACGATTACCGCGCCGATACCCAACACGATCGCCGTGCGAGGGCCTATGAACATGCTCGGCCTCTTTCCGTCGTGGACTTGATGTCGCGCATCAGCCGAGCCTTACGGCGATCATCTTGATCTTGTCTACGTCTGATGAGGGCTTCCCGGAAGTGCATGTCATCGTGACGGTCGCGGTACCGCCGAGCTCCGTGTAACCCTCGAGGGTGAGCTCGTTGTTGTCGATATTGTCGCCAAATGGCCCGCCGCCGCTCTGAGTCCTGGTTTCGGCGTAGTCGATCTCCGTTCCGGCGGAGATCAGTCGACAGTTCCAAAAGGCGTCGTTGTCCTGGTTGTGCACTGTTCCGTGAGCCCGTACGAGCCACTTGCCGCGGCCAAGGGTCAGGCTGACGAGATCCGTTGGACCTCCGTTTGGGACATCTTTGTAGTCGGCCGATATCTGCTGACTGTCCGTGCTTCCCGGTGCCCCCTGCGGTCCGGTGGCGCCGGTGTCGCCAGTCTCACCAACCGGCCCGGTGTCGCCCTTCGGACCATCAGCGCCCGTCGCACCGTTGTCACCCTTCGGTCCTTGGTCGCCCGCGGGACCCTGCGGACCGGTCTGGCCCCATTGGATGGCGGTCTCGGTCGGTAAGCAGCGACCATTGTTGTCGGTATCGATCACCCGGACCGAGCCGGTGAGCTTGCTGTAACAACCGTGAATGGTGCCAACGGGGTCCGGAATCGATGCATAAGCTACCGATCCGCCAACGACCGCGAGCCCAATACCCATTCCGATTGCCGTTCGTAGGCGCCTCTTTGTCGACATTGTCCTATTCCCCCTATAGTCGCGCCATATTGGCGACTGCGCTGGTCACGAAGCTAGGGGTGACTTCAGCGAGGCGAATCAGTAGAACTACCTGATTTCTATGTCGACCGCCGACCGGCACATGGCTACGGTTGCGAATCGGCCGTCTGGGGCCTGTTTGGGTATCGACGGTCGAATGGGTCGCGCAAGGTGCTGTTTGGATTAGAAGGGCGGCGGGTCATTGTTGATCGGCGTGGGCTTTGGTGCGACGTTGGTGGTGTTCTTGGTGGGGAAGCGTCGAGGATAGGTGATGTAGGTGCGGCCGGTCGGGCTTGTCCATTTCAGCTCGCCGTGATCGTGTTGTTCGACCTTCCAGCCCGCGTTATGGTTTTCGCCGATGGTTTTGATCTGGTGATGGCGTCTACAGAGGCAGCCGAGGTTGGCTTCTTCGGTTTTCCCGTCCGGGAAGTGAATCGTGTGGTCGATGTCGGCGCGGGCGGCCGGTTGGGCGCAGCCGGGAAACCGACACGTGCGGTCACGCGCGCGAATCAAATCGGCGAGCGCGGCGGAGGGCCGGTAACGGTTGCGCCCGACGCCGGTCACCACTCCGGTGTCGTCGGTGCGCAACGACTGCCACACGGATTCGGCGGCGATATTACGGGCCGTAGTCGCAGTAACCGGTCCGTAACCGATCAGGTCGGCCGGATCGTCATTTTTCCCGATGAGGGTGGCATCGGTCATGATCAGCTGCACGAGAGCGCGGCCCGTCGGACCGGCATTGCCGTAGATGACGTCGGCGAGCACGTCGGCGCGGAGTTGGTCCATCGACCGAGTTTCTGCCGTCGATCGGGCACGCCGGGCGAGATCGTCGAGGCGGGCATACAGGGCGACCGCGTGTTGCGCCGGCAATAGTGCGGTGAATTCGGCCATCCCGTCCGGTCGGTGGGACACGACGACCTTCCGTTCCTTCTTCGCTTCCTCAGTGCGCCGTTGCGCGGCTTCGGCATCGACCGCCACCACGGCGCGTTTCACCTGCCGCCGCAACTGGCCGGGAGTAATGTCCGCGACTCCGTCGAGCACCTGCGCTTCCACCGCGGCCACGGCCTCCGGGCTGAGATTCAGCGTTTCCTCGGAGATGATCCGCGCCTTGCTAGATGTGACAGAACCAGATTCCATCGCGGCCAGCGTTTTCGGCAGTCGTTGGATGAGCTCGATCGCCCAGTCCAGTCGAGCCGCGCCAGTCCGCGGTGCCAAGCACATCGCGGCGGCGACCTCATCGCCCGCGCCCTCATCAAACAGCGACGCCGGCGCCTCGCCCAGATAGCCCGGCCGACGAGATGCAAACTCGCCCAGCACTTTTGCCTGCACCGCATCCTGCCACGATCGCGATTTCTCTATCGCCACGCATGCGGACAACAAGTCCTCATCATCGAGCGAACCGAGCTCGTGCCCGGCAATCGCATCCATGACCTCACCACCCGGCCGCAAATCGTCCCACCGAAAGGGCGACTCGCCAGGCTCAACAGGCCCGGTGGGCTCAAGCCGGACAGCTGGTGTAGCCACGCTTTCGAGCCACGCCTGCAAGCCCGCGACCTCCGCGTCCAAATCCACAAACATCGAAGCGCACCGCGCCGGACTCAACTCTTTATCCGAACGAACGTCAACGACAGCCAACGTAACCCCCGAGAGTCTCGATGGGAACGTACATTCGAAAGTCTATCACGCCGATAAGGGCAAGAGCAGGCAGAAGCCTTCTACAGCAGGGGTTCCAGCGCAGTCGGTGAGTTAGACGTTGATCTGACGCGCCCAGGCGGCGACCGACTGTGCCGTCTCGGTTTCGTTGAGAATGCTCGTGTCGAAACGCGGTTGAAGGTGGCTGCGCAGGCGGCTTGCCCATCGCAGTTGCCTGTCGATGAATTCCGGCGTGCTCCCCCGCCACGGCGGTCGGGCGGTGAGTCGCGAGCGCAGCACCGCATCTGGTGCGTCCAGCAAACAGAATCGTATCTCGCCGACAAGCGCCCGGGACGGCAACGCCTCGAGCTGATCCGGCACGAATGTCGTACATAATATCGTTGTCCGGCCGTTCAACGCGATCGCATGCGCCAACTGCAACCACGTATCTCGCCAAACATCCCAGCCCAACTCGGCAATGCGTAATGTCAGGTCCGCGTCGAACGTGTCGCACTCTGGCAAATACGCCGGCAGCTGCTCGGCAACGGTGGTCTTACCGCTGCCGCTCACTCCGGCCACCACAAACAGCGTGCGTTGGGCCAGTCGCGTTTCCCAGCCACACACGGCACACCGCAATACCTGATCGGCCGGGTAGGCAAAGGTCGACGTGTCGGGGCCGCACTGCATGCAGAAACCGGCAGTCGGCGGATCGGCGACAGCTCCCATGGCCGCCGATGGTAGGGCCCTGGATGCGGTTGCCAGCAACTCTTTTTACGCAAATGGCTTCCCGGTCCCAACCGACTCGTCACACCGGTCCGGACCGACCTCGTGGCGTAGGCTCTGATCCGGCGCCAGCAGCGGCGTCGCGACGAGACGGAGGCGCGTTCGTGCAGAGTGAAATCCCGGCATTGATCCCGTGGCCGGCGCAGCTCACCTCGACCGGGAAGGCATACGAGCTGACTCCAGCGACCAGCATTGTGGCCGATCCCGGCACCGCCGGCGTAGCGGCGCTGCTGCACGATGAGCTGAGCCTGCCGCTCCCGGTGGGGCAGCCGCCGACTGCTGGCGCGATCACGCTGACGATCGATGCCGCGCTCCCGCACGAGGGCTACCGGCTGCACGTCGCCGAGGACGGCGTACATATCGCCGGCGGCGACCCGGCCGGCGTCTTCTACGGCACCCGGACACTGTTGCAGCTGCTGCCGGCGCAGGTCTTTGCCGGCCCGGCGGACGGCGCGCAGTGGTCGGTGCCCGGCGTCGACATCACCGACCAGCCGGCATTCGGCTGGCGCGGTTCGATGCTCGATGTCGGCCGGCATTTCCGGTCCAAGGATTTCATTCTTCGCTATCTCGACCTGTTGGCGCTGCACAAGATGAATGTGCTGCATTGGCATTTGTCCGAGGATCAGGGCTGGCGGGTGGAGATCCGTCGCTATCCGCGGCTGACCGAAATTGGCGCGTGGCGGTCGGGGACGCTCATCGGCCGGCCAAACCGTACCGACCCGTCGCAGGACAAATATGACGACGTAAGGCACGGCGGCTTTTATACGCAGGACGAGATTCGCGAGGTCGTGGCGTATGCCGCCGAACGCTTTATTACGGTGGTCCCGGAAATCGACCTGCCCGGTCATTCACAAGCCGCGATCGCGGCCTACCCGGAGCTCGGCAACACCGGCAAGCAAATCGAGGTAGGGCGCACGTGGGGCGTAATCGAAGACGTGCTCAACGTCGAGGATTCGACCGTTGACTTCTACAAGAATGTGTTCGCCGAGCTCTTTGAGCTGTTCCCGAGCGAGTTCATCCACGTGGGCGGCGACGAATGCCCGAAGACGCAATGGAAAGAGAGTCCGCGGGCGCAGGAGCGAATGCGCGAGCTTGGGCTGAGCGATGAGGACCAGCTGCAGTCGTGGTTTATCGGGCAGCTCGACGAGTTCTTTGCCGCGAATGGCCGGCGGCTGCTCGGCTGGGACGAGATTCTCGAGGGTGGCCTGGCGCCGGGCGCGACCGTTATGTCGTGGCGCGGCGAGGAGGGCGGCATCGAGGCGGCAAGGGCCGGGCACGACGTAGTAATGACGCCGACGTCGCATGTCTACTTCGACTACTCCCAGGCGGCGGACTCGACCACCGAGCCACTCAACATCGGCGGCTACATCTCACTCGAGAAGGTGTACGAATACCAGCCGGTGCCGAAAGAGCTGAGCGCGGCCGCGGATCATGTGCTGGGTTCGCAGTTCAACCTCTGGACCGAATACATGCCAACCGCCGAACAGGTCGAATACATGGCCTTTCCGCGTGGATGTGCCTTCGCCGAGGTCGTGTGGTCGGCTGATCGGCAGCAGTACGGCGAGTTTCTTGGGCGGCTGCGCGGGCATCTGGCACGGCTGGATGCACTTGGCGTGCACTACCGCCCGCTGGACTGATGCCCTGATGAATGAGTTTTCCGGGCGCACCGCCGTGGTGGCCGGTGGATCGACCGGAATTGGTCTGGCCACGGCGCGACTGCTCGCCGAACGTGGCGCGAAGGTGTCGTTGTGTGGCGTCGACCAGGCAAGCATCGACGCCGCGCTGGCCGATATCGAAGGCGAGGTAACCGGGGTCGCCTTGGATGTACGGGATCGCGCGGCCGTAACCGAATTCGTGACAGCCGCTGGCACGATCGACGTACTCGTCTGGTCGGCCGGAATTCAGCGATACGGGACCGTCGTCGACACCGACGAGTCCCTTTGGGACGAGGTGCTCGCGGTCAACCTTAAAGGCGCATATTCGATGTGCCAGGCCGCGATACCGCACATGCCGGCCGGAAGCGCGGTGGTCGTCGTTTCGTCGGTGCAGGGGCTCGCAACCCAGCCCAGAGTCGCCGCCTACACCGCAAGCAAGGCCGGTCTACTCGGCCTAACCCGGGCGATGGCCATCGACCACGCGCCGGCCGGAATTCGGGTGAACGCGGTCTGCCCGGGATCGGTCGATACGCCGATGCTGCGACGGTCGGCGGCATTGTTCGCCGGCGCGGACAGCGCCGAGGAGATGGTGCGGCAATGGGGTAGCGCGCATCCGCTAGGTCGGGTGGCCAGGCCCGACGAGGTAGCGCAAGTAATATGCTTTCTCGCCAGTGATCGAGCGTCGTTTGTGACCGGCGCCGAGATCAAGGTCGACGGCGGCTTGCTCGCCGGCATTGGGGTTGCCCTTCCCGAGACGCAGAAATGAGGCAGGCAGTGGAATTTGCCGACCGGATTAGTGCCCTCCGAGTAATTCCGGTGGTGGAGATACCCGGGGTCGAATACGCCGTGCCGCTGGCCGAGGCGCTTGTCGGCGCCGGGTTGCCGTGCGCGGAGATCACGTTTCGTACCGACTCGGCGGCCGCTGCCATCGCCGCGATCGCGGCGAGCGTCCCGGATATCTATCTGGGTGCCGGGACGGTGCTGAGCGTTGAGCAGGCCGATGCGGCGATAGCCGCGGGAGCCAAGTTCCTTGTGGCGCCCGGCTTCAACCCGAGGGTGGTCGCGCACGCCGCAAATCGCGGCATTCCCATGCTGCCGGGCATAGCCACACCCACCGATATCGAGCAGGCGTTGAGTTACGGCATTTCGTTGGTGAAATTCTTCCCGGCGGAGGCGAACGGCGGCGTGAGCTACCTCAAGGCCGTGGCCGCCCCGTACGGAGGCGTTCGATTCGTCCCGACCGGTGGTGTCGGGCCGAAAAACCTGCTGAGCTATCTGGGGCTCCCGCAAGTGGCGGCCTGCGGTGGCAGTTGGATGGTCAAGAAGGATCTGATTGTGGCGAAGGATTTCGACAGCGTCGGTCGGCTCGCGGCCGAAGCGGTCGCGCTGGCAGCGGAATCGGAGGTGCGCTGATGCCCGTCGAGCTCGGTCGGCCCGTTCGTTCGGCCGAAAGCTGCAGGTGGGATCTGGTCTCGCTGGGCGAGGTGATGCTGCGACTCGATCCCGGCGAGGGTCGTATCGCGCGGGCCCGGCAGTTTCAGGTATGGGAGGGCGGCGGTGAATACAATGTCGCCCGTGGGCTGCGCCGGTGTTTCGGCCTGCGCACGTCGGCCGTAACCGCGCTGGCCGACAACCCGGTCGGCCGGCTCGTCGAGGACATGATGCTGCAAGGCGGCGTCGACATCAGCCATCTGCACTGGGTCCCGTATGACGGGGTCGGTCGCACTGTCCGCAATGGACTCAACTTCACCGAGCGCGGTTTCGGTGTTCGGGGCGGCGTCGGCTGCTCGGATCGAGGCGCAACAGCGATCTCTCAACTGCGCCCGGGCGCCGTCGACTGGGACGAGATATTCGAACGGGAAGGCGCGCGTTGGCTACATACCGGCGGGATTTACGCCGCACTCAGCGAATCCGCCGCCCAGGTAGCGCATGAAGCGATGTCGGCGGCCAGGCGGCACGGCACGATTGTGTCCTACGACCTGAATTACCGGCCGTCGTTGTGGAAGGCGATCGGTGGTCCCGAACGCGCCCGCGAGGTTAACGCCGGCCTGGCGCCGCTCGTGGACGTCATGCTGGGCAACGAAGAGGATTTCACCGCGGCGCTGGGCTTTGAGGTCGAAGGTGTTGACCCGAATCTTTCCAGCCTCGACCCGGAGCGCTTCGGCAACATGATGGCGCGGGTCTCGGCGGCGTACCCGAATATCGGGCTGATCGCAACCTCGCTGCGCGGCGTGCACAGTGCCACCCGCAATGACTGGAGTGCGGTCTGCTGGACCGGCGGGAAGCTGGTGCAGGGCCGGGAATTGCCGGAGCTGGAAATACTCGACCGCGTCGGCGGCGGGGATTCCTTCGCGTCGGGGCTGATATACGGCGTGCTATCGGGATTCGATGTGACGACCGCGTTGGATTACGGCATCGCGCACGGCGCATTGGCGATGACCACCCCCGGCGACACATCGATGGCCACGCTGGCCGAGGTGGAGTCGCTCGTCCGTGGCGGCAGCGCCCGCGTCCAGCGCTAGCTGACGCGCCCTTTCCCGCGAAGCGCTTGCCCTTATCGATCTTGACCTTATCGTCGGCCGCTGTCCGATTTGTCCAGCAATAAGGTCAAGATCGGCGGTGGAGAGTGGTCCGGAGATCGAGGGGCTGGATCAACGGACGTTACGGAGACTCGGGTGGGTGCAGCACCGCGAACGGGTCGGTGATCTCCAGATTCCGGCCCCGAAACCGGAATAGCGCCGCCGGTCGACCGCCGGCCCGGCCGGACGGTGCGGCGGCACCGGTTGGCTCGATCTGCCCGCGCCGCAGCAGGATCCGCTGCAAATTGGTCGGCGATACATCATGCCCGAGAGCGGCATGGTAGTAGCTGGCGAGCTCGGAAATCGTGAATGCGGGCGGGGCCAGCGCAAAACCGAGATTGGTGTAGGAGAGCTTCGAGCGCAGCCGGCGGGCACCCGAGGCGAGCAGGCTGGCGTGATCAAACGCGATCGGCGGCAGCGCGGCGACCGGATGCCAGCGGGTGTCGGTAGGCAGCTGCGGATCGATGTGCGCGGGCACCAGCCCGAGGTAGGTGGTGGCGATCACCCGCCGGCCCGGATAGCGATCCACCTCGCCGCGGGTCTCCAGCTGCTCCAGGTGCGACAGGTCGCGGATGTCCACCTTCTCGGCCAGCTGCCGCTTGATCGACGGCTTGAGCGACTCGTCGTCGGCGAGCGTGCCACCGGGCAGCGACCAGCGCCCCGAGAACGGCTCCCGGGCGCGCTGCCACAACAGCACCGCCAACTCGGCGGCCCGCACCTGCAACACGACCGCGAGCACCTCGTGCCCGGTCGGCGAACGATGCGTTAACGGCCCGCTACGGCTGGTTGTCGGGGCCGTTTCCGGACGGCCGAGCTGATTGCTCCGCTCACGAGTCGCTTCGCGACGTGAGCTGCGTTGCTTTTCGGTGTTGGCTGCCACAGCACCATGGTAAAGTCCCTGGGAGTTTCCGCCTGACAGACGGAAACTCCAGAGTGTCCAGCACTGCAGAAGAAGGTGCCATGTCAGCACTGCCTGTAGAGACCGCATGGGCGCAGGAGGTACGCCGCCTGGCCCGCGAACGTGGGGCGGTCATCCTCGCCCACAACTACCAGCGCCCCGAGATCCAGGATGTCGCCGATCACGTCGGCGATTCGCTGGCGCTGTCCCGGCTCGCCGCCAAAACGCCCGAGCAGACGATCATTTTCTGCGGCGTGCATTTCATGGCCGAGACCGCCAAAATCCTGGCACCGGAAAAGACGGTGTTGATCCCCGATCCGGCCGCCGGCTGTTCCCTTGCCGACACCATCACCGCCGATGAGCTGCGGGAATGGAAGTCGGAGCACCCGGGTGCGGTCGTCGTTGCCTATGTCAATACCTCGGCCGCGGTCAAGGCCGAAAGCGATATCTGTTGTACGTCCTCGAATGCCGCGGATGTCATACGGTCAATTCCGGCGGATCGCGAGATCCTCTTTCTTCCTGACCAGTTCCTGGGCGCGCACGTTCAGCGCGTCACCGGCCGGAAGAATATCCACGTCTGGGCCGGCGAATGCCACGTGCACGCCGGTATCAACGGCGCCGACCTGCGGGCGAAGGTCGAGGCGGAGCCGGATGCCGAGCTGTTGGTGCACCCCGAATGCGGGTGCGCGACCTCTGCGCTCTATCTCGTGGGGGCCGGCGCGGTGCCGGCCGACCGGGTCAGCGTGTTGTCGACCGGTGGCATGCTCGAACGGGCCAAGACGACAAAGGCAGCTCGCGTTCTCGTCGCCACCGAAACCGGAATGCTGCACCAGCTGCGCCAGGTCAACCCCGGCACCGACTTCGCCGCCGTCAACGACCGCGCGGTGTGCCATTACATGAAGATGATTACGGCCGAGAAGCTGCTGCGTTCGGTACGAGAGGGCACGGTGGAAATTACTGTTCCGGCCGACATTGCCGAGCGCGCGCGTGGCGCGGTCGACCGCATGGTGGAAATCGGCTCACCGTCGGTGGGTGGCGAATGACAGCGACGCTGTGCGAGCCGGCGCTCGCTGTCACCGCGCGGCTCGCCGGGCCACGGCCGACCTGGGAACGCCGGGCCGACGTGATCGTCGTGGGCTCGGGTGTGGCGGGGCTCAGCCTGGCGCATTCCCTTGCCGGCTCGGGTCTTTCGGTGGCCATCGTGACCAAGGCGACCGTTGGCGAGGGCAGCACGACCTGGGCGCAGGGTGGTGTGGCCATCGCAAGCGGCGTCGGCGACTCGCCCGAGGAACACCTGCGCGACACCCTCGTCGCCGGCGCGGGTCTGTGCGACGAGGCGGCGGTGCGCATTCTGGTAACCGAAGGCCCGGCCGCGGTGGACACAATTCTGCGGGCCGGCGCGCAATTCGACACCGACTCCGACGGTCGGCTGCAATTCACCCGTGAGGGCGGCCATTCCCGGGCCCGTATCGTGCACGCCGGCGGCGACGCCACCGGGCTGGAAATCCAACGTACGCTGGAGAAGGCCGTACACAATGTGGACGTCTTCGAGCACGCGTTCGCGCTGGATGCGCTCACCGATCAGTACGGCGCGGTGGCCGGTCTGCGGGTCGGTCGGCTGGATGAGAATGGCAATTGCCTCGAGGTGGGAATAGTACGGGCCCGCGCCGTCGTGCTTGCGACCGGCGGGATGGGCCAGGTGTACGCCAGCACCACCAACCCCGAAGTGTCCACTGGGGACGGTGTAGCGCTCGCGCTGCGGGCCGGCGCCGAGGTGCGTGACCTGGAGTTCGTGCAATTCCATCCGACCGTGTTCTACCGCGGGCCGGGCGCACGGGGCCGGCAGCTGCTCATTTCCGAGGCGGTGCGTGGTGAGGGCGCGATCCTCGTGGACGCCGACGGGGAGCGGGTCATGGCCGGTGCGCACCCGCTCGCCGACCTCGCGCCACGCGACGTGGTCTCGGCCACGATGGCGGCCCGGATGGCCCGCACCGGCGTCGACCATCTCTATTTGGATGCCCGCGATCTCGGCGAAGACACGCTGCTGCGCCGTTTTCCCACCATCGTCGCGGGCGTCCGGTCGGCCGGTATCGACCCGGTGACCGAGCCGATCCCGGTAGCGCCGGCCGCGCATTACGCGTGCGGCGGGGTGACCGCCGACATGTCCGGCCGCACGTCGGTCACCGGCCTCTATGCGATCGGCGAGGTGGCGTGCACCGGTGTGCACGGCGCCAACCGATTGGGCTCCAACAGCCTGCTCGAAGGGTTGGTGACCGCACGACGGCTGGCGACCTTGCTCAAGGCCGAGTTGCCGCCGCAGCGGGCGATCGAGGACACGTCGATCGCGGGCAGCACGATCGACGCCGGGGCAAGGCTGGAGCTGACCGTCGGAATGGCCCGCGACGTCGGTGTCATGCGGACGCCTGAGGGAATGCGCGATATGGCTCGGCTGCTGCAAAAGGCCGCCCCGGCAGGCGATCCAGGGCTCGCGGCATGGGAAGCGACCAATATCCATACGATCGCTACCGCGCTCACCGCGGCCGCGCTGTGCCGGGCGGAGAGCCGCGGCGCACACCGTCGCAGCGATATCACCGACCGGCGCGACGAATGGTTGCGGCATATCACGATTACCGCACGCGACGGCGTACTCAGTACCGGGGAGACCGCATGAGCCTGTCCGACAGCGACATTCAGCGAGTGGCTCGCCTCGCGCTCGACGAGGATCTGGCGGGCGGCGTCGACGTAACGACCGAGTCCACAGTGGATCCCGAGAGTCACGGGAGTGCCGACTTCGTCGCTCGCGAGGGCGGTGTGGTGGCCGGCATCCCGGTCGCGGCCGCTATTGTCGAGCTGCGATTCGGCGGCGCGGGCACCGTCAAGCCGTTGGTCGAGGACGGCGCCGAGATCGTGGCCGGTGACGTCGTACTCACGATCACCGGCCCGACCCGCGAGATCCTCACCGCGGAACGCAGCGCGCTGAACCTTCTCTGCCACCTGTCCGGGATCGCGACCACGACCGCACACTGGGTCGAGGCGGTAAAAGGCACCGGGGCCGTCATTCGGGACACCCGCAAGACGATGCCGGGGCTGCGCGCCCTGGAGAAATACGCGGTGCGCCGCGGTGGCGGGCAGAATCATCGCCGCGGGCTCGCCGACCAGGCGCTCATCAAGGACAATCATGTGATCGCGGCCGGCGGGGTAACCGCGGCATTGGCAGCGGTACGGGCCCGTTATCCCGAGCTCATCTGCGAGGTCGAGTGCGACACCGTCGCGCAGGTGGCCGAGGCGGTCGCGGCCGGCGCCCGACTCGTGCTGCTGGACAACATGGAAATCCCACAGCTCGTTGAGTCGGTGCGCATTGCCCGAGCCAAGAACGTCCGTACCGAGGCCAGCGGCGGGTTCGGGCTCGACCGGGCCCGTGCGGTGGCCGAAACCGGCGTGGATTTCCTCTCCGTGGGTGCGCTCACCCATTCGGCGGCCGCGCTGGACATCGGTCTCGACCTGAGATAGGCCCGACCACTCGACCAGCCCCCATCCCACCCGGCCCATGATCGACATCGAGCTGTGGTTGCTATGGCAACCACCAGACGATGTCGATCACGGGCCCGGGACGGTCGCGTGTGTCGCATTTGGGCGATCTCGTGAGATGGTGTTCATGCGCCCGTCGCTGGCTCGCCGAAGTACGGCCACCTGTGCGGCGGAGGGTGCGATGACTCGTCGCCTTCGGAGGTCTTTCGTGCTGCCTGCCGCCCGTATCCTGAGTGTTGCCGCCACCGTGGCCGTGTTGGCTCCGATGTCGTACGCGGCCGCCGATTCCGCGCCCGCGTCGGACAGCGGGCCCGCGGTCAGCGCCACCCTCGCCCAGCACATTCCGGTCGGCAACGGCGTCAACCTCGGCGGATTCAGCGACCTCTACCCCCGCGACGGCTCTGGTCGGCATTTCTGGACGATCACCGACCGCGGCCCCAACTTCGACCGGGACACCGGGCAGGGCTTCGTCGATCCCAAATTCACGCCGCGCATCCTGGCGATCGACGTGAAAGGCTCGAAGCTGACCGTCAGCAAGCAGATCCTGCTGCACCTGCCAAGGGGCGTCACCGACCCGGTGACCGGCGGCTCCAACATCACCGGCCTACCGAACATCAGCACCGACACTGCGGCGTTCGACCCGGCCGGAAATCAGCTGCCGTTCGACCCGTATGGCGTCGACAGCGAAGGCGTCGTGCGCGCGCCGAACGGTTCGTTCTGGATTTCCGACGAATACCGGCCGAGCGTGCTGCACATCGCCGCCGACGGCACCGTACTGTCGCGCCTGGTGCCGTCCGATCAGACGGCGTACAGCGCGAAGGGAATCGACGTGCAGCGCATACTGCCGGCGGTTCTGTCGAAAGAAAAGAGTAACCGCGGTATCGAGGCGTTGACGATTTCCGCGGATGGCCGAACGCTGTACGCCGGAATGCAAAGCCCGCTGAACAACCCGACTACGAAGATTTCCGCGGCCTCACGCAACATGCGAATCGTACAGCTGGATATCTCGCATGCAGCGAAACCGAGACTCGCCGCGGAATACCTGACAGTGCGGGACGCGGATAACTCCACCGACGGAGACTGGAAGAACTCGACCATGAGCTGGCTCGCGCCCGGTCAGCTGCTGGTCGAGGAGCGCGATGCGAAGGCACCGGCCAAGCACACGTATTTCTACGCCGTCGACCTGCGTCAGGCCAGCAATCTTCTCGGCACAAAATGGGATGACCCGGCTACCAGCCCGTCGCTGGAGCAGCTTGACCCGCCGGGGCTGGCGGCAAACGACGTGGTTGCCGGCGCGAAGCGCCTCGTGCTCGACGTGGCAGCGGCCGGCACGACCAATAGCAAACTGGAAGGCGTGGCCGTGCTGCGCCAGGGCCGTAGAACTGAAATAGCGGTGGTCGACGACAACGACTTCGACGTCAGCGGAATTGATGCGAGCGGCAACGTTCAATTCACCACGACACCGGAGCAGCTGGATATCTACCGGCTGCCCACTGCCCAGGTCTACAACTGAAGCTCGTCGGCGCTGGTGAAATGTAGTGCCCGGATGCCGAGCGCCCGGGCGGCGTCCACATTCTCCAACCGATCGTCGATGAACGTGGTTTCGGCCGCCGTCGTACCCAATTCGTCGAGCACGTGCTGGAATATGGCGGCGTCCGGCTTCACCGCACGAATACGGCAGCTGTAGAACCGCCGCGGAAATAGCGCCGCCCACGAGGCGTGGTCCATCGCGGTGGCCAGCGATTCCGGCGTATTCGACAACAGGGCGAGATCGGCGCCGCCGGCGGCCAGTCGCTCGACAACCGCGAACGTGTCGGCGTTGGCGTGCACCCAGCTGATGATGTCGAGCCGGTCGAGCTCGCCCGCTAGCGCCGCGTCGACCGGCCGCCCCAGCACCGCCGACCAGTACGGCCGTGGCTCGAGGTCACCCCGGTCGTAGCCCACGCGATGTTTCCAGTACCCGAGTGCGAAGTCGTCGGGCGCGGCACCGGCGCGGGCGGCCAGCGCCGCGAAGTCGGTGGCCGGCTGCGGGAGGGACAGCACGCAGCCGTAGTCGAAGACGGTCCAGCTAGTCATACGACGTTTCTATCGCAGCGGGCCGGGGTCGTTCGCGGTGGGCGAAGAGCCATCCGCTGCAATCCGTGTAAAGCTGTAATCACTGTTACACGTACATGAGTGAAATTCGGGAGGCAACGATGCGACGCGGACATTTTCGCGGTGAGTTCGGTGGCTGGCAGCGGGGCGAGCAGCCCCCGGCCGACGATGCGGCCGACTGGCTGGGCGGCCGGCTGCCGGAAGCGTGGTTCACCGGCGCACCCGAGGTGACGGTGGATCGCGAAGAGATCGTGATCGTCGGGACGCTGCCGGCGCCCGATGTGGCTGCCGATGCGACACCTGAGGCGACGAGCGCGGCCGAGGCGGGCCGGATCGGCCGGTTCCGCGAGGAGACGCGGGACGAGCGGATCGGGATCGCGCGGGAGGCCGAGGCGCGGTATCGGCGCAAGGTCGCCTGGGGCGCCACGATCGGCGAGACTCGGGAGCTGTTCACGGTGGCTGCGGTGCCGGTGATGACCCGGTTGCGGCAGCCCGATCGCCGGGTGCTGGACACTCTGGTCGACGCCGGGGTGGCGCGCTCGCGGGCCGACGCGTTGGCCTGGTGCGTGCGGCTGGTTGGTCAGCACGCCGACAGCTGGCTCGACGAGCTGCGCGAGGCGATGACGTCGGTAGACGAGGTTCGCACCCGCGGGCCGGAGCTGTAATCACGGCTCTAACGGGCCGGGATAGCGCCTGCGATTCCCGGCCCGTTAGGCGCGATGTGGTTGGCTATCACAGTTCGCGCAGATGGTTTACCGGGCGGAACGAAAATAATGTGGAACGGGCCACATGTATGTGTCGTTCCTGTGAATTCAATTTCGGAAAGACCGCCTTTCATCGGGACATAATTCCACGTGAGTCGCGTAGCCGCGACGGTCTCCGTACTATTGGAGCCGAATGCGGTCAGCTTCCGCAGCAACCAAACGCGTCTCCTTGGGGGTCCAACGCGTCGTGGTCGACCAGCCCAGCAGCAGCACGCCACCGAACGAGCCCGACGACAACAGGTCGGCGCGCGGGCGGCACCGTGCCGAGCGCCGGGAACAGCGCGACCTTGAGCGCCGCGAACAGCGCGATCTCAACCTTGGGCGGCGGGCGAGTGAACCCAGACCGGATGTCGAGCAGCCGACCGTAATAATCCCGGCGCTCGGCCGCTCGGAAGAGCGGTTGGCAGCGGCCCGGGCCAGTGAGGAGCTGACCAGCCCGCCGGTACGCCGTCGGCGCTGGCGCCGCGTAGTCGGCTGGAGCGCCGCCGCGCTGGTGCTGATCCTCGCGGGTGTGGCCACCTTTGGTTATCTGACCTATAGGCATTACGACGGCCGAATCAAACGCGAGGACGTACTCGCCAAATCCGACCCGCATATCGTGCAAAAGAAAAAACAAGAGCACGCGCAGAATTTCCTGCTCATCGGCTCCGATACGCGGTCCGGTGCGAACGGCAAATACGAGACGTCGGCCGGTGAGGTCGGCGGGGCGCGGTCCGACACCACCATTCTTGCCCATCTTTCGCCGGACGGCGGAAAGGCAACGATGGTGAGCTTTCCGCGCGATTCCTGGGTGGATGTCCCGTCCTGCAAAAAGCCGGACGGGTCAATGAGTCAGCCCTATACCGGCATGTTCAACTCGGCATTCGAGCTCGGCGGAGCCGCGTGCACGATCAAGCTGGTGCAGGCGCTCACTGGTGTCGAGATCAACCATTACGTACAGGTCGATTTCACCGGGTTCAAAACAATGGTGAGCGCACTGGGCGGTGTTCCGGTTTGCACGCCGACCCCGATCGACGATCCGGAAAGCGGCCTGAAATTGAAGGCCGGGACCCAGACTATTAGCGGTGACCAGGCGCTGGCCTACGTTCGAGCCAGGTATAACATCGGTGACGGCTCCGACCTCGGCCGGATCAAACGGCAGCAACAATTCCTCGGCGCAATGCTGCGAGTGGCTACCGGCAAGGGGATTCTCTTCAATCCCGGCAAGCTAAAGAGCTTTCTCGATGCGGCCACCAAATCGGTGACGCTCGACAAGGACACGCACCTGACCAGCCTTTACGGCCTGGCCCAGCAATTGCGGCATCTCGACGCCGCGCACGCAAACTTCCTCACCGTGCCGATCGCCGATGGTAACTACACGCCGCCCGGAACGACGCAGAGCGGTCGGGTGAAGATCGACACGGCCGCGGCCAAGGCCGTCTGGACCGCGATCATCAACGACAGCAAGGTCATCACCCCGACCACGAAGCCGACTCATAAGGCGACACCGAAGAAGGCGTCGACCAAGCTCACCGTCGCACCCAAGGACGTCACGGTGAAGGTGGTCAACGGGGTCGGTACCAAGAATCTCGCCACCAACGCGAGCACGGATCTGACCGCGGCCGGGTTCACCGTCTCGACGCTGTCGATCCAGCCGCAGGCCGCGACCCACGCCATTGTCGAGTACGCGCCCACTGAGCGGGCGCAGGCCCGGACCCTGGCCGCCGCTGTGCCGGGTTCGACGCTGCGGCCCGACGCGGCCGCGCCGGCCGACAGCGTGGTGCTGATCGTCGGATCGTCCTGGAACGGGGCGCATTCGGTGAAGGTCGCCAGCAGCTCGGGTACGAAGCTGGCCGGACATGATCAGAAGGTGAGCTCGACCCCGTCCGCGATAAGCGCCGCCGACAAGAGCTGCAGCCTCGGCTAGAGCCTCTCCGGTTGGTTAGCCGAAGCGGCCGGTGATGTATGCCTCGGTCTGCTGCTCGGTCGGGTTGGAGAAGATCTTTGCGGTCTCATCGACCTCGATGAGCCGGCCGGGCTTGCCGATATCGGAGAGGTTGAAGAACCCGGTGCGATCGCTGACCCGCGCCGCCTGCTGCATGTTGTGCGTCACGATGACGATCGTGTAGCGCTCTTTCAGGTTGCCGATGAGGTCCTCGATGGCCAGCGTGGAGATCGGGTCCAGCGCCGAGCAGGGCTCATCCATCAGCAGTACCTGCGGCTCGACGGCGATGGCCCGGGCGATGC
>Ga0137412_10000330_pt1 | contig 32550 bp, 17 predicted proteins | sample CZODoug2_1_16fun_FD_122160 | JGI IMG/M metagenome (GOLD analysis project Ga0137412, IMG submission 122160) | Vadose zone soil fungal communities from Angelo Coast Range Reserve, California, USA - CZODoug2_1_16fungal (Hybrid Assembly) | ecosystem: Environmental > Terrestrial > Soil > Vadose zone...
CACCGAGGCGGGTGGCGACCTCCTTGAGCAGCACTTCGTCGAGGTCGGTCAGCACCAGCTTGGCGCCCTTGTCGTGCAGGCGGCGGGCCACCTCGGCGCCGATGCCGTTCGCGCCTCCGGTGATCAGCACGACTTTTCCGTTCACGGAACTCATAGCCCGAAAACGTACCCCGGCCGACGCGGCGGCGGGCCGATCTGGCAGTCCTACAGCGCGACGCCCAACAACGCGTCAACGGCGGCAGCGACGGCCCGTGGCGCGCCGGTGTCGTGTCCGCCGTACTCGAGCGCGTCGGTGCTCCAACCATCCAGTGCAGCAATGGCTTTCGGCGTGTCGAGGTCGTCGGCAAGGTACTGCCGCACGCGCGCCATCACATCGGCGGCGTCCGGGCCCGCGGGCAGCGTCGTCGCAGCGCGCCAGCGCGCCAGCCGGGTCTGCGCCTCGCTGAGCACGGCGTCGCTCCAGTACCGGTCGGAGCGGTAGTGCCCGGCCAGCAGACCGAGCCGGATCGCGGCCGGCTCGACGCCTTCGGCGCGCAGTCGGGACACCAGCACCAGGTTGCCGCGGCTCTTGCTCATCTTGTGGCCGTCCCAGCCGATCATGCCCGAATGCACGTAGTGGCGGGCGAATCGCCGCTCCCCCGTTACGGATTCGGCGTGCGCGGCGGAGAACTCGTGATGCGGGAAGATCAGATCGCTACCGCCGCCCTGGATGTCCAGATCGGTGCCGATGCGGCTGAGTGCGATCGCCGAGCATTCGACGTGCCAGCCGGGACGGCCTTGGCCGAATGGCGACGGCCAGCTGGGCTCGCCGGGCCGCTCGGCGAGCCACAGCAGCGCATCCAGCTCATCACCCTTGCCCGCGCGGTCCGGGTCGCCGCCCCGCTCGCTGAACAACCGCAGCATGGTGTCGCGGTCGTAGCCCGACTCGTAGCCGAACTGCGGCGTGGCATCGGCGCGGAAGTACACGTCCGGGTACTCGGCATCGTCGACGACGTAGGCGGCACCGGAGGCCAACAGCTTCTCGACCAGTTCCACCACCTCGGCGATGGCCTCGGTGGCCGCGACGTAGTCGTGCGGCGGCAGCACCCGCAGCGCCGTCATGTCCTCGCGGAAGAGTTGGGTCTGCCGGTCGCCGAGCTCGCGCCAACCCACCCCGTCCCGATTGGCCCGCTCGAACAGCGGGTCGTCGACGTCGGTGACGTTCTGCACGTAGTGCACGCCGTGCCCCGAGTCCAACCACAACCGATAGATCAGGTCGAAGGACAGGTAGGTAGCTGCGTGACCGAGGTGGGTGGCGTCGTACGGCGTGATGCCACAGACGTACATGGTGGCCGTCTGGCCCGCCGAAACGGGACGGACCTGGCGGTCGGCGCTGTCGTAGAGGCGCAATTGGGGGCCCTGCCCGGGAAGCTCCGGGACGCTCGGCGCCGGCCACGATTGCATGGCGTCGACTCTAGGGTGTGCGGTCAGAACGTCCTCCAAATGGTGCGTCATCGAGTGATGCGACAACGGTGACGCCGATTACATTCCCGACGACCCGGTCAGAACAGCGACCGGATCGCGTCGAGAAGCGTCCTGGACAGCTCCGAGCGGCACATCACGAAGTCGGGAAGGTACGGATCACGCCGGTTGTAAAGCAACGGCGATCCGTCCAGCCGCGACGCATGCAGCCCGGCCGCCTGCACCACGGCGGACGGTGCGGCGGAGTCCCATTCCCACTGTCCGCCCGCATGCACGTAGGCATCGACGTCGCCGCGGACGACGGCCATCGCCTTGGCACCGGCCGATCCGATGCCGATCAGCTCGATGTCGAGCATGTCGCGCAGGTACCACAGCACCGTCGGGGGACGGCTGGTGCTGGTCGCGATCCGGATCGGGCCCGGCGTGCGCGGCGGGGGTGGCTCGACGGTGTCGGTGCGGTACACCTCGCCGACGGCAGGCAGGCCGACCGCGGCATCGGTGATGGCGCCGTCGGCGCCGCCGCTGCGCTGCCACAGGGCGATGTGCACGGCCCAATCGCTGTGGCCGCGCAACGAGAACTCCCTGGTGCCGTCCACGGGGTCGACGATCCACACGCGGTCGGCGCGCACCCGGGACAAGTCGTCGGCGGCCTCCTCGGACAGCACGGCGTCGTCGGGGCGCTCCTCCTTGAGGCGATCCAGGATCAGCGTGTTTGCCCGGCGGTCGCCCTCGTCGCCGAGGTCGTACGGATCGGAGTAACCGATCTCCTCGCGCACCGCCAGCAGCAACTCACCGGCTTCGCGAGCCACCTGCGCGGCAAGCGCCGCGTCGGTCATGCCTCGACCTTCGCTCGCTCCGGTCCTCGCTCGTACCTCGCTGCGATCCTCACTCACGATCGTCTTCGGTCGGTCACGCGGGCTCGGTCACTTGGGCTCGGCACCGGGCGCGCGGACGACCATCGGGACGGCGGGGAAGTATGCCGCGATCTCCGATCGGCTCCGTCGCAGCGCTGCCGTGCCGAAACCGCGGTGGCGGTGGTCAGGGTGAATCCAGATCCGGACGTTGACCTCGCCACCGAGGAGTTCACCGAAGACCATGCCGACCTTGTCGCTGCCCTCCTCCGCGACGAACCACACCGCCTCCTCGGCGGACACTCGCCCTAGCGCGGCGCTGATCTCGTCGTCGATGCTGCCTGCGGGTGCACCCGAGCCGTCGCCCTTGGCGCCGACGTCGCTGGTGCGGGCGCCGAAGATGTCGCGGTCGGCCTCGCCAGAGAAGAGCCGAAGCACGAGGCTCTCCCCCGAGCTTGCCGGGCGATCGCCGAGAGTGAAGCTGAGCTGCTTGTTCAGGTCCTCGAGTTCGTTGGCGATCTTGCGGCGCGAGTCCTTGGTTAGCTGGGCGAACGACATCGCCATCACGGCTTCGCCGCCAAGGCGTGACGTCTCGAGCAGCGTCGAGATCGCCTCGACGGCGGCGGCCTTGTCGTCGGCCTCGACGATCACGTCGAGCACCTCGTGCCTGCGGTCGAGCGCCTTCAGCAGGGCATCGGTGATCTCGCGGCGGGCGGCGGCCCGATCGTGTTCGGTCATGACGACGAGCGTAGAACACGCCCGTCCACTGGGAGTGCCCCTTCCCCCGACGCCGAACGGCTCAGAACGCCGGCCACGGGATCGGGCGGTGCCGGTCGGGGCTGGGCATCACCGGATCGTCAAGCAGCCCAACGGCTCTGGCGTAGAGCGCGGTGATCTCGCGTTCGGTGATGTGCCCGCTCAGCGTGTCGGCCAGCCCGTTCAGTAGCGCGTCGCGCAGGCCGGCCACCTGCCCGAGCGTCTCGTCGTCGACGGGCTTGCCCGCCCAGCCCCACAGCACGGTGCGCAGCTTGTCGTCGGAGTGCAGGCTGACGCCGTGGTCGACGCCGTACACGCTGCCGTCGACGCCGGAGAGGACGTGCCCGCCCTTGCGGTCGGCGTTGTTGATCAGCACGTCGAAGACGGCCATCCTGCGCAACCTGGCGTCGTCGGCGTGCACGAGGATGACCTCGTCACCTGCGTAATCGTAGGCCCGCACGATCGGTAGGTACCCCGAGGGAACGTGGCCGACCGGCAGCAGGTCGATCAGGTCGGGCCCCGCTCCGGGTTCGTCGTCGTCGAGCGCGTCTCCCGGCTGATCCACCCACCGCTGCAGCATGCCCGGCCCTGCGGGGCCGTCACGAATGATGGTGTAGGGCACGATGTTCCACCCGAGCGCGGCGGACACCAGGTACGCGGCCCGCTCGCGGCCGGCCAGGGTTCCTTCGGGAAAGTCCCACAGCGGCGCCTCGCCGGCGATGGGCTTGTAGACGCAGTGCAGTTCCCGGTCCGCCAGCCGGGCCTCGCACAGGAAGGTGGCGTTGCTCGCCGACCGGATGCGGCCGAGGACGGTCACCTCGCCACACCGCAACACCTCCCCGTCGACTCCCCCGTCGTCAGGTTTCTGGGTCATCGTCGGCCCCACCTAGGGCGCCGCGCAGGTAACCGTTGGTGCGCACGCAGATGTGGCCATCGGGATCGAGCGGCTCGTCGCACAGCGGGCACGGTGGGCGCCCTGCGGAGATGACGCGGCTGGACCGCGTCGCAAATTCGCGCGCCGATTCCGGCGACAGGAAGACACGCACGGCGTCGGGGCCGTCCTCGGCGTCGTCGAGCACGACGGACGCGTCGAACTCGGTCTCGGACACCGCAAGCAGCTCGACGACGACCGTTTCGGCCTCGGAATCCCAGCCAAGGCCCATGGTGCCCACCCGGAACTCGGCGTCGACCGGCATGATCAGCGGGCTCAGATCGCCGACGTCGCCCTCGGGCGGGATCGGGGTGCCGAATCGGCGGTTGATCTCAAGCAGCAGTGCTGCGATGCGCTCGGCGAGGACGGCGACCTGCTGTTTCTCCAGCATCACCGACACCACGCGCTTGTCGTGCACGGCCTGCAGGTAGAACGTCCGGTTTCCTGGCTGCCCGATAGTCCCGGCCACGAAGCGGTCGGGTGAGCGGAAGACGTGAATCGAGCGTGCCATGGCACCTTTCAAAATACCGGCATGAGCCCTGCTGTCGTAATCGCCGCGGGGTGAATTCAGTCGGTGGAACCACCAACGACGGCATCGGAGCTGGCATCGGATCTCGGCTCCGGTTTCGCGAGCAGCGCAGCGGTCAGTGCGGGGCCGGTGTGATTGACGTGCATGACGAAGGGCCGAAGCGTCGTGTAGCGAATCACGCTCATCGACGCGGGGTCGACGGTGATCCGCTGAAAGCTGTCGAGGTGCGAGCCGAGCGCGTCGGCCAACACGGCCTTGATCACGTCGCCGTGCGTGCAGGCCACCCACAGCACGTCGGTCTCGTGTTCGGCGGCGAGCCGCCGATCGTGCTCGCGCACCGCCTCGACCGCGCGGGCCTGCACGCGGGCAAGGCCCTCGCCGTCCGGGAACACCGCCGCGCTTGGCTGCTGCTGAACCACCGCCCACAGCGGCTCCTTGAACAGCTCCTCGATCTTGCGGCCGGTCCACTGGCCGTAGTCCACCTCGGACAGCCCCTCCTCGACCACCGGCTCAAGACCCAGCGCGGCGGCCAGCGGCTCAACGGTGCGTTCGCAGCGCAGCAGTGGTGACCGCACGATCGCCTTGACCGGCAACGAACCGATGCGCTCGACGACGCCCTCGGCCTGCTCGCGCCCCTTGTCGTCGAGATCGATGCCATCGGAGCGGCCGGCCAGGGTGTGGGCGGTGTTGGACGTGGAGCGCCCGTGCCGCAGCAGGATGACCGTCATTGCGCGGCAATCGTGCCCGTGCCGAGCAGGATCAGCACGACGACGCCGACGATCACCCGGTAGCCGACGAACCAGTACATGCTGTGGCTCACCAGGAACTTCAGGAACCATGCGACGGCGGCGTAACCGATCACGAAGGCGATGACGGTGCCGACCAACAACTGCAGCCCCGTCGCGCTCATGCCTGCGCCTTCGGGGTGGAAGGCGTCGGGCAGCGAGAACAGGCCGGACGCGAGCACGGCGGGGATGGCCAGCAGGAAGCCGAACCGCGCCGCAGCCTCACGCTTCTGCGCCATGAAGAGTCCCGCGCTGATCGTTGCGCCGGACCGGGACACCCCAGGGATCAGCGCCAGACACTGGACCGAGCCGATGACGAGGCTGTCGCGCCAGGTGAACTGCTCGATGGTGCGGGTCTGCTTGCCGAAGTACTCGGCAGCGGCGATGACGGCGGAGAAGACGACCAGCGCGGTCGCGATGATCCACAGGTTGCGGACGTCGCCGCGGATGTAGTGCTTGAAGAGCAGCCCGGCCGCCCCGATCGGTACCGAACCGAGGATCACCCACCAACCAAGCCAGTAATCGGGCGTTCGCCTCGCCTTGTCGAACAGTCCGCCGACCCATGCCTTCACGATCCGCACGATGTCGCGGGCGAAGTAGATCAACACCGCGATCTCGGTGCCGATTTGAATGACGGCGGTGAACGAGGCGCCTGCGTCGTCGTGGAAGAACATCTGGGACACGATCGCGAGGTGACCGGACGAGCTGACCGGGAGGAATTCGGTGAGGCCTTGGACTACCGACAGCACCACCACCTGCAGCCAAGACACGTCAGTCACGCCGAAGACCGTACCGTGCGGCTCCTGTCAGCGCGCTGAACGCGGCACCTGTTGTGCGTCGGCGACGGCGTCCCGCACGGCGGCGGCCAGACTGCGCTCATCGCTGACGTCGACGTTCGCCACACTGTGGCTGGCAATGGCCACCACGTCCTCGTCCTGCGGAACCGGCCCTGCCAACCGTGGACGGTAGATCTCGACCATCAGGAGCTGCCGCTCGAGCCGGAAGGAAAAGGTTCGACCATCGCCGACACGGCCAAAACCGCTCGCGTACATGCCCGTTGAGATGTCTTCGATGGTGAACGCGTCGCCGGCTACCTCATTGTTTGCCGTCATGGTCATGTCCGAACAATACCTCTGGTACGACCAGCCGGGGAGTCTGAGTTGACGAATCCGTAAACGGGGGCTTGCCTACACTTGCCTCTCGATCCACATCCATATCGCACAGCTGAGAGCTTCCCTTTGCCACCGCATCGAAAACTGACAAGTCGCCTAGTTCACAGCACCGCAATGGCTGTGATCGTGGTTGCCCTCGCGGGATGCTCTACGAAGACGGCCGACGCGCCGCCCCCGACCATCGCGCCCGCCAAGGCGGCCGACTCGCCACCGGTCACTGCCCCACCGGCAGGCGAGGTGCACCCGTTGAACGGCCCGGGCCTGGCGAGCACGTTCGACCGTGCGAGCCACACGCTGGTCGTTCTCGGCAGTGATCCGGCGGGGCGGTCCGTGCTGACCTTGGTTCCTGGTACGCCGCCGTCGCTGCCGCCGCGGACGGTGCCCCTGCCCGCGGCCGCGACGGCGCTGACCAGCGACGGCCACGGCACCGCGTACGTCTCGACGAGGGGCGGCTACTTCCGCGTCGACGTCGCCGCAGGCACCGTGACCCGGCTGGACGTCGACGGCGCGCAGGACACCGAGTTCACCGCCATCGCCCATCGTGACGACGGCAAGGTCGTGCTGGGCAGCGCCGACGGCGCGGTGTACACGTTGAGTTCGGACACCGCGGTCGGCGCCAAGCTGGCGATCTTCGCCCGCGTGGATGCCCTTGCCGCACAGGGTGACACGGTCGTGGTGCTGGACCGTGGCCAGACGTCGGTCACCACCGTCGACGCGTCGGGAACGCACGCCGAACATTCGTTGCGGGCCGGTGACGGCGCGACCACCATCGCGGCCGATTCCGCGGGGCGGGTGCTGGTCGCGGATACGCGTGGCGACGAGTTGCTGGTGTTCGGCGCGGACCCCCTGATGCTGCGGCAGCGCTACCCGGTGCCAGGCGCGCCGTACGGGCTGACCGGTTCGAACGGGTTGGCCTGGGTGTCAGAGACGGCGACTAACAGCGTCGTTGGTTACGATCTGGCCACCGGAATACCCGTAGAGAAGGTGCGTTATCGAACCGTTCGGCAACCGAACTCCCTGGCCTTCGACGACGACGCCGGCACCTTGTACGTGGTGTCGGGTTCAGGTGGGGGCGTGCAGGTGATCGCCAAGGCTGCCCCGTGACGGCGGCTCAGCGTGGGCGGATGCCCGCGGGCTGGGAATCGGACCTGTCCGACGAGTACGAGTGGGCACCGCTGCGGCTTCCGCCTGACGTGACGCGGTTGTCCGCATCGACGCGCCTGTCGATCGAGGCCGAGTACCGCGGTTGGGAGCTGACCCGAGTGCGCCTGTACACCGACGGTAGCCGTCGAGTTCTGTTGCGTCGCAAGAAGACCGCTGCGGACCGGCTGGCCACCGACCCGCCAGGCACCGCGTGATCTACCGCGGGCTGCGCCGGGTGTTCTTCCTTGTTCCACCCGAGCGGATCCACACCTGGGTCTTCGCGGGCCTTCGCACCGCAACGGCACCTCGCCCGCTGCGCCGCGGCCTGACCCGGTGGATGGGCCCGACGGACCCGGTGCTGGAGAGCACGGTGTTCGGCGTGCGCTTCCCCGGCCCGGTCGGCTTGGCTGCGGGGTTCGACAAGGACGGCACCGGCCTGAACACGTGGGGTGCCTTGGGTTTCGGATACGTCGAGGTCGGCACCGTGACCGCGCGAGCGCAGCCGGGCAATCCGCGGCCGCGGATGTTCCGGCTGGCCGACGACCGCGCGCTGCTCAACCGGTTGGGCTTCAACAACCACGGCGCTGGCGAACTCGCGCTGCGGCTGACGCGGCACAGCTCCGACGTGCCGATCGGCGTGAACATCGGCAAGACCAAGGTGACGCCACCGGAGGACGCAGTCGCCGATTACGCCGAGAGCGCACGACTGGTCGGCCCGCTGGCGGCGTTCCTGGTGGTCAACGTCAGTTCACCGAATACGCCCGGCCTGCGTGACCTGCAGGCGGTGGAGTCGCTGCGACCCATCCTGGCTGCTGTCAAGGCACAGACGCAGACGCCGGTGCTGGTGAAGATCGCGCCGGATCTGTCCGACGACGACGTCGACTCGATCGCCGACCTTGCCGTCGAATTGGGACTCGCGGGCATCGTGGCCACCAATACGACGGTGTCGCGCGAGGGCCTGCTGACCCCAGGAGTCGACGCACTTGGCCCAGGCGGCATCTCGGGTGCCCCCGTCGCGCGGCGCTCTGCCGAGGTGCTGCGCAGGCTCTACCAACGGGTTGGCGACCGCCTGGTGCTGATCAGCGTCGGCGGCATCGAGACGGCTGACGACGCGTGGGACCGGATCACCTCGGGCGCGTCGCTGGTGCAGGGGTACACCGGCTTCATCTACGCAGGCGGCTCTTGGGCCAAGGACATCCACGACGGCCTTGCCCGCCGACTGCACGACGGCGGCTTCGCCTCGCTCGCCGACGCCGTCGGTTCTGCCGTGCGCTAGGACTGCTCGTAGGTGCCGTGGATGACGGCGCGGGCGATCGCGTGGCCGAACAGGTTGAACCCCAGATACGCAGGCGTGGCGCCTTCGGGGAGGTCCAGCTTCTCCACGTCGACCGCATGCACTGCGATGAAGTAGCGGTGCGGGCCGTGTCCGGCAGGCGGGGCTGCGCCGATGAAGCGCTTCAGGCTGGCGTCGTTGGCCAGCGTGATCGCATCGCCGGGAAATCCGCTGCTGCTGCCGTCACCAACGCCTGCGGGAAGCTCCGTCACCGTTGCGGGCAGGTTGGCCACCGCCCAGTGCCAGAACCCCGAGCCCGTCGGTGCATCCGGGTCGTACATCGTCACCGCGAAGCTGCGCGTCGTCTCGGGGAACCCCGACCAGCTCAGCTGCGGCGAGACGTCGGAGCCACCGGCGCCCATGATGCCGCTGACCTGGTCTCCTGCCAGCGGTTGGCCGTCGGTGACGGACTCGGAGGTCAAGGTGAAACCGGGCAGCTTGGGCAGATCGTCGTACGGAGTGCTCATGTGTGAATCCTCTCGTGATCCTTCGTTTTCGGGTCAGCAGTGCAACAGGAAGTGCTCGAGCACCCGGGTGCCGAATTCGAGTGCCTCGACGGGCACCCGCTCGTCGACACCGTGGAACAGTGCCGCGAAGTCCAACTCGGGCGGCAGCCGCAGCGGGCTGAAGCCGAAACAGCGAATACCCAGGCGCGCAAAGTGTTTCGCGTCGGTGCCGCCGGACAGCATGTAGGGCACGATGCGTGCGTCGGGATCGGCGGTCAACAGGGCGGCGTTCATGGCGTCCACCAGATCCCCGTCGAAGGTGGTCTCGTAGGAGGGCAGCTGGGTGATCCACTCCCGGCTGACATTCGGGCCGATCAGCTCGTCGACCGTCGCCTCGAACGCTGCCTGCCGCCCGGGGAGCACCCGACAGTCCACCACCGCCTCGGCCGTGGCTGGGATGACGTTGGCCTTGTAACCGGCCTTGAGCATCGTCGGGTTGGCCGAATCCCGCAACGTTGCACCGACGATGCGCCCGATCGGCCCGAGCTTGGCGACCACGCCGTCCAGGTCGGCCGAATCCGGGTCGAATTCATACCCGGTTTCCTCGCCGACGGCGGTCAGGAATTGCGCGACGGGGTCGGTCATGACCAATGGGAACTCGTAGTTGCCAAGGCGTGCCACCGCCTCTGCCAGGATCGTGACGGCGTTCTCGGCGTGCACGAACGAGCCGTGCCCGGCGCGACCACGGGCCGTCAGACGCATCCAACTCATGCCCTTTTCTGCGGTCTCGACGAGGTAGAGCCGCCGCTCGCCACCGTCGCGGCGCGGCACGGTCAGCGAGAACCCACCCACCTCACCGACGGCCTCGGTGACGCCGTCGAACAGGTCGGGGCGGTTGTCCACCAGCCACTGGCAGCCGTACTTGCCACCGGCTTCCTCGTCGGCGACGAACGCGAAGACCAGATCCCGGGGCGGAACCAGCCCTTCGCGTTTGAGGTGCCGCGCCACCGCGACCATCATGCCGACCATGTCCTTCATGTCGACCGCGCCGCGGCCCCAGACGTAGCCGTCCTCCACCGCACCGGAAAAGGGGTGCACGCTCCAGTCGGCGGCCTCGGCGGGCACCACGTCGAGGTGCCCGTGAATCATCAGCGCACCCCGTTCGGGGTCGGCGCCGGGCAGCCTGGCGAAGACGTTTCCCCGGCCGGGAGCGCCCGATTCGACGTACTCGGTCTGGTAGCCGACCTCTTCGAGCCGCTCGGCCACCCAGCCGGCGCATTCGGCCTCACCCTTGGTGGTCTCCAGTTCGCCCGTGTTGGTGGTGTCGAACCGGATCAACTGGCTGACGAACTCGACCACCTCGTCCACACCACTAGTCACAGTCACACTTAATACACTGCCGGAAACTGCTGGTTTGGGTCCGGGCCCCGGCATCCGATAACCTAAGCTGCCTTCGAACTGGTCCGAGTGGCGGAATGGCAGACGCGCTAGCTTGAGGTGCTAGTGCCCTATTAACGGGCGTGGGGGTTCAAGTCCCCCCTCGGACACTCGTGGTGAGTCGAGTCATCGGTTACAGGTGAGTCGGGTCATCGGTTACAGAGAAGCCCGGCCTTTGGCCGGGCTTTTTTGTTGGTTGCGCCAGTAGTTGCGGTTGAGGTCGATGTGGTGGCTGGCGATGAGGTGGTGACCGGTTTTGCTGATGACCGTGACGGTTTGGGCGGCGACGAGGATGAGCACCGGGGTGCCACCGTGCTGGCGGCCGATGCCGAGGTGATGCAACCGGCTGCCGTGGCGCAGGGTGAGCTTGCCGAATTGGTCGACGGTGTCGTGGCGGATGCGGAAGTGGCACGGCGAGTGGGTCGCAGAAGAAAACATCGATCCCGGCACCCGTCGGGCATCAACTCGACTCCGGCGCTGTAACCAATTCCGCCTCGCCCGAACATGATTCCGACTCGAGAAGCTGACTTGCGAGATGCTCGGCGAGCCCTCCGATGGTCGGATAGTCGAACACCGCGGTCGCGTTGATCGTGAACTTGCCACCGAACTGGCTATGCAACCGGTTGCGAAGCTCGATCGCCATCAGCGAGTCGGTGCCCAGGTCCAGGAACCGGCTGGTGGCGGCCGGCGGCTGTACCAGTCGCAGGAAGTTCTGCACCTCGCGCTGGAGGAACTCGGCGACGAAACCGGCCCGCTGCGGCACCGGAATCTCCATCAGTTGCTTGAGCAACTCGCTGTCACCGGTTACCTCTGGAGCGGCGCTCGGCAGCACCAGTTCCAGGATCGGCGGACGCGAGCTGCCCACCACCTTCGCGGCACGCTGCCAGTTGGCATTGATGACGGTGGCCTGTCCGGTTCCGTTGGCGATGACCTCGGCGAGCGCGCTGAGTGCAGCCGATGGGTCCAGCGGTATCAGGCCCTGCGCGCTGATGTTGGCCGCCGCGGCCGCCGACGAGGCCATGCCACCCTGCGCCCACGGGCCGAAGTTGACTCCGGTGGCCGGCAGCCCGTGTGCCCTACGTTGCGCGACCAAACCGTCGAGCAGCGCATTGGCAGTCGCGTAATTTGCCTGTCCCGGTGGGCCGAACAAGGCCGACACTGAGGAGGACACGATGAAGACGTCCAGTTCGTCGTCCTTGGTCAACCTGTGCAGGTGGTAGGCACCGTATGCCTTGGGCGCCAACGTCGTCCGGAAACTTTGGAGATCCTGTTGACCGAGCAGCGCGTCATCGAGCACACCGGCCAGATGCACCACACCGGCGAGTGGCGGCAACTCGGCACGGATGCGCCCCAGCAGGGCCTCGACCTCCGACTCCTCACCGACATCGGCGGCGAAGACATGGATCTGGCACTTGTAACGCTCGGTGATGTCGTCGATCGCCCTTTGCACGTCGGCGTCGGGCGCGCGCCTGCTGGTCAGCACGATGTCACCGGCGCCGAGTTGGGCCAGATACGACGCCGTGTGCAGGCCGATCGCCCCGAGTCCGCCGGTGATCAGATAGCTCCGGTCGGGCCGCGGTTGCAACGGGTTGGGTATCTGCAGCACGATCTTGCCGATGTGCCGGGCCTGCTGCATGCGGCGGAACGCGGCCCTGGCCTCGGTCAGCGGGTATGTCTCGGCGGGCAGTGGCGTCCACTGCCCGTTGGTCAATCCGTCCGACACCTCGGTGAGCAAGTCGCGAATGCGATCGGGTTCGGTGAACATCACCGTGTCCAACGCGACGATCTCGTAGGCGATGTCGGGACGTACCGCGGCCATCTGCTCGGGTGTCCAGATGTCGCGTTTGGCGATCTCGGCGAAGCGCCCGTTCTGGGCGGTGGCCCTGAGGGTCGCCTCGAGGAATCCCTCGTTCGTCAGGCTGTTGAGGACGACATCCACGCCCGTGCCGTCGGTGTCGGCCAGGATTTGGTCGGCGAAATCCGTTGTGCGCGAGTCGTAGACATACTCCACGCCCAGCTTGCGCAGGGTCGCGCGTTTGAAGGTGCTTGCCGTGGCGAAGACTGTGGCACCGCACTGCTGAGCCATCTGGATCGCGGCAAGACCCACGCCGCCGCTGGCGGCGTGGATCAGTACCCGGTCACCCGGCTTCAGCTGTGCCCAGTCGAATGCGAGCCGCACCGTCAACGCCGCGGCCGGGATCGTCGCGGCTTCCACCGCGCTCACCCCGTCCGGGATCGGCGCCAGGAAAGGTGCAGGCACGTTGAACCGACTGGCGAATGCGCCCTGCATGGAGCCGTAGACGCGCTGGCCTACCTCGAGTCCGGTGACGCCTTGTCCCAATTGGGTTACGACGCCGGCGAAGTCACCGCCGATCGGGCCCGGATCGCCGGGATACAGGCCCAGCACGTTGAGGACATCGCGGAAGTTGAGACCCGCGGCCTCCACCCGGACCTGCACGTAGCCGGCATCCGGTGCGGGGACGTCCTTTTTGGCCAGTCGCAGGTTGTCGATCGCACCGCGCTCGGTGGGCGCCAAAACGTAGTCGGTGGAATGTGGCACCGTGAGATGACCGCTGCGCGCCCATGGCAACAACCGGGAGGCCAGCAGCTTCCCTTGCCGCACAGCGAGTTCGGGCTCGTCGACTGGTGCGGCCAACAACTTGACCAGTGCCGCAACAGCCTCGGGTGATCCGTCGACGTCGACAAGCTTGGCGCGCAGCGCGGGCTCCTCGTTAATCGTGGTGCGCCCGAATCCCCACAGCGCCGCCTGCACCGGGTCGACCGGTTCGCCGGACTCGGTGGCCACGGCCCGCTCGGTGACGATCCAGAGGCCGTTCGGAAGGGTCACGCTGCCGCTTTGGGAGCCGCCCTGCACGGTGTGCACGGCACTGAGCAGGTTGGCGATCTCGGCCTCCAGCCGCACCGAGACATCGCCGCTCGATTCATCGGCGTTCTGCCCGGAGCTGCGCCAGACCACACCCGAGAACGGCAGACCGCGCCCTTGCGCCGCCGACAGCACCTGGCCCAGCAGCTCGAGATCGGTGTCGCGGTCCAACGGGATACAGCCCGGCAGATGAGCGGCCAGTTCGTCGAACCCGGCGATCAGCCAGGTGCCGGTGGCGGCGCCAACGTTGTCGCTGGGTGGGGGTGGAACCTCATGCCAGCCCAGAGTGTAAAGCAGCCGGGTGGCATCGCCGCCCAGCCCGCGCAGCAACGCCTCCCGGGGCGCGCGTTTGACCGTGAACTCGCGAATTCCGCCGAGGTGACGGCCGTCCCGATCGACGAAATCGAGGTCGAAGACCTGGGTTTCGTTGTCGAGAGCGTTCTGGTGCCACGTCGCGCGGCAGTAGAACCGTCGAGGCATATTCTCGCGCAGCGTCACCTGGCCGTAGCGCAACGGCAGGAGCAGATCAGCTAGACCTTGTTCGGCTGCGAGGAGCGCCGGGAAGGCCGGGAAGCAGACTCCGGTGCATAGGTCGAGCAGTACCGGATGGATCGGCTCGGTTCCGAGCTGCTCGGCGAGTTCGTCGCCGACGCTGATGTCGCCGATCGCCTCACCCTCGCCGACCCACAGCGATTTGAGGGACGTGGACCAGGTAGGCCCCCATGCCAGCTCCATGTCGGCGAAGGTCTCGAACAACTGCTGCGGACGGGTCCGGTCCAACCGCTCGATTGCCGCGTCGATGGAGTCCGCCGGATCGGGTGTCGGCTCGGCCTCGGCACCAGTGACGCCGGTGACCCATGTGTTCAGGATGCCATCGGCGTTCAACGACCATTCAGCATTACGGACGCCGTATGGGCGGCTGTGCACACTGAAGCTCCAGGCCCCCCCGTTCTGCAAGCCGTCCTCAAGCGGGTGCAATGTCAGCTGCACCTCGCGGGAACTCTTCTCGGGCAGAATGATCGGCTCATAAAAGAAGACGTCTCTCACCCGGGCCGGCGAACCGACTGCGGCCAGCGCCATCGCGGCATACGTCGCGCCCGGCACGACGACGATGCCATAGATGACGTGATCGGAGAGCCACGGCTGGGATTTGACCGACAGCCGACTGGTGTAGACGGAGTCGCCCGAGGCGAGGTCTTTTGCACTACCTGGGATTCCAGATGCCACCGGACCGACCGACCCCTCGATGGCGATCCCGGACGTCTTCGGCCAGAAGCGGCGGCGCTGGAACGGATAGGTGGGCAATTCGAGTCTGCGACGGGGCTGACGATGCAGTGCCGCGAAATTGGGTCGGTGGCCGCCGACGTAGGCCGCGGCCAGCGCGTCGGCGATCTGGCGCCGGTCACCAACGCCTTTACGCAGCGATACAATTGCCCGCGGCGCGGCCGAGTGCTCCGGCCAGACCTGCACCGCAGCGCCGGTCAGCACCGGTTGCGGACCGATCTCCATCAGCACCGAGCACCCCAGCGCCGCCACGGTGCGCACGCTCTCCTCGAACTGCACCGGCTGGCGGGAATGCCGCCGCCAGTACTGGGCGTCAAGTGGGGATTGTGCGGTGAGCACCGCACCGGTGCGGTTGCAGACCAACGGTAACGTCGGGGTAGCGAATTGCAACTGCGTTGCGTACGACTCGAATTCGTCGAGGACCGGATCCAGTAACTCCGAGTGGAAGGCGTGGCTGGTCTGCAGCCAGGTGCACCGGATCGCCTCGTCGCCGAATTTGGCGACGATCTGTTCCAGATCCTCACCTGGACCCGAGAGCACGGTGTTGGATCCGTTGTAGGCGGCGACCGATACCCGTGGGAATTCGCAGGCGATCTGCTCGACGTGCTTGGCGTCGGTGAACACCGCGACCATTCGTCCGCCTTCGGGCAGGCTGCCGAACATCCGTCCGCGCTCGGCGATGAGCCGAGCGGCGTCGGTGAGGCTGAAAACTCCCGCCACACACGCCGCTGCGTACTGGCCGACGCTGTGGCCGAGCACCACGTCGGGCTCGATGCCCCACGACTGCCACAGCCGGGCCAGGCCCATCTCGACTGCGAACAGCGCTGGCTGCGCAAACGACGTGTGCCGCAACACTTCCCCGGATTTGCCACCGGTATCGCGGTCGGTGGCGAACAATACCTCCAGCAACGGCCGAGCCAGGATATCCTCGACCGCGTCCGCGCAACATGTCACGGTCTCGGCGAAAACCGGTTCGCTGTCGAACAATTCACGCGCCATCCCCGGATACTGGCTGCCCTGTCCGGTGAACAGCCACGCCGTCGTCGGGGGGTGCACGTGCTCTCCTCGAACGACGCCGGGGCGCAGACGGTTCTGGGCCAGCTCGCCCAGGCCATCGCGCGCAGTGTCGATCGAATCGGCGACCAGCGCCGCTCGATGTTCGAAATGCGAACGACCCGTGCCAGCGGTGCGGCATACGTCGGCGAGGTCGGCGTCGGGGTTGGCGCGCAGCCAGGCCTCGTAGCGCTGCGCCACCGCCGCCAGCGCCTCGGGTGACCGGGCGGACAGCGCAAGGACATTCACCTGTCCAGGCGGCGCTTCGGAAACCGGCTCCGATTGTGGCGGCGCCTCCTCGATCAGCACATGCGCGTTCGTCCCGGTGAACCCGAACGAACTCACGCCGGCTCGCCGCAGCCTGCCGTTGGCCTGCCATGGGATCGCCGTATCCACCACCCGCACCGGCAGCGAGTCCCAGGGGATGTGCGGTGAGGGCGTTTCGAAGTGCAGGCTCTGCGGCAGCACTCCGTGTTGCAGCGACAACACGACCTTGATCAGACCTGCTGCGCCCGACGCCGATTCGGTATGCCCGATGTTGGTCTTCACCGAGCCCATCAACAGCGGTCGGTCCGTGTCACGGGAGTTGCCGAAGGCGGCGGCCGCCGCCTGGACCTCGATCGGGTCGCCGAGCGGGGTGCCCGTTCCGTGCGCCTCGAGGTAGTCGATGTCCCCGCCGGTAAGTCCGGCCCTGGCCAGCGCCGTCCCGATGAGCCGTTGCTGTGCGCCACCATTCGGCACGGTCAAACCACTGGAGGCCCCATCCTGGTTCACCGCGCTACCGGGTATGACCGCGCAGACCCGGTCACCGTCGCGCACCGCGTCGCTCAGCCTCTTGAGGACCAGCATGCCGCAGCCCTCACTGCGCACGTAGCCGTCGGCGGAGGCGTCGAAGGTTTTGCATCGTCCGACGGGGGACAGCATCCTGGCGCGGGATGCGGCGATCACCGTCACCGGACTCAGCAGGACATTCACACCGCCCGCCAACGCCAGGTCGCAATCACCGGAATGCAACGCCTGACAGGCCAGATGGACGGCCACCAACGCCGAGCTGCAGGCGGTGTCGACCGCCATCGCCGGCCCTTCGAGTCCCAGTGCGAAGGCGACCCGACCGGAAATGGCGTTGAGCGCGTTGCCGGTGATGAAGTAGGGCTCGATCTTGTCCATCGACTCCGACGACAGCAGATGGGCGTACTCGTTGGCGGCCACGCCCGCGAAGATCCCGGTCCGACTGCCGCGCAACGTCGCCGGTGAGTACCCGGCTCGTTCCAAACCCTCCCAGACGGTTTCGAGCATCAGCCGCTGCTGCGGTTCGATCCACACCGCCTCGCGCGGTGAGATACCGAAGAATTCGGGATCGAAACCGTCGATACCGTCCAGGAACCCACCGAAGCGCGTGTAGGTCTTGCCGGCAGTCTCGGGATCCGGGTCGTAAAACTCGTCGATGTCGAATCTGTCCTCGGGGACTTCCCGGATCGCATCGACACCGCCGGACAGCAGCTCCCAGAACGCCTCCGGGTCGGGAGCCCCGGGAAAGCGACACGACACCGCGACGATGGCGATCGGTTCGTCCGTACGCGTCGGCGCTGACGCCGGCTGGGCCGACGATGTGGCGGAAGCCTGCTCATCGAGCCCGAGCACCTCTCCGAGCAGGTAGCCGGCCGCGTCGGAAAGGCGGGGGTGATCCATCACCAGGGTGACCGGTATCTCCCTGCCCACCCCCTGTTCGAGCCGGCGCCGCAATTCGACCGCCATCAGCGAATCCATGCCAAGGTCGAAAAATCCCGCGTCCTCGCGGATCTCCGCAGCATCCACACGCGTCACCTCGGCCACCGCGTCACGCAGGTAATCGGTGAGAAGCTTCCTGCGCTGTTGCACCGGGGCGTTGGTGAGCTTCCCGACCAGATGGGTCGTCCCTGACAGGGTCGCAGACGGCGCCACGCCCGTCAGCTGGGTGGACACCTCGCGCTCGAGTTCCGACAGGAATGCCCGTCGTCCCGCCTGCTGGTAGAGCGGCAGGAAGCGGGCCCAATCGATTCGGGCCACGACTCCCTGTGCGGGGCCCTGCGCCGAAGCTGTCGCCATCACATCGCCCAGGCCCGCCAGTGCATCGGCAGGTGACAACGCCCGGATACCACGCTGATCCAGTCGCGCACGGGACTCTGCGTCGGCCATACCCGCCGACCATGGACCGAAGTTGACGCAGACCGACGCGATGCCCTGCTCACGCTGCCGCCAGGCCAACCCGTCGAGGAAGGCGTTGGCCGCGCCGTAGGCGGTCTGACCGTATCCGCCCCACACCGAGGCGATCGAGGAGGTGCTGATGAAGAAGTCCAGCTGCAGGCCCGCAGCTGCTTTGCTCAAATGCCAAGCACCCCAGACTTTCCCGGCGAACACGCGATCTACCTCGCTATCGTCCAGGTCGCTCAACGGGGTGGTACCGATCTCGCCCGCGGCATGAACGATGCCCGCCACTGGTGGCAACTCGGCCTGCAACGTAATCAACAGGCGTGTGACGTCGTGCGCATCGGCGACATCCGCGGCGATAACCCGGATCTCGCAGCCGTGCTGTTCGCTCAGCAGATCGATGCGCCCGTGCGCGGCATCACTCGGCGAGCGTCGGCCGGTTAGCACGAGATGCCGTGCGCCGTTGGCGGCCAGGTACGCGGCGATCTCCAGCCCGATCGCACCCAGCCCACCGGTCACCAAATACGTTGCGTCACTACGCAGCGCCAGCGGTGTGGCGATCGGCTGCCCGACGCTTCGCACCAGCCGGGGAACATAAACCGCTTGATCACGCAGCGCGACTTGGTCTTCCCGAATGGCCGAGTCACGCGGTGCTGCCACCAGCTGATCGATCAATCGCGACCACTCGTCGGCAGTCCCTTCAGCCAGATCCGCCAGTCCGCCCCACAGTCGTGGATGCTCCAGCGAGGCGGCACGGCCGAACCCCCACAGGCAACTCTGATCCGGTGACACGGTGTCCGCGTCGGTGACTCGTTGTGCGCCGCGGGTTACCACCCAGATGGGTGAGCGCAATTCGGCGGCAACCGCGGCGCGGAAGAGTCGCCGTGTTCCGCCCAGGACCCGGTGTTGCATCCGCAACAGCGACTCCGTCGATGGCGCTCTGTCCGGGTCGAGGGCCGCGACATGCAGGATGCGTAGCGTCGGTTCGTCTGCCCCAGCAGCGCGCAACGCGTCGGCAAGCTTCTCCTCGTCCGCGTCGGACACCGGCAATCCGATGATCCGGTGCCGGTGCCCATGTGCCGTCAGCACGTCGATCAGCGGCTGGACCGCGGCGTTGTCATCGCCGACGAGGATCCAGCTGCCTTCGTCACCGGCTTCGGCGCTGGATTGGGCAGCCGTGGATCGCTCCCAGCGAATCTCGTAGCGATCGTCCGCGATGGACTGGGCGTTACGTTGTCGGTTAGGCCGGTCCTGCTGCTCACGGAACCAGTACTGGCGATGTTGAAACGGATAGGTGGGCAGGTCGAGCTTGCGCGCCGGTTCCTGCCGGACAGCACCGAAGTCGGGCAGGTGGCCTAGGACGTACGCGTCAGCGAGGGCTTCGGCGATCTGGCGGTGGTCGGCGGTGTTTCGACGCAATGACGCGATCGCCCGTGGCGCGGTGGCCGGGTCGGGCCATGCCTGCAGGGCCGCGGCGGTGAGGACGGGTCGTGGGCCGATTTCCAGCAGCACTTTGCAGTTCGTATCGGCAAGGGTGCGCACGCTCTTGGCGAATTCGACCGGCTGGCGCGCGTGGCGGCGCCAGTAGGCGCCATCGAGTTTCACGCTCCTGCCGAGCGCGGCGCCGGTGCGGTTGTCGATCAGAATCCGTTGTGGCGGCTTGAAATCGAACCGCTCGGCGTATGACTCGAATTCGTCGAGGATCGGGTCCAGCAGCGCCGAATGGAACGCATGGCTGGTGTCCAGCCAGTCACAGCGGACGCCGTCGGCGATCAACCCGGCCACCGCGGTCTCCAGATCCTGTGCGGGTCCGGACAATACGGTGTTGGCTCCGTTGTAGGCGGCCACCGACAGGCTGGGGAACTGGTCGGTCAGGTCCTCGACACGCTCAGCGGCGGTGAAGACCGCGACCATGCGGCCATCCGCAGGCAGACCGCCGAATAGGCGGCCGCGTTCGGCCATCAGCAGCGCGCCGTCCTCGAGGCTGAACACGCCCGCGATACAGGCCGCCGAATATTGGCCGACGCTGTGGCCCAGCACCACGTCGGGTTCGAAGCCCCACGACTGCCAGAGCCGTGCCAGGCCCATCTCGACCGCGAACAAGGCGGGTTGTGCATAGGAGGTCTGGCGAAGCATCTCTTCGCATTCCGGGCTGTCGACATCCAAAATTACTTCCAGCAAAGGCTTTTCGAGAATACTGGCGACGGCGGCCGCGCACCGGTTCAGCGTTTCGGCGAACACCGGCTCAGTCGCAAACAGTTCCCGGCCCATCCCGACATACTGGCTGCCTTGACCGGTGAACAGCCACGCCGTCTTCGGCCGGCGATCGGATACTCCGCGCACCAGACCAGGTGCGGGGCGGTCGTCCGCAAGCGCACCAAGCAGCTCACCGGCAGATTCGGTCGAATTCACCACCAACGCGGCCCGGTGCTCGAAGTGTGCTCGCCCCGCCCCGGCGGTAAGGCACACATCCGCCAAGGTGGCCTCCGGATGCGCGTTCAACCAGCTGCGGTATTGATCGGCGACCTGCACCAGTGCGGCGGGCGTACGGGCAGAGAGCGGAAGCACGCTGAACCGCGGAGCCGCCCCGGCGGCGACATCCTGATTCGGAGCCGCCCCGGCGGCGACATCCCGCCGCTGCTCCCCGGGCTGGTCGAGCGGGTCCGCCGCCTCCGCGGGCTGGGCCACCGGAGCTTCTTCGATGATGACGTGCGCGTTGGTCCCGGCGAACCCGAACGAGCTGACTCCCGCAATGCGTGGCATGCCGTTGCGCTCCCAGGGGGTGGCCTCCTGCACGACCTGCACCGGAAGGCGGTCCCACGGAATGTGCGGTGACGGGTTCTCGAAATGGAGGTGCTTCGGCAGGGTCTCGTGCTCGAGCGACAGGATGACCTTGATGACACCCGCGATCCCCGCGGCTGCTTCCAGGTGTCCGATGTTCGTCTTCACCGAGCCGATCAACAGCGGCCGGCCGGGATCGCGTCCGGCACCGAGCACTGCACCTGCGGCCTGGGCCTCGATCGGGTCGCCCAGTGATGTCCCCGTGCCGTGAGCTTCCAGGTATCCGACGTCGCTGGGTTCGAGATTCGCACGCTTTAGCGCCGCGGCAATAACCCGTTGCTGGGCAATGCCGTTCGGCACCGTCAACCCGCCCGATGCGCCGTCCTGGTTGATCGCGCTGCCGCGGATCACGGCCCGAATCCGGTCACCGTCGCGAATCGCATCCTCAAGACGTTTGATGACGATGACGCCGCAACCTTCGCCGCGCACATAGCCGTCCGCAGCCGCGTCGAATGACTTGCACCGGCCGTCGGGCGCCAGCATGTGCGCGCTCGAGAACGTGATCATGGTCGCCGGGGTGAGCAGCACATTCGCACCGCCGGCCAGCGCGAGGTCGCATTCCCCCAAGCGCAGCGTTTGGCATGCCTGATGGATGGCCACCAGCGACGAGCTGCACGCCGTGTCGACGGCGACCGCGGGACCCTGCAGCCCCAGCCGATGGCTGATCCGGCCCGCTGCCGCAGCATTCGACGTCCCGATGCCCAAATAGGCTTCGATCTCGGGGGATGTCAGCTCGCCGAATGCCATTCCCAGAAAGTCATGGGTGGACAAACCGATGAAAACGCCGGTGTTGGTATCAGCCAGCGCCGTCGGCGCCGTGCCCGAATGCTCCACGGCCCGCCACGCCGTCTCCAGCAAGAGCCGATGCTGCGGGTCCATCAACCTGACCTCACGCGCCGACATGCCGAAGAACGGCGCGTCGAACCCCAACACGTCATCGACGAGACCTGCGCGGCGGGTCACGATCTTCCCCGGAGCACCTGGTTCCGGGTCGAAGAACTCGTCGGTATCCCACCGGTCCTGAGGCACCTCCGATACCGCATCCCGGCCTTCCCGCAGCACCTGCCAGAATTCGTCCGCGTCCGCGGCACCCGGAAAGCGCGCCGCGTAGCCGACGATCGCAAAACCCGCTGCAGGCTCCATCAGACCTGCGACGGACGTTATGCGGTTCTTGTCGTCGGGTTCGACAGGCCGCGGCCTTTCGCCATTGGATTCGGCACGGTGGCTTTCAGGGATTTGCTGTCCCACATAGTCGGCGACCGCGCTGGGAGTTCGGTGGTCGAATATCAGCGTGGATGGCAGCGTCAGCCCGGTAGCAGTTTTGAGGCGGTTGCGCAGTTCGACAGCACTCAGCGAGTCGAAGCCGAAGGTTTGGAATTCTGCCTCGGGGTCGACGTCCTGGGGGGAGGGCCAGCCCAGTACCTCAGCGGCCTGCAAACACACCAGCGCTACCAGTAGGTCGTGTTGTTCGCTCGGAGCCAGCCCAGTAAGTCGTTGTGCCAGTGCCGACTTCGATTGGGCGGCACTACCGGTGTCCTCGATTTGGCGTCGTCGCGGGCCGCGTGCGAGCCCGCTGAACAACGCCGGCAACCCGCCGCTCTGGGCCAGCGCGTCTAGTGCGCCCCGGTCCAGGCGGGTGGCCACCATAACGGGGTGATCAATCACCAGCGCGGCGTCAAGTAACTCCAGCGCCTGCCGGGGGTTCATGGGAGCCAGTCCGCTGCGGCTCATCCGGGCCCGGTCGCGGCTGCTCAATTGAGCGGCCATACCGCTGGGCTGTTCCCACAACCCCCACGCCAGTGATATCCCGGCCAACCCTGCGGCTTGCCGGTGAGCGGCCAACCCGTCGAGAAACGCGTTGGCCGCCGAGTAGTTACCCTGCCCGGGCGAGCCCACCGTGGCCGCGATCGAGGAACACAGCGCAAACATCGACAGATCCAGCTCACGGGTGGCCTCGTGCAGGTTCCACGCCGCGTCCACCTTGGCCCGCAGCACCGTGTCGACCCGATCCGGTGTCAATGACGTGATGGCTCCGTCATCGAGCACCCCGGCGGCATGAATCACGCCGCGCACCGGCGGGAACTCGCGGGCCAGCTGGGCAAACAAACCCTGCACCGCATCGCGATCGGCCACGTCACAGGCCACCACCGCTACGGTGGCACCGGCCTCGGCCAATTCGGCGGCCAGCTCAGCTGCTCCCTCGGCGCGATCGCCGCGCCGACTGGCCAACACCAGATGGCGCACTCCGTAGGCACTGACCACGTGGCGGGCCAGTACCCCGCCGACCGCCCCGGTGGCGCCGGTGATCACAACGGTGCCGCCGGCAAGCCCATCAGCCAGCGCCGAGGGCATGGTCAAAACCACCTTGCCGATGTGGCGGGCCTGGCTCATGAACCGCAAGGCCGCCGGCGCGCAGCGCACATCCCAGGTGGTGACCGGCAGCCGATGCAACACGTCGGAGTCGAAAAGCTCCCGCACCTCGCCCAACATCTCCTGCATGCGCACCGGGCCGGCCTCTGACAGGTCGAACGCCCGATAGGCCACCCCGGGATAGTTGGCGGCGATCTCCTGCGCATCGCGGATATCGGTCTTGCCCATCTCGAGGAAACGCCCACCGCGAACGAGCAGGCGCAGCGAAGCATCCACGAAATCACCGGCCAGCGAATCGAGCACCGCATCAACGCCGCGGCCCTCGGTGACGGCCAGGAACTTCTCCTCGAAGTCCAGCGTTCGGGAATCACCGATATGGTCGTCATCAAACCCCATGGCGCGCAGCGTGTCCCACTTACCGCGACTGGCGGTGACGAACACTTCCACCCCCCAGTGGCGAGCCAACTGCACCGCCGCCATGCCCACGCCACCCGTCCCGGCATGGATGAGCAGTGATTCCCCGGCGCGAATCCCGGCCAAGTCGGCCAACCCGAACAAGGCCGTCAAGAACACCACCGGCACAGCGGCGGCTTCGGCCGGCGTCCAGCCCTGCGGCGTCCGGGTAATCAGTTCCTGATGGACCACGGCCAGCGGACCCGCGCCGCCCAGGAATCCCATCACCGCGTCACCGACGGTCACACCGGTGACCTCCGGACCGACCTCGATCACCACCCCGGCACCTTCGGCACCCAGCGGGGGAGCTTGGCCGGGATACATCCCCAGAGCGGCCACCACGTCGCGGAAGTTGACCCCAGCGGCTGACACCGCCACCCGCACCTGCCCCGGCTGTAGCGGTGCTTGCACCTCCGGGCAGGGCTGGAACACCAGATCCTCCAACGTCCCGCCGCCACCAGCGGCCAACCGCCACGCCGACTCCTCCGCCGGCAGCGCCAGCAGCGGCGGGGCCGGGGACAGCCGGGCGGCATGCACTGTGCTGCCGCGCACCAACAGTTGGGATTCGCCGACGTCAGCGAGCAACGCCACATCCACCGCCGTGTCGGTGTCGATCAACACGATCCGGCCATCACTTTCGCCCTGCGCCGACCGGACCATGCCCCATACCGCGGCGGCGGCCAGGTCGCCAACGTCCTCGCCGGGCAACCCAACGCCACCATGGGTCAGCACCACCAGCGTGGCCGCTCGATCCTGGCCCAACCAGGACTGCAGCACATCGAGGGCGGCGTGGGTGGCCGCATACACCGAGCCCACCACATCCGCACCGGCAGACCCGCAATCCCACACCACGACACCGGCATCACCGGCGACGCTCAGGTCCTCCCAGGAGACCACCGTCGGCAGATTTGTCTCATCAATATCATTGTGGCTCAACGATATTGGCGACCACATCACTTCCAGCGGCCCCTGATCGGGTGCACCACGGGCCGCTGCAACCGCGGCGCCCAGCTGCTCGGCGCTCATCGGTCGGGTGACCAGCGATCCCACCGTCAGGACCGGCAATCCCGCGCCATCGGCCACCTCGATCGAGATCTCATCCGACCCCGCCGAGGTAAGGCGGGCCCGCACCCGCCCAGCACCCGCGGCATGCAACGACACGCCCCGCCAACAGAAAGGCAGTCTCGTCTCGGTGGTCTCAATAGCCAGCCCCAGCGCATGCAGCACCGCGTCCAACACCGCAGGATGCATCCCCATCCCGTCGACCGCTACACCGGCCCCAGTAGGAGCGGCCACCTCGACGAAAAGCTCCGACTCGCGCCGCCAGATCGCCACCAGCCCCTGAAACGCCGGGCCATAGGCATAACCGCGCGCCGCCAACTGCGCATAGCCGTCCGAGATATCCACACTCTCCGCGCCCACCGGCGGCCACACCGACAAGTCGACCGAGGCCTCCGCGGCGTTCACCCCGAGCTTGCCCTCGGCATTCAGCAACCAAACCTCGGTTTGCTCATCTCGGGAATGCACCGACACCGACCGGTGCCCTGACTCATCGGCGAGCCCCACGACCACCTGCACCTGCACCGCCATACCCGGGTGCATCACCAGCGGTGCTGCCAGCACCAACTCTTCGATGACCGCACAACCCACTTCATCACCGGCGCGGATGGCCAACTCCACAAAACCCGCCCCGGGAAAAAGCACTGCCCCGCCAATCGCGTGATCGGCCAACCACGGCTGATCCGCCAGCGACAACCGGCCGGTCAACGCCACACCGTCGAAATCGGGCCGGTGGACTACCGCACCCAACAAGGCATGCTTGGTCCCGCCCAGACCCAAACCGGCCGCATCGGCGGTCCCATCCGCGCCCGGCGTCTCCCAAAACCGCCGCCGCTGAAACGCATACGTGGGCAACTCGACCCGCCGCCCACCCGAGCCGGCGAACACCGCCGGCCAATCCACCGGCACGCCCGTGGTGAACAACTGACCGGACGCACCCAGCACCGCCGCCACCTCTGGGCGGTTTTTGCCCAGCGTCGGCACCACCACCGCCTCAGCGGGGGCTAACGATTGCTCAATGGAGCCCGTCAAACCGCTACCGGGACCGACCTCGATGAAATGGGTCGCCCCGGCCATCTGCAGATGACGCACACTGTCGGCGAAACGCACCGGCCGGCGAACATGCTCGACCCAGTACTGCGCAGACCCGAAATCACTATCGGCGCCGGCCAATTCGCCTGTCACGTTCGACACCAACCCGATCCGCGGCTCGCGCGCCTGAACCCGGGCCGCGACCCGCGCGAACTCCTGGAGCATCGGCTCCATCAACGGCGAATGAAACGCATGCGAGACCGCCAACCGGTGCACCCGCCGGCCCTGCTCAGCAAACCGATCCGCAATCGCGCTCACCATGGCCTGCGCACCCGAGATCACCACCGATCTGGGCGCATTGATCGCCGCGATCCCCACGCCCTCACCCAGCAACGGCATCACTTCGTCTTCAGCGGCAGCCACCGCCACCATCGCCCCACCCGCCGGCAGCGCCTGCATCAACCGGCCCCGCGCGACCACCAACATCGCCGCGTCCGCCAACGTCAACACCCCGGCTACGTACGCCGCCGAGAACTCCCCCACCGAGTGGCCCATCACGAAATCCGGCTGTACACCCCAGCACCGCAACACCGCGAACAGCGCCACCTCAACCGCGAACAATGCCGGCTGAGCAAACTCTGTGGTGTCAAGCAGACCCGCATCGGCACCCCAAACAACGTCGCGCAGCGGCAACCGCAGATGCCGATCCAACTCATCAGCCACCGCGTCAAACGTCTCAGCAAACACCGGTAGCTGGCCATACAACTCGCGACCCATCCCGATCTGCTGCGAGCCCTGCCCGGGAAACACCACCACCGTCTTCCCCACCGAACCCGCTTGACCGACCACGACACCTGCGCCCAGGTCACCGTCGGCCAGCGTCGCCAACCTCTTCATCAACGCCTGCCGGTCGGCACCCACCACCACCGCCCGATGCTCGAACACCGACCGGCCCGCCAATGAGCACCCCACATCGACCGGATCCAACCCCGGGTCAGCCTCTACGTGGGCTGACAATCGGCTCGCCTGGGCCGTCAGCGCCTCAGCCGATTTCGCCGAAATCACCCACGGCAGCGCCGACAACCCCGACGCGCCCCCGGTGCTTTCGCTCACCTCAGTTGGGGCCTGCTCCAAGATCACATGCGCGTTGGTGCCGCTGATCCCAAACGAGGACACCGCCGCCCGGCGCGGACGCCCATCAACCGTCCAGTCCCTCGCCTCGGTCAACACCGACACCGCGCCGCTTTCCCAATCCACCCGTGGGGAAGGCACATCCACGTGCAACGTCGCCGGCATCATGCCATGCCGCATCGCCTGCACCATCTTGATCACCCCGGCCACCCCCGCTGCGGCCTGTGTATGACCCATATTCGATTTGATCGAGCCCAGCCACAGCGGCCGCCCGGACGGGCGGTCCTGACCATAAGTGGCCAACAATGCCTGCGCCTCAATGGGATCGCCCAACGTGGTGGCCGTCCCGTGACCCTCCACCACATCCACGTCTGTTGCGGTCAACCCCGCGCTGGCCAATGCTGCCCGAATGACCCGCTGCTGGGCTTGCCCGTTGGGCGCGGTCAACCCGTTGGAGGCGCCATCCTGATTGATCGCGCTACCACGCACCACCGCTAACACCGAATGCCCCAACCGCTGTGCATCCGATAGCCGCTCGAGCACCACCACCCCGGCACCCTCACCCCAGCCGGTTCCATCGGCCGCCCCGGCAAACGCCTTGCAACGGCCATCGGCAGCCAACCCGCGCTGCCGACTGAACCCGACGAAAATCGACGGCAACCCCATCACCGTCACCCCGCCGGCCAACGCCAAATCGCACTCGCCCGCCCGCAGCGACGCCATCGCCGAATGGATCGCCACCAGCGACGACGAGCACGCCGTATCCAGCGACACCGCTGGGCCCTCCAGCCCCAACACGTAGGAAACCCGCCCCGAGGCCACGCTCACCGTCGTGCCGGTCAACCCGTACCCCTGGAGGGCACCGGAATCTCTGCCGCCATAACTCGGCGCGAAGATCCCGGTAAAGACCCCGGTCTGCGACCCCCGCAACGACAACGGGTCAATCCCCGCGTGCTCCAAGGCCTCCCACGAAACCTCCAGCATCAACCGCTGCTGGGGATCCATCGCCAAGACCTCACCGGGGGCGATCCCGAAAAACCCGGCGTCAAAACCGGGGGCGTCCTCTAAAAACGCACCCTTCCGCGTATAGGTCTTGCCCTCCGCGTCGGGATCCGGATCATACAAACCCTCCACGTCCCAACCGCGATCGGTCGGAAAGTCCGTCACCAGATCCCGGCCCGCCGAAACGGCCTCCCACAACGCATCTGGAGAATCCACCCCGCCCGGAAAGCGACACCCGATCCCCACCACCGCCACCGGCTCCGTCGCGCGCTGTTCGTAGTCGCGCAGCCGTGCGCGCGCCTCGTCGAGCTCTACCACAGTCTTTTTCAGATAGCGGAAGAGCTTTTCGCGCTCCTCGTCGGTGCCCTCAACGCTGGTAGTCATAATCAGTTGCTCCTCTTCATGACTCGCCAAACTCAGAATCGATCAGCCGGAAAATCTCGTCAGGAGTCGAGGCCGCCTGGATCCGCTCGGTGAGGCGATCCTCGCCACCGGTGACGGTGCCGAGCAGGGCACGCAAACGATCGGCAACCCGCCGCTTCTCGCTGGGCCCGATGGCCGACACCATCTCTTCGACCTTCTTCAGCTCCTCTTCGATTGCCGCGAGGCCGTCGGAGCCAATATTCGCCGGAGCAGACGTGTCCGATCCGGACAGTGCTGCCTCCAAGTACTGGGCCAATCCTGAGATCGAGCCGCAATCCCACCCGATCGTCTCGGGCAGCCGCAGGCCCGTCAGCGCTGCTAGTCGATTGCCGAGTTCGACTGTCATTTGCGAGTTAAAACCCAGCTCCGAGAAGGCCAGATCCCGATCTAGCGACCGAGGATCCGGCTCAACCAACAGCTTCGCCGCCTCTGTACACACCGTGTCCGCCACCAGCCGGTCCCGTTCCAGCTGCAAAAAGGCCAACCGCTCCTTGAGTGTCACTTCGCCGACATTTCCGTCTGCCGGGTGCGCGCTCTCTGCCGTCCAGTTCTCCCGCTGCGCGGGCGCATCAGACTGGGGCTCAGCCCATGAAAGTTCCCAAATCGGTTTCGCCGGACTCTCCATGCGAAGCGCGCCACGCAACAGTTTCCCGTTCGGGGTACGAGGGAGTCGCTCGACAATGGCAAACCTGTGCGGCACCTTGAATGCAGAAAGCCGGTTGAGCAATCGCCGGCGAATGTCTCGCAGAACCAGGTCGTCGATAAGTGCATCGCTGGTCGGGACCAAAAACGCCTGCAGCGTCGACGCGCCCGTGGTCTCCCTCAGTCCGACAACGGCGGCCTCAGCCACAACGTCGTCCTCAAGAATGAGCCGCTCGATCTCCCGCGGATTGACGTTGACCCCGCCGACGATTTCAGTGTCATCCGCGCGGCAATGGTAGGTAACCCACCCCTCGTCGTTGATACTCACCCGATCGCGCGTGTCGAGCCAACCATCACTCCCAGCGGGCGGTTCGGGCCAATTCCAATAACCCGGTGCGATCGATGATCCGCGGACCGATAGGTCCCCCTCGACCCCAGGGGCGGCTGTCGTGCCATCGGCCGCCAGAACGCGAATCTCATAGGGCGAGAGGACCTTTCCCAGAGTTCCCAGGCGCCATTCATCGACGCTATTCGACACGAATGTCTGCCCGACCTCGGTAGATCCAATCCCGTCAAGAATCGGGATGCCGCCGAAGAATTCCATGACGCGTTCGGCGAGACCGATCTCCATAGCCTCCCCCGCTGATACCACACAGCGAAGCGAACGGAACGAATCGGGAGCGCATGTGTCGATGACTCTGGCAAAGAAATTTGGCACGGCGTAAAGTACCGATGGCTCGAATCGCGCGCTCAGAACGGCGGCCACCTCCGGACTTATCGGCACCTGATTGATGACCGCGGAACCACCAGTCGCAAGTGGAAACCAGATCGAATTGCCCATGCCGTACGCAAAATACATGCGAGCGCTGCACAGCCCGGTGTCTCGGGGAGTGAGCCGCAACGCATTACGGCACATGGCCTCAACAAACGTCAATGGGTCGGCGTGACGATGGATCGCCGCTTTCGGCGGACCCGTAGTGCCAGACGTGTAAGTCGCGTACGCAAGATCGCCACCGCTGAGGGGTTTGTAGTCGCCCGGATCGACTCGCGTCGCATCGGACAAGAGCTCTGCTGCTTCCACAACGCCCGAGGGCTGAAACCGATCGCGCAGAGGACCGGATGTGACGACAAGCGCCGGCTCCGTGTCGCGCTCCTGAAAGGCGTGGTCATCGCGATGGAGGTCGGGATTCACCAAGAACGCCAAGATCCCGCGCGCCAGGCACGCCAGCAATAACTGCACTAGCTCCGGCGAATCCGGAAGACACAACAGGACGCGATCTCCGCTGGAAAGGCCGCGGCTGCTCAGGACTTCCCCGAGGCGCGCGGCACCCTCATGGATTTGGCCGTGAGTCACCACGTCCGGCGCATAGTAGGCGGGCTTGTCGTACCATCCCGCTTCCGATGCCCGCTGGGCGAGTAGTTCCGCTAGATTCCCATTCACCATTAGATTCCCATTCACCATGCTTATCTCGCTGCACTTGACCCCGTCGTGGCCGATCGATTTCGATCGATGGACACGAGTGCTGCGATACGACATGGTCAGCGCTAAGAAATTCTGCGGATTCGACCATTAAGTTACCAAATCCGATATGGACTCCTTATGTCGATGTCGCTTGGTTGTTCGTAACGTCGAATTCGTCATCCGAAGCATCTTCGAATACAGTTCGAAGGATATGCTCAGTGATAATAATGACCGGTTGCCTTCCGGCGATGATGCGATACCGGCGGGCAACGGTTCCCGTTCGCGAATTCTGATATCCGTCAAGCGCGAGCCAACTCGGCAACTTTCCCGCCCAGACCTTAGCCTCCTCCTTGAAGGTCTCAATGCAACTGGCTGCCATAACCTCGCCAATAGGACGATCCGTCTCCGTCAGGCTTGTCATGATTGCGCGAGGTAACAGATCGATGGCGATCAACGACTCCGCAGCTACGAATGCGTTTCCTGAAGTCCGGCCCTTAAGCAAGATGTCACGCTGAAGAACCCGGCCGATCGCTAAATCCTCCAATTCGGGTATTTTCGGCGCGACGTCGTGAATCTGCTGTTTGATGATCTCTACGACGATCTCTTCGTTGGCCAGAACGTTTAGAATCCGCGTGAGGGTGCCATTGGTTGCTATAAGTGTCCGAAGGTCGCGATTGAGCTTTCGGATTTCTGCAACCGGCAGTTCGGCTTCGTGGTTAACGTCTGCTGTCATGTTTGAACGTTCAAGCGGGTGAATTCGTGGATTAGGTAACGCTCTTCGAAAATGACGCCGAGGTCTCCGGGGCGCAAGCACGGACCTGTTGATTTGCCGGGCGAGGGACTCACAAGGTCGACGATCCGCAGTGCCGATGCCCGCGGTGCAGCGAAACTGACCAGGTTGTCGCCGTCGCTCGCTTCGCTCTCGCAGCGCTTGGCCTGACCAGCCGACAGGCGAACAGCGTCGCCTCCGCCAGCCCGTATGACCGTCGGATTGCCGTCTCGCTGACGTTGAAGCGGGCGAACCGGTAGATGAAACGCTTGAGCGTCGCCTTGTTTACGCGTTCGGCAGCAGTTTCCGTGGCAGATCCAGAGCTCGTCTGCCAAGATCGTCGCTCGCCGGTAGACCGGCGAGCCCGTTCGGCGGTGGTGCCGCTTGCCCATCGCTACCTGGTGCCGGCCATGTCGCCACCTCGAGGCCGAGCCTGATAATGACACAGCGTTCCTCTTCGTGATCATGCTTCGGCTCCTGACGCAAGAAAATACAGGCGTTTCGCCTTCAGTGTCGGTCGAGCAACCTGATCGTCATTCTCGAATAACTTGATCGTCATTCGCGATGTCGTCGCTACCCAATCGGCCCGCCGGGCCAACTCTTCCGAATTAGCTGTGGCTAAGCTGTCGGGCTCCGGTGGCGAGTCCCCGATACTGAGCAAACCCTATATGTCGCAACCGTTTCGAGCCGTGGTGATGCGAGTTGAGGCGCCTGAACCCAAACTGCCTCAGATTGGATGAGAATCGACATCTACCGCCAGTCCCGGGACACACCTCCGCGAGGGTAGCACCAACGGTTGAATCCGATCGGCGAGGACCGTGACCGCCCGCCGGTGTTCTGCACCACACCTGAAACTGCTCTTGAGAAGTGGGCAGATTGAGGACGTATCAAGATCATCGACTCAGCCCAAAGATCCCAACCCGTGTCGTAAGTGGCCAAGTCCCCCTCGGACACTCTCTGACGATGTCGCTCAACTCACGCGGCGGGCGAAGTCCACCACGTCGCGCAGCGCCCTCTCGAACAGCTCGGGAATGGCTGCCGCGCCGAGCAACTCACACGCATGGCCCACCCCGCTGTAGGTGTGTCCGGTGGCTTCGACGCCGGCCCGCTGCAA
>Ga0137412_10000332_pt1 | contig 32497 bp, 32 predicted proteins | sample CZODoug2_1_16fun_FD_122160 | JGI IMG/M metagenome (GOLD analysis project Ga0137412, IMG submission 122160) | Vadose zone soil fungal communities from Angelo Coast Range Reserve, California, USA - CZODoug2_1_16fungal (Hybrid Assembly) | ecosystem: Environmental > Terrestrial > Soil > Vadose zone...
CAAGGCGAAGGAAGCCGAAGCCGCGGGCGCGGACTTCGTGGGGCCCGAGCTGTCCCATCACGTCCGGGGTCGCCACGATGACGTCGGTGTCGAGCCAGCCGTCCTTGATTTTCTGCACGTACTCGATCCCCACGAAGTCCGCGCCCGCGGCTTCGGCTTCCTTCGCCTTGTCGCCCTGCGCGATCACCAGCACGCGGGTCTTCTTCCCCGTGCCGTGCGGCAGGCTCACCGTGCCGCGGACGATCTGGTCCGCGTGCTTGGGGTCGACGCCGAGGCGGATGGCGACGTCCACCGTCTCGTCGAACTTCTTCTTGGCGGTCTTGCCCACCAGGGCGCACGCCTCGTCGACGGTGTAGCGCTTGTTCCGGTCGATCAGCTTCGCCGCTTCCTCGTACTTCTTCCCGTGCCTGGCCATGTGCGCGCTCCTCACTCGACGTCGACGCCCATCGAGCGCGCCGTGCCCGCGATGCTGTTCATCGCCGCTTCCAGGGAGCCCGCCGTCATGTCGGGCATCTTGGTCTTCGCGATCTGCTCCAACTGCCTGCGCGTGAGCTTTCCCACCTTCTCCTTGCCGGGATTGTGCGCGCCCGAGCCCTTCTTCTTCTCGGTGTGCAGCCCGAGCGCCTTCTTGATGAGGATGGCGGCGGGCGGCGTCTTCACGATGAAGGTGAAGCTGCGGTCCGAATAGATGGTGATGAGCACGGGGACGATCAGGCCTTCCTTGGCCTGCGCCTGGGTGGCTGCGTTGAACTCCTTGCAGAAGCCCATGATGTTCACGCCGTGCTGGCCGAGCGCCGGCCCCACCGGCGGCGAAGGGTTCGCCTTCCCCGCGGGGAGCTGCAGCTTGACCATTCCGGTGACCTTCTTCATCTAGATCTCCTCTTGGTGGTTCGAGCGGCTCGAGAGCGGCCTCCCACCTCGTTTACGTCTTCTCCACCTGCATGAAGTCCAGCTCGACCGGCGTGGCGCGGCCGAAGATCGAGACCAGCACCCGCACGCGGCCCTTGTCCGGATTCACTTCCTCCACCGTGCCGTTGAAGTTCGAGAACGGCCCGTCCACCACGCGCACGTTGTCGCCTTCCTCGAACTCCACCTTCGGCTTCGGCTTGAGCGCTCCCTCGGAAAGCTGGGTGGTCAGCCGGGCGATCTCGTGCTCGCTGACCGCGGGCGGCCTGGTGGCATTGCCGACGAATCCGGTGATCTTCGGCGTGTTCTTCACCAGGTGCCAGGTCCGGTCGTTCAGCTCCATCTGCACCAGGATGTACCCGGGGAAGAACTTGCGCTTCGAGGCGCGCTTCTCGCCCTTCACCATCTCGACGACGTTCTCCATCGGGATGAGGATGTCCCCGAAGAACTCCTCGAGCGCGTTCTGCTTGATCTTCTCCTCGAGCGACTTCTTCGCCTTGTTCTCGAAGCCCGAGTACGTGTGGACCACGTACCACTTCTTGTCGATCTTCTTCTGCTCGGCGGCCATTGGCATTTCTTCTCTAGAGAGTCGGGTTCTGGATCTTGTCCGTGACCCACTGCCAGGCGACGTCGAAGACCCCGAGCACGACGGCGGCAATCAGGCTGAAGAGCACCACCGCGATGGTGGCGGCGCGCGTCTCTGCGAAGCTCGGCCAGCTCACCTTGCGCAGCTCCGCGACAATCTCCAGCGAGACCTCGTGCGTCCTGGGGTTGGTCCAGAGATAGACCGCGGTCGCAACCGTGAGCCCGAGGCCGATCACCGAGCACCAGGTCCAATCGCCTGCCAGCGGGCGGGTGAGCGGCTGGGTGGGCCCGAAGGCGCCGAAGACCGCGAGCAGCACGTGCTCGAGGAAGAACCCCGCGAGGAGCGCGAGGACGATGTACCCGATGGCTACGATCCGTTGGTTGGTCATCGCTCAGCTTCCAGCCGCGGGGTCCGCGGACCCGGCGACTCTCCATTCGTTCCTGGACGCGAACTGGCAGGCCAGGAGGGACTCGAACCCCCAACATGCGGTTTTGGAGACCGCCGCTCTACCATTGGAGCTACTGGCCTTCAGCGCGCTACTTGGTCTCCTTGTGTTCCGTATGCTTGCGGCAACGCGGGCAGAACTTGGGCAGGACCAGCTTGTCGGTCATGGTCCGCTTGTTCTTCGTGGTGGTGTAGTTCCGCTCCCGGCAGACCGGGCACTCCAGGGTGATGATCGTGCGGTTCATCTCGTCTGCTCCTCACTTGGAGCCCACAACCAGAATTGAACTGGTGACCTCTTCCTTACCAAGGAAGTGCTCTGCCGACTGAGCTATGTGGGCGTTCCCTTTCGTCTCGTGCGTTGGAGCGGGAAACGGGATTCGAACCCGTGACATTCAGCTTGGAAGGCTGACGCTCTACCAGCTGAGCTATTCCCGCGGTGGTCGATGGCGGAGTTGGTGGAGGGGGAAGGATTCGAACCTTCGAAGGCGTAAGCCGGCAGATTTACAGTCTGCTCCCGTTGGCCGCTTGGGTACCCCTCCGCAAAACGAGCCGCGTATTTTGATTTCGGGGTCCTGGCGTGTCAATGCATGCTGGCCCGTTATTTGCTTGGGGGTCGGCCGCCGGGAGGCCGGTTCGCCCCGCGGCGCTGGGCTGGGCCCCCCCGCCGCAGGGCCTCAACCGGGGTTTCATGCCTGGCCGGCTCACCCGGGGACCCGGACCGCGAGCGGGGCCGCCCGGTGGCGCGGATCGAGCGTTCCAGGGCCTCGATCAGGGCGGGATCGGCGCTGCGTGCCTCACCGGGGCGCAGGTCGCGGGGCAATTCGACCGAGCCGTAGCGGATGCGCAGCAGGCGGCTGACCTCGAAACCCACTGCGCTCCACAGCCGGCGCACCTCGCGGTTGCGCCCCTCGTGCAGCACGACCCGCAGGGTGCTGTGGCCGCGCCCCGCGCCCTCTTCGTCCGGGCCGCTGATCCGATCGAAGCGCCCCGGACCGTCTTCCAGCTGCACTCCAGCCAGCAACTGGCTCAGGACCTGCGGCCCCGGCCGGCCGCGCAGCCGCACCAGGTACTCGCGCTCCACTTCGCTCGAGGGGTGCATGAGGCGGTGGGCGAGTTCCCCATCGGTGGTCAGGAGCAGGAGCCCCGCGGTGTTCACGTCCAGCCGTCCGACGGCAATCCAGCGTCCCTGGCGCGGCGGCGGCAGCCGCTCGAACACGGTTGGCCGGCGCTGCGGGTCGCTGCGGGTGGTCACCTCGCCGACCGGCTTGTAATAAAGGAGTAGCTCCCGGGAAGGGGCTGCAGCGCGATCGAGGTCGAGCTTCGCCCCGTCGAGGCGCACCTCGTCGGCGCTGGTGGCGCGATCTCCGAGCTGGGCGAGGCGGCCGCCGATGCTCACGCGCCCGGCGCGGATCCACTCCTCGATGGTGCGGCGCGACCCCAGGCCCGCCTGCGCCAGCAGCTTCTGCAATCTGATCATGCGATCATAACCGGCGCTCTTAAGCAGATACCCCCGCCATGCTTGTGGGTGCAATCAAAGGGAGCGTAGAAGGACGTCATGATCTACGACAACATACTCGGCACGATCGGCAAGACCCCGATCGTCGGAATCCAGCGCCTCGCACCCAAGCACGTCACCATGTACGTGAAGTGCGAGTTCTTCAATCCGCTCGGGTCCGTCAAGGACCGCCTCGCGATCGCCATCATCGAGGACGCCGAGCGCAGCGGCGCCCTCAAGCCCGGCCAGACGGTGGTCGAGGCCACTTCCGGCAACACCGGGATCGCGCTCGCCATGGTGTGCGCGGCCAAGGGTTATCCGTTCGTCGCCACCATGGCCGAATCGTTCTCGGTCGAGCGCCGCAAGATCATGCGCCTGATGGGAGCGAAGGTGATTCTCACGCCCGCCGCCGAGCGCGGCAGCGGTATGGTGCGCAAGGCCGCGGAACTCGCCAAGAAGCATGGCTGGTTCCTCGCGCGCCAGTTCGAGAACGAGGCCAACCCGGCCTACCACCGCAACACCACCGGGCCGGAGATCCTGCAGGACTTCGCCGGCAGGCGGCTCGATTACTTCGTCACCGGCTGGGGCACCGGGGGCACGCTGACCGGGGCGGGCGAGATGGTGCGTCTGGCGCGGCCGGAGGTGCAGATCATCGCCTCGGAGCCCGCGGGCGCGGCGCTGCTGTCGGGCAAGCCGTTCACGCCGCACAAGATCCAGGGCTGGACGCCGGACTTCGTGCCGGCGGTGCTGAAGCGCGAGGTGCCGCACCGGATCGTGACGGTCACGGACACGGAGGCGGTGGAAAACGCGCGGGCGCTCGCTCGCAGCGAGGGTATTTTCTGCGGCATTTCCTCGGGCGCAACGTTCGCCGCCGCTCTCAAGGTCGCCGGCGAAGCCTCCCAGGGCGCGGTGATTCTCGCCATGCTCCCGGACACCGCCGAGCGCTACCTGTCCACGGTGCTGTTCGAAGGGATCGCCGAGGGCGGCGATCCGGAGCCCTAGAGCATTACGGTCGGGCCATCCAGGTCCGCCGCAGGTGCCGATCCCATGGATGCGCGCCAGTACGCATCGTTGCCCGACCCTTTTCCCATGTGGCGCGGCGGGGTGCTGCACGGCGCGCGCATCGCCTACGAGACCTGGGGCGAGCTCAATGCCGCGCGCGACAATGGGCTGCTGCTGTTCACCGGCCTCTCGCCGCCAGCTCACGCCGCCTCATCCCCGGCCGATCCATCAGACGGGTGGTGGCAGGGAATGGTCGGACCGGGACTGGCCATCGACTCGGAGCGCTTCTTCGTCATCTGCGTCAACTCTCTCGGCAGCTGCTTCGGATCGAGCGGGCCGGCTTCCATCGATCCGGCAACCGGCAAGCCCTACCGGCTGACGTTTCCAGATCTCTCGGTCGAGGACATCGCGCGCGCGGGCTACGAGACCGTGCGCTCGCTCGGGATCGAGAGGCTGGACGCGGTCATGGGCCCCTCGCTCGGAGGCATGGTGGTGCTCGCGTACGCCGCGCAGTTTCCCGGCGCGGCGCGGCGGCTGGTGTGTATCTCGGGGACCGCCGCGGCGGCGCCCTTCGCGATTGCGCTGCGCTCGATCCAGCGCGAGGCGATCACCCATGATCCGGACTGGCAGGGCGGCAACTACACCCCCGAGCGAGCACCGGTCACGGGCCAGCGCCTGGCCCGCAAGCTCGGCACCGTGACCTACCGTTCCGCCGCAGAATGGGCGCAGCGCTTCGGACGCCAGCCGATCCGCCAGGAGATGATGCGCGGCGATCCGTTCGCCTCCGAGTTCGCGATCCAGGGCTACCTGGAAGCCCTGGCGCAGCGCTTCGTCAGCGTCTTCGACCCCAACTGCTACCTGTACATCTCCCGCTCAATGGACCGCTTCGATCTCAGCGCGCACGGCGAGCCGGTGAGCCTGTTCCGGCGCGCCGGCCTGAGCGCTGCGCTCGTGATCGGGGTGCAGACGGACCTGCTGTTCTCGGTGACCGAGCAGCAGGGCATCGCGAGCTCGCTCGCGGCCGCAGGGGTCGCCACGCGCTTTGCCCCGCTTCCATGCATCGAGGGGCACGACGCCTTCCTCGTGGACCTCGACACCTTCGGACGCGAAATCGGCGCCTTTCTGGGCGGCGGATGAGCAGCGGCGGCAGGCGGCGCGGGCCAGCTTATGTGATGCCTGCGGCCAATGCTAAGGTCGCCGCGAAATAAGTTCACTGAGCACGGCAAACCGCGCCGGGAAAGGCATAATGCGCCGGCCGGAACTACAACAACAAAGTCCTCGAGGATCAGCAGTGGAACGCCGACTGCATACCAGACACCGGGCACGAACCATCGTCTACATCACCGCTCCGGGCGGCCGCCGCAAGCTCTGCAAGGCGGTCAACCTGAGCGCCACCGGTGTCTTCATCGAGACGACGAACCTGGGCCTGCGCAAGGGGCAGCAGGTGGTGCTGTCCTTCGCCATCAATCTCGGCGTCATCACGAAGCTCCACCGCCGCACGGCCGTGGTCGCGCACGTCTCGCGCGGCGGCACCGGGCTCATGATGGAGACCTTCGCCCAGGCCTCGGGCTGAAGCCACGGTCCTCCGGGGCATCCGAGCCTGCTGAAGCGTCGCCCACCGGTTCGGGCGGCCTTGGCGCCTGAAGAACTCGCCGTCTGCTACCCTAGCCGACTCGCATGAACCCACCTGCTCCGTCCCGGCGGCGCCTGCTCCGGCTCGCGCTCGCGGCATCGCTCGCGCCGGTGGTGCCGGGCAGCGGGCGCTCGGCGTTTGCGGCGGATGCACCGCTACTTGCAGTCACCGCGCCCGAAGCGCAAGCGGTGAAATACGTCGAGGACGTGCGGCGGCCTGTACCAGGGCGCTGAGGGTTCCGCGCAGGGGCCGTGCCAGCTGTTCCCTGGCAAGCAGGTGCGGGCCGCCGGGTGGTGCACGGGGTGGGCGCCGCAGATGTGAAGGCTCGGGCAGAGCCGATGTCGGTCAGAGGCCGCCTGAATCGACATTGGGACAGGCGGCTGGTGTGACGCCAGGCGACCGCCGCAACGATGGAACGATATAAGGAGTCTCCCATGCCGAGTTTCATGATGCTGCTTCACGGTCCGGCGGACCGGCCCCGTCAGACCGCGTCCAACCCGCAGGAGTTCACGCACATGACGCGGGAATACATGGAGTGGGCGGATCGCATGCGCGCGCAGGGCCAACTCAAAGGGGCCAATAAGCTCACCGACGACGCGGGCAAGATCCTGCGTACCGATGGCGGCCGCCTGTCCACGACCGACGGACCGTATGCCGAGAGCAAGGAGCTCGTCGGCGGTTTCTTCATCATCTCCGCCACCGACTACGCCGACGCCTGCCGCATCGCCGAGAGCTGCCCGCATGTGAAGTACGGCAGCTACATCGAAGTGCGCCAGGTACAGGAGCTGTAGAGGCGCATGCCCGCAGCAGAGCACGAGCTCGCCGCGCTGTTCCGGCGCGAAGCCGGCAGCATCTGCGCCTGGCTGGTGCGTCTGCTCGGGCCGGCGCGACTCGATCTGATCGAGGACGCGGTACAGGACGCGTTCAGCGCAGCGCTCACCCAGTGGCCCATCGAGGGCACTCCGCAACGTGCGGCGGCGTGGCTGGCGGTCGCGGCGCGCAACAAGGCCCTCGATCGCCTCAAGCGCGACATGAGGCTCGATTCCCTCGACACGCAAAACGAAGCCGCCGCCTGGCGGCTCGGGTTCTCGAACCCGGACGACACCGGTAAGCCGGACGATACCCTGGCGCTCATGTTCGTGGCGTGCCACCCGGCGCTTGCGCCGGAGGAGCAGGCGATGCTGACGCTGCAGACCGTGTGCGGCTTCAGTTCGCGCGAGATCGCGCGCAGTTTTCTCTCGACCCCCGAGGCCGTGACCCAGCGCCTGGTGCGCGCCAAGCGCAAGATCAGGGGACTCGGGCTGGCGTTCGAGATTCCGGAAGGCTCCCGGCTCGGTGAGCGCCTGCCGGGGCTCCTGAACGCGATCTATCTGCTGTTCAACGGCGGTTATACCGCCGCCGAAGGCGAGCCGCTCATGGCGCAGGAGCTGTGCGCGGAGGCGCTGCGGCTCGCCACGCTTCTCACCCAACACGCCGCCACCGCGACCGGCGAGACACACGCGCTCGCCGCGCTCATGTGTTTCCATCATGCGCGCGCGGCGGCGCGCACCGGTGAGCGGGGCGATCTGGTGCTGCTGGCCGAGCAGGACCGCTCGCGCTGGGATCACGCATTGATTGCGCAGGGGTTCGTGCATTTGCGCGGTGCGATGTCGTCCACCGGGCTCACGCCGCTGCACATCGAGGCGGGTATCGCCTCGGTGCACGCCGGGGCGCGCCGCTTCGAAGACACCGACTGGGCGGCGCTGTCACGCTATTACGACACGCTGCTCGAGCTCAAGCCCACCGCGGTGGTGCGCTTGAACGCCGCCATCGCGTGCGCGTACGCCATGGGTCCCGCCACCGGACTTACGCAGCTGGATGCGCTCGCGGGCACCGCGCGGCTGACGCACTACGCTCTGTACCACGCCGCGCGCGGGGATCTGCTGCTGAAGCTCGGGCGCGCCGCGCACGCCGGCGACTCGCTCAGGCGCGCGCTCGAGTGCCCGGTGAACGGCGCCGAGCGCGACTATCTCACGCGCAGACTACTCGCCTGCGAGGCGCTCGCACCGGCGACCCCCGCGCAGGTTGCCTAAAGACACCCCGCCCGCCCCGAAGCGGCACCGCGCCGCGACGCCCGCGCGTCAGTCGTAACAGGGACCTACCTCGCGCACTTCAATCGTGGCCCATTGCGCGGCCGGACACTGCGCTGCGAAGCCGAGCGCCTGTTCGCGGGTCGCGCAGTCGAGGAGGAAGAAACCGCCGATCAGCTCTTTGGATTCGGTGAACGGACCATCGGTCACTCTGCGCCTGCCGGCGTGCGTGTCGAGCCGCACCGACTCGGCACGCAACGAGTTGCTCTCGAGCAGGACACCACGCGCCTTCAGGTCCGCGGTGTATGCGAGCATCCGCTCGTAGACCGCACGGCCCTCCTCCTCCGAACGCAGCCGCCGCTGTCCCTGCGGTTCCACGATCAACAGCATGTACGGCATGATCTCTCCGATAAAGGTTTCAGGTTCGTCCGCGCTTGCAGGCGGCGGCACGATCCAGCAGCAGGCGAGTCTCGCGCGCGTTGTGGGTGAGTGTCGCCGCGCGCTCGAACTCCCCGCTCGCCTCCTCGTAACGGCCGAGCTTCGCCAGCAGGTCCCCGCGCACGCTCGGCAGCAGGTGATAGGAGTCGAGCGAGCCTTGCGCCGCAAGCTGGTCGGCGAGCTCCAGTCCCGCCGCCGGCCCGTAGGCCATGGCCACTGCGACCGCCCGGTTCAACTCCACCACCGGGGAGGGTGTGAGGCGCGCCAGCTCATCGTAGAGCGCGGTGATGTACACCCAGTCCGTGTCCGCCGCGGTCGCGGCGCGCGCATGACAGGCGGCGATCCCCGCCTGCAGGAGGTACGGTCCGCGCGCCTCACCGAGCGCCTCGCCGCGCGCCAGCGCCATCAATCCGCGATGAATGAGCAGCCGGTCCCAGACTGCGCGGTTCTGCTCCATGAGCAGCACCGGCTCGCCGTTCGCCCCGGTGCGCGCGCGGATGCGGGACGCCTGGATTTCCATCAGCGCCACGAGTCCGTGAACTTCCGGCTCGCGCGGCGCGAGCTCGGCGAGGATGCGCCCGATGCGCAGCGCCTCCTCGCACAGCCCCGGCCGCATCCAGTCCTCGCCGGCGGTGGCGGAATAGCCCTCGTTGAACACCAGGTAGATGACTTCGAGCACCGAGGACAGCCGTCCGGCGAGCTCACCGCGCCGCGGGATCTCGAAGGGCACGTGCGCGTCGCTGAGCGTGCGTTTGGCGCGCACGATGCGCTGCGCGATGGTGGGCTCGGGGACCAGGAAGGCGCGCGCGATTTCTTCCGTGGTCAGTCCCGCCAGCAGCCGCAGCGTGAGCGCGGTTCTTGCTTCGGTGGACAACAGCGGATGGCAGGCGATGAACATCAGCCGCAGCAGATCATCGCCGATCTCGTCGTCCGCGCTCGCCTCGAGCTTGCCGCCGTTGCTCCGCTGTTCCATCTCGAGCTCGTGACCGAGTGCCTCATGCTTGCGCGTGAGCATGCGCTCGCGCCGCAGATGATCGATGGCACGATGCTTGGCGGTGGCCATGAGCCAGGCGCCGGGATTGTCGGGGATACCTGAGCGCGGCCACTGCTCGAGCGCCGTGACGAGCGCGTCCTGCGCCAGCTCCTCCGCCCGGCCCACGTCGCGCACCAGGCGTGCAAGACCTGCGATCAGCCGCCCGGACTCGATCCTCCAGAGCGCGTCGATGGTGCGATGGACATCCGTGGCCGTCATGGCCACGGATGACACCATCGTCGCGTGCGCGGCGCAAGCCAAGTTCCCTCACGCGCTTTTGCGGGCCGCGGCGGTCACGGCGCCCAGGGGTTTCTCGCAGTTGACCATCCAGGGGGTGCCGAAGCGGTCGGTGACCATGCCGAAGCGCTGCGCCCAGAAGGTCTCCTGGACGGGCATGGTGACCTTGCCGCCGTCCGCGAGCGTCGCGAAGATGCGCTCCGCCTCGGCGGGCTGCTCGACCGCCGCCATCACGTTGAAGCCCTCGGGTGTGTGGTAGTGCTCTGCCGGCGCGTCGCAGCCGAGCAGATACTGGCCTCCGAGATCGATCCGTGCGTGGATGATCTTGTCGCGCGACTGCGCGCAGGTCTGCTCCGTGGAAGGGGACTCGCCGTAGGTCATCGAGAACACGATCTTGCCGCCGAAGGTCCTGGCGTAGAAGTCGAACGCCTCACGGCAGTTGCCGTTGAAGTGCAGGTGGGTGCTGGTTTGCATGGGTAGCTTCCGTTTGATGTGAATTGGGTGCGCTTGGCTGGTGCGTGGGCGGTTGGTCAGTGTTTGGAGGCAATGCGCTCGCGCTGCTGCGCTTCCTGCGCCCGCAGTTCCGGCGTCAGGTTCGCGCCGAAGTCCTCGGCCTCGAACACCCGGCGGATCTCGATCTCTTCGTTGCCCTTCTGGAACGGGGAGCGCCGGATCCACTCGACCGCCTCGGCGATGGACTTCACCTGCCACAGCCAGAAGCCCGCGATCAGCTCCTTGGTCTCGGTGAACGGGCCATCCGTCACGGTGCTTTTGCCGCCGCCGAACCTGACCCGCACGCCCTTGGCGCTCGAGTGCAGCCCTTCGCCCGCGAGCATCACGCCGGCCTTCACCAGCTCTTCGTTGAACTTGCCCATCTCGGCGAGAAGCTCCTGGCTGGGCAGCACGCCGGATTCGGACTCCTTGTTCGCCTTCACGATCACCATGACTCGCATGACTGACTCCTCCGTCGGTTAAATTGGGCGTTGTCTCGTCTATATGTGTGTACGACGAGCGAGACCGGTGAGAATCGACACGACCGCCAGGATTTTTTGCACCCACTCTAAGTCACTGAAGGCCCTCGGGATTGTCACCACCCGCCCCCGCCCCTGCTCACGCGGAGCTCTGGCCGCTGCGCTTCATCAGTGTCGAGGCGGTCAGCGGTGTCGCGCTGCTGGCCGCCGCCGCCATCGCCCTCGCGTGGGCGAATTCTCCCTGGGCGGACGCTTATGAGGGCCTCTGGCATTTGAAGCTCGGCCTCGGCGTTGCGGAATACCTTCCGGCGCACGACCTGCACTTCTGGGTGAACGACGGGTTGATGAGCGTCTTCTTCCTGGTCGTTGGACTTGAGATCCGCCGCGAAATGCACGATGGCGCACTGTCGGACCCGCGGGTCGCCACCCTTCCCGTCGTTGCCGCGATCGGCGGCGTGGCCATTCCGGCGCTGCTCTACGTACTCATCAACTCCGACCCGGCAGCGCGTCGCGGCTGGGCGGTACCCACGGCGACCGATATCGCCTTCGCGGTCGGCGTCCTGTCCCTCATCGGCAAGGACGTACCGCCGGCGCTGCGGCTGGTGCTGCTGACGCTCGCCATCATCGATGACATCGCGGCCATTGTGATCATCGCGTTCTTCTACTCGAGCGGTATCGCGGTCGGGGGGCTTTTGATCGTTGCGGCGGGCGTGCTCGGGGTGCTCGTGCTGCAGTGGTTGGGTGTGCAACCGGCGCTCGCCTATGTGCTGCCGGGCTCGGTGGTGTGGTTCGGAATGCTGCATGCCGGCCTGCATCCCGCGCTCGCCGGCGTGCTGCTCGGCCTTCTGACACCGGCCACCAGCGCTTTCGGACGCGTGCCGCGCGGGCGGGGTGCGCGGCGCGCGGGCGCGCCGCCGGTAGAGCGTGTGCAGGCGACGCTGCACCCCTGGGTAGCCTTCGGCATCATGCCATTGTTCGCGCTGGCCAATGCGGGCGTGAGCCTGCAGGGTCTGGAGCTGCGCGCCGCGGCGCCGCTGGCGGTGGGCGCAGGGATCGTGTCAGGGCTGGTGCTCGGCAAGCCGATCGGAATCGTGTTGGTTTCGTTCGCCGCGGTGCGCCTGAAGCTGTGCGTTCTGCCCGCGGGGGTACGCTGGCGTCACGTGCTGCTGGTGGGCCTGCTCGGGGGCATCGGATTCACGATGTCGATCTTCATCGCGAACCTCGCCTTCGAGGATCTGCCGCTGCTCGCCGCGGCCAAGTTCGCCGTGCTGGTGGCGTCGGTGCTCGCCGCGACGCTTGGCCTGCTGCTCGGCCGGGCGACGCGTCCGCGACCTCCTGTTTAGATGAGGTGCAGGGCTGCCGCGAGCAGCAGCAGCAACCCGATCACCGCGAGCGTCGCGTGTCCCACTACGAAGTTGGCGGGGAGGTTCTTCCTGCGCGCGTGGTAAGCGAAAACCAGGGTGAATCCGCCCAGGGCCGCCACCAGGAAGAACCCGAGCGCCCAGCGGGCCGGGCCGGCGGCTCCATGACAGACCGCGACGATCAGCAGCACCAGACCCGTCGCCGCGAGCACTCCGTGCGTGATGGCACTGGCGATGGGCGGCAATCGACCCTGGAACACGGCCAGCGCCATGGTGAGTCCGACGATGGCGGCAACGGCGAAGATCAGGACGGTGATCCACATCGCTCTTCCCCCTTCATACAAACCTGAGTTGTGAGTTCTGTGTTCCTTATAACGCCCCCCGGCCCGCCTGTCAGGCGCGGGTAGAGTCGGCGGCGTTCGACCACGCGCTCATCGACGAGAACGAGGCGCGCAACCTGATCCAGGCGGCTGACGCGCTCATCCAGAGCGTGCCGTAGTCAGATCACGAGGTGGGGCGGCACGCGCGCGCCCGTCGCCCGCTCGTAGGCTCTCGCGACTTGCAGCAGCAGGCCGTCCTGGTTGCGAGGGCCGACGAACGTGATCCCAACCGGCAGGCCGCTCACCAGCCCGGCGGGCACCGTGAGGCTCGGGTAGCCTGCGATGGCCGCAGCCGAGGCGATGGGCGGCCAGCCACCGCCGTTGCGATCACCCCATAGCTCGTCGATCCGCTCCGCCGGCCCGTTGCTCGGCGCAAGCAGGACCTCGACGCCCTGCTGGCCAAGCAGGGCCGCGAGCCCGTCAGTGTCGGCGGTGCGCTGGAGGGTCGCGAGCGCCTTCTGGTAAGCCGGGTCAGTCAGCGGCCCGCGCGCCTCTGCCATCTCGAAGAGTTCCTGTCCGAATACCGTGAGCTCCGCTTCCGAGTGCGCGCGGTTGAAGGCAATCAGGTCGGCGAGTGTCCTGCAGTCGACCTGCGAAGGATCAAGCGTCGCGAGATAGGCGTTGATCGCGGGCTTGAACTCATAGAGCAACGCCTCGAGCTCGGGCGCGTCCATCTCCTCAAAGCCCGCCGGCGGCTTCAGGTCGACGATCACGGCGCCCTCGTGCTCGAGCGCCGCGCGCGCATCGGCGAACAGGCGGGCGGTGTCCGGATGCGCCTCCTTGGGTACGGGCATCGCGCCGATTCTGACGCCGTGCAGCCGAAACGCCTCGAGGTTGGTGCCGTGCACGCCGAAGCCAAGAGGGCGCTCGCAGATCACCGCGGCGAGCACGGCGGCATCCGCCACCGTGCGGCACATGGGGCCGGCCGTGTCCTGGCGCGGCGAGATCGGCACAACGCCTTTGCCGCTGACGGCGCCCACCGTGGGTTTGAGGCCTACGAGGCCGTTGAGAGACGACGGCGACAGGATGGAGCCGTTGGTCTCGGAGCCGATGGCGGCAGCGCAGAAGCTTGCCGCTGCGGCGACCCCGGAGCCGGCGCTCGAGCCGGACGGGTTGCGATCGCGGGCGTAGGCATTTCGGGTCTGGCCACCCACCGCGCTCCAGCCGCTCGAGGAGCGTGTCGAACGGAAATTGGCCCATTCGCTCAGGTTCGCCTTGCCGAGCACGATTGCGCCGGCGGCGCGCAGCCGCCCGACGAGCGGCGCATCGGTCGCGCGCAGCGACCGCGCCAGCGCCAGGGATCCCGCGGTCGTGGCGATCGGGTCGGAAGTCTCGATGTTGTCTTTGACAATAACGGGAACTCCATGCAGTGGCCCGCGCAGCTTTCTCGCCTTGCGTTCCGCGTCGAGAGCGCGCGCGGCCGCTGGGGCATCCGCATTGAGCGCGAGAACCGACCGGTACTCGGGACCGTGGTGGTCGAAGCGGGCGATACGCGCCACATACGCTGCGGTCAGACCCTCGGACGTGATGGCACCGGACGCGAGGGTCTGTTGCAACGCAGCAATGGACTGCTCGGTGGGATCAAAGGCGCGCTCGGAGCTTGCTGCGAGCTCCTCGAGCGCCGCGGCCAGAGACACGGCCCCCGCCGCCTGGATGAAGCCTCTGCGATCCATGAGTCCCTCCACTGTTGCGTTGACGCGACAGCCGTTGCGCTGCTCTGGGGCAGACGACGTTCCCGCGAATTTACGGGCCATTAGGGTTTCGCGGATACTAGAGTACAAGTGTAGTGCACCAGAAATACAACGCCGCGAGCGGGAATTCAGGGGAGATCTCTTATGGCCGCCAGAACCGCGCCCCGCCGTCTGTCGGGGGACTTGGTCACCGCGGGCTCATTGGTCGCATGGGCGATCTGCGCGCAAGCCCAGGAAAAGCCCAGGGAACCGACGAAATCCGATGACAAGCTCCAGGAAGTCGTCATCACCGGTTCGCGCATCGCGCGCCCCGACCTCGACCGCCTCGAGCCGACCACCGTGGTGACCGGCGAACTGTTCGATGAGCGCGGTTACACCGATGTCGGCCAGGCGTTGCAGGAGCTGCCAGCCTTCGGCATCCAGCCCTCGAGTGCCGTGAACCAGCAATCCGGATTCGGTGTCGCACAGAGCTTCGTCGATCTGTACTCACTCGGGTCGCAGCGCACGCTGACCCTGATCAACGGCCGCCGCTTCGTCTCCTCCAGCACCGCGAGCCTCTTCAACGGTGCCACCTCCCCGGGCCAGCAGGTCGACTTGAACGTTATTCCGACGAAGCTGATCGATCGCATCGAGACGATCTCCGTGGGCGGTGCGCCGATCTACGGCGCGGACGCCATCGCGGGCACGGTGAACATCATCCTCAAGAAGAACTACCAGGGTCTGGACCTTGACGCGCAGACCGGCGTGTCAAACGCCAAGGACGGCTGGAACTACCGCTTCCGCGCGCTCGGCGGAATGAATTTCGCCGACGGCCGGGGCAACGTCACCGGCGTCGCGGAGGTGAACAAGAGCGACGGTCTGGTCGGCACCGCGCGGCGGAATGTGGCCAATGACCTGGGGTTCGATGCACCGCTCACTCCTGGCCCGTTCACGACTGTGCTCACACCCAATGGCTCGGTCCCGAGCGTCAGTACCTCGGGCATTCCGCTGGTGGACGATGTCTTCTTCGCACCCGCGTTCGGGCTCACGCCCCAGATGTTCGGCGTGAATAACGGCGCGGGCCAGCCGCTGGCGTGGGCTCCCGGTTCGAGCGCCCTCAAGCCGTACAACCTTGGCACGCAGACCGGCAATCCCATTTTCTGGGAGGGCGGTGACGGCATCCGCCTATCGCAGTTCACCAATCTGCTGTCGCCGCAGAAGCGCGTCAACCTCGACACCCTCGGCAACTTCAAGTTCACCGATCACTTCGCCGCCTTCGCGGAAGGCTGGTTCTCCGAGGAGCACGCCACGAACCTGATCGCCCAGCCTGCCTACAACACCAATCTGTTCGGCGGCGCGGGCACGGTGTCCGGCAACTTCGTGATGTCCGTCAACAACCCGTTCCTGTCCGCCGCCGACCGGACCACGATCCAGAACGCGCTCAACGCCTACGGGGCGGCCGTCCCGCCTGGCAGCCGGGCAGATCGGAACTGGAACAACAGTCACTTCTATGTGAGCCGCGCCAGCACCGATCTGCAAAGCGGAGCGGCGGTGGTCGACCAGGTCGTTACGCGCGGCGTGCTCGGCATCAACGGCGATTTCGCCCTTGGCACGCGCTCTTACAACTGGGAAATCGCGACCAACTACGGTTATTCGCGCGACACCAATCACACGCCGCTATACGTCTTCCAGAACGTGCAGAACGCGCTCAATGCAACCCGCGATGCCTCGGGAAATATCGTCTGCGCCGGCAACCCGGTCAGCTCGCCGATCGTGACCGGCTCTCCCACGTGCGCGCCGTTGAACATTTTCGGGCTGGGGTCCCCGAGCGCCGCGGCGCGTGCATACATCACACACGACGCGCTGGCGAGATCGATCGATACTCAGCGGGACGCGACCGCCAACATCAATGGCGACGTGGTCAAGCTGCCCGCTGGCGAGTGGAAGGCGGCCGTCGGTTACGAGAACCGCCGCGAGACGGCCGAGTTCCGGCCGGACACCTTCTACACCACTAGCGCCGGTCAATCGGTGGCATCCGCGGTCTCGGGCGGATACCACACCAACGAGTTCTACGCCGAAACGCTGATTCCGATCTTCGAGCCGCTGCAGGCGATTCCGGGGCTGCATCAGGTCGAGCTGGAAGGCGCGGTTCGGCGCGTCAACAACTCGATCGCCGGCAATTCGACGACCTGGACCAAAGGCCTGCGCTGGTCACCGATCCAGGACGTGCAGTTCCGCGGCAACAGGACGCACTCGATCCGCGCGCCGGCGGTCACCGAGCTGTTCCTGCCCGCCTCCACCGCGTTCGAGTTCGCCAACGACCCGTGCGACAAGAACTATGTCGGTCAGGGCACGGCGCCAGCCACCCGCGCGAAGAACTGCGCGGCCGCGGGCATCAACACCAGTACCTTCGTGTCCAACGTGGTCAACGCCACCGCTCAGGGCCTCACCTCGGGTAACATCGACCTGACGAGCGAGACCGCAGAGTCGAGGACCTACGGAGTCGTGCTGCGCCCGCGGTTTATTCCGCGCCTGAATCTGTCGGTCGACTTTGTCGAGATCAACCTCTCGAACGCGATCGAGCAGCTGAACCTGGTCGAGATCCTGGATGCCTGTTACGACTCCGCGAACTACCCGAACGACCCGTCCTGTTCGCAGTTCACGCGCAACGCGGCGCATCAGATCACGGGCTTCCAGGATGGCTTCGTGAACGCGGGACTGCTGGACTTCTCGGGCGTCACGTTCGGTGCGGACTGGAGCGTGCATATGCCGGGTCGGTGGGGCGGGCTCCAGCTGCGCGCGAACTGGCTGGATACACACAAGCTCCTGCAGAAGATCGGCTCCGCCAGCGCGAACAGCCTGGTCGGCGAGCTGGGGACGACCTTCGCCGCCCCGCACGGCAAGGGCGTGATCGATGTGAACTATCGCAACGGGGGGTTCGAGTGGTACTGGCAGGGGCTGTACACCGGTCCCTTCAATTTCGACAATAAGGACACGGCCAACTCGAAGAACATCCCGGGCGTGAGCCACTGGTGGCTCGTCAATACGACGATCGGCTACGAGTTCACCAGGTCGTTCGAGACGCGACTGATCATCAACAACGTCGCGAACAAGGAACCGCCGTTCCCGGCGCTGGCCGGCATCGGAGGTAACTTCGCGAGCCCGACCTCGTTGTACTGGTCCGGGATCATCGGGCGCACCTACCTGCTGTCGGCCGCGTATCACTTTTAGCCTGCCGGCGGTCAGCGCGGCCGGGTATCCATGACGGCCGCATTAGCGCGGGCGGCAGTCTTGTCTCGGTACAGTGGGGCCAGACCCCGGGTCAACGCGCGCCGTCCCTCCAACACGGCGGTGGCGCAGTAACGCTGCCGCCGCGGGACCCATCCCTCGCGGGTTTCCGGTTTCAACATATTACCCACTCCTGTCGCACGGCTGTGGCGTCGGCGCGCGCGGACGCGTGGTGGGCGGGGGCGTTGACCAGCTCGTGAAGGGAACGCGCGCGCTAACACCCCTTAACCGCCGTCCTGCCACCGCTGTTGCAACCGCGTTGCGCCCGACGAGGTCAGCGGAATGCGACAACGCATTTCGCGCCAAATCAACGGGTTCAGAGCTCAGCCCTTCGCGTACGTCTGCCGCGCGCGACAGAACCTGGCGTATTTGGTCGTAGCGTCCTACGTCTCTCAACACAACCTTGCTGTGCGAATTCAACCCGTTGCCACGGCAAATCGGTAGGCGCATGCCTGCGTGGCACGGGCTTTGCTGGAGCCTGCCCGCGGCACGGATCATGTTCCCGGGCCGGATCAGGGGGGAGTTATGAAGTCTCGAAACTCGAGGGTTTCGCTTGCTGTCGTCGCGACGATCCTGGGTTGGATGGCGGCGGTTGCGGTGGTCAACGCCGCTACCGATCCCGGCGTTCGCCCGGGAACCGACGCCGGCAATTCGATCCCGGGACTCAGCACCAACGAGGCAATGCTGTTCCAGATCGGGCAGGACGCCTTCAACGAACTGGAGGGGGTAGGGGATGGTCTGGGTCCCCGCTACAACCTCGACAGCTGCGGCGGCTGCCACAGCTTCCCCGCCACCGGAGGAACCTCGCCGGCGGTGAACCCGCAGGTAACCGTGGCAACCGCCTCCGGCGCGCGTAACGTCGTTCCCGCGTTCATCACCGCGAATGGACCCATCCGTGAGGCGCGGTTCAAGTTCAGACCCGGCGGAGCCCGCGACGGCGGCGTTCATTCTCTGTTCGTCATCAGCGGGCGCTTGGATGACAGCGGCAGCGCTGTCAACTGCAATGCCATGCAGGAGGACTTCAACGCGCACTTCGCGGGCGGCAATGTGTCACTGCGCATTCCCACTCCGGTCTTCGGGACGGGCTTGATGGAGAACATCCCGCAAAACGTGCTCGCCGCCAATCTGGCGCGCAACGCATTTTTCAAGGCGCTACTGGGCATCAGGGGCCACCTGAACACCAATGGCAACGACGGCAGGGCCACGCGCTTCGGATGGAAGGCGCAGAACGTGTCGCTGCTGGTGTTCGCCGGCGAGGCTTACAACGTCGAGATGGGTCTGACGAGCGAGCTGTTCCCGACCGAGCGCGACGAGAATGCCAACTGTCAGACGGATCAGGTGCCGAACAACATCACGGGCGGGGGGATAGCCATCACGGACCCGAGCGAGCTGCTGAGCGACATAGAGAAGTTCTCCCTCTTCATGCGGTTCCTCGCCCCCCCGGCCCCGTCTGCCACAGTGCCGGGGGGAGCGGCGTCGATCACCCACGGACGGCAGGTTTTCAGCGACATCGGTTGTGCCCTATGTCACACGCCGACGTTGCAGACGAGCGTGACCAAGGTCGCGGCGCTGAGCAACCAGCCGGTCGCGCTGTTCTCCGACCTGGCTGTGCACGGGATGGGACCCAAGCTCGCCGACAACATCCTGCAAGGAAACGCGGGGCCCGACGAATTCCGCACCGCGCCGCTTTGGGGTCTGGGTCAGCGGATCTTTCTGCTGCACGACGGGCGCACGACCGATCTTGGGCAGGCTATCCGGGCGCACGCCAGTAGCGGCACGCTGCAGTTCGCCCCATCGGAGGCGAACAGGGTCATCGAGAACTTCGAGCATCTGGGCGACGCCGCGCAGCAGGATCTGCTGAACTTTCTGCGCTCTCTTTGAGGGCAGGTCGGTCTACTGGATGACGCAGGAATTCAACGCCGAAGGGCGCGCGTTGTACGACACGCTGGCTCGCCGCACATCCTTCATACGCTACGAGCGGTGACGCTGGAACGAGCGTGGGGCGCTGCGGCTGCTCTACGTCGGATGCGTGCCAATCAAGCCGGCACCCGGATGCCACGCAGGGCCGAGAGTAAAGCCTCGAGTTGAGCGTCGCTGACATTCAGGTGGAACACAAAACGGATGGCCTGGCGGCTGATGCTCAGAGCGCGAACCTGCTGATGCTGCAGCTGTTGCAGAAAGAGCTCGGCAGGAAGCCGCTCGTGAAGGGTGAAAATCACGATATTCGTTTCGACGGGTAAGACGCTCGCAACGTAGGGGAGCGAGCGCAGCTCGGTCTCCAGAGCTTTTGCCTTGCGGTGATCATCCTGCAGGCGCGTCACATTGTGCGCGAGGGCGAACAGCCCTGCGGCCGCCAGATATCCCGCCTGCCGCATGCCGCCCCCCAGCAGCTTGCGCTGTCGGTGCGCCCTGGCGATGAGTGCCCGCGATCCCAGCAGCAGCGAACCGGCTGGAGCGCCGAGTCCCTTGGAAAGGCAGATCGAGATGGTTTCGAAGAGACTCCCATAGTCGCGTGGAGTCTCGTTGCGAGCCACGAGTGCGTTGAAGAGCCGCGCGCCGTCCAGATGCATGGCGATGTCGTGCTCTTTACAGACCACCCGGATGCGCTCGATCTCCCTCAGGTCCCAACAGCACCCGCCGCCTTTGTTGACGGTGTTCTCGATGGCCACGAGACGCGTCCACGGAAGGTGGGAATCGTCGCGCCGATTGATGTTCTCGCGCACCTGCGCGGCGGTGAATCGCCCGTTCTGGCCTCTCAGCAGGCGCACGGATGAGCCGGAGTTCGCCGCTATGCCGCCGCCCTCGTACAGGTAGATGTGCGCAAGCTCGTCGCAGATCACCTCATCCCCGGGTTGGGTGTGGACTTTGATGCCAATCTGATTGGACATCGTGCCGGTCGGACAGAACAACGCGGCCTCTTTGCCAAACAGATCCGCGGCCTTCCTCTGCAGCTCGTTGACGGTCTCGTCCTCACCGAATACGTCATCACCTACCTGCGCCTGCAGCATTGCTTCGAGCATCGCCGGAGTCGGTCGGGTTACGGTATCGCTGCGTACGTCGATCATCTGTGGCATGAGGGCTCTCCGAATTGGCCGGTCGCAATTATACTCTTGGAAGTGTCGCGACCTGACGCACGATTCAAACCTACCGGGCGCTTGCAGGGGCGCGGCAGACAGTGAGCCCGACTGTCATCGGTCTGACGCTGTGTGCAGCAGTGCTGCATGCGACGTGGAACGCCGCACTACGAAGCGGCGTCGACCGGTTGTGGTTCATCACCGTCATGAGCTTTGCGACCACGGTCGCGGCTGTTCCTTTCGTACTCCTCCTGCCGCTGCCTTTGCCGAAGAGCTGGATGTATCTGGGCATCTCGGCGGTCTTACAGGTCGTTTACAGCATCTTTCTGGCTCGTGCCTATCGATACGGAGAATTGGGACAGGTCTATCCAATCGTCAGAGGTAGTGTGCCGCTGATGGTGAGCATTGGCGGCTTCGTTCTCGCAGGTCAGCGATTGAGCAGCTCCGCGTTGCTGGGCGTGACGCTGATTTGCCTTGGGATCATCAGCCTCGCCTCTGGCGCAGCGCGAGCGGGGGCAAAATCGGTCGTTCTCGCACTCGCAACCGCGTTGCTGGTGGCGAGCTACGTCACCGCCGACGGCATCGGTGTGCGCGTTGCGGGGAGCGCCCAAGCCTACGCGGCCTGGATCTTCCTGATCTACGGCGCTCTCATGCCCCTTGCGTTCGTGCTCCTGAGGCGAGGAATCACGGTCGACCTGCGGTCGCCCGAGACTCGCAAGGCATTGGCAGGCGGCATGGTCTCATTCCTGAGCTATGGAGCAATCACCGCCGCGCTCGCCCTGGGAAAGGTAGGTCCGATTTCAGCGCTGCGCGAGACCAGCATCGTCTTCTCCGCGCTGCTGGGTCGTATCGTGCTTGGAGAAGCTCTCACCCCGCGCCGTATTCTGGCGTGCTTGGTCGTCGCACTCGGCGCTGTGTGCATCGGCTACGCATCATGACCCGCGGCACACGCCGCGGACCGGGATCGTGATACGGCGCGAGTCGATCTGCCTCGCTGCCGCACCTTGCGGAAGGACAGATTGACCCGACAGGCTCCGAGGTCTGGGCTCGGTCAGCGCTCATGTGATCCTGGGGCGGTGCGCATACCACTGCATGATCTGCTGCAGACTGATCCGCATGGCGCGCGGATCGGCGGCCGGCTGCCAACCCTCGCTGCGCCCGAGCGACGGACCGACTGCCAACGCGCCAGCGGCAGCGCAGGCGGGGAAATAATGGCTATGCGTGACCATCACGGGCACGCCGGCGCGCTGCGCGGCCTCGATGCCGGCCGGAGCATCCTCGATCGCCACGGCCTGGTGCGGGTGCAGTCGCAGCGCTGCAAGTGCGAGCCGATAAGCCTGCGGATCGGGCTTCTTGCGCGGGGCTTCATTGGCGCAGACGACCGTGGCGAAGCGACGCGACCAGCGGCTGCCGAGATGCCGTGCGAGCAAGGCCTCGACATTGCCGCGGCTGGTGGTGGTGACGATTCCCATTGGCAGGTGAGCATGGGAACACTCCGACAGCAGTTCCGCGACACCGGCGCGCAAGGGCAAGTCGCCACGACGTACGATCCCTTCGTAGATCTGGTTTTTCAGGCGATGCACGGTTTCGGCGAGCGCCTCGCGCTGCCGCGCATCCCCGGAAGCCTCCTCTCTGCGGCTCATGTCGTACAGCAGCCGCTCACGGCCTCCTGACACCGCGAGCAGCCCGCCGTAGTGCTGCTCGCTCCATCGCCAGGGCACGCCCAGTGCCTCAAACGCGCGATTGCAAGCGACCAGATGCCCGTCGCGCTCGGTTTCGGCCAACGTGCCATCGACGTCCCAGAGCAAGGCCTTGATCACGAGAGCTTAGGCCGATGGACGGTCTGCCACAGTCAGAAGTGCAGGCAGACCGCCCACGCTCTCCACGAACGCGTCGCACGCTAGCGCACGTGGGTCAGCTCCCTCGTTGTAACCATAGGGTACGCACACCACGGCCAGCCCGGCGGCGCGCGCCGCGAGCACATCGGTCAATGAGTCACCCACCATCAGCGCCTGAGCTGGCCGAACTCCAAGTTCCCCGCAAGCGCTCAGCAGGGGTTGCGGATGTGGCTTGCGATGCATGCCACTATCCCCACCCACCACCACGTCAATCCATTGACTCAAGCCGAATCGAGTCAGCAGGCCAACGGCCGCCTTTTTCGGTTTGTTGGTCACCACCGCAAGGCTCAGGCCCAGCGCGTGCAGCTCCGCGAGTCCCGCGACCACCCCCGGGTACACGCGCGTCTGGATTTCATCGAGTTCATGAATCCGCTCGTAATGGAAGTGGAATCGCTCGAGCAGCAGCCCGGCGTCGGCCGATTCTCCGGCAACTGCAAGCCGCGCCACGGCGCGCTCTATCAGACCGGGCACGCCTCGCCCGATGAGCACGCGGACCTGAGCCTCAGGGAGGCTCGTGAGTCTCTGCTCGGCGAGTGCGCGATTCAATGCGAGGCTGATGTCCGCGGCGGTATCAAGAAGGGTGCCGTCCAGGTCGAACAGCACCGCCTGCAGGGAGCGCGCAGACAGCTGATCCGCCCCGCCCACCCTCACGACGGCCGCTTGCCCTGCACCAGTGCTCGCGCGCGCGCGCAAACCGCCTGCGGCGTGAGACCCAGTTCCGCCGCCGCGTGCGCCGCCGGGGCGGACTCGCCGAATCGATCGATGCCGAGCACGTCACCGTCAAAGCCGGTATAGGCCCGCCAGAAGTTGCTCACGCCCGCCTCGATCGCCAGAACCGGCAGCGCCCGCGGCAGCACGGTCGCGCGATAGCCGGCACTCTGCCGATCGAACTCGCCGCAGTTGGGCATCGAAACCACGCGCGCGGCGATGCCCGCCGTCCCCAGCATCTCGCGCGCGCTCATGGCGAGGGCGACTTCCGAACCGGTCGCGAGCAGTGTGATGGCGGCCGGACCGTCGCTGTCGGCCAGGAGGTAGCCCCCCCGGCGGATGTCATTGAGCTGCTGTGCACTGCGTACGAAGTGCGGCAGGTTCTGGCGCGACAGCAGCAGGCACGTCGGGCCATAGAGTCGTTCGATCGCGGCCTGCCACGCCACCTGGGTCTCGACGGCATCGCACGGACGCCAGACCGAGCAGTTGGGAATCAGGCGCAGGCTGCTGGCCTGCTCCACCGGCTGGTGCGTCGGACCGTCTTCGCCGAGCATGATGCTGTCGTGCGTGAACACGTGGATCACCCGCTGGCGCATGAGCGCCGCCATGCGTACAGCATTGCGGCTGTAATCCGAGAACGTGAGAAAGGTGCCCCCGTAGGGTATGTAGCCGCCATGCAGCGCCATGCCGTTCATCACCGCGCCCATGCCGAACTCGCGCACCCCGTAGTTAATGTGGTTGCCCCAGCCACCCCGGCGCACGGGCACGCTGCTGCGGCCCGCCGTCAGATTCGAGCCGGTCAGATCGGCCGAGCCGCCGAGAAGCTCCGGCAGCAGCGGCTGCAACGCCTCGATCGCATTCTGCGAGGCCTTGCGCGAGGCGATGCCTGCCGCCTGGGCTACCGTCGCGGCCAGCAGCCGCTGACTGGCGTCGCACCAGTTCGCCGGCAGTGCGCGCCGGCGCACGCGCCGCTCGAATTCGGCCGCGAGCTGTGGATGAGCCTCGGCATAGGCGGCAAAGCGGCGCTGCCACTCGGCCTGGCGCGCCGCACCCGTTGCGCGGGCGTTCCAGGCGGCGCGGATCTCCCCGGGAATCTCGAATGGCTCGGCCGTCCAGCCCAGAGCCGCGCGGGCGGCTGCGACCTCGGCCGCGCCCAGCGCGGCACCGTGTATCTCATGTGTGCCCGCCTTGTTGGGGCTGCCGTGACCGATCACGGTCCTGCAGCACACGAGCGTCGGTGCGCCACAGTCCGCGCGCGCCTGCACGAGCGCTGCCTCGATGGCCGCGGTGTCGTGGCCGGGGACCTCGCGTATGACACGCCAGCCGTAGGCCTCAAACCGCCGCGGAGTGTCGTCGGTGAACCAAGCTTCGACACGGCCGTCGATGCTGATGCCGTTGTCGTCGTAGATTGCCACCAGTTTCGACAACCCCAGCGTTCCGGCGAGCGAGCAGGCTTCGTGGCTGATGCCTTCCATCAGACAACCGTCACCCACGAATACCCACGTCCGGTGGTCGACGATCGTGTGACCCGGCCGATTGAATTCCGCCGCCAGCAACTGCTCGGCGAGCGCCATGCCGACGGCATTGGCCAGCCCCTGCCCCAGCGGCCCCGTGGTGGTTTCCACCCCGGGCGTGACTCCGACTTCAGGATGCCCCGGGGTTTTGCTGTGCAGCTGACGAAAGCGCTTCAGTTCTTCCAGCGGCAGTGCATAACCGCTGAGGTGCAGCAGCGCATACAGCAGCATCGATCCGTGACCATTGGACAGTACGAAGCGGTCGCGGTCGGGCCAGAGCGGATCGGCAGGATTGTGCTTCAGGTGCCCGCGCCACAGCACTTCAGCGATTTCCGCCATCCCCAACGGCATGCCGGGATGACCGCTGTTGGCGGCCTCCACGGCGTCGATGGCGAGAAAGCGCAGCGCATTGCACAGTTCCCGCCGCTCAACGGCCTTCGGTCTGACTTGGGCATTCATGCGGCCAGGCTCCCTACTGTGCGCGTCGCTTGAGATCGATCAGGCGCAGGATCATGGGCGTGAAGATGAACTGCATCGCGAGCCCCATCTGGCCCCCCGGCACCACGATGTTGTTCGGCCGGCTCATCCACGAGTTGTGCAGCATGGAGACAAGATAGGGAAAGTCGATGCCCTTGGGGTTGGCGAAGCGGATCACCACCATGGACTCGTCGGCGGTGGGTATGTCCCTGGCGATGAACGGGTTGCTGGTATCCACCGTCGGCACACGCTGGAAGTTAACGTGGGTGCGGCTGAACTGCGGACAGATGTGGTTCACGTAGTCGGGCATGCGCCGCAGGATGGTGTCGACCACGGCCTCCTGGCTGTAGCCGCGATGATGGCGGTCGCGATGCAGCTTCTGGATCCACTCGAGATTGACGATCGGCACGACGCCGACCAGCAGATCGACGTGGCGCGCGATATCGACGCCATCGTCGACGTAAGCGCCATGCAGGCCTTCGTAGAACAACAGGTCGCTGTCGGGCGTCATCGGCTGCCAGTCGGTGAAAGTGCCCGGGTCGGAGCCGAGTTCCTTGGCCTCGGCCGCGTCATGAGCATAGCGACGGACCTTGCCGCGACCGGAGGCGCCGTACTCGGCGAAGGTATCCGCCAGCTCCCTGAGGAGATTTGCTTCCGGGCCGAAATGGCTGATTTGCGGACCGCTGCCGCGGTCGGCCGCCTGCACGCGCTCGCGCATCTCGACGCGGTTGTAGCGGTGAAAGGAATCGCCCTCGATGGCCTGCGCCGTGATGCCTTCGCGCCGGAAGATGTGCGCGAAGCTCTTCATGACGGTGGTGGTCCCGGCGCCGGAGGATCCGGTCACCGCGATTATGGGATGCTTGATGGACACGCACAGCTTCCTGGAACTGACCTGACAGCGGACGCAGCGTTCAAAGCAGTGCCTCCGGCCGGAACAGCGAGCGTTCGTTAAAGAGCGGTGAGCTGAACGGCCGGTCTGCGCCGCTTTCGCATTCGGCGTGGTAGCGCTCGATCCGCTCGACCTCGTTGCGCGAGCCCAGGATCAGCGGCACGCGCTGATGCAGCGACTGCGGCTCTACCTCCAGCAGGCGCTGGCAACCGGTGGTCGCGCGACCCTCCGCCTGCTCCACCAGCAGACTGATCGGATTCGCTTCGTACAGGAGCCGCAGCCGTCCCGGCTTGCTCTTGTCCTTGCTGTCCTTCGGATACATGAACACCCCGCCGCGCATGAGGATGCGGTGCACCTCTGCGACCAGCGAGGCGATCCAGCGCATGTTGAAATCGCGAGCGCGAATGCCCGACTTGCCCGCCTGGCACTCGGTCACGTAACGGTGCACCGGCGGCTCCCAGAAGCGGGTGTTGCTCGTGTTGATGGCAAACTCGCTGGTATCGGCCGGAATCTGCAGGTTCGGATGTGTCAGGATGAAGTTGCCGATCTCCCGATCGAGCGTGAAACCATGCGTGCCCTTGCCCACGCTGATGACCAGCATGGTCGCGGGACCGTAGATGGCGTAGCCGGCGGCCACCTGCTGCTCACCCCGCTGCAGATAGTCGGCGACGGCCGGGAGCTCGGTCTTATCGTGTCTCAACACCGAGAAGATCGTGCCGACCGATACGTTCACATCAGTGTTTGAAGAGCCGTCGAGCGGATCGAACATCAGAAGATAACGACCGCGCGCATATTCGACCGGCACCGGGTAGGGATCCTCCAGTTCCTCGGAAACCATGCCGGCGAGCAGTCCGCCCCACTCGCAGCTGCGTACCATGACCTCGTGCGCCAGCACGTCGAGCTTCTGCTGCGTTTCACCCTGCACGTTCTTGCCGCCGTGCTCGCCGAGATATCCACCGAGTGCTCCCTTGGCGGTCATCGCTGAGATCGCCTTGACGGCGGCAGCAACATCCACCAGCAGCGCCCCGAGATCACTGGCACCGGGGATGTCGGTGAGCTGCTGGATCAGGAACTTTGAGAGCGTGGTGCGCCCGAGATACATCGTCGCGTCTCCTTGATGGTCATGACTGGCTCTGGCTGGCGGCGGCCTGGAACACGCGGCTGGCGCGAATGTCGGAACAGGCGATGGTCGTCAGCTCTTCAGCCGTGAAGCGCCGATCCTGGTCGGCAAACAGTCGGCTCGCCTGGCGCAGTCGGGCACGGTCGAGCGCGTTGCGCACGCTGCGTGCGTTGGCGAAGTGCGGCTGGCGGATGCGAGCGGTCAGATACTCCTCGAACGCCGCGCGCGCGCCGGGAGCGAAACGGTAGTTCTGCCGCTCGAGGAGCTTATCGGCGATGCGCAGCAGCTCAGCGGGCGCATAGTCCGGGAAATCCAGATGGTGCGCGATGCGCGAACTCATCCCGGGATTGGAGCGGAAGAAGCTGTCCATGCGATCCTTGTAGCCCGCCAGGATCACGACCAGATCGTCGCGCTGGTTCTCCATGACCTGCAGCAGGATCTCGATGGCCTCCTGTCCGTAGTCGCGCTCGTTCTCGGGCCGGTAGAGGTAGTACGCCTCATCGATGAAGAGCACGCCGCCCATCGCCCGCTTCAGCACTTCCCTGGTCTTCGGTGCCGTGTGGCCGATGTACTGCCCCACCAGATCATCGCGCGTCACCGCAACCAGGTGGCCTTTGCGCACGTAACCCAGACGAAACAGGATCTCGGCCATGCGCAGCGCCACCGTGGTCTTACCGGTCCCGGGATTGCCGGTGAAGCTCATGTGCAGGCTGGGCGCCTGCGCCTGCAGCCCCAGGTTCATGCGCAGCTTGTCGATCACGAGCAGCGCGGCGATGTCACGGATGCGCGCTTTGATCGGTGTAAGGCCCACCAGGTCACGGTCGAGCTCGTCCATCACCCCGCCGGCCTGGCTGTGCGCCAGCACTTCGCTCACGGTGCGCGCTTGGGCTGACTGCGGCCCGTGGGCCGCCGTTGCGCCCGTCGCGGGCTCGGGGACCGGCGACGCGGTGCCGGCAGCGCTGCCGGGGATCGAGTACATCGGTGAGCCCACGTCAGGCCACCTTGCTCGCCGGCGAAGGGCGGCGCAGTTCGTCGCGCATCGCATCGATCACCGCTCGATAGTCCGCGCAGCCGAATATCGCGCTGCCGGCGAACCTCGACGCACTCATGACTTGCCGATCCCGCCGCGCTCGCCTTCGGGCCGGTCGCTGGCGTAAGCGTGCACCGTGTAGCGGATCGTGCGGCCGCCGGCCTCCTGACGTATGAGCCCGAAACCCGGCTCGCTTACCGGGCGGTTGACGATGAAGCTCATGACGATGCTCTCCACGCCGCGCGTGGAGTCGAAGGCGATCAGGCGGATGTAGTGCTGGGGAAAGGTCTTGCGGCAGTTCTGCAGCTCCATCAGCACCCCGGCAGCATCCTTCAGATCGAACATCGGCATGCCGAACATTTCCCAGTAGGTGTTGCGCGGGTGCGGATCGTCGGTGTACTCGATGCTCCAGGCGTAGCCGCGGCTCAGGCCGTATTCGATCTGCAGCGAAATCTCCGCGTCCGTCAGTTCCGGCAGGAAGCTGAACTGTCCCTGCGTGATCTTCCTTACCGGGTTGGTCATCATGGAGCGTGCTCTCCTTGAAGGGATTCAGTGGGCCACCGCGGCCGTGGGAGTGAAATCGGAAGCATCCGTCGGGGTGTAGTTGAAGCTGATATCCCCCCACGTATCGAGCGCCTGCTGCAGCGGGCTGCAGCCACGGGCGGCCTGGCGCAGGATCTCCGGTCCCTCGACGCGGATGTCCTTGCCCTCGTTGCGCGCCTTGACCATCGCTTCCAGTGCCACCCGGTTGGCGACCGCGCCGGCCTGAATGCCCGCGGGGTGACCGATGGTTCCGCCACCGAACTGCAGCACCACGTCGTCCCCGAAAAGATCCAGCAGCTGGTGCATCTGTCCGGCGTGAATGCCACCCGAGGCGACCGGCATCACTTTGCGGATATCGCACCAGTCCTGATCGAAGAAGATGCCGCGCGGCAGATCCTGGCGGGTGTAGCTGTCGCGGCACACGTTGTAGTAACCCTGCACGGTCAGCGGGTCGCCTTCGAGCTTGCCGACCGCGGTCCCCGCATGCAGGTGATCGACCCCCGCGAGTCGCAGCCATTTGGCGATGACACGGAAACTGACGCCGTGGTTCTTCTGTCGTGTGTAGGTACCGTGACCGGCGCGGTGCATGTGCAGGATCATGTCGTTGCGCCGCGCCCAGTTGGACATGCTCTGGATCGCGGTCCAGCCGATGACCAGATCGATCATCACCACGACCGAGCCGAGCTGCCGGGCGAACTCGGCGCGTTCGTACATGTCCTCCATGGTTGCAGCCGTTACGTTGAGGTATGAGCCTTTGACCTCACCGGTGGCGGCGCTCGCCTTGTTGACGGCATCCATCACGTACAGGAAGCGGTCGCGCCAGTGCATGAAGGGCTGCGAGTTGATGTTCTCGTCGTCCTTCATGAAATCAAGACCGCCCTTGAGCCCCTCGTAAACGACGCGGCCGTAGTTGCGGCCCGAGAGTCCGAGCTTGGGTTTGGTCGTGGCGCCGAGCAGCGGGCGGCCGAACTTATCGAGGCGTTCGCGCTCGACAATCAGGCCGGTCGGGGGCCCCTTGAAGGTCTTGACGTAGACCGCCGGAATCTGAATGTCTTCGAGTCTCGCGGCCTTGAGGGGCTTGAAGCTGAACACGTTGCCGATCAGGCTCGCCGTCATGTTGGCGATCGAGCCCTCTTCGAAAAGAATGATGTCGTACGCGACCCAGGCGAAGAACTGCCCCGGGCTGTTCGGCACCGGCTCGACCCTGAACGCCTTGGCGCGGTAGGTATCGCAGGCGGTCAACCGATCGGTCCACACGACCGTCCAGGTCGCGGTGCTCGACTCCCCGGCGACCGCCGCGGCCGCTTCGATCGGGTCGACCCCCTCCTGTGGGGTGATGCGGAACAGGCAGACGGTGTCGGTAGCCTTGGGAACATAGTCCGGTTCCCAGTACCCCATCTGCCGGTACTTGAGAACGCCGGCCTTGTAGCGCCGCTTGGCGTCCGTGATTGCGGTTGCGCCGCCGCTGGCTCCAGTCGCGATTGCCATCGTCCCGCCTCGTTCTTCGATTGCTTGAGGCAACTGTAGAAGGAGGCTATCATTCAGGTAAAGTCACTTTAAGTTACCGACAAGTTAAGAATTACTTAATGAAGAACGCCACGCTCCGGCAATTGCGGGTCTTCTCGGCGGTCGCGCGGCACCTGAGCTTCGCGCGCGCGGCGGAGGAGCTGCGGCTCTCGGCACCAGCGGTCTCGATGCAAATCAAGGAGTTGGAGACGGAAGTCGGGCTGCCGCTGTTTGATCGCTCGAGCCGCAAGGTGTCTCTCACGATGGTTGGCGAGTACGTGCTCGCCTACACACAGCGGGTCCTCGCTGCGATGCGCGACGCGGAGGACATGGTCGCCCGTTTTCGCGGCCTCAAGACCGGGATGCTGGATGTCGCCATGGTCAGCGCCGCGAAGTACTTTCTGCCGCGGCTGCTGGCGCAATTCCGGGACGAGCACCCCGGTGTCGAAGTACGTCTGCGGATCGCCAGCAACCGCGAGGAAGTGGTCGCGCTGATGCGCGAGGGCGCGGTTGAGCTGGCGATCATGGGCCGGCCGCCCAAGAACTGGCCCTCGCGGGCCGAGCCTTTCGCGATGCATCCCCACGGATTGGTGACGTCGGTCGAGCATCCCTTTGCGCGCGCCGAGAGGGTGCCGGCGCGAGCGCTGCTGGAGGAAGGATTCATCGTGCGCGAGCCGGGCTCGGGCACGCGCGCCGCGCTCGACGAGTTCATGGATGCGTATCAGATGACCCCGCGGGTGGTCATGCAGATGTCGAGCAACGAGGCCATCAAGCAGGCCGTGATGGCCGGAATGGGCGTTGCGCTGCTGTCGCTACACACCGTCCAACTGGAGCTCGATCACCAACTGATCGCGGCTCCTGAAACCGAGGGTCTGCCGGTCATGCGTCGCTGGCACGTAGTCAACACCCTGGCCAAGACGCTCTCCCCGGCGGCCGAAGCGTTCCGCTACTTCATCCTTGAACACGGCGAAGCGTTTCTCGCCAAGCATTTTGCGCACGGTAACGATCCGCTGCAGTTCGCGGAATACCGGAGTGCGGCACGTAATCGCTAAGTGGCCGCTTCGCAAAGGGCGCGGCGGCCCGCGCCGCAACCGCGATTTGCGCTACGACGACGACACCGCCGCGCGCGGCTTCAACGTGGCCAGCGTCAGTACCAGTATCGTCGCGATGAGGAAAAATCCTGCCCCGGCCGTCAGTGCGATGGCCGGTCCAAGCCCTGCGGCGCCGCCGAGCCCCCGATCACTGACCAACGCCACCGAGGTGGGGCCGAGTCCCGCGCCGAGCGCGACGTTGAGGAAGAAACTCACCGCCATCGCGAAGCCGCGTTGCCGGTTCGGCACCACGTCCAGTATCGAGGAGAAGCCGCACGCCGTGACGATTCCCGACAGGGCGAAGTACAGTGGCACGGCGGCCATCACGATCCTGACGTGCGCGGCGTCGATGGCCCAGCACACCGGCAGGGCGAGGAGGCTCGAGATGAGGCAAACACTCAGTTTGCGCGACCAGCGGCCGCCGCGGCCGACCCGGTCCGAGAGCCAGCCCCCGAGCAGGACGCCGCCCCCGAAGCCGATTGTCAGCAGCAACCCGAGCTGCAGGCCCACCTGAGCCGCATCGCGGCCAAAGTCGCGGATCAGCAGCGTCGGCGCCCAAGCGCCGACGGCGTTGTCGACGAGCGATGCGGTCGCCACGACGAGGTAGATCGGCGCAACGCGCCACAGCGCAGCGTGCCGACCCGATGCGCCGCCGGCACCGGATGCATCCGCTGCGATGGCGGCTCGCCGTTGCGGCTCGCGGATGAGCAGAATTGCGAGCGACCACAGGAGGCCCGGCGAGCCGATCACCAGCAAGACCAGCCGCCAGGGCGCAATCACCGCGATCGGTGTTCCGGCGAACACCCCCGCTGCGACGAGCTGCAGCGCACCGCCGCCGATCAGGATCGAGGCACCGTTGCCGATCGCGATGCCACTCAGGTAGCTGCCTACGGCCAGACCACGGCGCGAGGCGGGGAAATAGTCACTGATCAGGGAGATGGCGGACGGTGACAGCACCGATTCGCCCAGCCCGACCACGACGCGCGCCGCGAATAGCTCGCCGAAGCTGTGGGCGAACCCGCACGCCACCGTGCCGATGCTCCACACGACTACACCAAAGAAGATCAGGTTGCGGCGCGAAGTGCGATCGGCGAGCAGTCCGAAGGGGATCCCGGCGACGCCATAGACAACGGC
>Ga0137412_10000333_pt1 | contig 32435 bp, 31 predicted proteins | sample CZODoug2_1_16fun_FD_122160 | JGI IMG/M metagenome (GOLD analysis project Ga0137412, IMG submission 122160) | Vadose zone soil fungal communities from Angelo Coast Range Reserve, California, USA - CZODoug2_1_16fungal (Hybrid Assembly) | ecosystem: Environmental > Terrestrial > Soil > Vadose zone...
TGCGCATCGGTGTGCTGGTGTTTGCCGCGAGTCTCGGCAACAAATCCTGGATCCAGAATTGGGAAACGCGCGTCGCGTTGCTGATCTGGCTCATCATCGCCGCGGAATACCTGGGCTGGACGGAGCCCATCATCGCCACCTTGGACAGCGTCGGCATCGCGGCGGGCAAAACCCGCATCACGGTATGGTCGGTGCTCAAATTGCTGTTCACGCTGACGCTGTTCATGCTGGCGGCCGCGTGGGTCAGCCGCTGGGTCGAACGGCGGGTGAAAAAGCTCACCAGTGTGGCGATGTCCACGCGCATCGGCATCTCGAAGTTCGCCAATGCCTTCTTGATCGCCCTGAGCATTCTGATCGGCCTCAACGCCGCGGGCGTCGATCTGACCGCCTTGACGGTGCTGACCGGAGCGGTGGGTTTGGGGTTGGGATTCGGCCTGCAATCCATCGCCGCCAATTTCGTCTCCGGTTTCGTGCTGCTCATGGATCGTTCGATCAAGCCGGGCGACGTCATCAGTCTTTCGGGCCAATCCGGCACCAGTACCGAGAACTTCGGCTGGGTGCAAGAGTTGCGCGGCCGCTATGTGGTGGTGCGCGATCGCGATGGCGTGGAAATGCTGGTGCCGAATCAGCAGCTCATCTCGAATGCGGTGATCAACTGGAGCTACACCGACCCGCGCATCCGCCTGAAGCTGCCGGTTCGCGTCAGCTACAAGGATGATCCGGAGCTGGCGCTGAAAATTCTGCTCGACGCTTGCGAGGGCCAAGCGCGCGTCTTGCGCGATCCTGCGCCGGTGTCGCGGTTGATGCACTTCAGCGACAGCGGCATCGAGCTCGAGCTGCGTTTTTGGATTTCCGATCCCCAGGAGGGCGTGAACAATGTCCGCTCCGAGGTGAATCGGGCCATCTGGCGGCTGTTCAAGGAACACCGGATCACCATTCCCATAGCGCAGCGCGAAATCATCGTGCACAGCGCGCCTTCACAACTCGACTAGGCGACATGCCGATCGAGATCACACCGCACGTCGTCATTCCCGACGAAGAATTGGAATGGAAGTTCATTCGCGCATCGGGCCCGGGCGGCCAGAACGTCAACAAGGTGTCGAGCGCCGTGCAGCTGCGATTCCTGTTGCCGCTCAACACCAGCCTGCCCGTCTCCGCCAGGAATAGGCTGCGCGCCATCGCCGGACAGAAGTTGGTCGACGACGGCAGCATTTTATTCAGCGCGCGCAGCGAACGCAGCCAGGAGCAGAATCGCCGCGCGGCGGCGACGCGGTTGGCGGCGCTGATCCGCACGGCCATGATCGAACCGAAGATCCGCAAAAAGACGCGCCCCACCAAAGGCTCGCAGGAGCGGCGCATCGAGTCGAAGAAGCGGCGCGGCGCAACCAAGTCGCAACGCGGAAGGCAGGGCTGGGACTAGCGCTATTCGGGGCTGCCGGGTCACTGGCCCAAAGTCACCTGCAGGATGCTGTGCCTGATCTGTTCGGACAGCACGAGCTGAGCATCCGCCGCCACCCCCAGCAACGGCTCGCTGAACAGCAGTTTCTCATCCTCGGACAGCTGTATGACGTTGCGCCGGCGCAGCAGCTCGATGAAATTGCGGAACAGGCTCTTGTCGACGAACTCGGGCGAATTCAGCCCATAAAGCACCGTCATGCGTTGCGCCATCAGGTGGCAGCGCTCTTCGAGCGCTTCATGGGTAATGACGCCGCTGCCCGCCTGCAGCAGCAGCGCGATCGCCAGGTAGTAGCGCTCGAGGGTTTGAATCGTCGCCTGGGCCAGCACCGAGAGGCGGATGGCATCGAGGGACGTCGGCGCCGGCCGCCGCCATTCACTGCGATCCGCATTGCCCTGCAGCAGATTCAGGCGCACGAAGGTGTCGAGCAGCGAGTCGGCCACCGCGCTCACTTCGGTTTCGTCCCAGCGCAAAAACAACTCCGCGGCAATGTACGGATAAACGCGCCACACCAGCCGCTGTATGTCGGCGGTGCGCAACGTTGCGTTGCTCACGAAGGCACACGCCAACAGCGATGGCATGGCGAATAGATGCAGGATGTTGTTGCGGTAATAAGTGGCCAGCACGGCGTTTTCCGCATTCATGCGCATGATGTCGCCCAGCGGATGCTTCTGCCGCTCCAGCAGCCCGAAAGCTTCGGCGTAAGCGACCATTTGTTGGCCGCTGTCGGGCGTGACGGTCACCAGCGGGGAATACGGCGCATCGCACAGCAGCCGTTGATACAGCTCCAACTGGCATATGAGATCGAGTTCCGGCAGCGCCTGCCTGGGGGTCGCCAGAATCGCCATGGCCACCAGATTGATCGGCGTCACCGCGGCAGCGGCGTTGATTTCGGTATTGATCCGAACGGCGAGATCCGAAATCGCCTCCCTTATCCAACCTGCGCGCGGATCGTCATTGTCGGCCGGACTCGAGCGCCAGTTGGGATTGTGCTTTTGCAGCAGGTCATCGAGCGCTATGGGCCGGCCCAAATTCACATGGACTTTGCCGAACTTGCTGCGCAACACCGCGACGATCGACTTGAGCAGGACGAAGACACTTTCCTTTTGCTTCGGCCGTCCCGACAGTTCGCCGATATAGGTCCTGCCCTCGACGATGCGTTCGTAGCCGAAGTACACGGGCATGAACATCACCGGACGCTTCGGGTCGCGTACATAGCTGCGCACCGTCATGGACAGCATGCCGGTGCGCGGTGAGAGCAGCCGCCCGGTGCGGCTGCGCCCGCCCTCGATGAAATACTCGAGAGGATGGCCGCGCGCCATCATGAACCCCAAGTACTTGGCGAATACCACCGGATACAGCGCGTCGCCTTTGAAACTGCGGCGCAGAAAAAAGGCGCCTCCCTTGCGCAGAAAGCGTCCGATCAGCGGCATGTTCAGATTCGCGCCGGCGGCGACGTGCGGAACGGCAAACCCTTTGCGGTAAACGATGTACGACAGCAGCAGGTAATCCATGTGGCTGCGATGGCAAGGGACATAGATGATTTCAACCCCATCGCCGACGGCGCTCAAATTCTCGAGGTGCTCGAGTTGCACGCCGTCGTACAGCGAATTCCACAGGCGGCCCAATGCCATGGCCATGAAAGTGACGAAGGCCTGGGAATAATTCGCGGCGATTTCCAGCGCATACTTGCGCGCCAGCAGCAGGGCGGGGCGGCGCTGCAGCTGGCGTACCTGCATCTCGTTGCGAACTGCCTGGCGAACGGATTGGGTCTTCAAGATCTGCAGCACCATGGTGCGCCGATGCGACAGGTCCGGACCGATGCTCGACGCTCTCTGCGCGCGCAGCACCATGCGCAGCGAACGCAGTACGCGCCGTACGCTGCGCTGTTCGGTGAGGCCCTCTTCCATGACATCGCGCAGCCGGATAGGCTCGCCGAAATATACCAAGCTGTTGCGGCCGTTGAATATCACGCTCAAGAATTTCCGGAAGCGCCCGACCAAGATCCAGTCTTCGCTGAACAGCAGACGCCACCAGCTCACCTCTTTGTGCGGTGCGCGGCCCCAGAAAATCGCCACCGGCACCAGATCGACGTCGAACTGAGGGTACTGTGCGGCCGCCGCGACCAGTTGCACGAGATACCGCGGCGCGCGCGCGGCATTGCGGGTGCGGAACAAGCTTGGGCGCCGTAGCAAATCGAAATAAGCGCGATCGGCGCGCTTCTCTCCCATCATCAAGCGCCTCGCGGGCCGGGGCAGATTGTGCTGCGCACAGACGCCGCTGAGCACTGCGAAGTCCGTTTGGCTCTCGCGCTCCAGCACGTAGCACACCGGCCGCGGTCTCGAGGCGGTCGCCGCGACGGCGTCATCGGGCTTGATGGTGGCGCGCACCCACAAGCCTAAAAGCTTGCGCACGCTCCATCGCCACGCCTGGCCCAAGCCGACAAAAGGATTCATGGTCGTCTAGCTGTCAGGGACGGTTATCGCCGCTTTTATCGCCGGTTTGATTCTCGATCTCTTTGCGCGTCTTTTCCGCATTCTCGTCGACCGTTTTCTGCACCTCGCGCGCCCGATCGACTTGACGCGTCAGCGGATCGAAGACGGTCTTCGCGGGAGGCGGCGGCGGTTCCGGTGAAGAACAGGCCGCAATGAACAAAACCGACAGCGCCATTGTCGAATACTTAACGTAACCCATGAAGCACCCAGAGGTTGCCGGCCGGTAAGGAGCTTGAGTGTACAATACGCGCATGTCCCGCTTTGCATTCCTCTTGAGTCTGGCCGCGATGGCGAACGCGGCCATGGCCGCGCCGGTCGATATCGACACCGCGGCGCAGCTCTATCAGGCCGCCGCCATCCGCGAGCAAGTGCGCGCCACCCTGGGCTCAATGCCGGCGCAAATTCGCAAGCTGTTCCAGGGAAATACCTCCGCGCCGCTGTCCGACACGCAACTTGCCGCCGTCAACGTTGCCGCGATCCGCGCATTTCGGATCGACGTGTTCGAAGCACCCGCCTTGAGCGCGTTCGCGTCGAGTCTCGACGCCGACACGGTGAAGAAAGCCGAAGCGTTTCTCGCCGGCGACGCAGGCAAGCGGTGGGTGGCCGCCGATCTCGGTCTGGCCTCACTCAGCGATGCGGACGCCGACAAGATCATGAATGGCGACATGGCTGCGCCATCCACACCGCAGCGCAATGTCCTGTTCGAAAAATTGGAACGCGCCGAGCGCTCTTCCGAATCCACGATTCAGATACTCTTGACCATGGGTACCGCGGTGGCATTGGGAACAGCGGTCGGCTCCGGCTTGGATCCCGGACCTGTCGAAGAACGCGCCCGTAAATCCGGCGAATCAAGTCGCCAGACGCTGGAAAACGATATGCGCGAGCCCATGCGCCGCTACATTGCCTATGGCTATCGCGACTTGAGCGATGCGGACTTGAAGCACGTCTTGTCTTTTCTGCAGTCCACGGCGGGCAAGCAGTATATCTCTGCCTACATGGCTTCATTGGATGCAGGCTTTCATGCCATGGGCAGGCGCTGCGGCGAACAATTGGGCGAAAGCTTGCGGGAATTGGCGATGGCGCAACTGGCCACTGAACGCGCGGATGGCGAGCCGCCCGCCGTGGTCAAGCCGCGCCCATGAGCGAGGCTAGAAAATCTCGCAGCAGGACGCAGATCGCCCCGATCCGATCTTCCAATCGATGATCGGAATCCAGCACGTGGAGGGTTGCCCGATGCTCGCGGGCCCAGCGGATGCTGTTTTCAACCGGCACCACAGCATCGCGCCAGCCGTGCACGATGGCAGTGGGGGCGGCGACGTCTTGCGGCGTAGATTCTTCGAATCCGGGCATGTAGAAGGCCGGCGCCAGCAGGAATAAGGCGCGAGGCGCCAAGCGCGCGGCCGCGGCGGCAGACACATGCCCCCCCATACTCGAGCCTACGAGCACCAGCGGCCCTTTGAGTTCAGCGCCGACTTGGACCAGTTTTTCAACCCGCCGGTCCGGGTCGACCATGCCGCGGTAATCCACCGATTCCACGCCCAGATTCAGATCGCGCACCACCGCGGCCAACCTCAAGATTTTGCCTCCCCAGGGGCCGCTTTCCTTGCCGTGCGAAAACACCACGGTATTGACGGTTCGACTCAAGAATTACCCCTTCGCGGCCGTTACAGACGTATGGCATTGGATGAAGAACAGTCGAGCGTCGCGCACGAAATGCACCGCGCCATCGACTGGCTGCGCCAGTGCGCCGACCTCGCCGGTGTGGACCCTGGTGCGCTCGAGGCGTTAGGCGCAGCTGCCGTGCATTTCTCGCTGCCGGCAGGCCACCTGCTGTTCGAAGCCGGCTCCGATCCGGACGGAGTATATCTGCTCGCCAGCGGCCGGCTGGGCGTCAAGACTTCCTCGAAAGCGGGGCTGACCGCCGAGATCGAACACGGCGAACTGGTTGGCGAGGCAGGCTGGCTCTTGGGAACACCACGCAGTGCCACCGTGGTCGCGTTGCGCGACAGCGAGCTCTTGTTGGTGCCGAACGCCGAATTGGATCGCATTGCAGCGCGGTCCACGCATTTTTCGCTGGCCCTGGCGCGTCTTTGCGCCCGGCGATTGAGACATAGCAACGCCCAGGAATACAAACCAAAACGCGCCCATGTCTTTGCCATCGTGCCGAACAGCATGGAGGTCGATGTGGCTGACTTTGCCACTCGCCTGGTCGATGAGTTGGGCAAAACCGGCCGCACCGAGCTGGTCTGGGATGCACGCGCCACCACGCACACGGCAACGTGGTTCAACCGAATCGAGGAAGTCAACGACTACGTGGTGTACGTCGCGAATTGGGCCGCCTCCGGCTGGACCCGCCAGTGCTGCCGCCAGGCTGACGTCGTTCTCATGGCCGCGCCGGCCGGCGGGCGCATCAGTGCATGGCCCGCAAGCATCGCTGAATCGGCCGTCGCGCGCGGCGCGCGGGTCGAACTGGCCTTGCTGCACGCAGGGAGAATCGAACCGGGCGCGGCCGCGGCTTGGCTCAAGACGCTGCCCACCAAGACGCCGGCCCCGACGCTGCATCATCACATCGTCGAGTCCGCCGACTACGGCCGGCTCGCGCGCCTGCTGATGCGCCGAGGGGTCGGCCTGGTGTTGTCGGGCGGCGGTGCGCGAGGGTTCGCGCACTTGGGGATAATCCGCGCGTTGCGCGAAGCGAAGGTGCCGATTGATTTTTTGGGCGGCGCCAGCATCGGCGCCATCATCGCCGGCGGCGTGGCGATGGGATGGAGCGATGAGGAAATGCGGCAGCGCTACCGCAGGGGCTTCGTCGACACGAATCCGGTCAATGACTACACCTTCCCGTTCCTCGCCCTGACGCGCGGCCGAAAAGTGTCGCGCCTGCTCGAGCGCGAGTATGGCGAGGTGCTGATCGAGGATCTGCGCCATCCCTACTTCTGCGTCAGCGCGAACCTCACCACCGGACGCTTGTTCGAACATCGCTCGGGCCGCCTCGCGCACGCGTTGCGCGCAGCGGTCGCGATTCCGGGCGTCATGCCGCCGGTGTTTGACGAAGAAGGCGTGTTGGTGGACGGCGCCGCCATCAATAACCTGCCGGTGGATGTCATGCAGAGCCACGCGCCGGGCTTCGTCATCGGCTGCGATGTCGGCGCCGATCGAAATTTCGGTGAACGCCGCGTCAATATCTTCCAAGTGCTGATGCGCGCCGGAATGGTCAACAGCACCGCGACCGAGCGGGCGCAACGCGAGCTGGCGGACGTGTTGTTGAAGCCGCCCCTGCCCAATATCGATCTGCTCAACTGGCAGGCTTTCGATCGCGCGATTCAGGCCGGCTACGCCTACGCGCGCGCGGCACTCGAACAGCTGCCGGCGATACCGCGCCTCATACCGGCCGCGCTCACCGCCCCCAGAACCAGTTCGGCGGTCATTGAACTGGAACGGAGAATTGCCGCTACGATTGCAGCTGGGTAGCGATTTTGTCGACCCATTCGAGTTCCGCGGGGCTTATCGGCGAAAAATTGAGCCGATTCAAGCTGACGGGTTGGATTTTACCGCCCGCCGCCGACTGCGAAATGCGAAAGCAATGAAACTCGTGTTCACGGCTCGCCGCAAAACCGATCACGAACTGGACTTCGCCTGAACCCTGCAACCAAGAGGCGTTGACCCGCTGGTCGCAAATGACGAAAAAGGCGTCATCCGCCCGCCGCGAGCCGAAGGCTCCGGCTTCGCACAGGCCCTCAAGGAACGCGCGCACTCGGGAGCTCAAGTCTTCCGCAACTTCGGCCGGGGAGCCGGCCGCGGCGATCCAGCGCGTACCGCACTCGATACTGTTCAAAATGAACAGGGCCAAGCGGCGCGCCGACAGGTAGCGCCAATCGGCATTCGCCGTATTGCCGGCCGCCAAGGTGCGTTCGCGCACGCTCATGCGCCCCGTCGAGCGTATGGCCTGTACGGTATTGACGCCCAAGCTCGCCAGTCTCATGCGCCGGTCTTCGCCCACCAGACAGGCCGGCCTGAAACCGGGACGCAGGATGGGCTCTTCACGTGGTGTCGAAAGCCATACCGGCGAGGTCTCATCGCATCGTGCCAGCATGCCGGCCACCGCTCCGCAGGGAGCGAAAGACTCGAAATGGCCGCGAAGCTTGTCGTGCGCGAGCACACGCGGAAAGTACATCAACGCATTCTCGTTGGGAAAATTCCAATCGCGCAATCCCGCCAGGGCATCATCGGCGGTTTGCCAGCTCGACGGTGGATCGATGATCAGCAGCGCGCGGCGCTCCTTGCAATAGCGCGCCGCAACCAACAAGGCGCTCGGTCCCACGTCCTGATCCCGCGACAAGGGCGGTATGCATAGAAAATTGAAGTACGCTGCCCGATCGAGCGCGAATACGCCGCTGTGATCCTGACTCGAACCGATCAGGTCGTAGTCGGTGAGCGGCGCGCCGTCGTCGCCGTCGGAATTCAAATTCACGTAGGCTGTGGCAAGGCCGCTTGACCGATCCAAGGTTCGATCGGGCCGCTGCGCCGGCATCTCTCCTTTGAGCCGAATCAGCGCGGATTGCCCGATCGCGCGCGGCAGGTAGCGCTCGTCCGTGGGCGATACCGAGAGCCGGTGGAATATCTCCTGATCTTCAACCTGGGCCGTGCCTTGAGCGCGGACCCGCTGCACGGCCAGATTGAACAGGCAGACCTCGTCTGCGGCGATATTGTCGTAATCGACGCTGGCCCGCAGGAATTCGCGTGTGCCCGGCCGCAGTGCTTGCAGGTTGAGCACCTGTGAGCCCGCCTTCAAGGTCAGCGTTGCCGAGCGAGCGCCGTTGACCACGCGCACGATCAGGGCCTCGCGACCGCCGTTATCGAAGAATTGCTCGATGGCATAGCCCAAGAGGCTGGGCTGCCACAGGCCGCCGAATACGTGCTGGAATTCCGCGAAACTCTTGATGAAGACGGGACGATTGACCGGACCGCGCAATGTGCGGCCGACGAAGGCGGTGCGCGCCGTTGACGTGCGCGAAATGAGTTGGTCGGGGCCGCGTTCTTCGGCGACCTGCAGTTCTAGATTGCTGGGCGTCACCAAATTCTAGTCATGAGAGGTGCACTTCGCGGACTGTATCACAAGTCCTTCCTCGCGACGCCGCTGCTCTTCGATGCGCGCCTGCTCCTCTTCGGCCTTCTTGCGCGATATCTCCTCGAGCATGACCTTCATCCACTCGCTGATCATTCGCTCGTCTCTTCTTTCGGAACGACGATGGCTTCGATCGCCTTGACCGTTTCCGGATGGTAACCGGGGCGTGCCTTGGCGAAGACGCGTTTTGCCACGGCCGCGCCTGAGGGGGTTTTCATCAGTGCCTCGTACAGCGGCGCAATGAGCTTGCGGCGACCGACGGTTTTCAAGTATTCCTCCAGACGCGGAAAGCTCGGCTGGTAGTCATTGGTGATGACCAGCTTGAACCAGCCATGCGCGATCTCCGCATTGGGGCTCTTGCCGAATCCAAATGCCTTGTCGAGATCGGCCAGCTGCGAAGCCGGCAGCGTCGCGGGCATGTTGTTCAGGAAGTACAGCCATTGCTGAGCGATCCAATCCATGCCCAGTTTCTTCGGCGCGAGTTTTCCGGCGAGCCACGCCGCTCTCGCCTCGTCCACCGGCTCAAACATCGTGGTGACGGGCAGCACGGCATCCGCGGGCAACCCGGGCCCAAGGACCCAGGCATTGACTTGACTGCGGGTTACGATGCCTGGAAATCGATCGAGCAGGTTCTCCTGCAGGTACGCCAAGAACTGCTCGGTGGTGATGCTCTTGAAGGCAAAATGATCGAAATAGCCTCGCAGAAACGCATCGAAGTGTTCCCTGCCGAACTTGGCGTCGAGGTAATTGAGGAACAGCCGGCCCTTTTCATAGGGAATCTGGCTGAACACATCGTCCGGATCGCGGTCGCGCAGATCGATGGCGAGAATCTGGTCGGCAGGCTTCAGTTTTGCAAGATCGGCCCGCAGGGATTTCAAGCCGAGCACGGCCTCCATGGAGGAACGCTGCTCCCCGTACACCGCGGTCATGATGCGGCTTTCCATATAGTCGGTGAAGCCTTCGTTGAGCCACAAATCGCGCCACGTGGCATTGCCGACCAGATTTCCCGCCCACGAATGCGCCAGTTCATGCGCGATCACGGACACCAGACTCTTATCGCCCACCACGACCGTGGGCGTGATGAAGGACAGCCGCGGATTCTCCATGCCGCCTTCCGGAAAGCTCGGCGGCATCACCAACACGTCGTAGCGCGACCAGCGATAGGGCCCGAACATCTTCTCGTTGGCCTGTATCATCGATTCGGTATCCGCGAATTCTTTGGCGGCCTCCTTGATCATGGACTTTTCCGCGTATACCCCGGTGCGCGGTCCGGTCTCCTTGAATTCCAGATCGCCCACCGCGAGGGCGATCAAGTAGGAAGGTACCGCCTCGGGCATGACAAAGGTGTAGTCGCCGCGCTTCGCCTTTGGATCATTCTCGGCGCTCATGACCGCACGCACGTCCGAATCGGTATGCACTCTGGCCCTGTAGGTGGCTCGTACCTGCGGCGTGTCCTGCAACGGAATCCAGCTGCGCGCGCCGATGGGCTCGGAATTCGTATAGAGAAACGCCTTGTGCCGGGCGGTTTGTTTCGGCGTCAACCATTGCAATGCCGCGGAAGACGCCATTGTTTCGTAGTCGATTCTGATCGCTTCGGTGCCTCGCTTCGAGGGCGGCAGTTCGATGACCAGCGCGCTGCCCAAGATGGGATCGGGTTTCTCCAAATGAAACGGCCGGCTGACCCAAAACGATTGATTCTTGGCGGTCGCGCCCATGACGTCGGTGGCTTTCTGGGTCACGTCCAAGATCATGAGGTCCTTGGTATCGAGCACCAGCTGGGTGGCGCGCGGATCCACGCGTTTCAGCTCCAGCACGGCGCGGCCCGTGATGCCCTGGAACTTCATATCGACCCGCAAATCAAGGTCCAAGTGCGTGACTCGAAATTGATCCACATTCGCATAGGAGTGATAGTCGAAGTTCGGATCGATGGCGCCCAAGTCGACGCGCTGCGCGCTGAAACTCGAGCCGCCCGACATGGCGAGTGCGAGGCCCGCCAGGCACCAACGCATCATGGAATGCCTACGGGCGCCTTGTCACGTCCATTGAGCAAATCATTGAAGGTCTTTTCATCCACGAGCAAGCCGGTCTGCCCATCCCAGTTCGAGCCTTCCGGCAATGTGTTCTGCACCAGCACCCCGTGCGCGATGACGGCATCGACGCCGTCGCCGCCGACGCCGGTTACCGGCACCGGCACCGCGCGCGGCGAGTGCGCCAGGTCGCCGACGCGCTGCCAGTCGATTTCATCGTCGTGCTGGGCAATCTTGCCGCGTTGTTTCGGATGCAGCAGATTGGCGAGCAGGCGCTTGCGATCCTTGGTCCAATTGCGCGAATCGTCTTCCATGACCGCGTAGGCCTGCAAGTACAGCGTGCCGTCGCGCCATCCGAAAAGATACGGCTGATTCACCACGGTCACCTTCGTGCCGATCGGGATGAGATCGAAAAATACCGCGATGTCCTCAGGGTACAGGCGCATGCAGCCGTGGCTCGAACGCATACCCACGCCATACGGTTTGTTGGTTCCATGAATCAAGTAGCTCGGCCAGCCCAAGCGGAACATGTACTGGCCCAACGGATTGTCGGGTCCCGCGGGCACCTGGGCGGGAAGCTGCTCGCCATCCTCGGAATGCTCCGCACGCACCGACTTCGGAACCACCCAAATCGGATCTTTTTGACGGCTGACGATCTTGGTCGTGCCTTCCGGAGTCTTCCAGCCGACTTTGCCGATGCCGATGGGATGCGTGTAGACCGTCTCCGCTTCGCCCTTTTTGTGCGGCGGATAATAAAAAATTCTCATCTCGGCCACATTCACGACCACGCCTTCGTGAGGAGCAGCGGGCAGTATGAACTGCGTGGGTACCACAACCTCGCGCCCGACGCCCGGCAACCAGGGATCGACTCCGGGATTGGCGGTGAGGATCTCCTCATAACCCACATCGAAGCGCCGCGCGATATCGGGCAGCGTGTCGTCCTTGCCGACGGTGGTCTTTTGCACGTAACCCACGATGTCGCTTTTGGGATCCACGTCGAAATGGTGGGTCGCCTTGGGCTTGGGCAGCACGGGCTGCGGGGGCGGCAAGGCCCTGGCCGCCACCGGCGGCTCTTTGGGCACCGGGTGGAACAACGAGCAGCCGCTCAAGGCCAGTGCGCCCCAGCCCACGGCCATGACGAGAGTTCTGCGAGACACAGTGATGAATAGACGGGTCATCCGCTCTATCTACAACAAAGTCGGGCGGTCAGGCAATTGGTTGACACGCTTCAAGGTAGCGGCGTCCTGCGGAAAGTGACGCGCCAATAGGTTGCCGATCGCCTCGACACCGGCAATTGAGCCGATTTGGAAGCGCCCGGCACGGAAATGCTCTTCCATGAGACGACACACTGCCTCCCACTCCGCTGGACTGACGCGGCCTTGAAAGCCGCGATCGGCGATGATTTCGACGTTGCGGTCCGCCAGTTGAACGTAGATCAAGACACCGTTGTTGCCCTCGGTATCCCAAACGCGCAATCGTGAAAAGACTTCCAGCGCATGAGCGCGCGGCGTGACATCGTTCAGGATGTGATTGGGCGTCAGCGCCGTTTCGATCGCGAAGCGAATCTCGCCGGCATGCGTCAACTCGGCGCTCGCAATGGCCTGCTCGATGGCATCGAGCGCGGCGGCGGGAAATAGCATTCGCGTGCGCCAATGAGTCGCCATTGCGTGCCGCAGCAGGCGTCCGATCTGCATTACCAACTTCCCGAGGCGCCGCCGCCACTGAATCCGCCGCCACCACCACTGAAACCTCCGCCCCCGCCAAAGCCCCCGCCCCCCCGTCCGCCGAACCCGCCGCCAAAACCGCCGAGTCCGCCCAAGCCCCCGCCGCCGCTGGTCCAGCCGGTGCGCGAGCCTCCGGAAAGCATGGCAAACAAGAACGCGACGAAGCCGGCGCCGATGCCGATGGGAATCAAATGGCTCAAGAGCCAGACGATGCCGCCGGCCAGGCCGCCCGTGGCCAACGATCCAAACAGCCTGCCGAACAGGGCACGCAACACGCCGCTGGCGACGAAAACCACGATCAGCAGCAGCGGCAGCATATTGCCCAAACCGCCGTGCCGTTCCCACTTTTTATCCGGCTGAGGGAGCGGCTCGCCGTTGACCACGGAAATCATCTTATCGATTCCGGCTTCCACACCGCCGTCGAAGTCGCCCAATTTGAAGTGCGGCGATATCGTCTCGTCAATGATCCGGTTCGCGATGGCATCGGGCAGCGCACCTTCCAAACCCCGCCCCACTTCGATGCGCACCCGCCGGTCCTGCTTTGCCACGATCAGGATCGCGCCATCATCGACGCCCTTGCGGCCGAGCTTCCACGCGTCCCCGACCCGAATGCCGTACTGCTCGATCTCCTCCGGCTGTGTGGTCGGTAGGATCAGCACTGCGAGTTGACTGCCCTTCTTCGCCTCGAGTGCAGCGAGCTTCGACTCGATACGCGCGACCGCGCCGCCCGACAACGTGCCCGTCAGGTCGGTCACGCGCGAGGTGAGCGGCGGCACTGCAACGTCCGCGTGGGCCAGTGCGAAACCGAACAGCAGGACCAGCCCTGCCCCGAGGCGGGCCATACGAGGGCTCCCTAGTGTGCGGGCGCAGCCGGTGGCGGCGTGGTGGCCGGTGGCGGCGTGGTGGCCGGTGCCGGCGCGGGCGGCTGCGCCGGCGGCGGGGCGAAGTCCACCGATGGCGGCTTGGAAATCGCCGCCTCGTTCTCCACGGCAAAGTTGGCCTTGGTTTTGTAGCCGAACATCATGGCCGTCAGATTCGACGGGAACGAGCGGATCGCCAGATTGTAAGCTTGCACCGATTGAATATAGCGATTGCGCGCCACAGTAATGCGGTTTTCCGTGCCTTCGAGCTGCGCTTGCAGGTCGCGGAAGTTCTGATCGGACTTCAATTGCGGATAGTTTTCCGTCACCACCAAGAGTCTCGACAAGGCGCTCGTCAGCTGCGACTGCGCTGCCTGGAACTTGGCCATCGCGGCCGCATCGTTGACCAATTCGGGAGTTGCCTGAATGGAACCGACTTTCGCCCGGGCCTCCGTGACGCCAAGAAGGACCGTTTGTTCCTGAGCCGCATAACCCTGGACGGTCTTCACCAAATTGGGGATGAGATCGGCGCGCCGCTGGTACTGGTTGAGCACCTCGGACCAGGCAGCCTTGGTCTGCTCGTCCGTCGATTGAATATTGTTGTAGCCGCAGCCCGACAAAAGCAGGCCTACGCCCAAGGCTACGGCGAGAGCAAATTTACCCATCTTCCCCTCCTGCCCCTTTTGATTGGGGGCGTCGAGGAGAAGTCTACCACTTGCCAAAAAAAAGCCCCGAGTGTTAGCTCGGGGCATGAGAGGCGGACTTCAATGAAGGGGATAAAGCCCGCTAGGGGATCGGTGCCTAGTGCAGTTGGTGCCACTGTAGGACTTGGATGTCGGTCTCCTCGAGGTCAAAACTGCGCGCCAGCATGCGCGCGATATCGCGATCGCCTTCCACACTCCGCGCTTGCCCGAGCAATTCGACAACGCCTCGATATTCGTTGTACTCAATGGCGTCTTCCGACTGCGCGATAAAGTGGGTGTAGTATTTAGCGCTCATGGGTACGGAGCTTATGATTCGCGGCCGGCGCAATCTGTGAGCAATTGCTCAGTCGGTTATAGTTCCTCTAGAACCAATTCACGTCCCTCGTACGCCGCTCGAGATTATTGCACCGTGTCAAGATACCGGCCGCCCACACCCCCCGGCTCCAAGTACATCACCCCGGAAGGCGCCAAGCGACTGCAGGATGAACTCGACCGGTTGTGGCACGACGAGCGCCCGCGCGTTACCCAGGCCGTTTCCGAGGCCGCGGCGCAGGGTGATCGCTCGGAGAACGCCGAATACACCTACGGCAAGAAGCGCCTGCACGAGATAGACCGGCGCGTACGTTTCTTGCGCAAGCGGCTCGAAGGCATGGCCATCGTCGACCCATTGGCGGACCCGGGGCGGCGCGACCCCAATCGCGTGTACTTCGGCGCGTGGGTACGCATCGAAGACGCTGCCGCCGATCTTCGCTGGTACCGCATCGTCGGGCCGGACGAATTCGATATGGCCGGCGATTACATCAGCATGGATTCGCCCTTGGCAAGGAGCCTCTTGGGCAAGCGTCTCGACGATGAAGTCACCGTCGAGCTGCCGGGCGGCGCGGCCACCTTGACCGTGGTCGCCATCAGCTATGGGCTCACACCACCCGAACGTTCTTGAACTGCCAGGGATCGGATGCGTCGAGGTCCTCGTCAAACAGCTCGCCGCGCTGATGCAGAGGCGTCCAATCCGTGTACTTGCCCACCAGGGCTCCCAGGTAGGGCCTGCAAATATCGAGCGGCCGCTGGAAGTCCATATCGTCCGGCTCCACGATGCCACGCTGCGGGTTCTCCATCGCCCAGACCATGCCGGCGAGCGCGGCCGATGTGACTTGCAGGCTGGTCGCGCTGTTGTACGGCGCCAAGCCCCTGGCCTCGGCAATGGAAAGCTGCGAGCCGTACCAATACGCGTTTTTCGCATGGCCCGCGAGCAGCACCCCGAGCTCGTCGATGCCCTCGGTGATCTCCTTCATCATGATGCGTTTGCGGTCTTGCAGATGCCAATTGCGTCCGGCGAATTCGTGCACGGACATCACCGCATCATCGCTCGGATGGTAGGCGTAGTGACTCGTGGGACGGTAGGCGACGCGCGCACCGTCCATCACCGTGTAGTAGTCCGCCAAGGAGATGGCTTCGGAGTGCGTGATCAGAAATCCGTGGAAATGTCCCGCCCGCGGGGTCCAGGTGCGGACGCGGGTGCTTGCGCCGGGACGATTCAGGTAGATGGCGCAGCCGGAGCCGGCCTTGTGCCGCCCACCGTCCACCGGAAAATGCTTCTCATGGGTGCCCCAACCCAGCTCCGCAGGCTGCGCGCCTTCGCTCACGAAACCATCCACGGACCACGTATTGACGAATTCGTTGCACGCCTTGGGGACATTGGCAACTTGCGTGTCGCGCTCCGCAATGTGCATGACTTTGATGCCGAGCGCCTGCGCCAGCTTGGCCCACCCGGCACGGGATGCGGGGACGTCCGTTGCCACACCGGTGTCCTTGGCGATATTCAGCAACGCCTGCTTGACCAGATGCGACACCAAGCCCGGATTGGCGCCGTGCGTCAGCACCGCCGTCGGCGATTTTTCATGGCCCTTGCGCAGCTTCAGCGCATCCAAGCGCATGTGGTAGTTGCTGCGCGCCTCGACCGGCACGTTCGGATCCGTGTAGCCGCCGGGCCAGGGTTCGATGCAGGTATCCAGGTACAGCGCGCCGCGTTCGCGCGCGAATTGAACGAGGGCGACGCTCGACACATCGACCGACAGGTTCAACAGGAAATCGCCCGCGCCGATCAGCGGCTCGAGAACTTTTCGATGGTTCCCGGGCGTCAGCGCCGTCTTGACGAACTTCACGCCGAATTCTTCGGCTTCCGTGTTGCCCTTGTCTTCCGCCGTGACGATGGTGATGCGGTCCGACGAAGTGCCGATGTGACGCAAGATCAAAGGCAAGATTCCCTGGCCGATACTGCCGAATCCGACCATGACGATCCTGCCCGCGAATCTCACATGCACTTCGTGCTTGCTCATAATTTTCCTTATTTAGGCGCTGCGCGCCGAATTTACGGGGTCGAGAACGACCCCGTCCGATAACGCGCGCGGGGCGCGCGGAAGACGAGACCCCAATACCACGGTGACCGCCGCTTATCCATCGCGCCAGTGAGGCGGATAAGTGCGTTGATAGCCGGGAAGCGACTCGATGCGGTGAATCCAGCGGGCGAGCGCGGGATAGTTGCGCTCCATCGGCAGGAAGCGCGCGCCGAGTTCGGCCGCGGCGCTTCGATCGAGCGCGCGCCGCAGTACCTGTATCCAAGGGAAAATCACCATGTCGAGGGCGGAATAATTTACGCCCACGATCCATTGCTCCTTGCTCAAGCGGCCTTCGATCGTGCGCGCCTCGCGGCCGACGAGGTGCATGGCATCGGTGAGATTGTCGATATCCGCGGCGACCTGGTCGGCAAAGACGGCGCTGACGATCTTCTGCACCGAAGGCTCTGCATAGGCCTGAAATTCGCAGATCACCCGCATGATGACCCCGGCTTCTTCCGGACTGAGCCCAAAAATCGGCGGCTGCGGATACTTCAGGTCCAGGTAGTAAAGTATCGCCACCGATTCGAACACCACGTAGTCGCCGTCCTTCAGCACCGGCACCCGGCCGCGCGGGTTCAGCTTCAACATCTGTGGCGATTGCTGTTCCTGCTTGTCGAAGTGCAGAAGCTGAGACTCGTACTGCAGCCCCTTGTGCTCCAGCGCCAAGAGGACGCGCCATGAGAAAGGACTGCCGCTGCCCCAATAAAGAGTGAGTGCCATAGACTGATTGTAGCGGATGAAGTTCTTAACTCATCGCGCTAAGCTCGATTCATGACTTTTAGTACCTTGATCGACGCCTCCGCCCTTCGAGATTTGGTGGGCAAACCTGAGGTCGCCGTGATCGATTGCCGGTTCGACCTGATCAACCCCGAGGGCGGCCGCCGCGCGTATCTGCAGGGCCATATCCCCGGAGCGCGTTACGCAGATCTGAACCGGGACCTGTCGGCACCGGTCAGCGCCGGTTCCGGCCGCCATCCGCTGCCCTTGCCGAAGAATTTCGCCGCCACGGTGAGTGGGTTGGGAATTGGCCGTGCCACCCAGGTCATCGCCTATGACGACGCCGGCGGATCATTCGCGGCTCGGGCGTGGTGGTTGCTGCGTTGGTTGGGGCATGGGTCAGTCGCGGTGCTGGACGGCGGCATCCAGGCTTGGACCGCCGCGGGGGGCATGCTGGAGTCCGGCGAGGAGAAGCCTCTGCCGCCGGAGACTCCCGGAGGCCGCATCTCACCGCGAGCCGGCAGCGCAGCGGTGATCGACACGGCCGACATCGCAGCATTCTTGACCGATCCGAAGCATCTGCTGGTGGACGCCCGAGCCGCGGAACGATTTGCGGGGTCGGTCGAACCCATCGACGCCGTCGCCGGTCACATCGCCGGCGCCGTGAACCACCCGTTTTCGGCCAATCTCGCGGCGGACGGCCGATTCCTGCCCGCGCCGGAACTCAAGCGTCTGTGGGATGCGCGCCTCGCCGGCAGAGAGGTGGCGCACGTGGCCGCGATGTGCGGCTCAGGGGTCACCGCCTGTCACAACTTGCTCAGTTTGGAGGTCGCGGGCCTGCGCGGCGCCAAGCTGTACGCCGGCTCCTGGAGCGAATGGATCAGAGATCCGGCTCGACCCGTAGCCCGAGGCGCCGAGGAGCCTGTCTGAGTATTCCGCGTGAGCCGCGCGCCCCATTGCACAACCCGGTCATTTACATGCAGCGCCAATTTGTTATCGTGCGCGCCACATGAACACGCCGGCCAAAGTGCTTAACGCCCCCAACCACTCGTGGAAGATCGCCGAGTCATTGGACCTGTATCAGGTCGAAGCCTGGGGCAAGGGATACTTCTCCATCAATGCGCAAGGCCACGTGGTCATCCGGCCAAACCTGGACGCGACCCGCGAAATCGATCTATACGATGTGGTTCAAGGACTCAAGGCGCGCGACCTGCACACCCCCGTGGTCATCCGCTTCTCGGACATTCTGGCGCATCGGCTGCGGCATCTCGCGGACGCGTTCGCCACCGCCATTACCGAGAACGACTATAAGAATCGCTATGCCGCGGTATTCCCCATCAAGGTCAACCAACAACGATTGGTTGTCGAGGAGGTTTACCGCTACGGCAAGGAATTCGGCTTCGGGCTCGAGGTCGGCTCCAAGCCGGAATTGCTCGCGGTCATGTCCATCACCGAGAATGCACCCGATCGTCTCGTGGTGTGCAACGGCTTCAAGGATGACAGTTACATCGAAGCGGTCATCATCGCGACCAAGCTCGGCCGCACCATCATTCCGGTCGTCGAGAACTACGAAGAAATCCATTTGATTCTCAAGCATGCCGAGAACTACGGCGTGAGACCCAAGATCGGCGTGCGCGTGAAGCTCGCCAGCGAAGGCGCCGGTCGATGGCGCGAATCCGCCGGCGAGAAATCCAAGTTCGGCCTGTTTATCAGCGAGATTCTCGATCTGTATGCGCTGCTCAAGGAGCGCAACATGCTCGACTGCCTGCAGCTCGTTCACTGCCATCCCGGCAGCCAGCTGCAGGACATCCGGCGCGTGAAGGATGCCATCAACGAGCTGGCCCATGTGTACGCGGAACTCAAAATCATGGGTGCGGGCCTCAAGTACATCGACATCGGCGGCGGCCTGGGCGTCGACTACGACGGCAGCGGGACCAACTACGAGTCCTCGATGAACTACACCCTGAATGAATACGCCAGCGATGTCGTGTACCGCATCAAGAGCGTTTGCGATGCGCGCGACGTGCCGCATCCGATGATCATCAGCGAGTCGGGCCGCGCCATCGCCGCCCATCACAGCCTGCTGGTGTTCGACACGCTGGGCTCCTCCAAGCTCGATCAATTCAAAGTCACGGGCAAGCCGGCCGAGGACTACCACGGGGCGGAAGAGGTGCCGCAGCCGGTGCTGGATTTATTCGACAGCTATCGATCGGTGAACGAACGGCGTCTGGTGGAGTGTTATCACGACGCGCTGCAGGCACGCGAACAGGCGCTGCAAATGTTCAACCTCGGGTACCTGAGTCTCGAGTTTCGCGGGCTGGCGGAAAAGCTCTACTGGGCGACCTGCGCCAAGATCCGCGATTACTGCCGCAAACTCGATCGCGTTCCTGAAGAGCTCGAAAATCTCGAGGACATGCTGAGCGACATCTATTTCTGCAATTTTTCGATTTTCCAATCGCTGCCCGACAGCTGGGCCATCGGCCAGGTGTTTCCGATCATGCCCATCCAGCGGCTGATGGAACGGCCGGCGCGCAATGCGGTGTTGGCCGACATCACCTGCGACTCAGACGGTAAGATCGATCGCTTCGTTCACCCTCGAATCACCAAGCGCACGCTGGAAGTTCATGAATTGATCCCCGGCGAGCCCTACTACCTGGCCGTTTTTTTGGTGGGTGCCTACCAGGAAACTCTGGGCGATTTGCACAACCTGTTCGGCGATACCCACGTCGTGCACATTCGGCTGCAGGAGGGTGGCGGCTGGTGGATCGAGGAAATCGTCAAGGGCGACACGGCCAACAAGGTGCTCGAGTACATGGAGTACGACACCGATGAGCTGTATCCGGGGATCGCCCGGGACTGCGAGCGGGCCGTGCAGGAGGGCCGGATGTCGCTGACCGAAGCCCAGGCGGTCAAGCGCTTTTATGAAAACGAACTCAACGGCTATGCTTACTTGGAGGTCGAATAAAAGCCTCTTTCCGCCGTAAACCTTGCGTTTGCCAACAATAATCTCAAAGCGTAGCATCGGCCATTAGGCCGTTTCCCTAGTCGACATTAGTGTACGGCCGCTGGGTACAGGCCTTGGGCGCTGCAACTTGCGCCGGTGTCTGGTGTTGAAACTCTGTCAGTGAGATTAGTTGAATGACGACGATCTATGTTGGCAATCTGCCATTCACCGCAACAGAAGACGAAGTGCGTGCGATTTTCGAGCGCCACGGCAAAGTCGAATCCGTCAAACTCATCAACGATCGGGAGACCGGGCGGCCCCGCGGATTCGCGTTCGTCGATATGGCTGCCGGCGAAGCGCAAAACGCCATTCAAGAGACGAACGGCTTCCAGATGGGGGGTCGGCCGCTGCGCGTGAATGAGGCCCAAGAACGAGCGCCGCGAAAACCCGGCGGCGGTGGTGGGGGTGGTGGTGGCGGCGGCGGCGGCGGGTCACGCCGCTGGTAAGCCCCTAACGGGTAGCGGTGCTACCCGAAGGGCACTCACCACATTTCTTTGAGTTGCGCGACGACGTCGACCGTTGTCGTATCGCCGGCTTTCAAGTTTTCCGCACCGACGGTAGTGCGCACAGAAATCTTCTCCATGCTCTCCAGCACTTTGTCGGTCATGAATCGGCTCTTCGCGCCGTACACATGGGCGTCGCCGTTCTTCGCCTGTTGAGTGACCGCAAATTTCAGCGGCGCGCACAGATGCAACTCATTGCGCGCCCGAGTTATCGCCACGTATAAAAGGCGGCGTTCTTCCTCGATCATTTCCGTATTGCCGGTTGCGAACTCCGACGGAAAATTGCCGTCCGAAACGTTGAGCACGTACACGAAGTCCCACTCCTGGCCCTTGGCGGAGTGGATGGTGGACAAGATGACGTAGTCCTCGTCCTTCGAGGCGCCGGCCGATTGATCGCTCGACGCAAGCGGCGGATCCAACGTAAGCTCGGTCAGGAACCGTTCTCTGCTGGGGTGCTGAACCGACAGCTGATCCAGTTGCTCGAGGTCGCCCATGCGCGTCCAACCGGAATCGTAGATTCGTTCCAGCTGTGGTTTGAACCAATCCTTCACCAGGCCCACTTGGCCCGGCCAGGGTGTCGCCGGATCGGAGAGCTTCTCGAACAAGGCGCAGAATCTTTTCCACTCCATTTTCACGGGCTGTGGTGCATCGAAGTCCGCGAGAGCTTTGGCCTCGAATCCGCGCGCCTCGAAGTGCTCCAAAGCCTGTTTGGCATTGGCCGGTCCGAAGCCCGGTTGCAGCTTCAATACGCGAAATCCCGCCACTGCGTTTCGCGGATTGTCGGCCCAGCGCAGCACCGACATCATGTCCTTGACATGCGCCGCTTCCAGAAACTTGAGCCCGCCGTATTTCACGAAGGGGATGCTTTTCTTCGCCAGTTCGACTTCGAGCACGTCGCTGTGATGCGAACTGCGAAACAGGATTGCGTGGCGCTTCAAGGAGCCGCCGACTTCGCGAGTCTGTAGGATCTTGCCGGTGATGTATTCGGCCTGTGCCTGCGCATCGTCCAGCGCCACGTAGAGCGGCCTTTGCGTCGATTGCCGGGTGCCCAGCAAGGTCTTGCGATGCTGGCGGGCACCCTCCGACATCAGCGCATTGGCGCAATCCAATATCGGCTGCGTCGATCGATAGTTCTGTGTCAGCACCACGACGTCGGCCTTCGGCTTGTAGCGATCGGCGAAGCCCAATATGTTCTCGACCGCCGCTGCGCGGAAAGAATAGATGGCCTGTGCATCGTCGCCGACCACCGTGACGCCCTTGCCGTCGGGTTTGAGCGCTTGGACGATTTCGCCCTGCAGGGTGCTGGTGTCCTGATATTCATCGACCAATATGTGATCGAAATTCTTGGACAAGCTTTGCGCCAAGGCCGGAGTCTGCATCATGACGTGCCAGTACAGCAGCAGATCATCGTAGTCCAAGACGCGATTCTTCTGTTTGCGCCCCACGTATTCGCGATACAGGCGCGTCAGATCCGCCTCCCACTCGCGGCACCACGGGAATTGCTCCTCGAGAGTTTGCTTCAGCGACAGACGCGTATTGACTCGATAGGAGTAGATCGCCAGGCAGGTATCCTTGCGCGGAAATCGCTTGTCTTTGCCGGAGAATCCCAATTCATGACGGGTCACATCCATCAGATCCGCCGCATCGGAGCGATCGAGCACCGTGAAGTTCGGATCGAGTCCCAGGTGCTTGGCGTAGAGCCTCAAAATGCGGCTCCCGATGGAATGGAAGGTGCCGCCCCAAATCAATCGCGATACGACGCTGCGATCGCCCGCCTTGCCGCGATCCGACATCACTTCCGCGACGATGAGCTGGGTGCGCTTGATCATTTCCTGCGCGGCGCGGCGCGTGAAGGTCAGCATGAGGATGCGTGAGGGATCGGTGCCGTTGAGCACCAGGTGCGCGGTTCGATGCGCCAGGGTATTGGTCTTGCCGGTCCCCGCGCCGGCCAGGATGAGCAGCGGACCCGCACCGACACCCCCCTTGTCCGGAGCCGCCGTGCCGAACGTCGCGGCGCGGCGCTGCCCTGGATTGAGCGTGTCGAATGCGTTGGGCTTGGTTTTCATCATACGGGTGACGATACTGTACGTATATCCAGATGTCGACGCAACCATGTAACTTCCGGGAGCATCGCGTATCTACCCTTCGCGAAGCGAGGAGGCGCATCACACACTTGCCCGAGTTTCAGCGATGATCATCACCCTTACGATTCGCACATAGGACCCTTAAGTTCATGCTGAAACCCCAGGTCGTCGCCAGCATCCCCACGCACAACGGCCGCGTCATTCAAGTTTCCACCGAGCGGCTGCGCTACTCGAACGGCCGTGAGTACGACATCGACTTCGTCCGCCATCCGGGTGCGGCGGCGGTGGTGGCGGTCGATGGCAGCAACCGCGTCTGCGTCGTGCGCCAGTACCGGCATGGAGTTCAGGATTTTTTGTGGGAAATTCCGGCGGGCAAGCTCGATGCCGGCGAACCGCCTGAGATTTGCGCCTTGCGCGAGCTGAAGGAAGAGACCGGGGTGGAAGCACAGCAATGGACGTCGTTAGGGTTGTACATCCCGGCGCCGGGAATATTTACCGAAGTGATCCACCTGTACCTGGCGCGCAATCTTGAAGTAGGCTCCGCCAGTCCGGACGCCGATGAGGAATTGGAAATCCAATGGCTTCCGCTGGATGAAGCCTTGGGTTTGATCCTGCGCGGCGTGTGGAACGACGGCAAAACGGCGATGGCGCTGTGGCGCGCACAATATCAGCTGCAACTGTGACGCTTCGCTGCTTTCAGGGGCCTGTGGCTTGACTTAACCTGCGCATGGCCTAATAAGGTAGTGTGAGTAACGATGGTCCAAAATCCGCCGCCAAGCCGGCCCCCACCGGCCCGGCGGAGCCGTCCTCAAAGAAGGACGCCGGCCGTGAGAAAACCACCGGGCGCGTCAAATTCGACGACCGCGGCAATGCCGTTTGGGAATGGCAGCTCGAGACCGGTTCTTTCGGCGTTGAGGTATCGACGCAGCGGCTGCAAAAGCTCGCGAACCCCACCCTGTCGATCGCCGATGACTCCCCGACGCCATTCGAGACGGTGCGTGCCAACCCGCTCGGCACGAAAAAGGGCTACGACCCCTACGACAGCGGCAAGTTGGGGAAAAAGCCGCCGCCGGCGAAAAAAGATTTACGCAAGCTGGGCGAATGGCTGAAATCGAAAAAGCAGGCCGATGGCGACAAGGACGAAGAGCCTCAGGAATGACGAATCACGCCAGCGCGTGACGCAATTTAGCGTCGTGCCTCAGCCGATAGAAACCGCGCAGTTCGCGCACCATTGCCTCGATTCTCGCCACGCCCCTGTTGACGAATCGCCGTTCCAATCGGCGGCAATAATTGGCGGCGCAGCGATGCGCCGTCCGGTAGCGCTCATATTGATCAGGTTCGAGGCGCGCATCGAAGCTGACGCGATCGAACAGCCGCGCGTGCACCTGTGCGGGGTATGCGTGGCCCTCTTGCTGGCGCGCCAGCAAAAACACCGTCACCGCGTACTTGTCCACCTCGGCCTGGGTTTCGAGTTCCAGCAATGACACCGGCGAGTCGCGATCCAGCCGCCAGGTCGAATAGACGAAATGGCTTACCCCTTCGAGCGCGGTGCAGTAGTCCGCCAGATTGCCTTCGGTCAAAGCGTCATGCGGATTCGCCGCTTCCAAGCGCTGCAACACATCAGGATCCAAGTACAGCGCGACACCGGCGCCGTCCGCCGTTTCCGCCAGCAGCAGCTCCTCGTCCGGCGCGCGCCGATCGTTCTGCGGTTCGGCGCCAGCGACTTCGCGCCGGTCCGTGACCAAGAAATCATCCACGTCATACGGCGGATCCACGTCGTACAAGCGCTCGAGCAGCGACTGCAGGCCGCGCAGCACCATGAGATCAGTGCTCGCGGCGCGCGCCGGCCGCCGTGACGGGCTGCACGCCCAACCGGCGCAGCAGGCCACCTGCCCGCGGGCTGCCGGTCTTCATCCATATTTCGTAGAGCCGCAATATGTCGGCGTCAGTGTGCCGATACGACATATCGCTCACTTCGTTCAGCGCGTCGACCAATCCTTGAAATTTCTGCGCCAGTTGAGCATAGACCCCCGCCACGCAGCGTCCCGACATCGAGCGCTGCATGGTATCCGCCAGAGAGCTGTAGGCGTTGCCGCCCATGGCGATGTGATAGTCGATGTCGATCAATTTGCGCGCAAAGCTGCGCGCGAAAAATCCGGCGATGAACAAGGAGACATCGCCCAGCCGTTGCAGACCGCGCTGCCGGGCACCGGCGTTCGGCGCTTCCAACGCATCCGCCAGCATGCGCGCCAGCGGCCTGATGCGCAGCCCATCCGGCGTCTTTTCGTACAAGGCATCGGCCCGTGAAAACATCGTGAGCAGATTGACGACGTATTGCTCGGCCTGCTCGTCGATGTCGAGATGTTGATGTTCGCTCGCAGTGTGAAATGCGTCACGAAAGAATTCGCGCAGCGAACTCACCGCTACAAGAGGTCCCGCAGACAATGCTTGCATGCTTGGTATCCTTTTCGAAGCTGACACCATCCTATCGACCACGCTACGCCTAAGTAAACGTAAAAAGCGCGAACTGGCGTCAGAAAATGCCTATTTTTTCAGGCTTTTTCTATCAGCAGTCGCACACGTAGGCTGCTAAGGCCGTGCATGCATCCACTTGGTGCTACATAATCTCTTCGAGCGTCGAAATGGTGCGCGATGGCGGCGGCAGATGCGCAGGCCATGGCTTTGCGTCGCGATTCAGCCACGCCGCCTGCATGCCGGCACGCGCTGCGCCGACGACATCGAGGTGCGGGTCGTCGCCGATGTGCAGCACCTGTGCCGCCTCGACCCCGGCTTCATCGAGCAATCGGGTGAAAATTCTCACATCGGGTTTCGCAGCGCCCGCCGAGATTGCGGTGATATGTCCCTCGAACCAATGCGCAATGCCGCAACGCTTCAAGTCGGCGTTGCCGTTGCTCAAGGCAAATAATCGATAGCGTTTGCTCAAACGCTCGAGCGAGACCTCCACCTCGTCATACAATTTCACGCGGTTGCGCTCGGCATAGAACACTTCGAACGCCTCATCGGCGTGCGCGATCGGTTGCCCAGCCTCGGCAAACATCTCCGTCAGCGCCTGGTGACGCAGGAAGGTCATGTCGTGGCTGCGCTCCGGGAATCTCCCGGCAATCCTGGCGCGCATGGCGCGCAAAGACTGAGCTGTCCGGCCGCGCATGAGCTCGGGATGCCGCTCCGTCAGCCACGACAGCATCGCGGTTTCGGCGGCGATCATCACGGGTTCCACCGCCCACAACGTGTCGTCCAAATCGAAACTCAAGACCACCGGCGCGTTCATAGTTTATACCCGGCCTGTTAGAATTCGCGGCATGAGCGAAAACCCGGTCCAGTACGGCACTTCTACTCTTCTCATCGGCAGCAAAAATTACTCCAGCTGGTCGTTGCGCCCCTGGCTATTCTTGCGCAAAGCGGGCTTCGAGTTCCGGGAACAAATCGTTTATTTCGACGCGAGCGATTATCAGGCGCAGATCGCCGCACTGTCTCCGTCGCGGCGCGTGCCGCTGCTCATCGATGGCGGCGTCAAAATCTGGGATTCGCTCGCCATTTGCGAGCATGTCGCCGAATTCACGGGCTTGGGCCTGCCCAAGGATCGTGCTGCTCGCGCCCAGGGGCGTTCAATCGCCGCCGAAATGCATTCGGGCTTTCAGACGCTGCGCAACGAGTGTCCCATGAACGTACGCGCCAGGAATCGGCGCGTGCCGCTGACGCCGCAACTTCAAGCCGACATTGCGCGCGTCGATGAGATTTGGTCCGGCTGCAGGGTGCGCCACGGCGCCCGCGGCCCTTGGTTGTTCGGTGAGTTCAGCATTGCCGACGCCATGTTCGCTCCGGTCTTTTTTCGCTTTCAGACTTACGGCGTGCGCTTAAGCGCCGCATCGCAAACCTACCTTGAGCATGCGCTCAGTGATCCCGCTGTGCGCGAATGGCAGGATGCGTCAATGCGGGAAGGACATCCCCTGCCGTTTGTCGATCAAGTTGGCGCCTAAGGAGCCTGCCTAAAGGACTCCTGGAGTACAATTTGCGCCCGTACCTCCACCAAGAGAGCAACCCATGTCCGCCGAACGCTTGAGTCTAGCCCTTGGCCTTTGGTGTGTAGCGGGCTGCGCCTGCGCGGCTCAATCGCGCGCTCCGGAGCCGACGTTGTCCTTCACCGTTCAAGACATGGTGCGCATGGAACGCATCACGGAGGTCGCCGTTGCGCCCGACGGCAAGCGCGTGGCGTACACCCAGCGCACCACGGACATGGAGGCGAACAAAGGCCGTACCAGCGTCTGGTTGCTCGATACCGGCAAACGCGGCGCTGTGCCGCTGCGCCTCACCGATGGCGGTCCTAACGCAGGCGCCGCCGAGTGGAGCAAGGACGGCAAGTCCATTTACTTCCTATCCAATCGCAGCGGCACCAACCAGGTGTGGCGGATCAGTGCGAGCGGCACCGGGCCTCGCGGCGACACGCCCGTGCCCGATTCCACCCAGGTGACCAATTTGCCGCTCGAGGTCGGCAGTTTCCATGTGTCGCCCAAGGCCGATAGGATTCTGGTGAGCGTCGAAGTCTTCCTGGATTGCGCGGATCTGGCATGCACCAAAAAACGATTGGATGCGAGCGCTCATACGGCAGCGACCGGCGCATTGCATGCGCAGCTTTTCATCCGGCATTGGGACACTTGGAGCGACGGCCGGCGCTCACAAGTTTTCACGATGCCCTTGAGCGACAACGGCGTGGCGCAAGGCGCGCCGGTCAATCTGACCGGCGGGATCGGCGATGTTCCCGGCAAGCCATTCGGCGGCCACGAGGATTACGCCTTCAGTCCGGACGGCGCGCAGGTGGCGTTCTCGGTCCGCGCTACGGCAGGCGAAGCGTGGTCGACGAACTTTGATATTTACGCGGTTGCCGCCGACGGCAGCGCACAGCCCAAGAATCTCACCGCCGACAACAAGGCGTGGGATGGACAACCGGCATTCTCTCCCGACGGCTCGCAACTGGCGTACCTGGCGATGGATAGGCCGGGATTCGAGGCGGATCGCTTTCACCTGGTGCTGCTGAATCTGCAGTCCGGCGCCACGCGGGCGCTGACGCAGCACTGGGATCGTTCGATCAACGGCTTTGCGTGGTCGCGCGACGGCAAGACCCTGTTTGCGTCGGCCGATCATTTGGGGCAGCGCCCGCTGTGGGCCATCGATGCCGCCAGCGGCAGGGCATCGGCCATCACCGGTGCGGGCGAGGTTGAGGGCTTTGGCGTGGGCACCTCGAAGGTGTTCTACACCGCCAGCAACTTAAGCTCTCCTGCGGATCTTTATTCCATCAGTTTCACCGGCGGCAAGCCCGCGCAACTGACGCGCCTGAACCAAACGGTGCTCGAGCAACGCAAATTCGGCGAATACCAACAATTTACCTTCCCCGGCGCGAACAATGAAAATGTCTTCGGCTACGTGGTCAAGCCGGTCGATTTCAAGCCTGACCGGAAATATCCCGTCGCGTTCTTGATTCACGGCGGCCCGCAGGGAAGCTTCGGCAACGCCTGGAGCTGGCGTTGGAATCCTCAAGCCTTTGCCGGCGCGGGCTTCGCGGTCGTCATGATCGATTTCCACGGCTCGACCGGATACGGTCAGGCGTTCACCGATTCGATCAGCGGCGACTGGGGCGGCAAGCCGCTCGAGGATTTGAAGCTGGGATTGGATGAGGCACTCAAGGCCAATCCTTGGCTCGACCGGGAAAATGTGTGCGCGTTGGGCGGATCCTACGGCGGCTTCATGATCAACTGGATCGCAGGCCAGTGGCCGGATCGCTTCAAATGCTTGGTCAGCCACGATGGCATCTTCGACAACCGCACCATGTATTACTCGACCGAGGAGCTGTGGTTTCCCGAGCACGAGTTCTCCGGGCCCGAATACCAAAACCCGGCAGCGTATGCCAGGTTCAATCCCATCGACCATGTGGCCAAATGGAAGGCGCCCACGCTGGTGATACACGGTCAGCAGGATTATCGCGTGCCGGACTCACAGGGCCTGTCGGTGTTCACGGCGTTGCAACGCCGCGGGATTCCGAGCGAGCTTTTGTACTTTCCCAACGAGAACCATTGGGTCTTGAAGCCGGCCGACAGCATTCAATGGTATGACACCGTACTGGCGTGGCTGAACCGCTGGACGCGGCCTTGAGCTAAGGGGCTGTAACTCAAGCCTCCAGCCCGCGCCAGGCCGCCGGATAATTCTCGCCCAGCTGCAAGATCCGGTGCAGCAGGTCGTCATACTTCATGCCGGCCTTGAGCGCGGATGCGGCGAAATCTTCCGCGGCCGAGATGTTGGGATTGGCATTCGCCTCGAGCACGAACAGCTCGCCGTCGGGCCGGAGACGAAAATCCATGCGCGCATAGCCGGTCAAATGCAATGCTCGAAAAATGCGCTTCGACAGCTGCTCCAATCTGGCCACGGTGCCATCGGGCAAGTCCTCGGCGGCCGCCGTGGTGATGCCATACCTTTGTTGATAACCGCGATCCCACTTCACTTTGCGGGTGGCGATGGCCGGCAGACTCTCGGGCAGGGAGCCGAAGCTCATCTCCCATACCGGCAGCACCTTGAGCCGATCGTTGCCCATCACGCCCACGTACAGCTCGCGCCCCTCGATATATTCCTCCACCAGCGCGTCGGAGTGAGTTTGCTCGTGTATGAAGGCGATGCGCTCCGTGAGCTGCTTCTGATCGGCGACCACGGAGGCCTGCGCGATCCCCAGCGAGGCATCTTCGGTGGAGGATTTCACGAACAACGGAAAGCGCAATTTCTTTGGAATATGCGCCTTCTTGCCGCGCGCAAACACCATGAATTGCGGCGTCGGAATTCGATGATAGGAGAGCAACTGCTTCGACAGCACCTTGTCGCGCGACAGCAGCATGCCGCGCGGATTGCATCCGGTGTACGGCTGGTGCATGAGTTCCAGAAACGCCACGACATGCTGATCGTAGGTGACGATGCCGTCGAATTCCTCCAGCAGGTTGAACACGATGCCCGGCTTCCATTCCGTGATCGCGCGGCGCAGCTCCGACAGGCTGTCGCTCAACCCCAAGGGCATGACTTCGTGTCCCACCTTCTTCAGATGCGAAATCACGTCGTACTCGGTGCGCCACTCCTCGATCTCCTTCTCGGTCGAGCCCTTCAGCGAATCCGGCGGCACGAGCGTCGAATGCACCAGAACCAGGGCGCGCACCCTCTTCACCGCACGGACCTCACGACACGGCCCTCATAGCGCCACCCGCGGCAGCTTGCGCTCTTCGTAAGACTCCGCCAACCGCGCCACCACCCATAACAGCTGGCCCTTGAGCTCGCGCCGCGGTGCGCGAACATGCAATCCGAGGCGTTCGCAACGCTCGATCATCAGGCGCAGCACCTGGTGCACGAGGTATTCGCTGTAGGCTCCGGAGCGCTGGATTTGCTGCCGCAACGAGGCGCGCATTTCGCGCAGCACGCTGGCGGCTTTCGGCGAGGAACGATTGCGCGGCGCGGTGGTGAACACCTTGAGCAACAATTCGTCCGCGCCCGAGCGGCGCGGCAGCCGGTAGCGCGCGAGTTTCTGCCGGTAGTGCTCGCGCAGCGTGCCGGTCTCCTGCGTGACATCCTCGATGGTGCTGCGATCCGCGATCAGCGGCTTTTGATCGCCGATTTCCTGGGCAAGCTGATCGATGAACTGCAGCTTGGCATAGGCCGGCCAGCCCTCGTACTCGCGCCGCCATGGAGAATTCGGCTTGAGCCATACGGCAAACGTTTCGGCAAAATCTTCGGTCGGATGCGCCTGGGCGTACCACGCCCCCAGGTGCTGCACGAAGCGGCGGCTGCCGGGCCGCGGCCGATAGGTGTCGGGGTACGGCAGCGAAGCCGGCCCGAACACCGAGCGCCAGTGACTGCGCCGCCGCAGACGGTAGGCCGAATCAATTGCGTGCCCCGCTTCGTGGCGCAGAATGCGCATGAGCCAGTTGCGATTGCCGCCCTCTACTTCGCGCATGAATCTGCGCTCGATGCTGATCAAGCGCTTGTGAGCGAGGTAGAACGGTATGGCGATTCCTGGAATGCCGTCGGGCGAAAACCACTCCTGAGCGAGCCAGCAATGCGGGCGAAAGCGCATGCCTCGCATCGACAATTCGCGATAAAGACGCTCGATGGCGCCCTGCAACTCGGTGCCCTGAATGGCCAGCTTCAAATCGCAGAAGCGCAGGTTCAGGAGCTGATCGTCCGACAGCTTCTCCCAGACAATGGTTCGCGATCGAGGCCGCCGCGCGCTCTTCACTTAAAGCAGCTTCACTTGAGGCAGCCCCATCTTAGAGTTCTTCCGCCAAGGCGTCCTCGTCGGCTTCCGTCATCGTCGACAGCACACGGCCCTCGAGGCCGGCAAAGTCGAACAGCTTGGTATCGGCGAGTTGCGAACCGGAAATATTGCAAATGCTGGAGAAAATCGCCTCGATACGGCCGGGAAACTCCTGCTCCCAGTGGCGCAACATGTTTTTCACGACGACACGCTGCATGTTGGCCTGGGAACCGCACAGCGTGCAGGGAATGATGGGAAATGCACGCGCCGTCGCATACCGCGCGATCATTCGCTCCGGTACGTAGCACAGCGGCCGTATCACGATGTTGCGGCGATCTTCGCTGAGCAGTTTCGGGGGCATCGCCTTCAATTTACCGCCGAAGAACATGTTCAGGAACAGGGTCTCGACGATATCGTCGCGATGATGGCCAAGCGCGATTTTGGTCATGCCGTTCTCCGCGGCAAATCGATACAACGCGCCGCGGCGCAGCCGCGAGCACAGGCCGCACATGGTCTTTCCTTCCGGAATCACGCGCTTGACCACGGCGTAAGTGTTTTGCTCGATGATGCGGTAGCGCACGCCGAGATCTTCGAGATACTTGGGCAACAGGTGGGCGGGAAATCCCGGCTGCTTCTGATCGAGATTCACGGCGGTGATCTCAAAGCTCACCGGTGCGCTGCGTTGCAGGCTCAGGAGAATGTCGAGCAAGGTATACGAGTCCTTGCCGCCCGACAGGCACACCATCACGTGATCGCCATCGGCAATCATCGCGTAGTCGGCAATGGCTTTGCCGACCGAGCCGCGAAGCTGCGCCTGCAACTTCTTGAAGGTATTGCTCATGGGACCTCGAGATACTTGGCTTCCAAGTATCTTAGGTACGCAGCCGCGGTCAGCGGCTTGCCGGTAGCCTGCTTGATGAGCTCCTGTACCGGCAATCGCGCGCCGATGCCATGCACATTGTCCCGCAGCCAATCCATCACCCCGCCGAATTGGCCGGCGGCGATCTCCTCATCGAGCGATGGCCGCGCCGCGCGCATCGC
>Ga0137412_10000274_pt2 | contig 32423 bp, 30 predicted proteins | sample CZODoug2_1_16fun_FD_122160 | JGI IMG/M metagenome (GOLD analysis project Ga0137412, IMG submission 122160) | Vadose zone soil fungal communities from Angelo Coast Range Reserve, California, USA - CZODoug2_1_16fungal (Hybrid Assembly) | ecosystem: Environmental > Terrestrial > Soil > Vadose zone...
AGGATGACCAGGGCCACGCGGTGAAAGCGCTCTCGGAGGACCTCCTGGTCGATGATGACGGCTCGTTTGAGATCTTCTTTAGCCGAGAAAAGATAGGAACCACGAACTGGTTTCAGCTTCCACAAGGGGCAGACTCCTTCTGCGCCTTACAAACGTATGGCGACTGGGAACGGCAACACAAGGGGACGATTCGCATCGAATGCCTGAACGCCGAAAAGCCGGCCGAACCGGCATCGCTGAAGGACGCGATCGCGGCGTTCGACGCACATCTGGCCGCGTCCCGTGACCTTTTCACCATGTGGGTCAAAGACATTCCCTTACGGGTCTTCGGCGCCCTGCCCAAGAACTTCGCCATACCCCCTATGCAACCACCCTCGGCCATGGCCGGAGCCTGGTTCGTCCCCGTGTCGTGGGAACTACAAGACGGCGAAGCCCTTGTGATCGAGTACGAAATCCCACGTGGCTCCCCGTACGCCGGAATCTGCTTGACCAACAAGTGGGGCGAGATGATCGACATCGAAACCCGCCAGACAAGCCTGAACCTTGCACAATCCCAGATCGACAACGGCCGAGTGCGAATCCTGCTCTCCACCGAGGACTTCCGCGTACACAACTGGCTCGACGCCAGGGGCTACCGAAGCGGAGTCGTGACATGGCGAGCAAGCACACCGGATCAACCAGCCACGCCAATAGTCACCGTTATTCGAGCCGACCAAATCGGCAAATACTTCAACCCGGCACAGCGCGTCAGCGATCAAGACCGCGCAACTGCTATGTCGGCACGGCTTCGCCACTTCGCAGAACGCAACACGCCTTGAACCCCTAGCCGCCCGTGGATGCACGCTCACTCATGCAGACGCATGACGCCTCGGTCACCGCGACCTCACGTAAACAGGTGACTGACCTATCTCTCGATCAAGAGCACGGCGCACATCGAGGAAGGCTGTGCGCCCGAACTGCTCGAACAATTCGTGACAGAGGAATTCGGTCCGGTACCGGCTTCCCGCCAGCCGGCGCACCGCCCGGATACGTGACGCGGATAACGGTCGAAAAAATCGTGGCGTCGGAACCTGGACGTGTTGACGGCCCTTGCAGTCATCGAGGTGCGGGCAAGCGATGCCACCATTGCACGGTTAGCGACAACTGGATACTACGAATTGTGGTCATTCGGCAGTTGCCAACTCGGGTTGCGGCCCAGCCGGGCAAGAAGTTTCGATTGCACGTCAGTCTGATCACCCACCGCGACGGGAGCGTCGAACATCCCGGAAACACTTAGCCCGCCAGGGTCGCTGGGCAACGCCACATAGAATAGCTCGCACCACCGGGGATCCAACCAGTCATCGGCGCCCACCGCGCGGGCCAGGTCCCAGGTGTGCACCAACACGTCGCGAGTCAAGTTCGGCATCATCGCCCGCGCATCCAGGCGCGTCGCCGGATTGCCCTGCAATTCCGGGATGTCGACGACTCTTTCGAACAGCCGCCGCCCCGGCTCGAACGCCTTCTCCAGCTGGCCGTAGGTCAGCTCCCACCGGATCTGCGGATCATCGCGCGGGCGGTCGGGCTTGAGCCCCAGCGGTCGCAATAACAGCACGTCGTGAAAACCGATGACGTGCTCCAGCACTCCCCTGGCGTCCCACACCTCGCATGGCGACCTGCGATCCCATTTTCCGTTGGCGGCGCGTACCGATTCGCCGAATCTTTGGCACACCGCCAGATGTCGTTCGCCCAAGCCGTCGGCCATCGCAACTACCCGGGCAGTTGCAGGGTGAGCTCGACCGGACAACACAGCTCGCCGCGTTGGTTGACGACTTCGATCTGCAGATCAAGCAAGCGGCGCGGCGGGTCGACAGTGGTATCGCAGTGCTTGGCGACGACGCGTCCGCGGCCGACCATCGTGTCGCCGGCGTAGATCGACCCCGCCAGCCTCATCTTCCGACGCACCACCCTGCTGCGTGGCCCGGCCCAGTCGGTCGCGATGCGATCGGCGAAACCGGCCAAGTGCATGGTGTTCACGAAAATCCCCGGCTGGCCCTGGTTTTCGGCGTAGCTCGGGTCGAAGTGCCCAGGAAAGTAGTCCCAGGTGGATCCGGAGTTCATCACCACACGCTGGTAGCTGATCTCATCGCGCACCTCGGGCAATTCCATCGGGACGCTGACCCGGTCCCAATCCAGTGTCACGACGGCGCCGCCGGGGTGAAGCGGAACAAGGTGTTCCGGTTTGTCGCGACCACTGCGCCGTCCTGACGGGTGAAGGTGTCCACGGTTTCGATGAAGTGGCCGACACCGAGCTTGGTCTGCTTCTCCGGTGAAACCGATACCACTTCTTCGACGACGGTCAGCCGGTCACCCTCGAGGATCGGCAGCGGAAATTCGGCTTCGTTGGACGCGTTGATGAAGGTCGTGCCGGGCAGCGGCACCCGGATCGCGATCGCCGACACCGGTGGTCGTCCGCTGGGTTCCCACGGCAGCGGCGTGAGCCAGCCCATCAGCAGGCCAGGCGGCGCGATCAGCCCGCCCCAGGTCTGCAGTGCGAAATCGGGGTCCCAGTAGGACGGATTGCCGTCCTGGACCGTGGCGGCGAACATTTGGATCCTGGCCGCACTCACCACGGTCCCCGCGGTCCGCGGCTCGGACGGCACGCCGACCATGCGCAGGGCATCCTCGTAGGTACCGAACGCGAGCTGGTAGCTGATAGGTGTCGACAAGTGCCGCTCCCGTCACACCGTGATCGAGTGCCCGTTCGACACCGAATCCCATTGGAGCTCTCGTGTTGTGAAGTACCAGCCGCCGCGCTCATAGATCAGCTGATCGCGATAGCTTCCGGTGGCGCGCAACGTGGTGCCGTCGCCCGTCGCGGTGAACAGCAGGGCCACACATCGCTGGGTCGCATTGACTCCGTCGACGCTGATGTCGTGGTCGACGCTGACCAGACGCCCCTTGCCGCCGTCGAAAGCCTCACGCAGATCGGTGAATTCCGTCCCGTCGCGAGTGAAACGGGCGCCGGAGTGGCGGAAGGTCGCAATCCATCCGTTGCGGTCGCCTTCGGAAAAGCATCGGTTGTGCCGTGCCGTCAGGTTCAAGATGGCGTCGCGGCCCACCGAACCGTCGAGGACGTATTGCTGTTGATAGGTCATGGCCATCTGTATTTCTCCCTGTCTCAACGGCTGACGATGTAGCCGTGACTTTCACGGTCCCAGGCGGTGGATCCGACACCTCTGGTGCGAAGAACATCTTTGCGGACCCGTCCGATAATGGTCTTCGGCAGCTCGCTGACAATCTCGACGTATCGCGGCACCGAGAAGTACGGCATCCGGGCGCCGCAAAAGTCCAGCAGCTCTGCGTAATCCAGGTCGCGGTCCGGTTGCACGGTGACGAACAGGAGGATGTCATCCTCACCCAGGTCACTGGGCACGCCGATCACCGCGGCCTCGAGCACCGCCGGATGCGCCGTGACCACGGTCTCGACCTCGACCGACGAGATGTTCTCCCCGCGGCGGCGCAACGAATCCTTCACCCGGTCGACATAGGTGAGGTTCTGGTCGCTGTCCAGCACACCGAGGTCTCCGGTTCGAAACCACGCCGGGTGCGGGTCGACAGCCAAACCCGAGGCGTTCATGTAGCCCTCGCTCATGACGTGTGGGTAGCGGGAGCGGCACGCGATCTCGCCCACGGCGCCGTCCGGCAGCGGCTCGCCGTCCGAGTCGACGATTCGCACCTCGAAGTTGGGATTCGGCCGGCCTGACGTCCCGGGCACTCCCGCCTCGGCAACGCTTTTGACCGCGATCGGGAAGGCTTCGGTGAGGCCGTACATGGTGACGATTCGGCATCGGTAACGCTTTTCGATGTCGCGGTACACCCCGGCGGCGATCGGCGCGGCGGAGATGAAGCGCAGCGGCAGCTGCGCGTCGCGCGGATCCGGCGGCATATGCATGAGCATCGAGACCATCGCGCCGGCGCCCACGAAACCCACGGCGCCGCAGCGACGCACCTCGTCCCACACCGAGGCGGGGTGGAAGGCCGGCGCCAGGACCATCGTCCCGCCGACCAGCATCGGCGCCAGCACGGCGGGCGCGGCGCTGAGGTGAAACAACGGCATTGCCGTCCACAGCGCCTCGCCGGGTCCGAAGTCCCAGGCCGACGCGGCCGTCGCGGCCGTGGTGAACAAGTAGTGCCAGGTGGTGGCGACGGCCTTTGAAGCCCCGGTCGTTCCCGACGTGAAGAAGAATGACCCGATGTCCGCGACGTCGCCAACGTGTTCGTCGACGGTGCCCGAGTGTCCGCCGAGCCAATCGTCTTGCACGACAATGCTCGCGAGCCCCGGCAGTTGATCGGCCAACTCGGCGACGCGCGACTGGTGCTCAGCGTCGGTGACAACCACCTTCGCCCGCGACAGTCGGAATGCATGCAGCAGGAAGTCGCCCTTGTTGGCCGCGTTCACGGCGGCGGTCACCGCACCGATGCGTCCGGCGCCCAACCAGAAGTAGATCCACTCCGGGCAGGTTCCGGCGAACAATGCCACGCAATCGCCCGGTCCAATACCCAAGTCCAGCAGCGCATTAGCGGCCGCACAGGACCGCTCACGCATCTGCTCGAAGGTCACGTCGATGCCCCCGATCGACATCATCACCCGGTCGGGGTACTGCTCGGCACGACGATCGAGGACCGCCGCGACGCTGAATCGCTCGACCCCGAAATCAGTTGGGCCGATGGGCTTTCCGTCGCAAGCGGGTGCCGCCCCAACCGGCACGCGGGACATCAGGCTCCTGCAGCCGCCGGGTCCGGATCACCGTTGGCGGTGTAGCCGAAGTCGTCGCGCGCGGCCTCTTCGCCCGGGTAGAAGCGATGCGCCCACCGTCGCAGCGCGGCATAATCGTGCGCCTCTTCCGGTGCCAGATTGGGCTTCTCGAGATACTTCATGTTCTCCCAGGTGAAGAAGTCCTGCTTGATCACCTCTTGCTGCAGGGCCAAGAACTTGGCGGCGCGGCCGGTGGGCGCGTCGCCGGTGTCGCCGGGTTCGCGAACGGACGCCTGGGTATAGAAGTAGTCGGTGTAGTCCTCGTCGACCGGAGTCTGCCCGGTCACCTCGATGGTGGCCACCAGGTCGCTGGGGAAGCGGACGATGCCGAGGCCCAATGAATAGTTGTCGTAGATGATCTTGGCCTCGACCGGACCGTTCGGGGTCAGCCAGGTCTGCGCCCGGCCGCCCCCGAAATGGGCGGCGACGGTGGCGTGCAGGTGGTAGCCGGCAACCTCGAATGAGGTGGTGTTGGCCGGGTTGGCGGCCTTGTGCACGTACTGCACGTGATACGGGTCGGCTGCGTTTTCGATGATCATCTGCGCATGGACCTTGACCCGGTTGAGCATTCGGCTGTGCGGGTGCAGCGGGTAGTACTCGTCGGTTTCCAGCTCGGGCAGCACCGGCGGCTGCCAGTACGGCGCCCGGCCGTGCCGCTCGTGCCACACCAGGATGAAGCCGTACCACTCCGTGCTGTGGTAAGTGCGGACGCGGACGTTGTTCTTGCAGCCGATCTTGCTGTACGGGATCAGCGCATTCGTGCCGTCGCCGCGCCACCGCCAGCCGTGCCAGGGGCAGACAATGTTCTCCCCCTCGACGGTGCCACCGACACCCATGTTGGCGCCGAGGTGCTGGCAGTACGCATCGAGCACGTTCACCTCGCCGGACTCGGTGCGGAACAGCACCATTTCCTCGCCGAAGTAGTGCACCCGCTTGACCTCGCCGGCCGCCAGGTCCGAGGCAAAGCCGATGATGAACCATCCGGTCGGGAATCGGTACGGCGACAGGCTGATGCCGCTGGGCCCGAATTCGCGTTCGGACGGATCGATGGAGGTGTCCGAAACCGTGTCCGTCACTGTCTGCTCCTTTTGCGTCCATTTCCCGCGCCAGCCAACTGGCGCACGGCCGCGCTTGGCAAACTCAAGTCTATTTTTACTATTTTAAGCATTGAACGTCAACGCACGCTGCGGCCGACGGTAGGGTGAGTCAACATACCGGCACCCTTCGCGGCGTGGGCGTCGAGGAGAATCGAGGTTGCCGATGACGGCTTCGACAGTCGATCTGTCCGATTTCGCATTGTGGCGCAATGGCTTTCCCGATGACGTGTTCACCGAGCTGCGGCACAGTCGACCGCTGTTCCGCCACGGCCTGACGCCGGGAGTCGCCAAAACCGTTAAGCGGGACTTCTGGATGACGACCAAGCATCGGCACGCAGTGCGCCTGCATCGCGACTACGAGTCGTTCACGGCCGTAGACGGACCGCTTATTCAGCCCGCCGACCTGTTTTCGTCGTATCCGACCATTATCAACATGGACCCGCCGGGCCTGAACAAACGCCGCAAGCTCATCTCGAATGCGTTCAACCCGCGCGCGATCGCCAAACTCGAAGACGGCATCCGGGCGCGCGCGGCACGGATGATCGACGGCCTGCTCGCCGAAGGCGGCGGCGACTGGATCGACGATGTCGCCGACCTGCTCCCGATGAGCGTGATCGGCGACATTCTCGGTATCCCAGAGCAGGATCGGCCGCGAATCTTCGACTCGTTGGACCGCATCCTGAAAGCCCGCTCACCGGGCTCGAAGCTGACCCCTCAAGAGGGAATCGACCTGTTCGGCACGGTCTTCGGCTACGCGATGGAGCTGACCGCCGAGAAGCGGACCAATCCCACCGACGACATCTGGAGCACGCTGGCGTCCGCGGTGATCACCGGTGAAGACGGTGAGGAATTCAGCCTGCCCAGCAACGAACTCGAATTCTTTTTCTTTGTGCTGACCTTCGCCGGCAGCGACACCACGAAGAACGCGCTGGCGATCGGGCTGCAGGCGTTCGTCGACAACCCCGAGCAGATCGAGCGGTATCGCGAGGACGAGTCGCTGCGGCCCGGCGCCGTCGAGGAGGTGCTGCGCTGGGCATCACCGGTGGCCTACTGGACACGCACCACCGCGGTCGACATCGAAATGGACGGCCAACACATTCCGAGGGGCGAACGGGTGGTCGCGATGCTGCGTTCGGCCAACCGCGACGAGGAGGTGTTCTCCTCGCCGTTCACCTTCGACATCGGCCGCCAACCCAATCCGCACGTTGCGTTCGGCGGTGGCGGACCACACCACTGCCTGGGCGCCATGCTGGCCCGAGCGGAGCTGCGCGCGGTGTTCGACGAACTGCTGCTCCGCGGAGACCGAATCACTCTCGGGCCGGCCCTGGTGACCTACCCGAATCTGACCACCAACATGTCGATTTACGACGAGATGCCGGTGACGCTGAGCGTGCGTTAGGCGCGCTCAGTCGACGAGCCGCAGCGCGGCCTTGGGGCACTGGTCGACGGCGGCCGCCACGTCGATCTTCAAATGCTCCGGCACGTCGGCGTCGGCGACGTGCACCACGTCGGATTTCCCGATCTCGAAGATGTCCGGAGCCAACGATTCGCAGAATCCGTTGGCCTCACACAATGTTTCGTCGACGATTACGCGCATCGCTTACTCCTTACTTTCACAGCGTCACAGCCCTTTGGGCCGGGTGCCGATTACCCCGGCAGACGCCAGACGGGCGAGTTCTTGGTCGGTGAGCCCGCACATGTCCTGCAGTACCTCATCATTGTGCTCACCGAGCGTCGGCGGCGGGCGCATCAGCCACGCCCGCTGTCCATCGAGCGGGGCGAACGGCGGTCGGGGGTACCGGCCCGAACCGGTGCGCGGATGCTCGAGCGTCTCCAAGAACCCGCGGTCGTTGAGCTGATCGTTCTCGGTGACCAACGATGGCGACACCACCGGTGCGACGGGAATGCCCGCGGCGGCAAGGTCATCCCCGGCACGGCGCAGATCCTGGCCGCCGAACCAGTCCTGCAGCTGACGGTCGATCTCGTCGGCATGGGCTTGTCGTCCGGCGACAGTGCCGAACCGGTCGTCGTCGGTCCACGACGGGCGGCCCATCACTTCGACCAGCGCATGCCACTGATCGTCGGTGCGAACGGTGACGGCGATCCAGTCGTCGTCGCCCGCGCAGCGGTAGAGGTTCTGGACGGCCCAGCCATGTCCTCGATTGCCCCGCCGGCTCAGCGTGACGCCGAATACCTCGGCTTCCATCGGCTGAATCGCGGTGACGTTCATAACCGTCTCGATCATCGGCAGCTCGACGAGCTGGCCGACTCCGGTGCGATCGGTGAAGCACAGTGCTGCCGTCACGGCGAAAGCCGCGTGAACGCCGGCCAGTGGGTCACACGCACCCCGGGGCGGGATGGGCGGACCGTCCGCGAGTCCGGTGACCCAGGCCAGGCCGGCGATCTGCTCCATCGTCGGCGCGAACCCGACCCGGTCGCGCCACGGACCGTCCAGCCCGAAGGCCGGCATCCGGGCGACGACCAGTCGCGGATTGATCGCCAGCAAGGCGTCCGCGGTAAGCCCGAAGTGGTCCATCACTCGCGGGGAGAAGTTCTCGATCACAACGTCGGCGTCGGCGACGAGTTCGCTGAACAGGCGACGCCCGTCGTCTGACCCCAAATCCAGAGTCACAGAACGCTTGTTGGTGTTCACGGCGTGGAACACCCAGCCGTATTCCCACCAGTCGTCGACATCTTTGCGCATGCCGCCGGAGTACCGGATGCCATCGGGCCGTTGGATCGACTCCACCTTGATTACGTCGGCGCCGAACGCCGCAAGCAGGTGCGTGGCGGCGGGCCCGGCCCAGAACGCGGTCAAATCGACGATGCGAACGCCCTCCAGTGGCAGCCGGGGATCCGACGGCGACTCGCGGTACTCGCGCTTGGGCCATCCCTTGGTGTCGTCGGCCTCGCCCAGCACCGGTGCGCCGCGCAGCGAGGCCGGTTTGCACTGCGACATCAGCCATGGGGTGCGTGGCTGGTGGAAGCCCGCCGGGTTTTCCACGAACGCCCCGCGTTCCCTGGCGTAGGCGGTGTCCCGGATGGTCGCGCCATTGCCCAGCGCCGCGATCGGCAACCGGAACAGCTGCCCGAGCTCGACGACTTCGTCGACGGTGCGTTCGGCCAGCCACGGCCGTATCCGCTCCCGAATGAAGTCGCGGTATTGCCACCGCCCGATTTGGAAACTCAGCTGCGGGATCTCGGTCAGCTCCGCGCAGTCGACCATCGCCGCGAAATCCAGCCACTGCTGGCCGGTGACCATGGTGATCCCGATGTAGCCGTCTTTGGCCGGCTCGATCGACGGGACTTCGATGGTGCGTAACACCGGCGGCACCTGCAGCAGATGGGAATGCAGCCACTCGCCGCTTTGCATCAGCGTGATTGCTTCCAGCATCGACAAATCGAGATGCTCGCCGGCTCCGCCCTGTTCGACGCGGCGGCGCACGGCCAGCGCGCCGAACGCGGCGAACACCCCGCCCATGTACTCCCCCAGGTCGCCGCCGACCGCGATCGGTGGTCCCGCCGGGTCGCCGCGGAAGCCGGTCAGGCCCGACCACGCCTGCAAGGTGAACTCGCTGGCGGCACGATCGGCATACGGACCGGTCCAGCCGAAGTCGGAGATGGTGACGATGACCGCCCGCGGGAACTCCTCCAGCACCTGCTGTGGATCGAGGCCCAACTCGGTCGCCTGCGACCGGGTGGCCGTCACCACGATGATGTCGGCGCCGGCGACCTCGGCGCGAAGGTCCACAGCCGACGAGGTCACGCTGCGCTTGCCGGCATTGAGATACCCAAATAGGGGTGAGTCCGTCCCGGCCGGGACTGCCGATCCGCTTGCGCTGAACCGGCGCAACCAATCCCCTTGTGGCGGCTCGATTTTCCTGACGTCAGCACCAGCGTCGACCAACAGCTTTCCGCAGTAGCTGCCGGCGATGCGGTCGCTGATCTCGACAACACGGACGTCCGCCAGCGGTGTCGGTCGGCTGTCGTGCCCGTCGCTCAACGTGTTTCCGTCTACGTTCGTCGGGTTGTTGTCTATGCCATCTTAGTAAATTTGCCGGTCGGACTCCGCCCGCATTAGGACCGTACGCTTGACCCAGCGCGGCTATTATGCCATTACTGCTAAAATTGCAGTATATGGAGTTCGCGGCTGCAGCGGCCGCGGCTCCATTCAGCCGTTCCGCTGCTGGAATCAGATGACTGCGCTGGGAATTGGCCCCGAGGCCCGACGTCGATTGTCTGCGCCGCGGATCGCCGAGATCGTCGCGGACGAGTTGCGGCGACAGATCATCGACGGCGAATTGGCCGACGGCGATTTGCTGCCCCGCCAGGAAGTGCTCGTCGAGCAGTTCAATGTCAGCCTCGTCTCGCTGCGAGAAGCGTTGCGAATCCTGGAGACCGAGGGCCTGGTATCGGTCCGGCGCGGCAACCGGGGCGGCGCGATCGTGCACGCTCCGGCCAAGACCAGCGCCGCCTACATGTTGGGTCTGCTGCTACAGAGCGAGTCGGTTGTCGTCGCCGATCTCGGGACGGCGATCCTGGAACTCGAACCCGCGTGTGCGGCACTGGCGGCTCAGCGAACCGACCGCGCCGACACCATCGTGCCCGAGCTCAAAGAGATCAACAACGCGATGGAGACGCATCTGGAAGACGGGCCAGAGTTCACCGAAATCGGGCGTAGATTCCACGATTCCATCGTGCATGGCTGCGGCAACAAGACCATCATCGCCGTCGTCGGCACCCTGGAAACGCTGTGGACCAGCCACGAACAGCAGTGGGCTGACGAGAGCGCAGCCAAGGGCACCTACCCGTCGCTGACCAAACGCCGCGCAGTGCTCAACACGCACATCAAGATGGCCGAGATGATCGAGGCCGGCGACGTCGAGCGGGCGCGCCGGATCGCCGCCCGGCATCTGTCCGACACCCAGAGCCACGTGCTGGCCGCCGGGCCGGACCAACGGATCTATGCGGTGTCACCGCAAGCGTTGGGCCGCCCGCGGGACAACCGTCATCTCTAAGTCGTGGACGAGCTGATCGGTGCGAGAACGGCACTGGTAACCGGTGGCAGTGGTGGCATCGGGAAGGCCTGCGCTGCCAAACTTTGCGAACTCGGTTACGACGTAGTGCTTTCGGCGCGCCGGATTGACCCCCTGCGCGCGGCGGCCGACGAGATCGGGGCCCGCTACATCGCCGCCGACGCGTCTGACCCCGAAGGCTTCGCGCAGGCGATCGGCCCGCTGGAGACCATCGATCTCGTGGTTCACGCGGCGGGCACCCTGGGCGGGACTTACGCGCGAAAGCAGACTTTCGAACAGTGGCAGACGATCATGTCGGCCAACCTGGACTCCTGCTTCGTGGTGACCGCGGTCGCACTGCCGAAGATGCGCCCCGGCTCCCGGCTGGTGTTCATCTCGTCCTCCGCGGCGCACGAACCGATGATGGCTCGCACCGCCTACTCCGCGTCCAAGGCCGGGATGAACGCCTTTGCCCGCGCGCTGGCACTCGAAGTCGACCGGGACGGCATCGCCGTGCACATTGTGACGCCGGGACCGGTGGAAACCGAGATGCTGCAGGATGTTCCGTTCGAGATGAACGCCATTGCGGCCTCCGATGTCGCCGACGCCGTCGCGTGGCTCGACACCGTGGACCCGTCAGTGGATCTACCGGAGATCCGGCTACACGCGGTGCGGCGCGGCCCGTTCGCCCGCGAGCCCGTCGTGCCCGATGAGGCACGCCGCCGTGCCGCTCAGCGTCAATGAACGGCCCGCTATTGCCGGAACGTTTTGATCACCGTTTCGCCGAATTCGTGCAGCGATTCCGGTGCGGCAAAATCAGCGAACCAGACATAGAACCGCTCAACGCCTTGACCGGACAAATTACTGAAATGTCCGGACAATTCATCGGCATCGCCACAAACCAGGCCTGATCCGAGATTTCCGAAGCGCCGGGCGCTCACCTCACGCACCTTGGCCGGATCGCTGTCCTTACGAACGAAACCGATCATCTGCTGAATCGACACCCGGGCCGACCCGGCGGCGGGGGCCAGCTCGGCCAGCCTGTCGATGTGGTTGGCCGGGATGTTCCACCAATCCGCATATCTACGAACAAGTTCCATCATTCGTCGGCCAGTCCCACCGAGGATCAGCGGTATCGGATGCGTGGGAAGCGGCGACTGGCTGCGAGTGGCATCGTCACCGCCTCCCCAGTACTGGCTTATCACGTCGAGATGACTTTCGAGTTGTTTGACCCGGGCCACCGGATCTTGTTGCCCGACATCGAATCTGGTGAACTCCGCGGGCCAGGACCCGGAGCCGAGGCCGAGCTCGAACCTACCGTCCGACGCTTCCGACAATGTGACGGCCTGCTTGGCCAGTACCGCCGGATGACGAAAGGCGTCACAGAGCACCAGGTGGCCGATCCGCAGCCGCTCGGTCTTTGCGGCCACCCAAGTGGCGACGCTCATTGCCTCCCAAATGCTTTCGTCGGGCAGGCCGGGTGCTTCGAGGTGGTCGATGAACGCTATCCCGGTGAATCCGCTGGCTTCGGCGTGGCGCGCCCGCTCGACAATGTCGGCGACCGGCACCCTCACTTGCGGCAGGAACAGGTACCACTCCGCCATTACCTACCACCATTCGGATCGCTGAAGTCACGACGCCGCCGCGATTGACGTTTGTCGCGCTAGTTTACTATTTTTATTATGTTAGGGGCCTTATGGACGTCGGACTGAATTCGGGTCAACTGGCGCTGCGCGACAGCGTGCGTGACGTCCTGCGTGCCGAGTGCCCGCCGGCGATCGCGCGGCAGGCCATGACGGATCCCGATCGCTGGCGCACTGTCTGGAAGACGGTCGTCGACCTCGGCTGGAGCGAACTCGCCGTGCCCACCGCCGATCGCGACAGCTCCTTCGGTCGGATGGATCTCACCGTTGTCCTCGAGGAGTGCGGCGCAGCGCTGGCGCCTGTTCCGTTGCTGTCCAGCGTCGGCCTGGCCGCGGGTCTGCTTCGTCTGGCCGGTCCCGCCGTCGACGATGTGCTGGCCGAGATCGGCAGCGGTGTGGTGGCCGCACTGGCCGTTCACCCACCGGGCCATCGGCTGCCCGCGGTCCCGATGACGCTGCAGGACGGACGGGTATATGGGCGGGCAGTCGCGGTGCCCGGCCTCCCCCGCGCCGAACTCGTCGTCACCCTGGCCTCGTCGTCCGAAGGACCGGTCGCCGCCGTCGTGCGCGTCGGCGATGGCGTGACCGTGCACGAGGCCGAATGCACCGACCCCGCCCAGCCGGTCGCCGACGTCGAGGTCGACGCCCAGCCGATAGCCATCGTGCCGGTGGACCTGGACTCGGCTCTGGCGACACCGCTGGTCGCGGCAGCCGCCGACCTGGTCGGTGTCGCCGGCGCCGCGCTGGAACGCGCGATCGAGTACGCGAAAACACGCCAGCAGTTCGGCAAGCCGATCGGCGCATTCCAGGGCATCAAGCACGCCTTGGCCGACAACTATGTCGCGCTGCAACGCGCCCGTGGTCTGACCTACGCCGCGGCCGCGCGACTCGACGACCCGGCGACCTCGGTCGCCGCGGGCTGGAACGCCGCCGCACTGGCCAAGGCGGCGGCAGCCGAGGCGGCGGTCGGCTGCGGACGCACCGCGGTGCAGGTCCACGGCGCGTTGGCGCAGACCTGGGAGCACGACATGCACCTCTATCTGCGGCATGCATGGCAAGGTGCCTCGACGCTGGGCGACAGCCGCGCGCTCTACCACGCGGTGGGACGCCGCTTCGCCGGGAGCGCCGCATGACGCACCGCGCCGACGACGATGCAGTGGGGGTACCTCCAGCCGCTTGCGGGGGAGAGTGGCGCTCATGAGCTACGGGCTCAAAACAGATCTGGTCGCTGAATACGCGGCGTGGCTGACGGGCTTCCTGCCGAACGACTACTACGAGCGCTATCGCGAATACCGATGGGACATCGGACTTCGTCGGGCTCACCAAAATGCGGCATTCGAGGCGGGCTGGCTGCAGCCGACCTGGTCGCCCGCGCACGGTGGGCGATCACTCGGCTTGGCCGAAGCGATGGAGATCCGACTCGAGGCGGCGATGCGATCGGCGCCCAAACTACCCAACGTCGCCGGGCCAGGTGTTGCCGCGCCCGGGATCCGCCAGTTCGGCACCGCTGCGCAAATCGACCGTCTGCTGGTCCCATTGCTGCGCGGCGACGAGTGGTGGGCGCTGGGCATGTCCGAGCCCGAAGCCGGCTCCGACTTCGCCGGCCTGCGCACCCGTGCGGTGCGCGACGGCGACATGTTCCGGGTCAAGGGCAGAAAGATCTGGACGACGCAAGCCCACCAGTCACGGTGGTGCACGCTGTATGCCCGTACCGATCCGGACGCACCCAAACATCGCGGAATCTCTTGCCTCATACTCGATCTCGAATCCCCCGGGGTCACCATCGAACCCATTCGGATGGCATCGATCTCCGATGAGACCTTCTGCGAAGTCATTCTCGACGATGTCGAGATTCCGGCCGACAGTTTGCTTGGACCTGTCAACGGCGGATGGCAGGTGGCGATGTCGTCGCTCAACCATGAGCGGCAGATGATTTGGATCATGAACTGGGTCGAGATCCAGCGCGGCCTCAGCTCGGTGCGGGATTCCCAAGCCACCCACGACGACTACGCCTCCGGTGAGGTATTCGCCGAACTCGGCTCGCTGCTCGCCGACGCCGAAGCACTGCGGGCGACCGGCTATCGCGCGCTGAACAACGAACTGGCCGGCCGGCCGAGCCCCGAAGCCGACATTCTCAAGCTCCTCGGTTCGCAAACCCTGCAGCGGGTTTGGGAGCTTTCCGCCGCGGCGGCCGGGCCCCGTTCGATCGACGACACCGATCTGCTCTTCGAACGCCAGGACGCCCTAGCGGCGACCATCTACGGCGGAACATCCGAGATCCAGCGCAACATCATCGCCGAGCGACTGCTCGGACTGCCGAAGGGATGACGATGGATTACGACCTCGGCACCGATGCTGTCGAACTCAGAAAGCGCTTGCGGGACTTGATCTCCACGCATATCCCCGAAGGCTTCCTCGGCGCTTGCACCAACGACCCGAAAGACTTGGCGACCACCGAGTCGTTCTGCAAGATGCTCGCGTCCGACGGGCTGCTGGCCCTGGCCTGGCCGAAGGAACACGGCGGTGGCGGCGGTTCGGTGTGGCAGCAGACCGTGTTGCGCGAGGAGATGTGGGCCCACCACGAACCTCGCGGTGCCCAGTACATGGGCATCAACTGGGTCGGGCCCGCGCTCATGCGGTACGGAACCGCCGAGCAGAAGGCCAGGCACATGTCCGCCATCGCTGCCGGTGAGGTGATCTGGTGTCAGGGCTTTTCCGAACCTGAGGCCGGAACGGACCTCGCGTCGCTGCGGACCCGCGCGGTACCCGACGGTGACGGTTGGCGCATCACCGGACAGAAAGTCTGGACCTCCTACGCCCAGATGGCGTCATGGTGCGTGCTGGCGGCGTGCACCGACCCGAATGCCCCGAAAGCCAACCGGCTCAGCCTCTTTCTGGTTCCGATGGACCGGACCGGCATCACCGTGCGGCCAATCCGCTCGATGCTTGGGCCCCATCACCTCAACGAGGTCTTTCTCGACGGTGTCGAGGTGTTCCCCGACGAGGTCCTCGGCGAATTGGGCGACGGCTGGCGGGTGATGCGCGAAGCGCTTGCCTTCGAGCGCGTCGGCATCGCCCGGTACGCCCGGTGTGAGTCACTGCTCGACCGGATGCAAAGCGAACTCGGTGACAACTGGGACGAGTTGCCCGAATCCATCCGCACGCGCTGGGTGCGGGCACTGATCGACCTGCGAGTCGCCCGGCTCCTGGCCTATCGTGCGGTGTCATTGCAGGACGACCCGTCAGCCGGTGCCGCGGCCAGCGCCGCACGCATCGCGACCACCACCTGCGACCAGCAAGTGGCCGAGCTGCTGTTCGACGTGCTCGGGCCAACGGCGCTGGACAGCGGCTCGTCGGCGGCGCTGCACGGCGCTGTCGAAGACCACTGGCGTTACGCCCAGGCGGCCACGGTCGCGTCCGGAACCATCGAAGTGCAGCGGATGCTCGTCGCGCGGGAAACCTTGGGAGCTCACGGATGAAAACCGCTCTGCCAGAAGATATTGCCGAGTTCTCCGCTGTCGCCACCAAACGGCTCGTCCGGTTCGGCGGACCCCAGGCGGCGCTGCAGGCCGAGACCGACGATCGGCTCCGGCAGGATGCCCGGACCGCGCTGTCCGACCTCGGCGCGTTCGACCTCGACGTGCGATCCTCTTCCGACGATCTGCTGGCCGCCGCAGTGCTCTGTCAAGCGGTCGGCGCAACGGCCCTCCCCTATCCGCTCGTCGAGGAGCTAATGGCGATCGACGGTGCCCGGCTCGCCTTAATGAATCCCGAAGCACCCCGGATCGATCACGGCGACTTGGCCGGCGACTGGATCGCCGCCGACCTCGATGGCACGCGGTACCGGGTGCAGCCGTCGTCGCGCACCGCCGCCAGGCTCGGACCTTTTCTGGTTCCGGCCACGTTGAGCCCGCCCGACGGGACGGTACCGGCCGTCGACGTCGATCTGCATCTGACGCTGGGGTCGTGGCGGATCGTCGGCGCTGTGCAGCAGTGCTTGGAGATCACTCGACAGCACGTTGTCACGCGGATGCAGTTCGGCAAGCCGCTGGCGGAATTCCAGGCGGTCCGGTTCACGGTCGCCGATGCCGCTGTCGCGGCGCGCGGGCTTCACGAGCTCGCCAAGTACACCATCAGCCGAATCGAATCTGTTCCGGCGCAGGTACGTTCGGCTGACGCATTGATCCTCCGGCTCAAGGCCGGCGAGACCGCACGACAAGTCCTGCGCACCGCACATCAGTTACTGGGAGCGCTGGGCTTCTGCGACGAATCCGACGTCAGCGTGCTCGACCGGCACACGCAGTCGCTGATCCGGCTACCGGTCAGCACCGAGATGCTCGCGATGCGACTGCTGCCCGGTATCCGCGACGGGGGGTTCGAGACGCTGTTCTCGGGACCGGTATCGGCGTGAGCCGCGCCGGCGACGATGCGGCGCGGAGCGGTGAGGAGGAGCGGCGCACATGAGCACCGGGCCCGTCGCTGCTGAGGAGGCTGCCCAACCGCTTGACGAGGGAATTCCGTTCGGCGCCAAACTTCAGCAGCTCGCCGAACAGCGTTGTGACGATACAGCCCTGACCGTCATTGCGCGTGACGGTACAGGGCACTCGATGACTTTCGCGGAACTGGACCGCCGGGCTAATCAATGGGGGCGGGCGCTGACAGCCAGCGGCGCCGAGATCGGTTCGCTTGTCGCACTGGCGATTCCCAATTCCGAGCAACTGGTGCTGGCCGTGCTGGGTTGTTGGAAGATCGGCGCTGTCCCGGTTCCGATGCGCTGGGATCTGCCCGACTGGGAGCGGTCCCGCGTGCTGGAGGTCATCGACCCGGCGGTCGCCGTCGACGAACAGACGCTGTCCACATTCACCGCAGGCGCCGGCAACCAGTCCGACGACCCGCTGCCGGCGGTCGTATCCCCCAACGCGAACGGGATCTGCAGTAGCGGATCCACTGGCCTCCCGAAGGTCATACTCACTCTGGCACAAGGTATGTGGACAGTGGAGTCATCGTTCCCATTCCTGGCCGCCTGGGCTCCGACGGCCCAGCCGCAGACCATCCTGGTGCCCGGTCCGATGTATCACACCAACGGCTTCTCGCCGCTCACCTACCTGCTGGGCGGCGACCGATTGGTGGTGCTCGAAAAGTTCGATGCGGCAATCGTTGTGGATGCGATCGAGCGCCACCGCGTCACCAACTTTACAGCCACACCGACGATGCTCGCCCGCATCGCCGCCCTTCCCGACATACGCCAGCGGGATCTATCCAGCGTCGCGTGGATCTTGCAGGGCGCGGCGGTCATGCCACATACGCTGCTGCACACCTGGTTCGACCTGCTCAGCCCGGAACAGATCGTGATGGCTTACGGGATGACCGAGGGCCTGGGAATCACCGCATTACGCGGCGACGAGTGGCTGGCGCACGTTGGCAGTGTCGGCCGCGGTTTCCGGGACACCGAAGTGCGCATCCTGGACCAGCAGGGCGAGTCGGTGAGTCCCGGTGAGCTCGGTGAGATATATCTGCGCTCGCCGATGAGCGCCGGATACCACTATCTGGGCGGCGCGCCGCTGTTGCCGTCGACACCCGACGGGTTCCGGACCGCAGGCGACATCGGCCACGTCGACGCCGACGGTTATCTCTACATCGCCGATCGCCGCAGCGACATGATCATCACCGGCGGCGCCAATGTCTTTCCCGCCGAGGTGGAATGCGCGCTCGCCGAACACGACGGCATCGCCGATGTGGTGGTCATCGGACTCTCCGACCGCGAGTGGGGGCGTCGGGTGCATGCCGTGGTCCAACTGGCCGACAGCACACCGTCGCTGACCGAACAGGATGTCATCGTCTACGCGAAAACCCGGCTGGCCGCGTACAAGGTGCCCAAGACCGTGGAGTTCGTCGACCAGATCCCGCGCACGGCCGCGACCAAGGTCAACCGCGCAGCCATGGTCGAAGCCCGCGGCGGCTGATCACATCAGCGGGGGGCCGGGGTTGAGATAGCGCGTCGAATTGTCGGTATGCCCGACGTATTGCGGGCAGTAGGCGGAGATGGCAGCGCCGATGAAGTAGCTGGACTGCTTCATCGAAAGGTCCGTTTCCTTCATCAGCTTCATCGCGAGAAGGCTGGTTTTAGCGCGCTGATCGAGTCCGGCGCACATCGTGTGGGCCATAGCGATCGTGGCGTTGTCATCCGGGAGGACGATCCCGCCCTTGGCGAGGGCATCAACGAACGCACCGTCGTTCGGATCCGCTGACGCCGGCGCTGCCGAAAACAGCGCTGCGGCAAATAGCAGGACGGCACACGGTATCGATCGCATGGTGCCATCGAAGGGCATACGTGATGCTAGCCGAGATCGGGACGTTTCTCTTCGCTGCCGAAACCGTCGGTGGCGACGTCTCAGCCGATGCTGTTGACGGCGGCGGCAACCCTGGTCTGGAAATCGGCCGGCAACGGGATGTAGCCGAGCGGGGCGAGGCCTTGCTGTCCGGTGGTGATGGTCGATTGCATGAATGCCTTCACCGCCGTACCCACTTGAGCGTCAGGGTATTTGGAGCAGACGAGTTCGTAGCTGGCCAGCAGGATCGGGTAGGCGCCCGGCGTTGTGGTGGCGTAGACCTTCGAGAGGTCGAGAACGAGGTCGTTGCCCTGACCTTTGATCGTGACGTCCGAGATGGTCTTGCCGACCCAGTCATTGCCGATGCCGACGACGCCGCCGGCGGTCTTGATTCCGGCCACATCGAGGTGCTGCTTCATCGCATACGACCATTCGTTGTAGCTGATCGCGCCCTCGGTGTTCTTGACGGCTTCCGAGGTGCCCTCGTTGCCTCGGACGGAGGTTCCCACACCTCCGTTGAAGGTCTTGCCGGCGCCCTTGGTCCAGGCGCCGTCAGATGCGGCTTGCAGGTACTGCTGGAAGTTGTCGCTGGTTCCGGATCCATCGCTGCGGTAGATGACGTGGATGTCCTCGGCGGGCATGTTTCCGTTCAGCGCGGTGATGGCCGGGTCGTCCCAACGCCTGATGGCGCCGCTGAAGATCTTGGCGAGCGTGGGTGCGTCGAAGTTGAGGACGTCGGTCGTCTTGACGTTGAAGGTGATCGCGATGGGACCGAAGACGGCAGGCAGGTTCCATGCGTCGGTACCGCCGCAGCGCTGCTTGGCGCCGGCGTATTCGTCACCGCTCAGCGGTGAGTCCGAGCCGCCGAAATCGGTCTTGGCCGCGAGAAAGTCGGCGACGCCAGAGCCCGACCCACTGGCCGTGTAGTTCAGCTGCTTGCCCGAGCACGATTCCTCGTAGCTCGTGATGAAGTGGCTCATCGCGTTGGCCTGAGCGGTCGAACCGCTGGCTGTGATGTCCTGCTTGCCCCCGCAGTCGACCTTGACACCCTTGGCGTAGGTGGGCGGCGTGTCGAGGTGCGTACACGCCGAGAGCGCCAGACTGCCCGCGACCACCAGGCCTGCGGCGGCCATAAATCCCTTGTGCTGCTTCATGTTTGCCTCCTTGAAAAGGATCTATCAGCCGCACATCGGCCGCCCGTTCGCCGGGTCGGAAATGCCACGTCGTGCGCGCCTCAGCGCCGCGCGTCGCTTCGAGCACGTCCGCGAGCATTAAACGTCACCAATATCGACATCGAATCAATGCGGAAGCAAACAACAGATGAAGCCATTGTCGAGTCCGGAGAGTTTGCCGAATTCATCCGGGTGTTGGCGGCCGTTCAGTTGTCTGACTTAGCGTCTGCGGAGTTGACGCTGGTCAGTGTGGGTTGCGCACGCCAGCGAAACCGCGCTGTATCGCCGCCCGTGCAGCGTCGGGTAAGTGAGGTCGATGGCGACGACTTTGAGAGAGGTGACATGACCGACACGCTCGACAAATCACAGGCACCGAAGGTCAACGGAAAGACGGTGCAGGAATACATCGACGAGTTGCCCCAGTGGCCCGACGGCACGGCGCTGAAGTCGATGCCGATGACCGCGATGCAGTTCCGGATCTGGGCGCTGGCCTGCGCGGGCAAGTTCTTCGAGGGCATGGTCGTGTTCATGACCGGCGTTGCCCTGCCGCTGATCTCGATCCAATTCCACCTGAACGCAGCCGAGAAAGGCATGGTTACCGCGGCCTCCCTGGCGGGCATCCTGGTCGGTGCGACGGCCCTCGGTGGTTTGGCGGACAGCTACGGGCGCAAGCGGATGTTCATCGTGGAGATGATCATCTTTGCCGTGTTCTTAGTGGGTCTGACGGTCGCCCCCAACTTCATCACCCTGGTCATCTGTCTGTTCGGCGCCGGTATCGCGCTGGGCTGCGACTACCCGACCGCGCACATGGTGATCTCGGAGAGCATTGCGACCTCGATGCGGGGCCGGCTGGTGCTGAGCGCCTTCGCGTTCCAGGCCATCGGCGCGTTCTTCGGCACGGCGCTGGGCTTCGGCATCCTGTATGCGAACCCGAACCTGGGCGCGTGGCGGATGATGTACGCGGCGGCAATCGTGCCGGCGATCCTGGTCGTCATCGGGCGCTTGTATGTGACCGAGAGCCCGCACTGGCTGGTGGCGAAGGGCCGGACCGAGGAAGGGGAGAAGGCCACCACCGAATTGCTCAAGCGCACCCCGCAGTACCCCAAAGACGTGTCGCTGGGACACTTGACCGATCAGGCCAAGATCAAGGCCGCCGAAGGTCACGGCTCCTACCTGTCGCTGTTCAAGGAGAAAAACCGGCGCGCGACGATCCTGGCCTCGGTTCCGTGGTTCCTGCAGGACCTCGGCGTCTACGGCATCGGCATTTTCACACCGACGATTCTGGGCGCCGTCATCGGCAAGGAGTCGAAGTCGCACGGACTGTCCGACACCATCCATAACGACATCCTGGGCGCCAAGGGCTCGGCCATGATGGACGTGCTGTTCGTCTTGGGCGTCGTCGTCGCCATCGTCCTGGTGGACAGAGTCGGGCGTATCAAATTGCAGATCTGGGGTTTCCTCGGCTGCGCGGTGGGCCTGCTGCTGTCCGGGCTGTCCATCCGGCCGGACGGCAGCAACGTGATGTGGTTGCTCTTCCTCGGCTTCACGCTGTTCTACTTCATGGTCAACTTCGGGCCGAACGCCATGACGTATCTGCTTGCCGGCGAGGTCTTCCCGACCGAGGTCCGGGGTAAGGGCGCCGGCTTCGCCGCGTCCTTCGCCAAGATCGGCGCGGTGTTGACCGCGTTCCTGTTCCCCATCCTGCTCAAGTCCATCGGTACCACCGCACTGCTCTGGGGCCTGGTGGTGTGCTTCCTGGCTGGAGCGATCGTGACCTACTTGTTCCGGATCGAGACCGCGGGCGTGAACCTGGAGGACGTCGGCAAGGAAGAAGCGGCGACGGCTAAGTAATAGCGCGGTCCCGCTACGGCAGTTGGGTTGTCGTAGCAGGCACGCCGCCGCCGAGGCGGATACTCATCAATCATGAGCGACTATGGCGATCGCTTGCTGTCGGATGACCAAATCGCGGCGATGTCACCGGAGCAACGCAGGGACTTGATTCAGCGACTGGAGCGTCCGCTCGACGAAGTGTTCCCGCCGGCTACCGCAAGACGCATGCGGCGCAACCGGTTGACCCTGACGGTGGTCGGCGCTATCGGGTTGATCCCCTGGATGATCTACCTCGCCTTCACATTGCCCGAGAATTATGTTGCCCACAATTGGCCGGCGACGTGGATCGGCTTCGACTGCGTGCTCATCGCGTTCATGATCGCTACCGCGGTGCTGGGCTGGCTGCGCCGAGAGCTGGTAATACTCCCGGGATTCACAACGGGAGTTCTGCTGATCTGTGATGCCTGGTTCGACATCATGACCGCCGGGCCGGGCCAATTGTGGATGTCGGTGGTGCCCGCCGCCCTCCTTAACGTGCCGGCCGCGGCGATCATGGTCACCGGCGCGGTGCGGATAGTGCGGCTGACGGCGGCGCGCCTTTGGTTTCTCGACCCCGCGACGCCGGCGTGGCGCCTGCCGTTGGTGCCATAACTCGGCGGCGACCGGCCGCCGACTCCCGCCGAATCGCGGTAACCTCATTCTCACAGCGCAACCAGCGTGGGATTAAGGAGGCGGCATGGCCGGCGACGACGAAGCCGAACCGACGACTCGGGACGCCCGTTTCATCAAGACCGCGGTCGAGATCCTGCGCGAGACCGGGCGCACCGACTTCACCGTGCAAGAAGTGGTGGCGCGCTCCAAGACGTCGCTACGGGCGTTCTACCAACACTTCAGCAGCAAGGACGAATTGCTGATCGCTCTGCTGGAACGGACGATGGCGCAGTCGACTCAGGTCTGGCGCGCCGAGACGACCGGGCTGGACAGCACCGCCGCGATCAAGCTGATCATCGACCGGATCAGCGCGGAACCCGAGTCGAGCACGCAGGACAGCCTGAATCGGGCGATGAATCTCTACAACCAACACCTCTCCGAAACCAGGCCCCGCGACTACGCCCGGGTGCTCTCCCCGCTGCACGACCTGCTCCGCGATGTCGTCCAGCGCGGCATCACCGAAGGAGTCTTCCGGCCCAACCTCGATGTCGGGCCCGCAGCGGCGATCGTCATGCAGACCATCTTGGGCGCCCTCCGATTGCATTGGCTGGGGGCCGAATTGACCGGTTCGCCCATCGATGCGGCCCACCTGTACGACTTCTGCATCCGCGCGCTGGGCAACGACGACGCGGTGCAAGTCGCGCCGCCGACACTCGCTGAGTTGTTCGACCAGATCGGGATGCGGCCCGGCACGCACAACGGCGAGTTCGCGATGACGATCCCGGTGAGCCCGCAGGTGATCAACACGTCCGGCGCCCTGCAGGGCGGTCTGATCGCCACGCTCATCGACGTCGCGGGCGGACACTTCGGAGTTGGGCATCTGCAAGAGGGCACCACGATGACCACCGCCGACATGAACATCCGCTACCTGCGTCCGATCCGTCAGGGTATGGCATACGCGGTGCCGCGGATGCTGCGCAACGGCCGTCGGGCGATGGTCATGCAGGTCGACGTCCTCAGCGATGGTGACGGCGACGAAAGGCTGCTCGCCTCGGCAACAGTGCACTTCGCCGTCATCAACGGCGCAACCCCGAAACTGCCCGACCGCCCGCCGGCCTGACCTGCCGATTACAGCTTGTTAGGCGGAGGTGGTAACGTCATTACCACCTCGTGAGAATCCAGACTTCAAGGAGATCGCCATGCCGTCACGCGAGCTTTCCTTCCCAGTGTTCGATGCCGACAACCACATGTACGAGCCGCAGGAAGCGCTGACCAAGTACCTCCCGGACAACCGCAAGCGGGTCATCGACTACGTCGAGGTACGCGGCCGCACCAAGATCGTGGTGCGCGGCCACATCAGCGAGTACATCCCGAACCCGACGTTCGAGGTGGTGGCCAAGCCGGGCGCACAAGAGGACTATTTCCGCAACGGCGCCCAGGGCAAGACCTACCGCGAGATCCTCGGTGAGCCGATGAAGGCGATCCCCGCCTTCCGCGAACCGGGCGCGCGGCTCGAGGTGATGGACGAACTCGGCATCGACTACGCGCTGATGTTCCCCACGCTGGCCAGCCTGGTCGAAGAGCGCATGAAGGACGACCCGGCGATGACTCACGACGTCATCCACGCGCTCAACGAGTGGATGCACGAACAATGGTCGTTCAATTACCAGGACCGCATCTTCGCCACCCCGGTGATCACCCTGCCGATCGTCGACCGTGCGCTCGAGGAACTCGAATGGTGTCTGGAGCGCGGCGCCCGCACTGTGCTGGTCCGCCCGGCACCGGTGCCCGGCTACCGGGGCAGCCGGTCATTCGGTCTCGAGGAATTCGACCCGTTCTGGCAGGCCTGCATCAAAGCCGACATCCCGGTCTCGATGCACGCCTCGGACAGTGGTTACTCCGAGTTCGCGAATGTGTGGGAGCCCGGCGACGAGTTCCTGCCGTTCAAGCCGACCGCATTCCGCAGTTTCGCGATGGGCCACCGGCCGATCCTGGACGCCATGGGTGCGCTGGTGTGCCACGGCGCACTGTCACGCAACCCCGAACTGCGGATCCTGTCGATCGAGAACGGCGCCGACTGGGTACCGGACCTGTTCAAAGGCCTCAAGGGCGTCTACAAGAAGATGCCGCAGGCCTTCCTCGAGGACCCGGTCGAGGCGTTCAAGCGGTGCGTGTACATCACCCCGTTCTGGGAGGACCGGTTCACCGAGATCGTCAACATGGTCGGCACCGACCGGGTTCTGTTCGGATCTGACTGGCCGCACCCCGAGGGCCTGAAGGACCCGATCAGCTTCGTCGACGAGCTCACCGACTTCGGCGAAGAGGATGTCGCCAAGATCATGGGCGGCAACCTGATGAAACTGATGAAGGTCGCCAAGCCGGTCTCGGCCTGATTCGCCGCGCACCGTAATAGGGTCGCCAGATGGAGCAGCGCACCCTGGAAGCGGTTATCTACGAACGTGAACCGCCGATCGCGCGGATTATCCTGAACCGAGGCGACAAGGCCAACACCAAGGACGCGACGTTGGTGCAGGAGGTTGACGCCTGCCTGCACGAAGCCGACCGTGACCGCGACATCAAAGTCGTGATCATCAAGGCCAACGGCAAAGGTTTCTGCGGCGGGCACGTGGCCCGTTGGGGCCCCGACGAGAATCCTTATCCCGATTTCGGGGACACGTTCGAGGATCTCTACAAAGGCACCGCCGACCTGTTCTTGTGGCCGACGTTGTATCTGTGGGAGTTTCCCAAACCGACGATCTCGCAGATTCACGGCTATTGCATGGGCGGTGGGATCTATCTGGGCCTGTTGACCGACTTCTGCGTGGCATCCGAGGACGCTTATTTTCAGATGCCGCTTGCCCAGAGCCTCGGTGAACCGGGTGGGCACACCATGATCGAGCCGTGGCTGCTGATGAATTGGCATCGCACCATGGACTGGTTGCTGCTGGCGCCGACGCTATCGGCGGCTGAAGCGCTGGAGTGGGGGCTGCTCAACAAGGTGGTGCCCCGCGACGATCTCGAGAACACTGTCGAGGAGATGGCTCGCAAGATCGCCCAGATCCCGATGACCACATCGATGGCGGTCAAGAACAGCGTGAAGCGCGCTTACGAGTTGATGGGTATGCGGGTGCACCTGCAGGTCAGCCACATCCTGACCAACATGGTCGGCGCTGCTTCCGACGTCCAGGAACGCCGCGCTCAGCTCATGCAATCGGGTTTAAAGCCAAGGGATTTCGTCGACCGCGACGAAACTGAGCCCGGCCCAATGTGACGGCACAGTCACACTTGGGGCCGAACGTGGCTGTAGCGTCACGCTCGGTGGAGGAGGATCAGCGGCTCTTCTCGCCAGCGAGCTTGCGCCCAGCCGCGTGCCGAGCGGCGACATAGCCGAACACCATCGAGCTCGCGATGCTTGCGCCGGCGCCCGGATAGGTTCGGCCCATCACCGTCGCGGTGGTGTTGCCGGTGGCATACAGGCCGTCGATCACCTGATCCTTCTCGTCGAGCACCTGTGCGTACTCATTGGTGACCACGCCACCGCACGTCCCGACGTCGGCCGGCAGCACCCTCGTCGCATAGAACGGCGCCCTCTCCAGCGGACCGACTGCGGCGTTGGGCCGATATCCCGGATCGCCCAGGCAGTCGTTGTAGGCCGACTGTCCCCTGCCGAAGTCGGGGTCCAGTCCCTTGACCGCAAACTGGTTGAAGCGATGGATCGTACGCGTCAATTCGTCTGCGGGCAGATCGGTTTGGCGAGCCAGGTCCTCGATGGTCTCAGCACATTTGACCGCGCCGGAATCGATCAGCTCAGACGGCAGCTGTTGGTTGCGCTTCAGCGGGTTGACGCTGGTGACGTAGCGGCGAACGTATCCGTCGTCGAAGACCATCCAGCACGGCACCGCCTTGTTCGCGTACATCGCCTTGCCGACCTCCACGTAGGAGTTCGACTCGTTGCAGAATCTCCTGCCGGTCGAGTCGACGTAGATGGCGCCGGGCCGTTGACGGCCCGAACCCAGCGACGCGGCGACGGCCCCGCCGTTGGCGATGAAAACCGAAGGCAACCACCATGCTTCGTCGAGCAGATCGGTCTTCGCACCCAGTCGCATCGCAGTCTGCAGCACTTCGCCGGTGTCGCCGGCGTTGGCGATCGACCACGAGGCGTCGTTGGGTTGATCGCCGCTGTAGCGCTGCCGCATCTCGGCGTTGTGCCCGAATCCGCCGGCAGCCAACAAGACTCCTTTGCGCGCCTCGACATTCAGCGGCTTGCCGTCGTGGACGATGCGCGCACCGACCACTCGGCCGTCTTCGATGATGAGGTCGTCCATCGCGGCGTTGATCCACAGCGGTGGCTGGCCGTCGCTGAGATCGATCAGCGCCTTGAGCATTTGAGCGATCAGCGAGGCGCCGTTGGTCAGAATCTGGCGCCGACGTATCCGCGCAGCGGCAGTGCGGATGAACACTCCGGTCGCCACGGCGAAAGCCTTTGGCGCACGGTTGAAATACTGAACCGAGCGGAGCTCGTTGGTCAGCACCACGTAGCCGTAGTTCTTGGCCAGCGGCGGCTGCACTTTGTCACTCCAGCTGCCCAGTTCGGCGGCGTCGAACGGAATTCCCTCGACGGCGCGGCCGACGGAGTTGCCGCCCTTGTGGTTCGGGTAGTAGTCGCTCCATCCCTGGCAGCGGATGAGCTTCACGCCTTTGCGGATCAGGAAGTTGAGCATCTCGTAGCCCGCGGTCAGAAACATCTCGCGGCGCTCGGGTGACGATGGTGCGCCGATGTCGCCCACGACGTCGGCAAGGTAGGCAAGGCCGTCGTCATGCGAATCCGCTATGCCGTCGGCCCGCATCAGCGGGTTGTTGGGCAGCCAGACGATGCCGCCGGACAATCCCGTCGAACCGCCAACCAGGGCTTGCTTTTCCACGATCAGTGGCTCGAGACCGCAGTCGAGCGCGGCCAGCCCCGCCACCATGCCGCCGCCGCCGCTGCCGGCGATCACCAGGTCAACTGAACGGTCCCATTGGGTGGTCATCGCGCCTCCGAGGTGAAACCGAGATCGGCGATCGGTACATCGATGGTGGTGTTGGTCTTCTGGATCGCGGGTAGCAGCGTGTCGTACGGCAAGCCGGCGAGAAAGCCGTCGACCACGCGTTCGAAGTTCGAGATCAGCCCTTCGATCTGGTCCGATAGCCGCATGTACTCAAAGCCCTTGGAATGCAGCCCTTTTTGCTGCCGCGGCAGGTTGGAGAAGTCCTGAGCCGGAATCGGCGGCCAGCGCGGATCGTCCGGCGCCAACGGCTCCGGCGGTGTGGGCTTTCCGGTGGACAGGTCGCCCGGCATCCGGGTCAGCGACCAGATCTCGAACAGGGTCTCCTCGGGGCCGAGCGGACGGATCCGATAGGACGAGGCGCTGCTGTAGGTGGGCAGAATGAAGTGGTGCGGGAAGGCGAAGCCGATCGCGTCGGTAATACCCCGGCGGACGAGGTCGTTCAGGTCGGGCATGTCGCTTCCCCGCGCCCGATGCCAAGCCACCACCGCGTCGTTGAGAGCGCCGCGCCAACCGGCAAGCGCCTCAGCCGGATCGGAGGGCAGCGTGATGGTCTGCATGCCCTCGGCGATGCGGATGTCGTTCTCGTGGGTCATGCCACCCATGCCGTCGCCCAGCGTGCGCATGAAGTAGAGACTGCTTGCAACGACCGGGTGCACCGATTCCGACGGAGCACCGGTCTGCGCCGACGGCAGCAACTGCGGGTGCGTCTGCGGGACGTGGTAACCCTCCATGAACGCGGCCGTCGCCAACTTCCAGTTCACCGGCAGTCGGCAGGATTGCCACCATTCGACGCGCAGCGACTCGACTTTCCAGGCGTCGTAGATCGATGCGAAGGGTTCCATCCAGTCGAGTAGCGGCGGGGCATTGTCGTCGAGGTTGATCCACACGCATCCGCCCCAGAGCTCGCATTTGACCGAGACGAGCTGCAGGTCGTCAGCGGACATGTTCTCCTCGGCGAAGGCCTCGGGTCGCAACACGAACGTGTTATGACCGTCGATACCCCAGCACCAGCCGTGGAACGGGCAGACGAAGGTCCGCCGATTTCCGTTGCCCTCGACCAGCTTTACACCGCGGTGACGACAGGCGTTGTGGTAGGCCCGCACGGTGTCGGCATCGAGACGCACGACGATGATCGACTGGTCCAGGATCTCGTATTCGACGAAGTCGCCTGGCTTGGGGATCTCCTCGAGCCGACATGCCATCTGCCACACCCGCGGCCAGAACAGCTCGGCTTCCAGCGCGTAGAAATCGGGGTCGTAGTAGCGCTGCTTGGGAATCCGGTCCGGGCTCTCAACGGCCAATGGCACCGGCAGCGGTGTCCAGTTCACGTCACTTCGCGAGTTCATCCGATTATCCTTGTCAGCTCATACGATCCGTGACGCGCGCCCTTGCCAGAAGCGTTCGCGGATCCGTCTCTTGTAGAGCTTCCCGTTCGGGTCGCGCGGCAGCTCGGCATCGAATTCGATTGTGCGCGGGCACTTGTAGCCCGCGAGGTGTGTTCGGCAATACTCGATCAGCTCGGCTTCCAACTCTGGCCCGTCCGCGATGCCGACGACCGGCTGCACGACGGCCTTCACCTCTTCACCGAACTCCTCGTTCGGCACGCCGAACACCGCCGCGTCGACGAGCTTGGGGTGCATCACCAGCAAGTTCTCCGCTTCTTGCGGGTAGATGTTCACCCCGCCGGAGACGACCATGAACGTCGATCGGTCGGTGAGGTAGAGGTAGCCGTCGTCGTCGACGTAACCCATGTCCCCCAGTGAACGCCAGCCGTGCTCGTTGAAGACCGAGGCGGTCTTGGCGGGGTCTTTGAAATATTCGAACTTCGGCCCACCTTCGAAGTAGAGCTCACCGGTCTGCCCGACCGAGAGTTCTTCTCCGTCGTCGCCGACCACATGCACCGGGGACATCGGTATCCCGACCGAGCCCGGGTGGGCCAGCCACTCCTCTGGGCCGATCGTCGTGCCCGCGAATCCCTCAGTCCCGCCATAGTATTCGTGGATGATCGGGCCGAACCAATCCATCATCTGATGCTTGACGTCCACCGGGCATGGCGCGGCCGCGTGGATGACGCACCGCAGGCTCGACACGTCGTATCGCCGGCGAACGGCCTCGGGCAGTTTCAGCATCCGCACAAACATCGTCGGGACGAACTGAGCGTGCGTCACCCGGTGCTTCTCGATCAAGCGCAGCACGTCTTCAGCATCGAACTTGCGCATGATGATCGCCGCAGCGCCAACACGATTGACCGCCATCGTGTAGTTCACCCCGGCGGCGTGATACATCGGTGCCGGCGAGAGGTACACGTTCTCCGCGCTCATGCCGTATTTGTGGATCAGCGCCATCTCGAGGACTGACTGCGCCCATGACCCGTTCCCGTCGCTCGGAAGTGGCCGCCGAACGGCCTTGGGCCGTCCGGTGGTGCCCGACGAGTACAGCATCTCCGACCCGTCCGACACCGGCGGCGCATCTCCCGCCGCCGCCATGGCGTCGTCGTAGGACTGACAGTCCGGCAGATCCCCGCCAACCGCGATGTGGACCTCGACGGCGGCATTCGCGCTACGCAGATGCGCGGCAAGGTCGCCCATCGACGCGTCGACGAACACCGCCTTCGCGTCAGAGTCATCGATCACATAGGCGACTTCATCGGGGGTGAAATGGGTGTTCACCGCGGTGTAGTAAAGCCCGGAAAGCTGACAACCCCAGGTGATTTCGAAGAACTCCGGCCGGTTCGGCAGCACCAGCGCCACGCCGTCGCCGGAGCGCAGCCCCGCACCGCGCAGCACCGCGGCGACCCGTTGGCTCCTGACATGCAGCTCGCCAAAGGACATCACCCCACCGTCGGACAGGATCAGCGCCGGCGACTGGCCGGCGCTGATCGCGTGATCGACGATGTTCACGAGCAGACCTCGAGTGGCTAGCCGGCCGTGGCGCCGTCGGTCGATGCTGCGGCGGCGGCCTGGCGCCGGGCGTGCTCGGACGGCAGCACCTTGTCCTTGAAGACGGTCTGAATCAGCTGCTGCACATCCTTGCTGATCGAGGCGAGCGCGACGAGGTCGTTGGAGCTCTGCCAGTGCACCCGCATTCCCATCAGCTCCCAGGCTCGCTTCAGGTTGGCCTTGGTGAGCATCAGCGTCGTCAAGGGCGCCTGGGCAATGTGGCGGGCGATCGCGTCCACGCGGTCGTCCAGGTCCTCCCGCTTGACCACCTCGTTGACGAGGCCGACCTCAAGTGCCTTCTTGGCGTCGATCACCTCGGCGGTGAACAGATAGTAGGCGGCGCGGCGCCAGTTCATGAACACCCAAGGCTCGATGGAACATTCACCGGATGGCATGCCGAACCCCTGCAGGGGCGGGTAAGAGAAGTAGGCGTCCTCGGAGGCGATGACGATGTCGGTGGTCAGGCCCATGTGCGTACCGCCGCCCACACAGTAGCCGTGGACCTGCGCGATGGTGGGCTTGGAGAACTCCCACAGATTCAGGGTTGGCTTGACGAAGAGATCCGACTGCGCCTTCCACGGGTGGCCTGTCACCATGGCGTTCTCCACGAACGCCGGATAGTCGACGGCGTTGTTGCCGATGGCGTGGCCGGAACAGAATCCCTTGCCATTGGCCTTCAGCACCAAAACCTTGATGTCGTAGTCGCGGTCGGCATCCAGCAATGCTGCGTCGACTTCCTCGGCCAGCTTCTGATCCTGGGCGTTCGCCTTCTCCGGCCAGTTCAGCGTGATCTTCGCGATCGGCCCATCTTTCTGGTAGATGATCCGCTCGCGAGTCTCGTTGAGATCCATATGTTTTTACCCTTCTTCTATGAAGTGATGACGCCGATTTCTGCGCCGATGTCGTAGGTGGTTCCGACCTGACCCGTCCATTGCACGGTGCCCGCGGCCCCGGCTTCGATTTCCTGTTCCACCTTTTCGGTGGCGATCACGAAGATCGGTGTACCTTCGTCGACGTGCTCCCCCGCGTCGACGAGCAAGTCGGTGAGTTCGGCTTCCGCGACGGCCACTGATACCCGAGGAATGCGAATGATGAAGTCAGCCATGGGCGCCCGCCTTCGCGAAGGTTCGCTGAGCGGCGGCGACGATCTTGGCCGGCGACGGGTACACCTGCGCTTCCAGTGCGGCCGCGGCGGGATTCGGCACGAATTTGGCGCCCACCCGCTCGACCGGCGCAACCAGCACACCGAACAGCTCGGACTGCAGGATCGCGGCGACCTCAGCCCCCGGCCCGGCGAATTGGACTGCGTCGTGGACGATTACGGCTCTGCGGGTTCGGCGAACCGACTCGATGATCGTCTCGACGTCGAGTGGGACCAGAGTCCGCAGGTCGACGACCTCTGCGCTGACGCCCTGGCCGGCCAGGGTTTCCGCGGACGCCAGCGCGTCGTGCACGGCCCGGCCGTAGCTGATCAAGCTCACGTCGGCGCCTGGACGCTTGATGTCGGCCTGACCCAGCGGAATCGCGAAGCCGGGATCGACGGGAACCAGACCTTTCTTGCTTTGCAGCCGAACCGTTTCCACGAACAGGCACGGATCCGGGTCAAAGATCGCCGACGTCAGCAGGCCCTTACCGTCGCGGGGCGTGGAGGGCACGATCACCTTCATGCCCGGGATGTGCATGAACCATGCCTCCAGGCTCTGCGAATGCGTGGCACCGGTGGCCAATCCCGCATAAACCTGGGTGCGAACGGTGATCGGCGCCGTGGTACGCCCCGCAGTCATGAATCGCAATTTGGCGGCGTTGTTGATCAACTGGTCGGCTGCGATGCCGATGAAGTCCATGATCATGATCTAGGCCACCGGCAGCATCCCGTCGATCGCGGCACCGATCGCGGCGCCGCC
>Ga0137412_10000334_pt1 | contig 32406 bp, 22 predicted proteins | sample CZODoug2_1_16fun_FD_122160 | JGI IMG/M metagenome (GOLD analysis project Ga0137412, IMG submission 122160) | Vadose zone soil fungal communities from Angelo Coast Range Reserve, California, USA - CZODoug2_1_16fungal (Hybrid Assembly) | ecosystem: Environmental > Terrestrial > Soil > Vadose zone...
ACGGGACGTAATGCTTTTCAACTAGCGAGGTATTTAGAACCTTTCTCGGAGGGTTGTCAAGAAGAAATAATGATATTCTAAAGAAAAATAATGATATTCTACGCCCGCAGGATTGGAGAATAGGGAGCCCTCCTAACTTGGGGACAGTCGCCGGGGACGTGTTTTATCCATTTAAGTGTAGGACCGCAGTACTCCACGGGCGAAACCTCGCCCCCCGATCGCGCGTCGAGACGTTGCCGAGCAGGTCCCAACCTGGGCTAGAATCGCGGTTTGCAGAACCCTGGGCGACCCTGGCAGGAGGCGCAAACCTTCTTGGGCAGACCATTTCTCATATCCCGATTTTGGAAGATGCTCGGAGGAATGACTAGATGACACAGCTGCCGAGAAGGAAGCTGGGCCCCCGCAATGAGAGCAAGGTCACCCTGAAGACCATTGCAGAGCACCTGGGGCTAACACCGGGAACGGTTTCGGCGGCCCTGAACAACTCTCCGGCTGCGCGCTCCATCCCGGAGCACACCAAAAATCGCATCATCGAAGCAGCCCAGGCTTTCAATTACCGCCCAAATTTTTTTGCCCGCACCTTGCGATTGAAACGAACGTACACAATTGGCGTAATCGCAGAAGAAATCGGTGACGCTTATGGCGCGCTGGTCATCAGCGGCATCGAAGAGTACTTGCGCAAGAGCAATTATTTTTTCCTCACGGTAATTCACCGGCACGACCCCAAGCTGCTGCAAACTTACGCGCAGATGCTTTTGACTCGCGGCGTCGAAGGGTTTATCACCACAGACACCTCCCTGAAGGAGAAGCTAGCGCTCCCCACCGTTGCCGTTGCCGGACATGAACGCGTGGAGGGCGTGACCAATATCGTCCTCGATCACAAGCGCGCCGCGAGATTGGCCCTCGAGCATCTTCGCGAACTCGGACATGAAGAAATCGCGTTTATTAGAGGACAGACCATGAGTTCGGATTCTGTCGTGCGCTGGAATGCCATCTGCGAGGTGGCCCGTGAACTTGACATTCGCAGTCGTCCCGAACTGACCATCCAACTTGAAGGCACCGACTCGACGCCCGGGATCGGCTATCCGTTCGCCAAACAGCTTCTTGCAAGGAAGCATCCGTTCACTGCGCTTTTTGCTTACAACGATATTTCGGCCATTGGCTCGCTGTGGGCATTCCGAGAAGCCGGCCTGCGTGTGCCGGAAGACATTTCGATTGTGGGCTTCGACGATATTCCCGGCGCGGCCTACGCTAACCCCGGCCTGACCACCGTAAGGCAACCGCTCGTCAAGATGGGGCAAATCGCGGCGCAAACGGTCGTTGATTTAATTGAAGGCCGCGGCGAATACGTTCCGGAAATCGCCATCGAGCCTGAGTTTATGATACGCCAGTCCACCGGCCCGTCTTCTGTTCGCCAGATACGGGGCATCGCGGCAGGGACAAGTCCGTTGCAAGGAGGATATCCAGCAAAATAGATTTTCGGACCGACGGCTACTCCCACTTCCCAGTTCCCTCACCAATAGTTAGCGATCGATCGGGAGGTTCCTGAATCGCTCGTGGCAGCATTGGTTCGCAGATCATCGCATTCGAATCGTGTGGCCGGGCGAGCCCTTCCCAGAGTGAGCTCGCAAAACGGCGAGGGTTCGAGGTTACATCGCCAAGTTGCCGGTAGGCATGAGATCCCAGACGCGCCAGAATTCGCGCATTTCGGCGGGAGTGCCGAGTGAAACGCGGATGTATCTCTCCATCTCCGGAATCGACGGTGCGACGTGAACGTCGTTTTTCCCGAGATGGAGAAAGACCTAACTGACGGGCCGGAGAGGATTCAGGAGCACGAAATTGGCGTGAGAATCCATGGCGCGAAGCATGCCGGCGTTGACTTGATTCATGAATTCCTGACGATCGTCCGCGTTACGTTTCGCCGCCATCCGGACGTAGGCGCTGTCTTCCAAGGCCGCGATCGCCGCTTTCGCGGAGACGATGGTCACGCCATTTTGCAGGCGGAGCGCGGAAAGACGGCTGGCTGCTTCCCTGGAAGACACGGAGTATGCGACGCGCAGACCTGCGAGACCGTAAATCTCGGGAGAATGTCCGCGCGACAACGACGCGCGGATCGTCGAACGGATAGTCCAGGGACGATCGATAGGACGACGTGGGCTTCACGCACCAGTATTCGCATGCGTGGTTCGACTTTCGCAATATGTCCTATGTGGAGATTCTTGGAGTGGTGTGCAGATACGGGAACTTCCCGCGATAATAAGAGCCCCTCCCTAGCACATGCCACATCACAAACTGTGTACCAAACAGGACTTGGAGTAGAATTGTGACGTCCCGGCGAAGCTAACGGCAGGCAACGATTGACAACTGGTTCCGGAATCGCCGACCGCTACCAGGCGCAGCCCGCGAAACGAAAAATTGCAGAGTTTGAAGGGCAGGAGTTTTCAGAACGCGCTACCGATCGCTCGCGAAGGCTGGCCATCGACAAGATTCAGAACTTCGCATGCGAGCCGGGGCCTTGTTTTCCGGAGGCGCATCCGGTCGGAATGTCATTACCCGGGGCACAGGGTCTCCTTGCCCTTGAGTTTTTCACGCAGTGACAACGGCGCGCCGTGGCCGTTTTCAATTATTGGAGGGATGTCGCATGACTGTTATCCGAGGATTGGCAGCGATCATTTTACTCTCAGTGGGATACGTTTCCATTTCTTCGGGGCAGGAGAATAAGACCTTGAATCCGGCCCCCGCGCCGCCAAATCTATTGCTTCTGGTGCACCAGGAATTCCCATACGGGAAGGCAAACGCGCGCAATAAGTTAGCGGCCGCTATCGCGCGCGCCTGTAATCGCCTGGAAGTCCCCAATTCCTGGATTGCCTTGCAATCCCTGACCGGGGGGCGGGAGGTGCTCTCCTTCGACCCTTTTGACTCTTTCGAGCAAATGGAGCAGTCCTTCGATGGGTGGAAGAAGATCTACGCCGCCCATCCTGACCTCGCCCGGATGCAGGAAGAGGTCGATGCGCTCCTGACGAACGAGCGCACGATCGTGGCGGTACGCCGCGACGACCTGGGCTATCACACAGACAACATCGATCTGTCGGAAATGCGCTTCATGCGCGTGGTTGAGGTGCGCCTCGCGCCGGGGCATGAGAGCGAATTTGTGGAATCGCTTAAGATCCTCGGCGAGGCGTACGAGAAGATCAAAGCAGACTCGCCGTGGGTCGTCTATCAGGTGAACTTGGGGATGCAGTCGCCGGGTTTCCTTATTTTCATGCCCATGAACGCGCTCAAGCAAAACGACGACCTACTCTCATGGAAGGAAAACCTGCAGGAAGCGGAAGGCGAAGAAGCCATGAAACGACTGCAACAGATCGCGCGCGAATCGTATGTCAACACGGAAAGCAACCTCTTCGTTGTCAACAGCGAGATGTCCCACGTATCAAAAGAGTTTGCGGCCGGCGATCCGAATTTCTGGACGCCAATGACAATACCAGCCGCAAAGCCCGCGGGGAGGAAAGGAACGGTTATTCCAGCGGCGGATCAAGGCACGGGCAAGACAATCGCGCGGAAAACCAGGGAAAAGATACGGAATCGATGAGCTCTGGAGTTTGCTGACTCGACAGGAGCGGGAGAGCTAAACCGGAGAGAGCGCAGCCTGTCTTTCCGTTTTCGCCTGTTTTGCTTCTTTGCTCCCCGTCGATGTGAGGTCTTGGTTTCCGAAACCGATGCCGATCTTTTTCAAGAATGCCGTGGGGGGTTCGCCGCCGGCGAAGATCCACACGTAATCGTTAGGGATCTCCTCCGTCTTACCCTTGACTTCCAGAAGCACCGATTTTTCTTTAAACTCCACGGGAGCGGAGTTGTAAATGACTTTGACTTTGCCTTTGCGGATGGATTCCTCGATGCGCTGGGCGTTGCGCTCCTTGATGCGGCTGAAGGCTTCTTTGCGGTAGGAGAGCGTGACCTGGTTGCCAACCTGGTGGCCGAGGCCCATGGCGGCTTCGATGGCGCTGTCGCCTCCGCCCACCACAAGGATTTTCTTGTTGATATAGTGGTCCGCCTCAATCAAGCGGTACATGACTTTTGGAAGTTCCTCGCCTTTGACCCCGAGTTTCCGCGGGCTGCCGCTCTTGCCGAGCGCCAGCACCACGGATTGCGCTCGATATTGGCCTTTGGCCGTCGCGACCGTGAAGATCTGGTCCTCGCCTTTCTTAATGTCTTCGACCTTCTCACCCTGGCGCAGCTTGAAATCCGCGCGCTGCAGGACTTTGTTCCAGAAGGCGATCAGTTCTTCCTTGCTAAGTTCCGTCTTCTTGAATTTTCCGTGCATGGGAAATTCCACCGGACTGGTCATCACCAATTTCTGACGCGGATACTTGGCCACCGTGCCGCCGATCTCTCCCTCATCAATCGTCAAGTAATTGAGTTTTTTCTCGGTGGCACGGAGGGCAGCGCTGATTCCCGCAGGCCCCGCACCCACGATCAGCACGTCGTATACGTCCGGGGAACGCCGTGCGCCGCCCTGGGAGGCGGTTTTATTGGCAATAGTATCGATGCAGTCGCGGCCCTGGTTGATGGCGTTCTTGATGAGCGCCAGGCCGCCCAGCTCGCCGACGATAAACATGTTCTTGATGGTTGTCTCAAACTCGGGCGTCAAGTAGGGCATGTCCCCGCCCATGCTGGGGCTGGCCAGGACCATGGTGATGGCGCCGACCGGGCAGACTTCCGCGCACAAACTGTGGCCGATGCATTTGTAGCCGTTCACAATGACGGCTTTGCCGCCCAGCATGGCCAGGACATCGCCCTCGGGGCAGACCATGGTGCAGGCCGCGCAGCCGATGCAATTGTTGGCGTCGATATGAGGATGCTGGGATTGCGGGCCATCGGAACGTAGCTTCCCCTTTTCTTCAGCGGCGAGCGCCAGTTCTTCTATCCTCTTTTGCTTCTTTAGATAAGCGCGCACGAAGAGGCCGATAACGATCACGGCCACAATGAAGGCAACAAGAGTATCCATAAAATCAGCGCGGTTTTTTTGCTGAAGCTTGATCCTGCCCGCCCAACTGCGAAGCGGGCGGTTGTGACTTGGCCGGGGGATGGCCCGGCGGCAGGGAACCTTGAGCCGGGGCAGCAACTGGATTCAGGACGTCGTTGAACCTCGGGAGGCCACCAGAATGTACGTCTTGATTCTGGTGCGGGTTTTGATTGGGATCGGGATGCTGGATCATGCCACCAGCCGCCTGCGTTTTGAGAACGAACCACGCCCCATCGCGCCTTTCCAAGTTATAGGAAACCTGCATGCCAGCCCCTTGGGGCGAGCCGGTTTTGGGCCGGAATTCAACTTCGGCGTGGGCCTGATTGCCGTTTATGGAAACCTTTTGGATATCCATCACCATGGCGCTCATGTTGAGGGTGCCGACTCCAGTGAGGTGCTGCATGATTCCTGCGCGAATGGCGTCATTGTCATTCTGCTGCTTCTTGCATCCGCCGGCGACCAAAAGCGCGGCAAAGAACCCCAGTGCCAGAGCAATACGTTTCATGCGAAATTCCTTTCCAGGTACATCGAGGCCGGCTTACCGGCGATTTCTGTATCGGTTTCCTTGGGAGACTCTCCCAACATAATCCAAAGATGAAAACTGGCCCGGCATCGGAACGGCCTATAGTCTATATCCCATGAAGAGGGCGATGCCAATATGCAGGATGGCGAGGATGGCGAAGGCATAACTGAAGGGCCGGTGAACGACGTGCCAGAGCTGAAAGATCTTTTGGGTACGGGCGAGGAAGGCGATGCTCTGGGAGAGCGAGGCCTGTTTTTGCTTTATGAGAAGGGCGCGCTCAAGTCTCTGGTCGCGGGTGGAGAACAGTCCGAAGCCGGCAAACAACCAGGGGACGAAGCCGGCTTCACGCAGCCGCACCCCGGAAGCTTTGAAGGGGCGCTTGAGGTCGAGCAGAAACATAGAAAGGAGAGAAGCAATCAAGGGGGTCTTGGCCACTTCGGCCGGTGACGGCAAGTCAGAAAGGGCATCGACGCAAAAGCCGAAAGTGGCCTTTTGTTCGGCGAGCTCTTTGCGCAGGGCCTCTTCTTTCTCCTGGATCTCTTTCATGGAGAGTTCCGCGGCACTGAGGCCGCGCGGAATGTGGGCGTAGAGATAGCGGCCGACAAAGCCGCTGATGGTGACCATCAGCATGCTATAGAAAGCCATGCCGGCGATGTTGCCGAATTTGAACGAGGAGTGAAAGGCGACGATAAGGGGGGCGCTGGTGCCAAGGACGACGTGGAAATCAAGCCAGTGGCGGGAGTTGCCCATGCGGCCGAGCCATCCCCATTTCTTTCGCAGGGGATAAAGATAGATGAGAAAAAACATCAACACGCCGAGCATGCCGAGCTTGATGCCAATCGTGCCGCTGGGCCGGAGGAGTTCGTGCTTGGGAGAGAAGGGGCGCTGGGCGGCGCTGAGCGTGTAGTAATTCAGGCCGTAGCCGGCAATGACCAGAACGACGGCCAGGGCCAGCATCCAGGCCAGGAACACGCGTGTGCGATGGCCCTTTTCGGCGTCCTCGCGAGGCAGAATGGCAGTGCCAACAGTTGCGGATGCGCTCATCGTTTCGTCTCGAGATCTTCCACCTGAATAGTGGCCCTGAATCTTTTGTAACCGGTGAAGCGGTGAATATTGCGCCAATGCTGGCGGGCCGTTTCAACATCGATGATGGCGGATACGGGCATCCAATAGGATTCGTCGGGATCATGAAAATGCACGGTGGCGTAATGAATTTCACTGCGCATGCCGTGAAGACCCAGATCGCTCAGGCTGGAATCCATGGTCGCGACTAATTTAGCGACGGCGCCGCTCTGCTGCTCGATCCAAATGGTACCAGAAAGAGGGATTGGATAGTTCTTGCCCCGGAGCTGAAGGGCCGCGGGCGATGAAGCACCGGGAACGAACTTGAAATTTATTTTAGCAAAGGCCACACCGTCGATGAGCTCCTCGCCTGCGGGCTCGAACGTATAGTTGGTCTCATAGGACGGGTGGATAATCAGCAGCATGCTGGTGAAACCGTTGGTAATGAGCAGGGTGCGCGACGAATCACGGAAGGCGGCTTTGCGCGTATCGCGGGATTCGACGAGCTTCAGCGATCCGCTATTGGGATTGGCCTGAAGCTGATAGTCAAAGACGGATTCCTCACGATAACTGGCTTTCCCGTTCTTCCCGACCAGCGCCTGGGTTACATTTTCCGTGCACACCACATTGGCGGCCTGCTCAAAGAACTTTTCGACGGTTGCGCGGGCGCGAGAGAGAGCCGCCATCGGGGGCGAAACGGCAGGAGCAGCCGTCTCCGCAGCGGGTTGAGCATCAGACTGCGCTTGGCCAAAGGCCGCGCCGCAGCAAAACAGCAGTGCCACAGCGAAAACAGCCGAGAGCTGCCCCAACATCACAGTCAGCGGAGTTCGGGAGCCTCGAAGATCTTGGCGCCGGAGGTTTCTCATTTTTTGCGATACCCTCCAAAGCGATAACCGAAAACCGTGGACCATTGCTGGTAATTCATGCTGGTGCCGCGATACCAGCCGAAATTGCCTTCCACAAAATAGCGAGGGCCAACGTTCCAATCGACCACAGCGTTGACGAAGTTGGAACTGTTATTGGTGGTCAGAGCGGAATTGAAGGTCTGGTGACCGCCCAAGAACTGAATGCGGAACGAATCGTTGAGGTTCTTGGAAAGTGAAAAAGAGGTGTATTTGCCGCTTCCGAACGAGCTATCGAATTTCGAGTAATGCACATCGGCGAGCAGTCCGGTCTTCCACAGGTTGGGCACGGTGATGCCTAAGGCCTGATTCAGCGAATTCTTCTTGTCCGAGGTGGCCTTACTGCGGCCTAAGCTAGCGTACACGCTGATGTGCTTCATGAGCTCTACGCGCACGTCCCCGCTAAAGCCTTGAAAGAGATACCGGTCCAATAGACCGGTGCCGAGCAACCGGGGATCGTACGTCGGCAGGCTGCGGAAATAATTGTGATTGACGCCAAACCCCACGCGGTGGAATGGCTGAATGTGCAGCGAAGAATAACTTTGGGAGATACCCGTGGGATTGCTTCCGCCATTTACCAGCGGAGATGTTCTGGCCTCGTCCGCCTGCAAAGAGCTGTAAAGCGTGATGTAGCGCTTCCAGGACAAGTTATTCTCGAAGAATGCAAATTGGCGAGCCACCTTCCATTGGATGCTGGTAACGGCGATGCCGGCCGTACTGTAAAAGCGGGTGTGTTCGAAGTCGCCAGCTTCGAAATTCACGAAAGTCCCGGCCATACGCTGGTTCGGGTTATAGCTCCACGAGGTCGCATCCGGCGTGGATCCCGCGAAGAAACCCACAGTGGCGATGCGTGTGATTTTTCTACCGAAATAGCCACCGTCAATCGTGCTGAGGCTCGGCGCCCAGGGAACAAACAAGCGTCCCACGCCGATAGTGACCGGGGAATAAGGGCTCTGATAGTAAAAACCTAGATGGTAGGTCCGATTGATCAGGTCCGTAAGCGTCGTGGTAGTAGCACCTTGCCCCGGAGCGCTGCTCAAATTCATATTTCCACGCCAGTAGCCCTTAAAATTCCAGTACGTCCCGCCGATATTGCTGAAGTCCGAGGAGATGGACAGCCCCACTTGCTTGCCATTGAGCCCGCCGGCTTCATGGACTCCGCCGTAGTCAAATCCGATCCGGCCGCGGATCTGTCCGACGGGTGATTCTCGAAGCTGCTTTTGCTCTTGCGCCGTGCGAACTTCTTCCTCGAGAGGATCGCCATAGGTGAAAGTCATGACGATGGGATACTTGTCTTCTTCAGCGGCGTCCACGGCCTCACGGCGTTCAACCACGCTATCGGGGGTGAGGAACGCCAACTGGCCTGCCTTAATCTCACCACTAGAGCTCACGATTTCGCAGACCGAAGAAGAATCCGCCACGGAAACGACTTTGAGCTCCGCGACGTGCTCGTAGCCCCGGAACCGCACGGCATCGGAAACCACGCCATCGGGGGGCGGGTTGACGAGGGAAAGCTTCATCGCTTCTTGGAGATTGGCATTGCGCCCGGCATCAATATAGAGCGAGCCGTCGGCGACATACTTGACGCGAAAAACGGAAGGCTTGCTGTTGGATTGATCCGCCTGTGGATTCTGCGCGCGAGCAACACTAACGTGAAAGATGAGGGCGAAGCAAATCAACACAGCGAAAGCCAAAGATGGCTTGAAAAAAAGTCTCGTGGCTGGGCTTACCCTCCAGGTCGTTCGATACACTTGCTTTCCTTCCCCCTACTGCAGTTCCCCAAGGAATTTGCTCTTGCACCATTTCACCCGCCAAGACCTCAGAAGCGCGCGAAGCGTGTCCCCTGTCAATTCTTATGACAATCGTAGCATCGCGTCGGCGGATTGAACCAGCATGCCGGAGATGGCGTGCAAACGTTAGGATGCGACATTCCGGCCCGGTGCGCGGTTGCCCTCGTATGGCAATCCTCACAAGAGAACGTCTTATAGTTCGTCGAAACCAGGTGGCAGTCCGAGCAGACCGAGCCATTGTGCGGAATGCGGAACGCGCTGTGCGTAAAGGTCGCGCCCAGCCAACCCGTGGTGGCCCACGTGATGTGGCAGGTCAGGCAAGTGGTCGGGTACAACGCGGCAACGTGGTTCGGCACGGCGCCGCCGAGCGTCACGGTGCTTTGCCAAGCGGCTTGGTGGCAGCCGTAGCAATCCGTGTTCGCAGTAGTAAGGCCGAATGGGTTGGCACCCATGTGGCATGAAGCGCAGGGCGTGGTTACGTGCGCACCCTGCAATGGCCAGCCCGTCGTGCTGTGATCGAACTTGCCAGTCGACCAGAGCACCGTGTCGTGGCAGGTCGAGCATTGTGAGGTCGGGAAGCCCGACGTAATGTGATTCGGTACCGCTCCACCGAGCGTTTGCGTGCTCAACCAAGCAGTTTGGTGGCAGCCGTAACAATCCGTTTTCGCCGCCGTGAAGGTGTAGTTGTTGCCCACGTGGCAGTCGGTGCAGGCCACGACTTTCCCGGCCGGCGCCATCTGGTGCGAGCCCGTCAGCGCCCAGCCCGTGGTGCTGTGATCAAAGGCTGCGCTAGTCCATGAGATGGTGTTGTGGCATGTCATGCAGTTCGCGACAGCGAACGTCGGTCCCGAGGTTGAATGCGTCGGGTTATTGGTCTGCTGCCAGGTTGTCAAATGGCATCCGGAATTCCCGCAGTCCGACAGCAAGGTCGTCAAGCTGTAATTGTTGTTGATGTGGCAGGAAGCGCAGGACGGCACCTTGCCGCCGTCGGTCACCAGGGCGTGCGAGTTTGTCAGCGGGAATCCGAACGCGGTGTGATCGAACTTGCCGTCGGCCCACTTGGTGATGGTGTGGCACTGGGCGCAGGCAACGGCCGTCGAGGGGAAGCCCGCCTTGATGTGATCCGGCACATTGCCGCCGAACGAAGGCGTGGTGTTCCACGCCGCCTGGTGGCAGCCCATACAGTCGGCCGAGTTCAATGTGTAATTGTTGCTGACGTGGCAGGAAGCGCAGGGCGTGGGCGAAGGAGAAGCATGCGTGCCCGTCAGCGCGAAACCGGTGGTGCTGTGGTCGAACGAAGCGGAGTCCCAGCCTTTCGTGGTATGGCAAGTCGCGCAATTCGTCGGCGCAAAAGTAGGCCCGGATGTCGAGTGTACCGGTGTGGTGGTCTGTTGCCATCTCGTCAAATGGCATCCGGAGTTACCGCAGTCGTTCGGCGTTATGGTCAAAGTGTAGTTGTTGTTGACATGGCAAGAAGCGCAGGGCACGTTGGCGTGCCCGTTGGTCAGCAGGAAGCCCGTGGTGCTGTGGTCGAAGATCGCCGTGGTCCAGGAAATGGTGTTGTGGCATCCCGCGCAGTTGGCCACGCCAAAAGCCGCGCCCGCCGAAGAGTGCACTGGATTACTCGTCTGCTGCCAAGTCGTCAAGTGGCAGCCGGAATTGCCGCAGTCCGTCGGGGCGGTGGTCAAGTTGTAATTGTTGTTGATGTGGCAGGCGGCACAGGCCACATTGGCATGCCCATTCGTCAGCAGGAACCCGGTAGTGCTGTGGTCGAACTTCGCGCCCAGCCAGCTGTCAAAAGTGTGGCAGGAGTCGCAGGTGGTCGCGAACTTTGCACTGACGTGATTCGGATTCGTGGTCTTCTGAAAGTCCTGCAAGTGGCAGGAAGCGCAGGCCGTCGACAGGCCCTGGAATTGGCCCACTGCCGCGCCCTTGTGGCAGTCCTCGCATTGCACGGCGGCGTGAGCGCCGAAAAGCGGAAAGCGATTTTGGTGATCCTTAACTTGCTGAACGGCATTGTTCCAACCGAGAACCGAGTGGCACTGCGCGCAGTCCGTGCCCATTTTCCGCTGGTGAATGTCGGCGTGGCAATCCTGACAATTCTTGCCCACGTCTGCGAATATCGGTTTTACGTGGCACTGCGTGCATTGAACTTTCTCGTGCATGCCGCGCAGCGCATACCTTGTTTTGTTGTGATCAAATTCAGGGACGGCGCGGATGGGGCGCCAGCCAGTCGCGGTGTGGCAGTTCTCGCAAGGAATGGCGAGCGATCCGTGCGGACTGCGCGTGGTCTCCCGCTGCGGTGCGGGCACGGGAGCGCTCGCTGCCGACCAAGAGAAGAGAAGCAAGCAACACAGGATCTGAATGGACTTAGACGTAACAGCCTCCCTAAGCTTCAACTTCCATAGATCCGATTCCGCTGGACGAGTTGTGGTACGCCATCATTATGGTAACTCCAGGTAGGATTATGGTCTTTGCGTTGGGGCAAGAACAACTGTACCGACGTTCAGTTTTTGGCCAGGGATGATTTAACGCCAAATTAGTACCACGACTGTCGGTACTCTCGTAACCTTGCCTATAAACGAGAGCGCCAGCTTCTAAGCGTGGCGGATTCTTTGCCAAGCTTCGGAGCTCACTTCTGCAGCACATCCCTCTTTGCGTGAAATCCATCGGCTGGGACGGCAGCGCGGCCAGATTGGGGGACAGATTCAAAAGTTCGCTAAGAAGCGTTCTCCCAATCGCGGGAGGGTTTACGTACTGCAGAGCACTTGACTTCAAAGGGCCGATGTTCGGGCCGTGGCAATCAGAGCACTTCGAAGGCGCCTGTTTGTAGACAATCACGGGCTTGGCGTCAACCATGCGCGTCTGCTTATGGCATTTGTCGCAAGCCACGCCTTCATGGCCGCCCTGCAAGGGGAAATGCGTCCGGGTGTCATGGTTGAAAGTGGAGGGCGTCCAGCGCTGCGAGTCATGGCAGTCCGCACACGGTGTCTTCCCGGCCTTGGCGAATTGTCCGTCATGGGCATCTTTGTGACAATCCTCGCAGACTTGCGAGGTGTCCTTGAACTGTATTTCCTTTTTGCCGACAGGCGCCTTGTGACAATCACCGCACTTGACGGCGCGATGCGCTCCGAGCAACGGGAACTTGGTTTTCGAATGGTCGAAGCCATTCACGTCCGCCCAGGACCTCACGTTATGGCAGGCTTCGCATCCCTGAGGCGTGCCGTCGGCACGCCGCCGCGCCATGCGTTCTTTGAATTCGCCATGATGGACATCCTCATGGCAGGCGGTGCAGGTCCGATCTTCGAAATGGAACGGCAGGATTTTATCCTTCCGTCCGGCGGCACCGACTTTGTGACAGTCGGAACAAGGCACAGCCGCGTGGGCTCCGGTCAGGGCGAAACGTGCTTTGCGATGTTTGGCGATCGTAAATGTGGAACGGTGAAAATCCAGAACCGTATGACAATCCTCGCATTTGTCTCGATACGGCGCGGCTTTAAATTGTCCGTCATGGGCATCCTTGTGACAGTCGGTGCAGGCCGCGAATTTCACCTTATAGATGGTGTCCTTGCCCGCGGGCAGATGGCACTTGTCGCATTCAACGGTAATGTGTTTGCCCTTAAGCGGATATTTGGATGTGTCGTGCTCTTTCACGCCGAAAAGCGAGGGTTTCCAGCCATCCACGGTGTGGCATTCCGCGCACTCGCCCTTTTTGGGACGTGCTTCGAACTGGCCCTTGTGGGGGTCCGGTTTATGACAATTATTGCAATTATCAAACGGCAGGAGCTTTTTGAAATCACCCTTCAGATGGCACTCAGCGCAGCCGACCGTGGCGTGCTTTCCGAGAAGCGGGTACTTGGTCTTGGAATGGTCGAATTCAAATCGCGGTAACAATTTTTTCCAGCCCGCGGTGGTGTGACATTCTTCGCAACGCTGCTTGAAGGAACCTTTGTGCGGGTCGATATGACAGTCGTTGCAGGCCTGGAACTTCATGTCCCGGTAGCGTGCTGGGCCGCCGGGCACATCCGGCTTGTGGCACTTCTCGCACTCAACCTTGAGGTGAAGACCCGTCAGTGGATAGCGCGTCTTGGAGTGATCGAATTGCTTTGCCGCCTTCCAGTCCACGTAATTATGACATTGCAGGCAATTGTCCCCGAGCTGGCCTTTGTGCACATCTTTGTGGCACGGTACGCAATTTTGCGACAACCCAAAAAAGGACTTCGAAAGATCTTTCATCTTGATGAGCGCGCGTTCATTGGAAACCATGTATGCCGGCAAGTGGCACTTCTCGCAAGCAAGGCCCGCATGCTTCCCTTCCAGGATGTAGCCCGTCAACCGGTGATCGAATTGTTTTTGTGAAGGCTCCCAGTGGATGAGGCCGAAATCCACGCCGTTGTGATCGAGGTGGCAGCGGACACAATCTTTGCCATTGGGATTCTTCATCTGGATCTGGGCATGATACCCGTGCTTCGCGGCCAATCGTTGGGCCACTTCTTTATGACAATCCAGGCATTTGAAAGTAGGCGTGCTGGTGCCGAATTGGTGGCAGCTCGCGCATTGTATGGTTCCGCTTAAGGACTGGTGGGCCTTCGCAAGGGGGCCCGGCGAGATTTGTGCCTGTGCAGGAACGCAGGCAACGAAAACTAATATGAATACAATGGAAAGGCGTGTCACCAACGGGCTAATGGGATAAATACGAGAAGAAGCACCTTCCGCTGTTGGCCCGTTGAAATACACCAATCTCTCCCTCAAGGGGATTTGAATCAATGGTACGAGGGCTCGGTAGCGGCATGGTAGCATACGACGAAGACTTTTTCGCGCACCTTACTCCCGACGGTGTTCATATTTGAAAGGTGCAGGGAGTATCTTCAGCATAATCGCTTGCGCCAACAAGATCGATCTTAGCATGCCGCATGAGCGAAAGCGTTCGGGATGGGCCAGCTGCCCGCCATGCCACCGGAAGAAGGCTTGAGAAGAGTTCGCATGTGCCGACCTGGCGGTTTCTTCGGGGGCAAAGGTTCGTGCCTGCATCTCCGGGCTTGCGCGGTCCTAGTAACCATCTCTACGGATTGCTCGAGATGAGCAATTTTCCAAAGCAATGAATGAGGCATCCGAAATGAGGCTGCGGTGGACATAATTGGCAGAAGCACTCGCGGCGTTATACGGGATTCTGGAGGGCTATGCTCCGCCGTGGTACACATTGCATCATCTAAAAGAGCGGAGTCCGCGCTGCGATCAATGAAAAAGTTCTGCAGAACAACGGGCAGCGGCGGATATTCGGATGATGCGGTCAATACCCTTTCATCCCTGAAATTTATAGCCGATGCCGGGGACGGTGATGATCAGCTCAGGTTTTTTGGGAGCCCTCTCCAATTTCTGGCGTAGGCCGGCGACGTGAACATCAACGGTGCGTGTGAACGTGCCAACCTCATAGCCCCACACCTCGCGTAAGATCTCATCACGGGAAAGAGTGATCCCGTTATGCTCCGCGAAATAGCGCAGGAGTTGAAATTCCCGAGCAGAAAGATAAACAGGTTGGCCTTCGCGCGTAACCTGAGTGCCGCGAATATCCACGCGGATTGAGCCAAAGTGGAGAATGCCCTGGCCGGTTCGTGTGGGGGCGCGACGCAATAAGGCCTCGATACGGGCCATGAGTTCCAAAGTATCGAATGGTTTGGTGACGTAGTCATCCGCACCCAGTTTGAGACCAGCCACCTTGTCGACAATTTGGCCACGAGCGGTAAGCAGAAGAATTGGGGTTGCCAACCCCGCCAGCCGGATGTCGCGACAGACGTCAAGACCACTGCGGCGAGGCAGCATGATATCGAGGATGATCAAGTCGAAGGGCAGATTGGTCGCCTTTTCGAAACCTTGTTCCCCATCGGGAGAGAAATCAACGACGTAACCCTCGCTTTGCAGACGATCGCTCAGCGTCATCCGCAATGCTTGTTCGTCTTCCACCAACAGAATATTCTCGTTCATGTTCGAATAGACGGATCTGGTTTAGAAGTGACGGACGCCATTTCCGATTCTTGTTTCTCGACGATTGGCAAGTGGAGGGTGAATATGCTCCCAACCGCCAGTTCACTAACCACGGAAAGTGTTCCTCCCATAGCTTCGGCAATGCTCTTCGCGAGAGACAATCCCAAACCTGTCCCGTGAATCTGGGCAGCCGTGACCGCCGCTCCGCGATAAAAGGGCTCGAAAATGTGCGGCATCTCCAAGCGGTCAATGCCCATACCGCGATCTTGAACGGTGATCCGGATTTCCCGGTTGCTTCGCTCTTCGGAATCGTGGACGAAAGCGTGGATACCGATCCAGCGGCTTTCCCCACTGTACTTCACGGCATTTACGATCAAGTTCTGCAGACATTGAGAGAGCGCGGACAAATCACCCATTACCCAGGGCAGCCCGGTTTCGATGCGCCGCTCAATCACAAAGCCTATTTCCTGCACCAATTCCGCAGTATTGTCCAGCACGGCATCGATGATGCGCGACACCTGCAGTGGGCGCAGAGTATAGCGGTTCTTACCTTCTTTCGTCGAGGCAAACAGCAGAATCTGGTTTACAAGCTCGGTGATCTGCCGACATTGGTTTTGGATTGCGGAGCCATAACTCTTCAGCTGATCCTTCCCGCCCACAAGACCGTCTGCAATATTATCCGCCGCGGAGGAGATGACCGCCAGGGGCGTGCGTAACTCATGGGAGACGGAGGCAACAAACTCCATTTGCAGCTTGGCCAGTTGGATCGCGCCGAGCATTTTGCTTCTCTGGATGGCCCAGACGGAAGCGCTGGCCAACGCCAAGGTAATACCGAGGATACCGATTAGCCTCAAGATGGTGCGCCGAGAGGTGGCAGCGACGTTGGCAAGCTGCTGAGATGCCTGCCCATCGTAGAGCCGCTTGATTTCCTGCAAGTCTTGGCGGACACGTTCGAAGGACGGCACACCCCCTTTAAGATCCAGGTTGACCGCTTCTTTGGTGCTGCCCTCAAGAATCGAAGCTAACACTTCATTGCGCACACCAAGATAGCCGGACCAATCGAGTTGGAGACGCCTGCCCACCTCGATTTCGTGAGGCATTCGAGCCTGACGCAGATATTCGCTAATTCCTTCGTTAACAAGCCGGTCGGCTTCGCGCGACTGGTCGGCATATTCCAGTTGGAGATTGCTGTCGTTGGTGGTCAAGGCGTAGAAAGTGCTACGACGGGTCTCCTGGACTTCATATTGCAGCTCTCCAATCCTCTGAAGCCCCTGCACGGATCCAGCGTAAATTTTCTGGGCCTCAACGTTGGTGGTATGAAGATCGCGTATCACGAATAGGCCAACAACGGTAACGACAAGGAACACGATGAGAAGCAGCAAGGATGAATTGTACGGGGATGCAAGAGCCAAGACACGGTCCAACAGCGCAGCCGGGCCGGCCAATGTCCCTCTGCGTGCGCGTTTGTTTTGCCCGTTCATATCTATTTGGAAGAGCGTGGTGGCACGTGAAGCCTGTATCCCTTATCCTCGGGACCGCGCTCATCGATCCGAATGGCTTTTACCGAGGGGTCCAAATCCGAGACACGCAGATAGCCGATGGCGCCGGGCACGTTAAATACGAATTTGCGCACACCCACGGGAGTTGCCAGGGTTTTTGGTGAAACAAGCACTTCGCCAGTGAAAACGCCGTGCAGGAAGTGATTATTGAAATCGGTTTCATTCATCTGGCAGATATCGCGAAGCACCACGGCGCGCTCAGGCTGGCCGGGCTCCATCATCACGAGGGTGATGCGACGGCCATTTGGCCAGTGACTGCGCTCACCAAGAAAAATTCTTCTCAGTTCGGGCATGGAAAGATTCTGAACCGGGTTAGAAAGGTTAACGACCAGGGCCAAATTTTGCTCGGACGCGATCTGCGGCTCCGACAATGAACTGGAGTTTAGCGCAAACCCTAAGGAGAGCGCCGCAATGGAGAAAACGGCACTCACCAAAATGAACAGTAAACCTGCCAGGCGACGCATGCGTTGGTCTTTCTAGAACGTAAACCCGACTTGCAGAGCAAGCGCATTGACCGCCGGCTGTCCTCGCAAGGCAGTGTAGTCATATTGCAGCTTCAGAGCCACTGTCTCGCTGGCATCATAACGAAGACCTATGGACGGGCCTTGGCGCAATCCAACGTCGGGGAAGATGGGCTCTGTCCTAGAGGCGTTCACATACTGGTATCGGAAGTAGGGCCGATAGGAGCCGAATTGTTTTGAAACCTGGGTGTAAAACCCCGGGGTATTGAATACGCGTGGAATGCCATTAGGGGCATGACGAACAATAAGGGCTTCGTTCAGCCATTCAAACTTCGAACGCACCAAGACGGCGTGCGCCGCAAAGATAGTTTCTCCGATTCTGGGGAGGTTTGCCGGCGCAAGCAGGTCACGGTAAGCCGAAAAGCCTACTTGTAGGCCACGAACTGCGTCGGGACGGGCGAAAAGGGCAAGGTTGAAGGCCTTATGGTTCTGGTCATCAACCACATTCTGCACCGGTTCCTCAGTAATCGGGGAACGCGAGGCACGCCCGTTCCCAACCTCTGCGACGTAGTGCAAGCCGAGATGGCCGGAGGGGATCAAACCCGACGCCGACGCACCCACAGTATGAACCGGCAGAATTCCTCCGCGGTCCTCGAATTGAAAGAGAAAGGGGCGGCCCGTCGTTGTTTGAAACCAAGTGCTATGGTGATAGGCCGGGTGGTAGTAGCCGATCGCAGTATGATATCTGCCGACGGCAAGCTTGAAATAATCACTGCGGGAATACTGAAGAACCATGCGTTCGACATCCACACCGAAGGAATTATTTTCTCCACGTGTTTCGCCGAAAATGTTGTCCGGTCCGCCTTCAAAGACAATTTCACTGAGGAACTTGAATTTTTCCGAGATGTCCGAGGTGATGAAAAGGTTGAGTTGGCCAAGGCTGAAGGCAGTCGTATCGTGCCTTTGGCTGTCCCCGTGAAGTGTGATATCGCCGAAACCGCGCATGCGCAACAATGTCTTGCCAGCATCCATTCTCTCAGTTACCGCGTTGTCCGTCTGCAGCTCAGTTTCACTTGCGGGAGGCGCACTCGTTTGGGGGGGTAGAGAAGGAAGGCTTACAGGGGCGGTTTGCTGCTTGGCCGCTTCTAATTGCTTGACTCTAGCCTCCAACTGATCAATTCGTTGGAGCAAGACCTGCAATGTTTGCTTATCTGCAGCCGCGGCGGCGGCGGGTTGCTGCGCCCGGAGAATCGTGGTGCTGGCGAGAATTCCCAGAAGCAGCGGGAATATCCGCCATACGATCATCCGACCGATGAGCTTCAGAGCCAAATTAACTCTGATGGGTGAGGGACTAGAGAACTTCATGCATTCCTCCTTCAGCTATGCATTCGCAATGGGCAGCAGGCGTTGACCCTCTTAAGGTAGCTTAATGTGCGGTCGCTGGCAGGGAGGATGTCGTGATGGTATAGAAGCAGTTGCGTGTCGCTCCCCGCTTTCCTGCTATCGGAAGATGGGGCTTTGGGTAGTGCTCCTCTCAAAATGAGACAGGCCGCTTAGATCTGATTCGGGGCCTCCGAGATCAAGAGAAGCAGTGTGGGCAAGCGTGAGCCGCTGCAGAGGACAACGTAAGAGCAATGGGAGATCGTGTGGGGAGACTCGAAGAGCGGGACCCCATCGGAGACTTGAGGACGACACCGCGCATGGCCCCAGGGTTGTTTTATCGCTGGAAGGTTTCCTTTTGCCGAATAGTTACTCTCCAGCTTAAACATTGGTTCTCGATGGCCGGCGTGATCGCAATAGGCAGCTTGCATTTATAAGTCATCAAGACCGCTAGAGTTCACTCAGGTTGATCCACATGGGGAAATGAATTCATCATGGAAATCAATCTGGCGGCATCAGAAATTGCAGCCCTGGAAGCAGTGTTGGCGCTGGGCGTGTAGCGTACGACAGCTGGGGGCGCAACTTTGGGTTGGCCGGGCATGGAGAACTCGGTGGCAACGGAACTCTGATCCTGCAAGGGGTTATTGCCGGGATCCGGCTGCGAGCGTCGCTGGGCATCTTTCTTGCGGTTGAAATCGCCGATAATTCGAGCGACATAAGCCAGCGTCTCCGGGTAGGGAGGCACGCCGTGATATTGTTCGACGCGATCTGGTCCGGCGTTATAGGCCGCCAGAGCTTTACTAAGATCGTTGTGATAGCGGGACAGTAGTTCACCCAAATAGCGCGTTCCGCCTTCCACGTTGGCAGCGGGGTCCATGGCGTTCTGTACGCCCATCCGGGCAGCAGTCTGCGGCATCAGCTGCATTAGCCCCCGCGCGCCCTTCGGGGAGACTGCATTGGGATCGAATCCGCTTTCAACAAGAATCAAGGAGTTGACCAGATCGGGGTCAACGTTGTTTCGTTTGCTGGCGGCAGTGACGACCGAGTCGAGGCCGCGGGGAGGTGCGGAGCTGACGGCTGGCCGCAAGGGTGACTCCAATCCTTCGAAGCGGGCGATGTCGGCAGTAGGTACGTCAATGTAATTATCTGGTGTCCCGCTTAGGTATAGGCGAGTCGCCGTTTCTCGCGCTTCGCGACGTTCATGCCGTATGGCAAAGCCATTGCGCAAGATGGCCATGTCCGCAGCGGACGCTGATGGACTGGCCAGAAAGATCAAAGCCGCGACGATGCCAAGTTTGTGACCAAGTTTCATACCTGAGACACTTACTCCACGGGGCGCAGAATTTCCCGCATAGGCAGCCGTGAATTCAGCAGCCAGCCGAGCTAGGCAAGAACGAATATCAACGTATCTTGTCAGTTCGTCTTTGCGCTACAACAACCTTGACGGCGAATTCTCGGCCTCTGAAAATTCATGATTGGCTGTAAGACTTAAATAACTTATTTACTGATCTCGATTGCCGTGGGTAATCGACCTGGCTTCCGCACCTTGAACACCTTCCTACGTCTTTCCCACCTGGCCCGGTCCCTTTTTCTGGCTGAGAGGGTGGCCTTCTTCAAAATTTCCGTTAAAAGGACATTTAATTCTTAGCGACCCTGACCACAATTGCCAACACACGGGTATTTAGGGGGAGCGAAGGGTCTGTCTTTGCGCTAAGTCAATTAAGTAGCCCAAGTTGTGGGTCATAAGTGACGGTGCTTCGAGAAAAGTGATTTCGCACCGTGGCCGTACATTTGCTCTTAGCCATCCACTAGGTTTGCCATTTTCAGAAACCTCGCGCGGTTATGACGGCTTTTCATAGTCCGCATGAGGCCTGGATGGCAGGTTCCGTGGAGGCAGCAACAACATGAAACATCTGCGCATTATGCTGGCTTTGATCCTGAGTATGGCGATCAGCGCACCAACCTATTCTGATCAAGCGAAGGCTGCGTATACTCGCGGTGTTCGTGCCGAGTCGCAGAACCAAAACGATGCCGCCTGCGAAGCCTACAAGGAAGCGTACGCGCTGAAGCCCAAGGATCCGAAATACATGGCCGCCTACCTGCGGTCGCGAGCGTCTGCCGCAGCCGAGCATATGCAAAAGGGCCAATTGCTGCGCGATAAACTCAAATTAGAGGAAGCACTCGTAGAATTTCAGCGCGCGGCAGAGATTGACAGATCCAACCTCGGGGCGCAAGAAGAGATGAGCCGCACCGCCACAATGATCAAAAAGCAAGCCCAGCAGGCAGGGGTTGCCGCCACCCCGACAGCGGAGTCACCATTGAGCAAAATGATGGAAGATGTTGAAGGTCCAGTCGACCTGGAACCGTTTTCGGACACCCCACTTACACTACGCATGACGACTACGGCGGATAACGTCTATAAGACCATTGGTAAGCTAGCTGGAATCAACGTGCTGTTTGACCTGGACTATAAGCCACAGCGTATCAATATCGAGTTGGACGACGTCCCCTTGCGCGAGGCGCTAAGGATGGTCGCCATGCAATCGAAGACCTTTTGGCGGCCGGTATCGACAAAGGCGATCTTTGTCGCCTCGGAAGGCAGACGCAAAGACTTTGAAGACAACGTGATGACGACGTTCTATCTACGCAATGCATCGACACCGAGCGAGATACAAGAGGTGGTCGGCACGCTTAAGGGAATTCTGGACATCACCCGGATTCAAGTAAATCCTACGCACAGCGCGATCACGCTCAGGGGCACGCCGGACCAGATGGTACTGGCGCAGAAATTGGTCTCCGACCTTGACAAGCCCAAGGCCGAAGTGGTGATCGATATCGCCGTGTTGTCAATCAGCCGCGACCGGTTGCGGAACCTGGGCACAACTGTTCCAACGAAAACGTCCATCGCTGTTGCGGCTGCCCCACTGGCCGCGGGCGTGGTCAAACTGGGTTCGGTGAATGGAGGCAATTTCTCTGTAGGGGTTCCGGGGGGTTCGTTCGAGTTTCTTATGTCCGACAGCAACACCAAGGTTCTCCAGAACCCGCAAATCCGCGTCCTTGACCAACAAAAGGCTACATTGAAAATCGGCGATCGCATACCCATCGCCACCGGGTCGTTTTCGGCAGCCGGCGGCGTCAGTGGGGGAGGTATCAGCCCGCTGGTCAATACTCAATTTCAGTATATCGATGTTGGCGTGAATATCGACATTACTCCGCAAATTCACTCAAATCGCGAGGTCACCCTCAAGATGGTTTTGGAAGTTTCATCGGTCTCGGGTGAGGTAAATATCGGAGGAATCACTCAACCCCAGATTGGACAGCGCCGCATCGAGCACGAAACGCGCTTGGAGGACGGTGAGATTAACCTGGTGGGTGGCATTCTGCAAGATACAGAAACACAGTCACTGAGCGGTTATCCGTGGCTGGCAAAAATTCCCCTCTTGAAGTACCTGTTTGCCCAGGAGAGTAAAAAACGGAACGAAAGCGAGATTGTCTTCGCGATCACACCTCACATCGTGCGGGCCGAGGAGATCTCCGACGAGAATTTGCGGCTGATTGATATAGGCAGCGGCACCTCCATTGGCCTGCGGCGGCGAGAACCAAAGAAAAAGGCCGGTAGCAGCGCGCCGCAGCCGAGCAAGCCCGCAGCTCGCGGTGCAACGCGACCACAGAGCCCGACCTCTCTTCCAGCAGCACCAACTTCCTAATCGATTCCCCCTGATGTCCTCATGTTGCGCCCAGGAGTTCGTGCACTGCTGCGCCCCTCCTGGCCTGGCCAACTGCGGATTTTTGTCCTGTGAGATGGCCTTATTGGTTTTCCCTAATTTTTCCCTTCTGTTCCCGATTTGTGCAAGATATTTCACGAGTACCAGCATGCCTCCAGTCAACCCTTTTGCAATGAAAGACTTGCGGACAGGGGCCGCGGCATGGAGCTTGCTTAGAATAAGGCAACACTCGCCTTAGGACGAGTGCCCACATGTACCGAATGGTCTGTTCGCTCTTCAAGCCTACAGTATGTTATTCGGCCGGGAGAACCGCACCGTCCTTTCAAGGCTCCATACGGCTTAAGGTCCAACCCCTGCAGCCAGGACCTGTAACCCAATCGAGATACGGACTACGCTAAAAATTATGGCAAACGCCCCGTTGGCATCACTGACATCAAATTTGCAATTGCCGCAAAACGGCTCGGATATGAAGATCGTGGCCCGCCAAGGGACCCAATATGCGGAGCTGTCCCAGCTATTTGCGGGTATTCCTCGGGCCGATTGCGCGATCATCGTATCCGCCGCGCACCCAACGAAGTTCACGCGCCGGCAGACGATCTTTTTCGCAGGCGACGCGATCAAGGACATCGTGTTGCTGACCGAAGGCTCTGTAAAGATAACGCAACTGGGAGAGAATGGCAGCGCAGTCATCCTTCGACTCGAAGGACCTGGCGAAATAGTGGGGTCACTTGGGTCTGCGCAACGTGGTAGGCATTGCTCAACGGCGGAGGCTCTTCTTCCGTGTAGGGCGCTGATCTGGAATGCCCCGACGTTTGAGGCCCTCTCACAACGTTTCCCTCTCCTTCAGCGCAACACGATGCGTATCATGGCAAAGCGCCTGCAGGTGCTCGAAGGCCGATTTCGAGAGATATCGACGGAAAGGGTTGCGCCACGACTGGCTCGTGAGCTAGTTCGGCTGCTTCCGCAAGTAGGCCGGAGAGTGGATGGCGCGCTGGAAATCAACCTTTCGCGGGAAGAGTTGGCACAGATGACAGCGACTACGCTGTTTACCGTGAGTCGGCTGCTCTCGAGCTGGGAAAAGCAGGGCATCTTGAGCCTTCGGCGAGAAGTTGTAGTGGTAAGAAGTCCTCTCGGCCTGTTGGGTATAAGTGAACTCAAATGATCTCCGCCCTCTTTTTCACCGAGAAGGCCGCTGCACGTCTGTGTAGTCAACGCATTCACTTTCTTGGCCAACTCGGTCCACATGAAGTTGGCAGTGCGGAAATCAGCCTTTCCCGGGAACAGGCGGCACAATTGGCCGACTCGCCCCCTTTTTTCGGCGACTGCAAGCCCCTGCGGGGTTTAGTGATGCCTATTATCTTGAGATCGCCGCAAAGGGTCGTTGACCAGGTAAAAAGATCATGATAGACAGTCTTGCAGGGAACCTGGAGCTCGACGACCTCGCCGATCGTGAAGCAGGAGAGGATAATTAGTCCCCTCAGATTTTCTCCTGAGTACTAAGGGCCGAATCGATGAACAGGGTCTTCAACGAATTGCGGGCAGCGTTCGGAAGAGCGCTTCGGCTCAGTCTCGAGATTCATTCTCGTAAGCTGTTCATTGTGGTGTGCGGATTGGGAGTCATGATCGTGGCTCCCGTGGTGAGAGCGCAGAAATTGCCAACACCAACTCCGAGCGGCCGGAAGCCACCCAACCTTGCAAAATCCTTACTGACGGCTTTGTCGTCGCCGCCGGTGCTACAAGAGCAGGTACTGCAGCAAGTGCCCGCACCTCTCTCGGCGGAACAAGGGACGCCCAGCCGACACCAGGTATCCTATGAAGACGGGCAGCTCACGATCATTGCAGAAAATTCAAAGTTGGGGGACATCCTGGCAGCAGTTAGCGAGCGCATGGGCGCAGACATCGAACTCCCGGCGAGCGCTTCCGACGAACGGATCTGGGTCCGGCTCGGACCGGGTCCGGCTCGCAGAGTACTTGCTGCACTACTGGGCGAGACGGATCTCGACTACGTTATCCAGGCGTCTGAGACTGATCCCGTGGGCATACAGAGTGTATTGCTGAGTCCTCGCACCAAGGCCGCCGTCGTCGCAACTGGCAGGCCAGCAGGTTCGGCGGGGCAGGCGCGGGGTGCGAGTCGGAGAGATCCCCAGCCCAACCGCGGCCCGGCGGAAATTCCCGGGCGGGAGAATTCAACTGAACCAGCAACTCCTGTGGAGGTGCCACTGGCGGGCGCGCCACCTTCGTCAGCGGAGCAGCAACCCGTTGCGGCCGAGCTGCAGCCTTCACTAAACACTCCGGAGGCCGATGCAGACAAATCGGTACCTAAGACATCAGAACAAATGATCCAAAAGTTACAGAACATGTACCAGCAGCGGAAGCAGATGCAGCAGGACCGAAAACCTCCTGCCCCAAATTAACATTCAACTGAAATCCCCGCTGACAACTGGGGAAACCGCTGGAACACCAAGGCGGTGAGCTGCTGCGATGGAGGAATGCGTCGTCGCTGCCTTCGCCTCCGTCGTTGTGTGAATTGCTGCGTCCCATAGCCTTACGATGTCCGCTTATCTCGCATGTCGCAGTCGCATAGTTCGAGCGGCAAGTCCACTCTGATAAATCGCCTCGAAGGTCCATCATGATCCTCGGTAATATTTGAGCCAACCGTTAAGCTAACTTCGTCACGAGGAGCGGTAAAAGCGGAGCAACTCCTTCAGAATCAGTTCACGCCATCGCCGAGCCTACACTACATTGGCGGTTGAAACTGAGGCGGTCGGGGAGGCTGCTGCCCAGCAGGTCGAGAAGAGATTTCTGCTCAGCTGTGGGCTCAGTCACCCGGCGCAGTCGGATCTCACGGCCGTCTGTCGTGGGCAGAACGATGTCGCCGCTGTGCAGTTTGGATAAAAGTGCCAGGGCTTGCATGGGTGTAAGCGGCTGAGTGTTCCCGACGTCGGCCGCCGCTGGCTTCGGAATCAAGGCTGGCCGGCGCTGCAGCAGATGTTTTAAGGTGACCCAAAGCGCATACCCCAGAAACGCTACCATCACGTGGGCTTTGACGCGCCGCTCCTTTTGATGAAAGAGAGGCCGAATGGAAAGTTCGCTCTTCAGTGCCCGGAACGACGCTTCGGCCTCCGTCAACTGCATATACTTCGACCATAACTCCTCGGGCGTCTCCGCCTGCAGGTTGGTGCGCAGCAGGTAGGCGCCTTCGCGCGACTCGTGCCAGCGGCGACGATCCTCTCGCATGTGCCAGGACAAGCGTACGCCTGCACCTGTTTCTCGCAGGGAGATTTCATGGAGGTCGTTCACCGAGGGATGCCGAGCTTGAATCTTCCCCAATCGTCGCTCCATTAGATTGCGATTTTTCAACCGCCCCGTGGCCATGGTCTTTTCCAGGCGCTTCAGAGCCTCTTCCATCCGGGAGCAGAAACGCTCCCGGATCGCTTTCTCTTTTTCCCGACGACCCGCCGTGCGACAGAGAATGTAAGTTTCCTCGCCCTGCGGAATGGCTACCTTCTTTACTTCCACTTCGGGCCGCACCCGCGTCCAGTCCTCTTTCACCAGTTCCGCTTCAAACCGCTTCATCTGCCGGCGGGGTGTGCCCACCAGATATTGCCCGCCGCGCTTGCGGATCGCCGCCAGGTTTTCCTCACTCACGATACCCCGATCGAATATCCAGATCCTGCGTGCCTTCCCATATTTGCGCTCCACCATGCGCAGCATGGTTTCCACGGTCGAGACGTCGGCGCGGTTGCCGTCGAACGTCTCATAGCTGAACGGAAAACCTTCGCTGTTGACGATCAGGGCGATGACCATCTGCTCGCAGTCGGGACGATGGTCGCGCGAATAGCCTCGCCGCATCATCGGATTGTCCTCTGCCGCTCCTTCCACATAGGTGCTCGTCAGATCGTAGAGCAGCGCATCGAACTCCGCTCCAAATAGCGAACCGTAGCGCTCCTTCAGATGCCCTCTAACTTCGTCTTGTGCTGCAGAATTTGGTCTAGACAGCGGTACAGGCGCGTGTCATTGATCTTGCCTTCTTCGATTCCCAGCAGATCATCCAGCGCCGTCGAGGGGTACCAGCGTTGTTCGACGCCAGCTCGCTGCCGGGCGCACATAGGGCACATCGGCGGGAGCCTCATCGATGGCCTCCTCGAAGAAGTGATCGAGTTCGAGCCGTTTCCAGAGCTCGAGGCCCAAATAGCAGGCGCCAAACTGCCGCGTCCTTTCCAGGCGCACCTTGTTCAGCAGAACGCGGGCTACCTGCGGATCATCCTCCGGCGGCTCGATATGCGACGGAAACAGCTTCAACTGTTCCGCCTCACCCTGTTCGTTGAAAACCTCGATGGTCTTCAACCAGCGTGCCTGCGCCGAGCCGTTCAGCTCACCCAGATAACACAGCGTCCTCTGTCGTGGTCCGTCCGGAGTTCGAACAGTTTCAACCAGCGACCAGTAGGTGTGATCTTTGCCATCCTTGATTCGATGGTTCGAACGCAAAAACATTCTGGACGGATCGTGTCACGCGGATGCTGGCTACCACAAGAGGGCAGGTCTACACTACATCGCCGTTTCAATCGCCGCCATTGCAGGCGCAGGGTTTGCTATCCTTTTCAGGTCGAAAAACTTTTGAACGACTAGCTGTATGGGGTTCCGTTCCGGTAGTTTGCCAGGATTTCGAGGGAATTTACAGGATCGTGTCAGCGCCAATCGCCTGCGCTGAGTCTAGATGGCCAGAAGCTATGACTTGATCCCGAACGGGTTCCTCTTTCAGCCCTCTCTCTCTCCATACCGCATAGATAGGAGGATAAACGAGCAGTTCGAGAATGAAAGAGGTGAAGATACCGCCGATCATCGGAGCGGCCATCCGCTTCAGGATTTCGGAACCGGTTCCGTTGGACCACAGAATGGGAACCAACCCGATGCACATGGTGGCAAAGGTCATGAATTTGGGACGCAACCGACGGGCCGCCCCTTCCACAATCGCGTCATACAGTCGCTCTTGCGTGAATTGCGGGTGCTCGCGCCGTGCGGCCTCGTAAGCGAGATCCAAATAGAGCAACATGAAGACTCCGGTTTCGGCATCGATCCCGAGAAGGGCGAGAATGCCAAGCCAGACAGCAATGCTCATATTGTAGCCGAGCGCGGAAATCATCCAGATAGAGCCCACGGCGGAGAATGGAACCGCCAGTGCAATGATCATGGTTTTCACCGCCGATCGAGTATTGCAGTAAAGCAAAAAGAGAATGATCGCGATAGTGACTGGCACGATGAGCATCAATCGATGCCGGACGCGCAGTGCCGTTTCATATTGGCCACTCCACAAGACCGAGTAGCCAGGCGGGAGTTTCAGCTTGTTTTGCAATTCGCCTTGCGCTTGTTCGACATAGTCACCAACGGGGACGTCCATCACGTCGACGAAAACATACTCGGTGAGCAATCCGTCTTCGTTGCGAATCATGGAAGGTCCCGTCAAAGTGCGGATGGTGGCCAGCTCGGACAATGGGATTTGTTTATCGCCGGTCACGGACACCAGCACGCGGCCAAGCGATTCGAGGTCTGACCGGAAGTCGCGAAGATAGCGGACGTTGACAGGGTACCGTTCCCTCGCTTTAATCACAGTGCTGACGTTTTCCCCGCCAACCGCGGTCGAGAGGGCGTTCTGGGCGTCTTCCATGGAGAGCCCGTAGCGGGCCAGTGCCTGGCGATCCCAATTCACATCGAGAAAATAGCCATCGCCGATGCGTTCGGCAAATACGTTTCGAGTGCCGGGCACAACGCTGAGGAGTTTTTCTGCCTGCCCTCCGATCTCCTGCATCTTGTTCAGGTCGGCGCCTTGAATCTTGAGGCCCACCGGCGTTCGTATGCCGGTGTTCAACATATCGATGCGCCCCCGGATCGGCATGGTCCAGGAATTCGAGAGGCCCGGGATTTTCAGCGCCTGGTTCAACTCCGCTACGAGCTCCTGTTGCGAGATGTGATCGGGCGTGATGTGCCTTAGAACGGGAAGGAGCCACCGTGGCGCCCAGGAGGAGTACCAGGTGTGAGCATCCCTCCATTCCGATTGCGGTTTGAGAACAATGACAGTTTCGAGCATAGAGAGAGGCGCTGGATCGGTCGGGGTATCGGCGCGCCCCGCTTTGCCCAAGACATGATCGACTTCCGGAAAATTCATCAAGATCTGATCCGTCAGTTGCAGAAGTTTTTGCGATTCCGCGATGGAGATACCCGGCATTGTGCTAGGCATATAAAGGAGGGAGCCTTCGTCCACCTGGGGCATAAACTCCGAGCCGCGCGTCCAGAACATGGGGATGGTCAAGAGCACGAGGGCGATCGCTGCTGCAATCACCTGCGTTTTCCAACGGAGCGTCCAGCGAACGACGGGAGCGTAGATGCGCATGAGTGGCCCAGTGATGGGGTGTTTCTCTTCGGATTGGATCTTGCCACCTAATAATGAATCAAGGAGGCGCTGAAACCGTGTGCCGGCTTCAGCGAGGATGGGTCGGTGGCGCACCAGGAGAAGCCTGAGCGCAGGCGTCAATGTGATGGCAAGCAGCGCCGCCACCAACATGGCAAAGTTCTTGGTGTAGGCTAGCGGCCGGAATAGCTTGCCTTCCTGGCCTTCCAAGGCGAGAACCGGCAAGAATGCCACAGCAATGACCAACAGAGCAAAAAACGTAGGCCCGGCTACCTCCTTCACCGCTGTTAATATCACTTGGTCATAGGAAAACGGATTGCCGGAGCGTTCATGGATCTCCAGCTTCCTATGCGTTTGCTCGACGACGACAATGGCCGCGTCCACGAGTTCACCACAGGCAATGGCCAGGCCGGCTAACGACATGATATTTATGCTGACGCCGGCAAAGTGCAACGGAATGAAAGTGAGCAGGACGGTGACCGGGATAGTAACCACGGGAATGGCAGCACTTGGGAAATGCCAGAGAAAAATCACAATCACGATGACCACGGTGATCATCACTTCGATCAGCGTCAGGCGCGCATTTGAAACGGCACGGCGGATCAATTCCGAGCGGTCGTAGACCGGGACAATCTTGACTCCCTGGGGCAGGCTCGGCTCGATTTCTTTCAGCCGGGTCTTGACGCGATCAATCACGTCGAGGGCGTTGCTGCCCTCGCGCGTGACTACGATTCCGGAGACGACTTCCCCCATGCCATTCAGATCGGTGGTGCCGCGCCGGAGATCGGGGCCAATGACGACGCGAGCCACATCCTTGATCCGGATCGGAGTCCCGTCAACGGCCGACAGGACGGTCTCCTCTATATCTTTGGGTGAGCTCAGGTATCCGCGGCCCCGAATCATATATTCGGCGCCGCCGAATTCCAGCAGCCGCGCTCCGGTTTCACGATTGCCTTCGCGGACGGCTTCCGCAACGCGCGAGATGGGGATTCCATAGGAGCGCAGCCGGTTTGGGTCCACATTGACCTGGTATTGCTGTGTGAATCCGCCGAGGGAAGCAACCTCGGCGACTCCGGGCACGGCTCGCAAGTAATACCGGAGATACCAATCCTGATAAGAACGAAGTTCCCCAAGACTGTGTTGCCCGGATTCATCCTTGAGAACGTACTGAAAAACCCAACCGAGCGCCGTCGCATCGGGTCCAATTTCCGTCTTTACGTCCTGGGGAAGCCGTGAAGTCACACCGGAAAGATATTCTAGGGTCCTAGAACGCGCCCAGTAAATGTCGGTGCCTTCCTCGAAGATCACGTAAACATAGGAGTACCCAAAGTCCGAGATGCCGCGAACGGTCCTGACTCGCGGAGCGCCGGTCATCGCCGAGAGAATAGGATAAGTGACCTGGTCCTCGATGATATCCGGGCTTCTATCCCAACGCGAGAGGATGATTACCTGAGTCTCACTCAGGTCTGGGATGGCATCCAAAGGGAGACGAAAGCCTGACCACGCTCCCCAGAGACAAGCTGCGGCGAGTAAAGCAAATATCAGGAACTTGTTACTTGCGGAGAATTCGATGATCCGGTTAATCATTCAGGTCTCGAAGCGCCCGCCGGATCCGCGACGGAACTTACTTTTACGCCTGCATACTTCGCCGGATTCTGTTGGAACTTCTTCTGACATTTGTCCGAACAGAACTGGAACACTTCGCCCTGGTATTTTTCCGAATGTCCGGCAGAGGAACCGCGGTTCGGATCGAGCTGCATTCCACAGACCGGGTCTCGCAATGCGACGGCACGCTGACCTGAGGACAGGTGAGCATCTTTTATGACGGAGGGGGAGATAAATGCTGAGGAGCGCATTTTACTCTCCGAATCGATCAGAAAATTCCCGGAAGTAACAACTTTCTCGCCAGCAGCCAGGCCGTTTGTGACGGTGACGAAATTACCGTAAGCAGTCCCAAGAATCACGGGGCGCGGCTCGAACACTCCGTCGCTGACTTCCACATAGACAATTTTCTGCAGACCGCTGTCAATGATGGCATCCTGCGGAATCGCGAGCCCTCGGGGCGCTTTGGCGCTGAATTCCAGATCCGCGAACATGTCCGGCCGCAGGACAAAGCCCGGGTTTTCGGCTTCCAGCCGCAGCTTTAAGGTGCGTGACGCCGGATCGAAGAGCGGTGGGGTATCGCTGACGGTGGCAAAAACGGTTTTCCCTCGTTCGCGAATAGTGGCCTTCACCCGTGCACCCGGAGCGAAGAACTGTGTATCGCCTCCAAAGAGATCGGCAGTGATCCAGACCTTGCGCAGATCGGCGATGCGGTAAAACTCGGTCCCTTTCTCAAACCTCTGGCCGGGAGAGACGTCGCGCGAGAGTACGATTCCATCAATGGGAGAAGTCAGCGTAATGTCACGAGTGATCTGCCGCTTTTTAGCCAGCTCTTTTATTTGCGGTTCACCCATTCCCAAGGAACGCAACTGTTCCTCATTGATTCGCAAACTCGCATCGTTCGATCTGGCGGGATCTTCCTGATCGCGGCTGCCTTTCAAGCGGTCCAGGCTGGCGAGGGACCCTAAGTATGCCTGCTCGGCGTTGCGAAATTCACGACTGTAAAGGGAGGCCAAGAGCTCGTCCTTTTTTACCAACGTGCCGGCAGGATTATTTTTGACCGATTGCACCCAGCCTTCGGCGCCCGCCATCACGCGAAAGATCTTGCTACTGTCCGCCTCCACGCGGCCGGTCGTACGTATCAGACGAGATCCGGAGTTTTTTTCAACGGCCAAGACACGAACTCCAATCAGCACCTGCTTCTCCGGAGTGATCGAAACTGCACCGGGCTTCAACTGAGGTTTCGCCGCCGGATCTTCACCCTCGTACACAGGCTCCAAGGCCATGCCGCAGTCGGGCGCGATTCCCGGCTTGTCCGAGCGGTAGGAAGGATGCATTGGATCGACGTAATAGCGAACGCGCTTCGCGCCGGTATGGCTATCGTGGTTGGGCCTAGCAGTGTAGCGGCCTGCTGCGAAGGCAAGTAGCGCCAGGAGAGCTAAGGAAACTAGTGCGGCGGGCTTCTTCATGGGGTTGTTAGGCACGGCGCTGACTTAACTTGTATGACCTCTGAATCAAAAAAAATGCCATACTTTGGACGATCCGTTCCGTGCCAGGTCTCCTGTGTCATGCCAGAAATGGCGCAGAATGAATAGGATACGGCGAATCAGCCCTTGCGCCTCGAGGGGACATAGCAAGTATTGAGAGCAAACAGATTGCCAAATTTAGGGAAGATCCGCGGATACAGGTAGGGTCGATCTTCCCGGGCCTTTCTTTCGGGTAGCGGCTTCAATTTGGTGCCTTTTGGCTTCGCGAAATGAGAATCGTCGAATTCGGAGTTCACCACAACAGGCTTCAGGCGTACTGCACCGGTTCTAACAGAGCACCGCAGGTCAGGGCAGCAATTTGGCAAAAGTCGTTGCTCGAATCATGAGCCTCCTCGTTATCGTAAAGGGCCGGACATCCAGGCGATTACCGGGATGTCCGGGGGAATAGGGTATTTGCCTTCAGCGGAAGTCGGGGCGAATTGAGAGCGGAGCTAAGTTACAGGT